>Ga0210384_10005954_pt1 | contig 13078 bp, 9 predicted proteins | sample IncBWH2MmetaG_FD_160574 | JGI IMG/M metagenome (GOLD analysis project Ga0210384, IMG submission 160574) | Forest soil microbial communities from Barre Woods Harvard Forest LTER site, Petersham, Massachusetts, United States - Inc-BW-H-2-M | ecosystem: Environmental > Terrestrial > Soil >... | reverse complement strand
CGGGCAACGGTCCGGGGAGCGGCTTGAGTGGCGAGGGCTCCGGCGGCGCCAAGGCTGGGACCGGGCACGGATCTGATCCGAATTCGCGCGGCGGCATCTCGCCCTACCCCGGTACGGGTGGGGCTGGGAGCGGGACGACGGGGCAGCCTCCGGCTCCGGGCGTTTCGATTAACGGGGGCAATACCGCGGCGATCATTAATCTGCCTAGTTTTGGGTCGGATGGTAGTGATCCGAACGTTCCGGGGCGGACACCGGGCGGAAAGACGAATCGGAATCTGGACGTCACCGTCGAAGGGACTTCCCGTTCTGGCGGCGCGTTCAATTTCTATGGCTTGTTGCGCGGTGACAAGGTTTACACGAAGTATTTACCTACGCGATCGGGCACAGTGGTCATGCAGTTTGCAGATCCGCTCTCCGCCAGTCGGCCGTATTCCCAGGACCTCACAAGTCCTGAGCCGCTGGCCACCAACCTGACCATCGCGCTGCACGGTTCCCGGATCGTGATCCGCTGCCAGCTTGACAGGTACGGAGTCCTGCGAGACTTTCAGACGATCGACGCCGATGTGGGAGCGCCGACGTCCAAAGTCGTCAGCGCACTCCATTTCTGGAAATTCACGCCAGCATTCCGCGGCAACAACCCGGTTGAGGTCAACGTGCTGCTTGGCTTCAACATCGATACCCGCTGAAACAAGGAAACCCCGCGGGCTTTTGCTATTCACCGCCTAGGGCGGAACACCACCGCTGTCTCGTCCGCGTATACCGTGTTCCAGCCGCTTCTCGCTTCGAGCAAACTCGCCACGGCCGAGTCGGCCGGCACCACTACCCATCCTGCGTGCATGGCTTCGAGGGCTTGGGACCATCCAGGCTCGCCTCGCACGATCTTCAAGTAGTTCTTTAAGAATTCCGTGCCATAGAAATCGTGGCGGTCATCTACGGCCACCTTCCTCTCCGGATAAAGACGGTAGATGAAATAGCCTCCCCAGCGATCGACCGAGAACACGGCATCCCGGTCGCCGCTTGCAGCCAGAAAGTCTGCGGCGTTCACAGGGAACCTGCTCTCGCTGAAGTGGGCATCCAAGACCTTCCGATTTCCCAGATCGCCGTGGTGTAAGCAAAGCCCCAAAATTGCGAGCGCGGCCAAGGCGGGCCACACATGTCCGCTTAACCCTGAGTCCATCCGAGCCATTCGCGCCCCGAAAGAATCGAAGCGCGCCATGAAGCGCCCCAGCCCTTCTGAAATCTCGCGGCTGCCTGCTGGTTCCCGCACCACCACAGACAGCTGTGGCGCCACCACCAGGGCCAGAAGCATCGACGACACGGGGATATTGCGTGCGGCGAACAAACCGGTGTAAATCGCGAACAGCATCAGCAGAGCGTGGCTGACCCGGATCCTCTTTCGCGCTGCGCCCAATGCGACTACGGCAAGCAGCACGATCAAGGCAAAGCATTTCTGCGCGAGCCCGTGAAAGTTCGGCGACAGAAATTCATCGATGTGATCCATGAGAAAGCGGTCGGTCAGGTAGCGATAGATGTGAAGGTGCAGCCGATAGCCGTAGGGGTTCAGCAGCGTCACTAACGCGGATACAGCGGCGACTCCTACGAGCACCCGCGCTCTGTTCAATGCATCTGCCCGATCTTGGACGCTGCCGGAGGTCCAGCCGACGATCAGCGCGCTCACAAAGTAGATGCCGAGCAGCGCGAAGCCAAGCAGGAAGCCGCCATGCAAATTCACCCACAACAGCATCAGGACTGGAAACCACGCGAGCCGGCGCCAGTTTCCACGCTCCTCGAAATCCTCCAGTGCCCCGAACCAGATGACTGCGAACAGCCAGCTCAAAACGTGGGGACGGGCCAGGAAGTGAATCGTCGACGCCGCGACCGCCAGCAACAGCATGAGCACTGCAATCAGCAGATTGGCTCCATCTTTCAGCGTCCGGCGCAGGAGGAGGGTGAAGGTCAGAGCGATCACCAAGGCGGTGCCGAAGACGACCCCATTCAATCCGGCGACGTGATGCAGAGCGCCGGCGATCACGTCGTAAAGCCACTCCCAGGCGAACCATTCCTTTCCAGCCATCGTGGAGGAAAACAGGTCCACCCGAGGAACAGCATGGTTCTGCAGAATCCAGTCGCCGGTCCGGATGTGCCATCCGATGCCCGCGTCCCCGAGCAACCCCTTTGCCATGGCACCTAGGGTCAGCGCGAGCAGTAGCAGTACGAACACGAGATCGGCTACAGAAGGAATCGCAAAGCGCAACCAGCCGAGTGGAGTGCGCTCCGGGGCTCGCCGGTTTTCGACGTCGACGCCCACTCCCGTATTCGTTTCGATATTGCCTGGCAAGAGGGCAGCCCGTGACTGCAGGGCCTATGTTACTTGAAGGAACAGAAGAAACTACCGGAACTGCCAGAACGACAGACCCACCCGCATATGGTGCATCAGGCTGTCGGGGAAGCTGTAAGCGATCGCGATCCCCAAAAGCGCGTGCACAAGGCCCAACGGATAAATGCTGCGGTAGCGGCGAAACATCTCGGTGAAGAACCAGGCGCCGAAAAAGGTCATCACGGTGAGAGGGATGTTGGGAAGGTGCGCCACGGTGAACAATGCGACCGTGGCCAGCACCGCCCGTCGCGCCCCCAGCAGAGCCTCAAGCCGCAGGTAGAAAACCGACTGCAAAAGGAACTGCTGCCCTACCGCCCAGATCACGTAAGGCCAGATATTCTGGAACCTGGGCCAGTCGGGATTCGCCGGTACCGGGTGCCCGGTTAAGAGCGTTACAGCGGGAATGGCAAGGGCAACGGCGCCCCCAAGCCCCAAAATCCAGGCGGTCGCTCGACGCTCGGGCCAAACCAGACCCAGTTCTGTGCGCTTTCGGCCGCGAAAACCAATCCATGCCGCAGTTCCCACTGTGGCCGCAATGAGGAGGCTGTGTCCGAGACTTCGCGGGGTCCACAAGACAGCTTCGAGCAGCACAAAGACGATCAGGACCTCGCCCCAGAGCGCAAAGCGCCTGCCCTCAAGCGCATCGGCCCCCACTGCACGGGTTGTGGCGGCCGCCTGGGCAGGCGCTACCGCATCTTCCGGAAAACTTTTCGACCCCACGGCCATCACGGTGATCTTATAAAGTAGTGGCCATGTCCAGCAATAGCACGCCTCGGGTAGTGGTCGTGGGAGCCGGTTTCGGAGGTCTTAACGCCGCACGCTCGCTCGCCGGCGACCGCAACGTGCAAGTCACGATCGTCGATCGGAAGAACCACCATACGTTCCAGCCTCTGCTCTACCAGGTTGCCACCGGTGGACTTTCGCCGGGCGAAATCGCAGCACCGGTGCGCTCGGTATTTCGCGGGGACAACAACGTCACCAGTCTGCTCGAGGAAGTCACGGGATTCGACCTCGAGCGGCGGATCGCGAAAACCAGCGAGCAGGATTTGGCCTACGACTACCTTGTCGTGGCATCCGGATCCACCCACGCCTACTTCGGACACGATGAATGGGAGCCGTTTGCCCCGGGCCTGAAGACGATTGAAGACGCCCTGGAAATTCGCCGCCGGGTGCTTCTCAGCTTCGAACTGGCCGAGCGCCAGATGCTGGCCGAAGGTACTACCGAGCCGCTGAATTTCGTGGTCGTCGGTGCTGGCCCAACGGGTGTCGAATTGGCGGGAACCCTCGCCGAGATTTCCCGTCACGTCCTGGCGCAAGAGTTCCGTTCGATTGATCCCTCGCGCGCCCGCATCATCCTGCTGGAAGGCGGTCCGCGTGTGCTTCCCGCCTACCCTGGCGATCTCTCCCGAAGCGCGGAAGATCAGCTTCACCGTTTGGGCGTCGAAGTTCGTACCAACGCCATGGTCACTCAGGTCGAAGCCGGGGTGGTTCATGTCGGTGACACCCGCATCGTGGCTCCAGTCATTCTGTGGGCCGCCGGAGTGGCCGCGTCTCCGCTGGGCCGAATGCTTGGCGTGCCATGCGATCGCGCCGGACGCGTGCTGGTCCGGCCCGATCTCAGCATCCCTGGCCATCCGGAAGTTTTCGTGATTGGCGACCTTGCCTCGCGCAAGGACGCGCATGGCAAGCAACTCCCGGGGCTTGCGCCGGTCGCGATTCAGGAAGGTAAGTACGTGGCGAAAACCATCCGCCGCGACCTCGCCCGGCAGGCACGGGAAGACTTCCACTACTGGGACAAGGGAACGCTCGCAGCCATCGGCCGAGCCGCCGCCGTCGCCGAGTTCGGCAAAATCCACATCTCCGGATTCATCGCTTGGCTGTCCTGGCTTTTCATCCACATTTTCTTTTTGATTGGTTTCCGCAACCGCCTGCTCGTTTTCATCCAGTGGGCGTGGTCTTACGCGACCTACGAACGGGGCGCGCGACTTATTACCGGCAGTAACGACCTGCCGGGATGGATCGGCATGCATCCCGCAGCGTCACCCGAAGCGAAGGAAGAACCCATCCCGGCAAAACGCGCCGGATAGCGGCTTATTTTGCGGCCCTCGCTATAATTGATGCTTGCGGATCTTTCGGTCCATCAGCCTTTGCTGCGCGCTCCTGCTCTGCCTGGCGGGGCTCACCACCGCCCAAAGCACCGCCAACTCGACCGACACCGTGATCGTTATCCCGTTCGAAAATGCCTCGGGTCTCCCCGGCCTGCAGTGGATCAGCGAAGCGTTCCCGGAAATCCTAAGCCAGCGCCTTTCCTCGCCTTCCATCTTTCCGCTGACGCGGGAGGACCGGCTGCGGGCCTACGATCGAGCCGGGATTCCCGCGCAGGTGCAACCCGCGCGCGCCACGATCTATCGGGTGGTTGAGCCGATGGACGTCGACTACGTCGTCCTGGGCCGCTACACCTTCGACGGCCGCTCGCTCACAGCCGCCGCGCAGATTCTCGACATGCAGAATCGCAAACTCCTGCCCGAGAGCCAGGAGTCGGGTCCTTTGGTCGAACTGGTCAACGTGCAAACCGCGCTTGCCTGGGATCTTCTGCATTCCCTGCGGCCTGATTTCAAAGTCGACAAACAGGCGTTCACCACGACGGCTCCGACGGTTCGTCTGGACGCGTTTGAGAATTACATTCGCGGGATTCTTGACTCCAGCGACGCCGATCGCATCAACCACTTTCACGAAGCGGTCCGCCTCAGTCCCACGTACAACGAGGCCTGGCTGCGGCTGGGACGGAGCTACTTCGATACCCATCAGTACGATCAAGCCATCACGGCGCTACGCCAGGTCGCTACCACGGCGCCGGAGGCGCGCGAAGCCAATTTCTTTCTGGGGCTCGCCGCGTATTCGGTCAACGACTTCTCGCGCGCCGAGGCAGCCTTCAATTTTGTAGCGGTCCGCCTCCCACTGACCGAGATCTTCAATAATCTGGGAGTCACGACGTTCCGCCTGGGTGACCAGAAGCAAGCGGAATCGTACCTCCGCAAGGCTGTCGAATCGGACGCCAGCGATCCCGACTATCACTTCAACCTGGCGCTGCTATTGCTCGAAACCGGCAATCATCAGGAGGCGGCGCAACAGTTAAAGGAATGCTTGAACCTTCGTCCGGGCGACGCCGAGGCCCGTTCCCTGCTCGACCGCCTTGCCGACCCATCGCGAACCACGAACGCGAGCCACCTTGCGACAGCTCGGCTCAAGTCCAACTACGATGAGGACTGGTATCGGCAGCTGTTTGTTGGCATTCAAGCCGCAGCCGAAGAACGACTGGCCAAAACGGATCCGGTCACTCACGCGCAGTTCCATGTGAACCGCGGGCAAGAGCTTCTCGGCCAGGGATTTACGGGGGAAGCACAACGGGAATTTCGAGAAGCAGCAACGCTCGATCCGGCGAATCCGGAAGCGCACGCGGGCTTGGCGCGGACGCTCGAAGCCGACAACGACATTCCCGGCGCGCGCGCCGAGGCGGAAGCGGCGCTCCGGCTCAAGGTCTTCGTCGATCCCCTGCTCTTACTCGCCCGGCTTGATTTGCGAGACAATAAAGCCGACGCAGCCGCTCAGAGCGTGGACCGGGCGCTCAAGCTGGATCCCGCCAATCCCTCGGCGCTCAATCTGAAGCGTGCTGTCGCAGCCAAGCTGGCGCAGAAAGCGCCGCCACTGCCCAATTGATGAAACCGTTTTGTACAAGCATGGCCAGGGATTTCAGCACCAAGGACACGAAGGTTTACGAAGGAGGTCGGCAATTGTCTCGCGGCAAACTTCTCGTGTCTGCGATCATTCTGATCCTACTTTCTTCTTGCCTCGCGTCCGCCGAAGTTCTCAAGATCGTTGTCAACGACACCATTCAGCCCATTACCGACGAGTTCATTGGCCGCGCGCTCGCGGAGGCCAAGAACTCCCACGCGGAGGCGCTGCTGATTGAGATCAACACTCCCGGCGGCCTCGTCGAATCGACCCGCGAGATCATCGAAAAGATCGTCGACTCCTCCGTTCCGGTCATCGTCTACGTGACCCCCAGCGGATCGCGCGCCGCATCTGCCGGATTTTTCATCCTCGAATCCGCTGACATCGCCGCCATGGTGCCGGGCACGAACACCGGCGCCGCGCATCCCGTCACTCTCGGGGGCAGCAAGATGGACGACGTCATGAAGCAGAAGATCGAAAACGATCTGGCCGCCTTCATGAGGTCGGTCGCCTCGCGCCGGGGCCGAAATGTTGACGTGGCAGAAAGCGCAGTACGCCAGTCCAAGTCGTTCACAGAGCAGGAAGCCTTGTCGAACAAGCTGATCGACTACGTTGCCGCCAGCGAGGACGACCTCTTCCGCCAGATCGCGGCCAAGCCGATCAAGCGCTTCGACGGCAAGACTGTTACCCTGAACCTGGTTGGCCAACCCGTCCGTCCCTTCGAGATGACGCTGAAGCAGCGCATCCTCGATTACCTCATGGATCCGAACGTCGCGTTCATCTTGCTCGCCATTGGGCTGCTCTCCTTGTACGTTGAATTCAACCACCCTGGAGCGGTCGTCCCGGGCACGGTGGGCGTGGTCTTTATACTGCTGGCAATCTTCGCGCTGAACCTGCTCCCGGTGCGTTTCGCCGCCCTCGCTCTGATTGTCGGCTCCTTTGCCCTCTTTGCGCTGGAGGCCAAGTTCGTGACCCACGGCGTATTGACCACCGGCGGCATCGTGCTACTGACGCTCGGCGGCCTCCTTCTCGTGGACGCGCCCATCCCCGAAATGCGCGTCCGTTTCCTTACCGCGCTCGGCGTCAGCGCGCCCCTGGGCGTGATTACCGCCTTCTTAATGACCGTCGCGTTGCGCGCCCGCCGCAACAAGGTCGTCACCGGCGCGCAAGGGTTGATCGGCGAAATCGGCGTAACCCAGAGCCCGCTCGTCCCCGAGGGCAAGGTCTTCGTTCATGGGGAAATCTGGAATGCAATCTCTTCCACGCCCGTTCCGATCGGCTCCAAGATCGTCGTCCGCAAGGTCGATGGACTCCAGCTCGAAGTGGCCCCTCTCTCTGCCCCGGGCACAGACCCGATCCCAAGCGCGGTTCCATAGTGGACCCGCATCTAGCGAGACAACAGTTCCTGTCGGGCGAAAACCTCAATCTGTTCAATCGATTGCGATACAATCCGCTTGAGACACGCTCCCGATAAAAAGCGCCGGGAGGCGCGACCATGCCATCCTTCATTGCCATCGCGATCGTCGTTTTCCTCATCTACATTCTCAGTTCCATCAAGATCCTTGCCGAATACGAACGGGGCGTGATCTTCCGCCTCGGACATCTTCTGGCCCAAGCTAAGGGACCAGGTGTGATCCTGGTCTTTGCCCCGATCGATCGTATCGTCCGCGTCTCGCTCCGTCAGGAAGCCTTGGAGGTTCCGCCGCAAGACATCATCACCCGTGACAACGTAACCCTCAAAGTCAATGCCGTCATCTTCCTGCGCGTGATCGATCCCAATAAAGCTGTGGTCGAAGTCTCGAACTACGTCTACCAGACCTCGCAGTTCGCCCAGACCACGCTGCGCAGCGTGCTTGGCGAACAGGAACTCGACGAACTTTTGTCGCATCGCGAGAAAATCAACCTCCGCCTGCAAAGCATTCTCGACACGCACACTTCGCCCTGGGGCGTAAAAGTCACCAACGTCGAGGTCAAGCAGGTGGACATGCCCGAGTCCATGCTGCGCGCCATGGCGAAGCAGGCCGAGGCAGAACGCGAAAAGCGTTCCAAGATCATCCACGCCGAAGGCGAGTTCTCGGCCGCGCAGCGGCTGGTTGACGCCGCCAAACTGCTGGCCACCGAGCCGGTCAGCGTGCAGCTCCGCTACTTGCAGACTCTGACCGAGATCGGCGTCGAGAAGAACACCACCGTCATCTTCCCGGTTCCGGTCGACTTCTTCTCGGGCATTCAGAAATTGCTGGCCAAATCCGATGAGAGTATTCCCGCCAAGGCGGGTTAGAACGGGGTGGATGGACGGGCTGCGCACGAAGCCTGAATCAGTAGCCTGAATCCGGCCATCGACAGTGGTCGGAAAACTCAACATGGAGCGGACATGAGCTCTCACGACACGGAAATCACACTCGGCACCGGCAAGATGCTGGCCCTTTTCTTCGGTTTGGTGGCGCTGTGCGCCGTCTTCTTCGGGTTGGGCTTCTCGCTCGGCCGGGGCTCGGGCCGTTCCACGATGGCCTCCGACCAGCCTTCGACCCAAGGCACTGCCCCTACATTGCGCCCGTCGGCGATGAAATCTGGTGGCGCACAGGCTCAGCCTGGCGAAGGTATGACGTTCTACAAAGCGGTCGAGCAGAAGGATGCCAATCCTCAGCTGTCGGCTGCTGACCCTGCTGCGAACCCGGCATCGACGAAGGACAGCGCAAAAGAGACAGCCGACGCCGCCAAGCCGCCCGACCCCATGACCCTCAATGCCGGTCCCGGTTACTTTGTGCAGGTTGCCGCCGTCAGCAAGCAGGACGACGCCGCGGCCCTCGTCGATGCTCTGAAGAAGAAGCAGTACGCCGCTTTTACCTCAAACGCTTCCTCCAGCGACAAATTCTTCCACGTGCAGGTAGGCCCCTTCGGCGACATTAAGGACGCGGAGGCTACTAAGGCGAAGTTGGTAAGCGACGGCTACAACCCGATTTTGAAGAAGTGAGACCGGCGGGAAGGGCGCGGAATCTGGAGTTGGGGCCACATGAAAATCTGAGATCTTCAGTCTGAGATCTTCAATCTACAATCTGCGATCTCTCAATCCCTGTCGAACCGTTGTTCCTTCCACGGATCTCCGTACATGTGATAGCCGTTCTGCTCCCAGAACCCTGGCGTGTCGTGGTCCAGAAATTCGATGCCCCGCGCCCACTTCACCGATTTCCACGCGTACAGGTGCGGCACAATCAATCGCAGCGGATAGCCGTGGTCGGCACTCAGGGGCTGGCCATCGTGGTGGGTGGCGAACAGGACTTCTTCGCGATCCAGGTCGGACAGCGGCACATTGGCCGTAAAGCCCTGTTCGGCGTGCACCAGGACATACGCCGCCCCGGGTTTCAACTTCACCCGCCCCAACACTTCGCGAAACGCAACACCTTCCCAGTCGTTGTCGAACCGGCTCCAGCGCGTGACGCAATGGAAATCGCTGTGCCGCTTTACTTTTGGCAGCGCGTTGAATTCTGCCCACGTCCAGCGCATCGGAGTCTCCACCAGGCCGTAAACCCGGAAATCCCATCGCTCCGGATCAAAACGTGGCACCGACCCGTAGTGCAGCACCGGCCATTTCAAGGTGAGCGACTGCCCCGGTGGCAACCGCCCCTCGCTTTTCATTTTCTGCTCCAGGGCTCTGCGCTCGTTCCCTTCAAATAAGGCCATGTTTCCTCCGTTGTGGGATTGCGCTGACGAGCAGCGCACCGAGAACGGCTTGGACTTAAAAATTTCAGATTTCGGAATTTCAGATTCCAGATTTCAAATTTCAGGTGATCGATTTTTTGACGTGGCGGGATGCACCAGGCGGGTCTATCTCGCGAAGACCCGCGATCTAAAAATCCGCAGTCTGAAATCTTTCACCCCAAAACATCGCATCCACATTGACATCCATCAATTATCGTTCTATTCCTAGCGTATGTCCCCCCACGACCAGGTTTTAAGCCGCCATCTGCATGCCATCGCGGATCCCACCCGCCGGAAGATTCTGCAGGCTTTGAAAGCCAGGAATGCTTGCTCTCTGGGCAAAGAAACTGGGCTCTGCGCCTGCGACATCGAGGAGCGTATTCATCTCTCCCAGCCGACCATCTCCCACCACATGGCCATCCTGGAGAAAGCCGGACTGGTGGAAGCGCAGAAGGAAGGCCACTGGAGATGGTACCAACGGAACGAACGCGCCATTAAGCAGTTCGCCAAAACCCTGCGACAAGCGCTCTAGCGCCGAGCCAACTTCAGATCGAGAAAAAGCAAAACCCACGGCAGAGCCGCGGGTTTCGGGGATATTGGGAAATTCTGCCGCTACTTCGCGATGGCCGCCTGGGACTTCTGAAGCAAGCGCCGTGCCTGTGAAATCAAGTCGACAACCTCAAATGGTTTCACCAGCGATGCGACGCCCTGGCTTTGCAGATAATTCCGCACATCCTGCTCGGCAATACTCGAGAAGGTGAACAGCATCTTTTTCTCGAGCCCTGGGCAGGCCACGCCGACCCAGCGATGCGCGTCCAGTGCGTTCCATCCGCCCGGCATCCGCCCGTTCATAATGATCGCGTCAAAGGTCTCGTGCCGCAGGCGGTTCTTGGCTTCTTCGACATTCATCAGCGCTACCACTTGTGCGCCGGCGCCTACAAGCACATCGCGCTCGAATTCCAACACCGCTTCTTCGTCCTCGAGCAACAGGACGCGCCCGTCGATCGCCATTTCGCGCCGCGTGGATGTCGGGACGGATTCCGCCTCGATCACCTGTCCCGAGGCCGGCAACCTCACCTCGATCGCCGCCCCGCCTTCCGGCCGGTTATGAGCGGTGATGTCGCCGCCATGTTCCTTGATGATCCCGTAGCAAATGCTCAGGCCCAGCCCGGTTCCCTTGCCGACGCTCTTGGTGGTGTAAAAGGGATCGAAAATCCGGTTCGGATCCTTGATGCCGACGCCGGAATCCAGAAACTCCACGCCAACATGTCCGTCTTGGGAATGAATCCGGACCTTTAGCTTGCCGCCTTTGCCGCCTTCCAGAATGGCGTCCACGGCGTTGTTGATGATATTCAGGAAGACCTGCTCGAGTTGGTGCGGGTCGGCCGTGACTGACTTCGCTTCGACCATCGTCTCGCGCTCGAGCTGGATGTTGTTGACTTTCAGGTCATAGTCACGCAGCGCCAGGGTCTCGTCGACGATCTTGCGGATGTCCACGTCCTGCTTCTGCGGAGTGCGCTGCCGCGCAAACGACAGCAGATTCTGGACGACGCGGTGCGTGCGCTGCGCCTGCTTAAAGAGTTTGCGGACAAAGTCCGAGGCACGATCGTTCAGGCCTTCGCTCTCGAGCAGCTGCGCGTAACCCAGAATTGCGGTGAGCGGATTGTTCAGTTCGTGCGCGACACCAGCAATCAATTGACCCACAGCCGACATCTTCTCGCTCTGCAGGAGCTGTTCCTGCGTTTTTCTGAGATCTTCGTAAGCCTTGCAGGTTTCCTCGTAGAGCCGCACTTTTTCGATCGTGGTTGCCAGCTGGCGTCCCACGGCCACCATCATGTTCTCGTCGTTGCTTGAATAGACGCGCGCCTCGGGACTGCTAATGCCCATGATTCCGATCGGCGCGTCCTTGCTCCACAGGAGCACCCAGATCCACGATCCCGGCCCGTCAGCCTTCACGAACTCGGTTACCAGCGGGGGCAGGTGGGGCAGAAACTCCGCCGTCAGGACCTCGGTACGCGAGCGCATCACCAGGTCGCCGAATCCGTTAGGGAGCTCCACTACGTTGAATTTTGCCCGCTGCTCGCTGCGTTGTCCCCAGCCGGCGCGCCGCCGGAACGTGGTTTCATCGGAATCCGACAAATAGATCGACCCGGTTTCCGCGCCGAACAGTGAAATCACCTGGCGGAGCGTCAGGTTCAGAATTTCATCCAGGTCAAACGACTGGGTGGCGATCACCGCCATGGCGTTCAGCGCATTCAGTTCCCGATTGCGGCGGCGCATGTCGTCTTCCAGGCGCTTCTTCTCCGACATGTCGAGCACGAAGCCCTGGTAGCGTTCCACCTTGCCCGACGCGTCGCGAGTCGCGAAGCTGCTTTCCGAAGCCGTAAGCTGCGCGCCGTCTTTCCGGCGCAGGGTCACTTCAAAATTTCGCACGAAATTGTGAGCGTCAATCTCTTTGCGGAAGGCGTCGCGCTGCTCGGTCGAAACGTACACCTCTTTGTTGATGTTCAGCGCCATCAGCTCTTCGCGGGTTTCGTAGCCGAGCATCTGCACGAAGGCGTCGTTGCAATCGAGAAGCTTGCCCTCCGGTGTTGCCACGAACACGCCTTGCTGCACCTGCTCGAAGAGCAGCCGATAGCGCTCCTCGGCGCTGCGCCGGTCGGTCGTGTCGCGGATAACGTGAATCGTGCCTTTCTGCTTGCCGCCCTGTTCGGAGTAGGACGAGGTCGAAACCATGGAGTACCCGCCGAAACAGGGGTCGGGGCCTTCCACGAAGTCGACATCGCCCCGGGCGCAGTAGGGGCAGTTGGTCCATTTGGAGAAATCGTGTGGGAGCGCTTCGTCGCAGCCGTTGCCCATCACGTCGGCCGGAGCTTTTCCCAGATGCTGCAGCAGGGCTTCATTGGCTTTCGTAATCACGAACTCGGCGTCGTGGGCCAGAATCGCGTCCTGAATTGAATCAAACGTGTTCATCCACTGCCGCTGCGAGCGCAGGACTTGCTCGAGCAGGCGCAGGTTCTCAGCAGCAATGCCGACCTGGCTGCCGCTGGTGTGGAGGAAATCGATGTCTTCCGGGGTATAGGAGCAAGCCTGCGTCTTGCCAAGGGCGATCGTCCCCACCGGGCCCTTTTTGCCCTGCATCGGGACAAACACCACGTGGTCGAGTCCCTCGTCCTCGAGGTAGGCTCGCACCGATGGCATCATGGCGCTCGCCTTCACGACCGCGGGCTTGGGCTCGGCGAGAGCTTTCTGTACCGCCTCGTCCAGATGAAT
>Ga0210384_10005952_pt1 | contig 13082 bp, 9 predicted proteins | sample IncBWH2MmetaG_FD_160574 | JGI IMG/M metagenome (GOLD analysis project Ga0210384, IMG submission 160574) | Forest soil microbial communities from Barre Woods Harvard Forest LTER site, Petersham, Massachusetts, United States - Inc-BW-H-2-M | ecosystem: Environmental > Terrestrial > Soil >... | reverse complement strand
TGGCGGGCGTCAGCGCGGCGGCCGCGGCGTGGAACAACGGCTGGCTCCCGACCAAGTACGTGACCAACGTCGCGGCTGACGTCAACACCGGCGTCATCACGGTCACCTATGACGGCAATAACATTCCGCAGGTCGGTGGAATGACGGTCAATCTGAGCCCGTTTATCAGCGTGGGCGGCGCGCCTGTGGCCCTTGCCGCTGGCCAGTACGGTGCGATTGACTGGGCGTGCACCTCGGTCTCCAACCAGACCGCGACGAGCCGTGGCATGGGCGCGGCTGCTGCAGGCACCCTTGTCGCGAAGTACGCGCCGACAGAATGCAAGTAATCGACTCCTGCTAGACAGCTCCCGCCGGTCACTCGCGCGCCTGAATCGCAATTCCCGCGACACCGAAAAATCGCCCGCGAAGCTGTTGAATTCGTGGCGCCCCCGACAGGAGTTGAACCTGTGACCTACCGCTTAGGAGGCGGTCGCTCTATCCACTGAGCTACGGGGGCGCGCGCGGCGCAGTTTACCGGCTCCGGCGTCGCCAGCCATCCCCTGCTCCGCTGGGCAGGCGTAACATTGCACCGGGAGCCTGAGTGCGCTCAGCGCACAACCCTTTTAAGAGGAGTTGTCCATGACCGCCTCCACCAGCGTCGGGACACCACAAGCGCGCGAGTTCGAGGTGCGCCGGGTGCCGCTGCGACAGCCCATCGAGTGGCTCGATCGCGGCTGGGACGATCTGAAGCAAATCGGCGCGCCCGGCCTTGCGCACGGCGCGCTCATCGCGATTCTGGGCGGCGTGCTCCTCATGCTCGGCAGTACGCACCTGTACCTGACCGCGGCGGCCGTGACGGGCTACCTCCTCGTTGGGCCCGTCATGACCACCGGCGCGTGCGAGCTGGCGCGGCGGTTGGCGGCCCGCGAGCCGCTCGGTTTCGATGAGTCGTTGCAGGCCCTGACGCGCAACCCTGAGGGACTTACCTGGTTCGGCGGCGTGCTGGCGCTCATCGCCGTCGCCTGGTTCGTGCTCTCGGCGATCCTGTGGGAATCGGTGTTTGCCACCTCGGTGCCGAGTCTCGCCGTGATCTTGTGGGGCGGGCCGGCCAGGGCGACCTCCGCGCAGATCCTGGGTTACGTGATCTGCGGCGGGGTACTCGCGACCATCGTGTTTGCGGTGTCAGTCGTGGCCGTGCCGCTCATCATAGATCGGCGCGCCAGCGCCTCCGAGGCCATGCGCGCGAGCCTGCGCGCGACGCTTGCCAATCTGCCGGCGATGCTGGTGTGGGCCTTCCTGATCGTAGGGCTCACGGTGATCGCCTTTGTCACGCTGCTTGTCGGTATGGTGGTCGTAGCACCGCTGCTGGGCTACGCGACCTGGCACGCCTACCGCGACCTCATCGCCTGAGGGCGGCGCATGAGTCGCAGGCGCAGCACGAGCAAATGCGGCAAGGTATGTAAGCTAGTGGTGGAGCGGAAGGGGATCGAACCCTCGACCTTCGCATTGCGAACGCGACGCTCTCCCAACTGAGCTACCGCCCCACCGCAAGGCGCGCGATTCTAGCATCGCGATCCGGCACGTCAATTTACTGCCCGCAGGCCGCCTCGCACCCTGGCCGCCCGCCCCGTTCAGGGGCAGTGCGCCTCAGGATACCGCTCGCCCCGGATACGGCTATGATCAACGCTGCGCGAGGGATCGAGCATTAGGGAGGCGGGCGTGCTGGCAATAGGCGAGCGGGCACCGGAATTCACCCTGCCGGATCAGGACGGCCGCAGCCTCTCCCTGAGCACGCTGCTGCGCGACGGACCGCTGATTCTGTATTTCTACCCGGCGGACTTCACGCGGGGCTGCACGCGCGAGGCGTGCGCGATCCGTGACCTGCACACCGACATCGCGCAGGCCGGCCTCAGCGTTGCCGGGGTGAGCCCGCAACCTCCGGAGACGCATCGCAAATTTCGTGACAAGTACCAGCTGCCGTACACGCTGCTCTCGGACGCCGATAAATTCGTCATCCGCATGTATGAGGTGCAGGGGCCCCTGGGGATCAGAGTGCGCCGCGGCACCTACCTCATCGACCAGGCCCGCTACATCCGCGCCGCCGTGCTCGCGGACTTCCGCATCAGCCAGCACGAGGATTTCATCCGCAAGGCGGTGGCCTTGAGCGCAGTGAGCGGCGCCAGGAAGCCGGCGAAGCCTTAGAAGCCGCGCCCGCGCGGTCAGTACTTCAGTCGCAGGACGTGGGCGTGGCCGAAGCTCGGGATGCTCACAAGACAGATGCCATCCGCCTCCTCGCCCGGTGTGCTGGCGAGGTCCTCGACGCCGAGTTCGCGCAGCACCTGCTGCAGCGTCGCGCCGCTGCCCACAATCAGCACCGTGCCACCGGAGTGCTCGCGCAAGGCGCGCGCCGCCGCGGCGCGCGCGTCCGCGGCGCTGAAAACCACGGCGGAACGGTGGAGCCGCTCCGCGAGCGGCGCCGCCGTCTGTTGCGCGCGACGCTCATCACTCACATACAGGCCATCCACCGGTGCGGCGCGCAGCGCCGCCCCGAACATCCGCGCCAGTCGCTGTGCGCGCTCCTCGCCCTCGGCGGAAAGCGGCGGATCGTCGATCGTGCCCGGATCTTTTTCCGCGGGCCGTGCGAGCACGAACATCGTGGTGGTGGCACCGTGCCAGGCGACGAACAGCACGCTGCCGCCGATCAGCGCAACGAGAAAAGTCAGCCACACCGGAGCCAGAAACGGACGCCGGTAGCGGGTAATGCCAGGTGGCTCCATGGCGCAATCATAAGATGCCGGGCTTCAAAAAAGCGCGAATGCGCGCGCCCCGGGGGTGAATTTGCGTGCGGCTGGTGAAATCGCGCTCACTCTGACGCAAACCATTGGCTGCGCTGCGCGTTTGTCCGCGCCGGGCGCTTCTGTCCACATACTTATGCACAAATTCTGTGGATAAGTTGCGTGGGTAGCAACCCTCAGGTTCTTGTGTGAGACTGACGCACTTTTCGCTCTTCGCAGGCCAGCGGATGAAGAAGAACGGCAGCGAGCCGACCACCCCGACCGAGCCCCTGGAGCGCGCCCGGCTCCAGGCGGACGTCGCCAAGCAGCGTGTGCGCATCGCCAAGGAAGAGCTGAAGCGCGCGCGCAAGCGCCTTAAGGAAGCCAAGCGCGAGGCCCGGCGCGCCCGCAAGCAATCCGCCTCCGCTCGCAAGGTGTGGAAGCGCGCCCGCCGCGCCCAGAAAAAATCCGTCGTGACGAAGCCCGCCGCGGCCCCGCAAAAGACCAAAGCGAAGACGAAAGCCCCGAGGCGCGCACCGCGGCGCGCCGCGCCTAAGGCGCGCGCGGCACGCAAAACACGTCCCGCCCGGAAAACGCCGTCCGGCGCGAGGCTTCGCGCCGTGCGGCGCAGTGTCCGTGTACCCGGCGGCGCGCCCGTGAAGGCCGCAAGGCCCGCGGCACCGCGCCGCGCGCTGGTGCGCAGGCCACCGCCGCCTCAGACCGCAGCCCCTGCCCCGCCGGCCGCTGTACCCACTGCTGCTCCGCAAGCGGATGCGGGATCAGCGGTGGACGGCGCCGCCCCGCCATCCCCGCGAGCTGCCGGGCCGGCGGCCTGAGAGGATCCAAGAGCCATGCTCGAGCCGCACGTACCCGAAACCACGCCCCGGATCCCCGCGTTAGCGCCACATGGCAAGGCGAGCTCGGTTCCGACGGCTTCGCGGATGTTCGCGAAATACCTCAACGACGTCGGGCAACTGCTCGATGAGCGGTGCTGGGAAGCGGCGTCACGCGAGGCGAGCGACCTGCCGCGTATCGCCGTGGCCCTCGCGGACGGTCACCTGCACGCCTCCGCCGAGGACATCAGGAACTGGTGCCAGTTGTGGCTGCGCCCCACGGGCACGGAGGTGTCCGAGCGCGTCATGCGCAGCGACGTCGCGGACTACGCCGCACTCACCGCGCGGGCGCTGCGGCGCCTGCGGCTGCGGCGTCACGTGCGCCATCCGCCCCGCGGCTTCTCGCCCGCGCGTGCCGACAACCTCGGCCCGCAGGATTCGGCAGTGCTGAAGCATTGTGAAGCGCTGCTCGAAGCGGCGCGGCGCTGGTACGCGCGCAGCGCCGTGCACGACCCCATCGTGCAGGCGAACCTCGCGAGGCTTGCGGTGCTGCGCTGAACCGCAGCCGCCCTAAGGCTGCGCTACTACCGGCATCTCGAGGAAACTCGCCGCGTCTGCGGCGTGGAATATTCTTTGCGTGGCCTTGCGGTAGTCACCCGGCCTGGCAAAGAAAATGTTCTCGACATAAGTCTGCGGGTTGCGGTCGTACAGCGGGAACCAGCTCGACTGCACCTGCACCATGATGCGGTGGCCGGGTTGGAATACGTGGTTCGCGTTGGGCAGCTCGAAGTGGTAGCGCTGCACCTTGCCGGCGGGAACTGCGCGCGGATGCGTGAAGCTGTCACGGTAGCGCCCGCGTAAAATGTCCATGCCGACGGGCAGCTGATAGCCGCCCATGGAGGGATTCGCCGGCACCTCGTCTGGATACACGTCAATGAGCTTCACCACCCAGTCGCTGTCGGTGCCGCTGGTGGAGGCAAACAGGTTCACTACCGGCGCCCCGGCGATGTGCAGCGGAGCGGTGAGCACGGCGGAAACGTACGTGAGAACATCGGTGCGATCGCTCACGGCGCGCTGGTCCGTGAGGAGCCAGCGCTGCCAGGCGGGAGAATCCTCGAAGCGCACCGGCCGCGGTTGATACGGCACCGGCTTCGCCGGGTCCGACACATATTCATCGAACGCCGATGCGGCCTTCGCCGGAGCGGCGAACGCGAGCCCGAAGCCCGGTTGCAGGTAAAGGCGCGTGAGTGTGGCCTCACAACCCGACTCGCACGCCGGCGGCCAGCGCGGCAGGCGCTGCCAGACGTTAGTGCCGGTCTCAAAGACGAAAGCGGGCGGGATATTCGCGCGCGGGGCGCCGTCCTTCAGGTACTGGTCGAGAAACGGTTGCATCACCTCGCTGCGGAACTGCAGCGCGGTGTCGCCGGCGAACTTCAGGGGCCCGAGCGTCGTGCCGTCGGCGTTCACGCCGCTGTGCCGCCAGGGGCCGAGCACGAGGAAGTTGCGGTCGTTGCCCGTGTCCTTGGGCTCCGTTGCCGCGTACGCGTGCACGGCCCCGTACATGTCCTCCTGGTCCCAGATGCTCGCCACGTACATGGTCGGAGTCTTGAGGGGCTGGGCGGCGAGAATCTGGTCCAGCGCCTGGTGCTTCCAGAAATCATCGTAAGCCGGGTGCTCGGTGAGCTTCTTGTAGAACGGCAGCGCGTCGATGCCGAAACGGCGCGCGAAACCATCCGCCGAGCCGCACTCGAGGAATAACTGGTAGTCGTCGTAGACGCCCCGCGCGATGCGCTTGCCTTCGCCGCGGGCGGTCGTCTGTCCGTACAGGTAATCGAAATTGGTCTGGCGGAAGGCGCCGTTGTGAAACCAGTCATCTCCCTTCCAGCCGTCGACCATCGGACTCATCGGCACCGCCACCTTGAGCGCCGGGTGCGGATTCACCAGCGCCATGAGCACCGTGAACCCCTCGTACGAGGAACCGAGCATGCCGACCTTGCCGTTCGACTCGGGTACGTTCTTCACCAGCCAGTCGATGGTGTCGTAGGCATCCGTGGAGTGATCCACGGGCGTGCTGTTGAGCGGCCCCCGCAGGGGTCGGGTCATCACGTAGTCGCCCTCGGAGCCGTGCTTGCCGCGAATGTCCTGGAAAACCCGGATGTAGCCCTCGCTGACGAACACCCCATCCCCCAACGGCAGGGTGGCGAGCATATGCGGACTCACGCTCGCCTTGGCGCGGTGCACGGCATCGTAGGGCGTGCGGGTCAGAATCATGGGCGCGCCCTTGGCGCCCTTTGGAATCACGATGACGGTGTTGAGCTTCACCCCGTCGCGCATCGGGATCATCACCTCGCGCTTGACGTAGTCGAAGCCCGCCTCGGGCACCGTGAACTTCTCCGGCACATCCGGCTGCATCGGCGGCGTCTGGGCCTGACCTGCCGCCAAACCTGTGCCAAGCAGCGCCACCGCGCCGATCCAACCCATGGCCCGACTTCCCATCACCCGCATCTGACTCGTTCCCCGTGGCGCAGCAGCGTGCGCGCAAGCCTAGCAGTGCACGCACCCTGCTGCACCCCGCGGCTGCGCTAGGATGTCGGCATGGCTCACCCGGATCTCGCCGCCGCGCTGCGCGCCGTGCTGCCGGCGGACTGTGTGCTCACCCAGGACGAGGAACTTCGTCCTTACGAATGCGACGGGCTGCCGGTGTTTCGGCAACGCCCCGCGGTGGTCGTGTTGCCGCGCGCCGCGGAGCAGGTGCGGCAGGTGCTGCTCACCTGCAACCGGCTCAAAGTGCCGGTGGTGGCGCGCGGCTCGGGCACCGGCCTCTCCGGGGGCGCGACGCCGCATGCGCAGGGGGTGTTGCTCTCGTGCGCGAGGATGAACCGCATCCTCGAAATTGATCCTGCGGGGCGCACCGCGCGGCTCGAGCCGGGAGTGCCCAACCTGCGCGTCTCGGAAGCCGCGGCGGTGCATGGGCTCTTCTACGCGCCGGATCCGTCTTCACAGATCGCCTGCTCCATCGGCGGGAATGTCGCGGAGAACTCCGGTGGCGTGCATTGCCTGAAGTACGGGCTCACGGTCCACAACGTGCTCGGCGTGCGCGGCTTCACCATGGACGGGGAGCCGCTTGAGCTCGGCGGGCGAGCCGCCGACGGTCCGGGACTGGACCTGCTGGCGCTGACGATCGGTTCCGAGGGCCTGCTCATGGTGGTCACCGAAGTCACCGTGAAGCTGCTGCCGCGGCCGCCGTGTGTGCGCCTCGTCATGGCGTCATTTTCCGAAGTGCACCGCGCCGGGGATGCGGTCGCCGCCGTGATCGCCGCGGGGATCATTCCCGCCGCCATGGAAATGATGGACCGCAAGGCCATCGCGGCGGTCGAGCCGTTCGTGCACGCCGGCTACGACCTGTCCGCCGCGGCAATCCTGCTGGTAGAGGCGGACGGTACCGCCGAGGAGGTCGCCGGGCAGGTCGCCGAAATCGAACAGGTGCTGCGCGACGCCGGCGCCAGCACGCTGTGCGTCGCGTCATCCGAAAGCGAGCGGGCGCGCTTCTGGTCCGGCCGCAAGAACGCATTTCCGGCCGCCGGGCGCCTCGCACCGGACTACTACTGCATGGACGGCACGATCCCGCGCCGGCACGTTGGCAAGGTGCTGGATGCGATAGCGGCGATGGAAATCCACTACGGCCTGAGCTGCATGAACGTCTTCCACGCCGGCGATGGCAACCTGCACCCGGTGATCCTCTTCGACGCCAACCAGACCGGCTCCTGGGAGCGTGCCGATCGCTTCGGGGCCGAGATCCTGGAGCTGTGCGTGGAACTGGGCGGCACCATCACCGGCGAGCACGGCGTCGGGGTCGAAAAACTCAACTCCATGTGCGTGCAGTTTTCACCCGCCGAGCGCGCCGCGTTCCTCGCCGTCAAGGAGGCGTTCGATCCGGCGGGCCTGCTGAACCCCGGCAAGGTGATCCCGACGCTGGCGCGTTGCGCGGAGTACGGCCGCATGCGCGTGCACGGCGGCGCCCTGCCCCACGCGGATCTGCCGCGCTTCTAGCGAACCCGCCGTGCCTGCGCCTGACGATGCGGTCCTTGCGAGCTTGCGCGAACGGGTGATGGCCGCCCACGCCGAGCGACGGCCGCTGCGCCTGCGGGGCGCGGGCACGAAGGACTTCTACGCCGAGAGCCTCGCTGGTGAGATCCTGGACACTCGTCCCTGGCAGGGCATCGTTTCCTACGACCCCTCCGAGCTCGTCATCACCGCGCGCTGCGGCACGGCGCTGTCTGAAATCGAGCAGGCGCTCGCGGCTCATGGACAGTTGCTCGCCTTCGAACCGCCGGGCTTTGCCGGCGACCCGACTATCGGCGGGGTGATCGCCGCCGGGCTCTCCGGTCCCCGGCGTCCCTACGCGGGGGCGGCCCGCGACTTTGTGCTCGGGACAACGCTTCTCAGCGCTGCCGGAGAGCGGCTGCGCTTTGGCGGTCAGGTGATGAAGAATGTCGCTGGCTTCGACGTGTCGCGCCTTCTGTGTGGTTCGCTCGGAATCCTCGGCATGATCACAGAGGTTTCTTTGAAGGTGCTGCCGGTGCCGCGTGCGGAAGCCACCCTGCGGCTCGAGTTGCCCGCGGCGGCGGCGCTTGAGGCGTTCAATCGCTGGGCAGGCGCACCGCTGCCCCTCTCAGGGGCGGCCTGGTGGCGGGGTTGCGCGTGGGTGCGACTCTCGGGCGCCCCGGCCGCAGTGCGCGCGGCGCGCGAGCACCTCGGCGGTGAAGTGCCCGATGCGCAGAGCGCGGGTCAATTCTGGAGCGCGCTGCGGGATTGCCGCCTGCCGCTGTTCGAGCACGAGGTGATGTGGCGGTTGTCCGTCCCGAGTGCCACTCCATCGCTCGAGCTGCCCGGCGAGCCGCTCATCGACTGGGGCGGCGCACTACGCTGGTACGCCGATCCGCCGGCGCAGTTGGACGTACGCGCGCTCGCCGTGGCGGCCGGCGGCACAGCCCAATGCTGGCGCGGGGCCTCGCCCACGGGCCGCTTTCACCCATTACCGTCCGCGGTCGCGACGCTGCACGCGCGCCTGAAGCAGCGTTTCGACCCGCATGGAATTTTCAATCCCGGGCGGCTCGCGGCCGGACTCTAGGGTAGGGTGAACGGCAACTTCGATGAGCGGGACACTCTTATTCGTTGAGCTCGCAGGTCATGTGGGTCTCCTCCTGTGGGGGACGCACATGGTGGGCACCGGCGTGCAACGCGGGTTCGGTAACGTCCTGCGTCGTTGGCTGGGCCGGAACCTCGGCGGTCGATTCCGCGCGTTTTTCACCGGTCTCGGGGTCACGGCGCTCCTCCAGAGCAGCACGGCGACCGGCCTGCTCGCGACTTCGTTCACGGCGACCGGCGTCATGACGCTCACCCCGGCGCTCGCCGTGATGCTCGGGGCCAATGTCGGCACCGCGCTCCTGACCCAGGTGCTGTCCTTCAACATGGGCCTGGTCGGGCCGCCCCTGGTACTCATCGGCGTGCTGGTCTTTCGATGGGCTGCCGGCGGTCGCGCGAAGAACATCGGTCGGATCGGCATCGGCCTCGGGCTCATGTTGATGGCGCTCGCGGGACTGCTGCACACGCTCGGAGCCATCGAGAACACGCCGTTGCTGCGACCCGTTGTGGGGGCGCTCGCTCGCGACCCGCTGCTCGCCGCGTTGCTTGCGGCCGGCCTCACCTGGGCCTGCCACTCGAGCGTCGCTATCGTGCTGCTGGTGGCCTCCTTCGCGGCGACCCATGTCGTCGATCCCACCGGCGCGCTCGCGCTCGTGCTCGGCGCTAATCTGGGCGGCGCACTGCCGCCGCTCATGCACGCGTCGACCCCGGCAGCCCGGCGCCTGCCGCTCGGCAACCTCCTGGTGCGCGCAGTCGGCGTGGCGCTCGCGCTGCCGTTCCTGCCCACGATTACCCACGCGCTGCAGCAGGCGGAACCTGCGCCCGGGCGCCTCGTCGTCAACTTTCACCTGGTATTCAATCTCGCGCTCGCCGCGGTGTTCCTGGGGTGCATCGGCGCGCTCGCGCGCCTCCTCACCCGCTGGCTGCCGGACCCGCCGGCACCGGCCGATCCCGGCCGTCCGGTCCATCTCGATGGCGCGGCACTCGATTCAGCGACGGTCGCGCTGTCGAACGCCGCACGCGAAACGCTGCGTATTGCCGACATGGTCGAGTCCATGCTGCGCGATGCGCTCGAGGTCCTCAAGCATAACGATCGCGCACGGGCCGCGGCGGTCGCCGCGCAGAATCGCTGCGTCGATCAGCTGGGGGGCGCGATTCGCCGCTATCTCGCCGACGTGGGCGGCGAGCAGACCCTCGACAACCGGCGGGAGGGTGCGCGGGGCCAGGACATCCTGTCGGCGGTGATCAATCTCGAGCACATCGCCGACATCGTCGCCAACAGCCTGGTCGAGTTCGCGGTGCGCAGCCTCAAGCGAGGCTGGGCGCTCTCGCCGGAAGAGCTCGAGACTGTGGACGCCATGCACCGTGAACTGCTCGAGAGTCTAAGGCTCGCGCTTGCCGTGTTCCTGCAGGCCGAGCCCCGTGACGCCAAGAGGCTGGCCGCCCGCAAGACACAGTTTCGCGAGTTCGAAGCGGCCGCGACCGCGTTGAGCCTGCGGCTGCTGCGCTCTGCGGCCGCCGCAAGCCGCCTTGCGGAGGCCGACGGAGCCGAGCGTGTCGCCGAGGAGAGTGATCTCTTTCTGCGCACCGTGCGGGATCTGCGGCGTGTCCACTCGCACCTCGCGAGCTTCGCCTACCCGATCATCCATCGGGCGCGTCCCCGCATTCATCGCGGCACCGCGGGCGTCAGCGCCGACGCCGGTGGCGTCACCGCCTCCGCTGCGACGCCTGCCGTATTGCCGGCGAGCTCTACTGGCGCCGAAGAGGAAGATTTAGGATAGCCGCGGGCCGGGTTGCTGGCCGCCCGCCCGGTGGTATCAACACTTGACTCGCTCGCTCGCAGGATCATAAAAAGGCTGCAACGAAACACGCGCGGGAACACGCTCCGCCGCGACCTCCACTTCGTATTGCCCTGCGGCGATCCACTCGGTGCTCACCGGCGCACCGCCGTTGGCGAGGTAGCCGAGACCGAGCGCAGCACCGACAGTATGGCCGAACATCCCTGAGGAGATCTTTCCGACGAGTTCACCGTTTCGCCAGATCGGCTCGTTGTGATACAGCAGGCGATCCGCGCCATGGAGGGCGACGGCCACGAGCCGGCGTCGCGCGCCGGCTTCGCGCTGACCGATGAGCGCCTCGAGGCCGACGAAGCCGCCGGGCCTGTTCCAGGCAACGGCAAACTGCAAGCCCGCCTCGAGCGGCGTGTTCTCCTCGCCGATGTCGTGGCCCCAGTGGCGGTAGGCTTTCTCCATGCGCAGGCTGTTCAGGGCATGGTAGCCCGCGAGGCGCAGCCCAAAGGGCTTGCCGGCGCTGACGATCACGTCGTACACGGACTGCGCGAACTCCGTGGGGACGTACAGTTCGTATCCCAGCTCTCCGACGTAAGTGATGCGGCTCGCCCGTACGCGCGCATACCCGAGATCGATGATCCGGGAGGTGGCGAACGGAAACGCTGCGGTCGACAGGTCCGCGTCGGTGAGCGTCGCCAGCAGCTCGCGGCTGCGCGGCCCCATGAGGCCGAGCACGGCATACGCTGAGGACACGTCGCAGGCGACTGCGCGGGCGTCCGGCGGAATGCTGCGGCAAAGCCAGCTGAAATCGCGCGTCTGCGTCGCGCATGATGTGACGATGAGATAGGCGTCCTCGGCCTCACGCGTTACGGTGACATCGGCCTCGATGCCGCCGCGCTCATTGAGCCACTGCGTATAGACGACCTTGCCGAGCGGCACGTCAATCTCATTGGCGCAGATTCGTCCGAGTACCCTGGCGGCATCATGGCCCTTGAGCACAAACTTGGCGAACGAAGACTGGTCGAAGAGCCCGACCTGTTCGCGGACCGCCTGGTGCTCGCCGGCCGACTGCCCGAACCAGTTCTGGCGACCGTAGCTGTACGCGTAGCGCGGCTCCGCGCCCGCTGCCGCAAACCAGTTGGCGCGCTCGAAGCCTGCGACCTCTCCGAAGCACGCCCCGGCTGCCGCGAGGCGGTCGTGCAGGACCGACTTGCGCACCCCGCGCGCGGTCTCGGCCTGTCGGAATGGCCAGTGCATCGCGTAGAGCAGGCCAAGCGACTCGACCGTGCGGTCGCGCAGGTAGTGCCTGTTGCGCTGAAACGGTGCGCAGCGACGAATATCGACGTCCCACAGGTCAAAGGGCGGATGGCCGTCGATGATCCAGTCCGCAAGGACCTTGCCCGCGCCGCCGGCCGACTGGATGCCGATCGAATTGAAGCCAGCCGCCACGTACATGCCGCGCAGCTCCGGCGCCTCGCCCAGCAGATAACGGTCATCGGGAGTGAAGCCCTCCGGGCCGTTGAAGAACACCTGCACGCCGGCTGACTCGAGCACCGGCACCCGGTGCATGGCACCCGCAAATAGTTCCTCGATGTGGCCGAGGTCCGCGGGCAATTGCTCGAAGGCGAAAGTCTCGGGAATCCCCGACTCGCCCCAGGGCTTCGCGCGCGGCTCGAACCATCCCACCAGGAGCTTACCGGTGTCCTCCTTGAAGTACGCGCAGGCATCCGCGTCGCGCAGGATCGGCAGCCCGGACGCCAGCCCCGGGATCGGCTGCGTCACGATGTAGAAGTGCTCGGCTGCGTGCAGGGGCACAGTGACATTCGCCCAACCGCCGACCTCGCGCGCCCATATGCCGGCGCAATTCACGACGGCGTCGGCGCGCACTTCGCCCGCTTCCGTCGCGACGCCTGTGACCCGGCCGCGCGCGCTGAGGATCGCGGTGACCTTGACGTTTTCGGCGATGCGCACGCCGGCGTTACGCGCGCCCCGGGCGAGCGCCTGGGTCGTGTCGACCGGATTGGTCTGGCCGTCCTGCGGGAGAAACACCGCGCCCACCAGGCCCTCGGTCGAGAGCAGCGGCCAGCGCTCCCTGGCAGCGTCAGGCGACAGGATCTGTACCTCGAGGCCGAAGCAGCGCGCCATTGAGGCGCCGCGTTTCAGCTCCTCGAACCGCGCCTCGCTCGCCGCAACCGCGATGGAGCCGACCTGTTTGAAGCCGGTAGCCTGTCCGGTCTCGCGCTCGAGTCCCGCATAGAGCTGCGTGGTGTACTGCGCGAGCCGGGTGAGGTTGTGTGTGGCGCGCAGCTGGCCGACGAGGCCTGCGGCGTGCCAGGTGGTGCCGCACGTAAGCTGTCTGCGCTCGAGCAACAGCACGTCCGTGCAGCCGCGCTTCGCCAGATGGTAGGCGACGCTGCAACCGACGATGCCACCGCCGATGATCACGACGCGTGCGTGGGACGGAATGTTCTGCACCGAATCTCTCCCCGGCCGCTCGTTCTGGGCGGGCGCTGGGCTGCGCTCTGGCGTAGTCTGCCGCAGTGCTGCAGCAAAACATCGCC
>Ga0210384_10005950_pt1 | contig 13084 bp, 14 predicted proteins | sample IncBWH2MmetaG_FD_160574 | JGI IMG/M metagenome (GOLD analysis project Ga0210384, IMG submission 160574) | Forest soil microbial communities from Barre Woods Harvard Forest LTER site, Petersham, Massachusetts, United States - Inc-BW-H-2-M | ecosystem: Environmental > Terrestrial > Soil >... | reverse complement strand
TATTTTTCGCCGCGACGGCACACAAGGATGTTTTCCAGAAACAAGAACTCGCATCGTTTGAGTATCGCGGGACACAGTATTCGACATATCCAACCAATAAATCGATATATCTACGCTGTGTTGCCCTTCCTGCCCCTCCTGGCTAAACCCTGCGCCTGATCCGCCCGCTTCCTCTGTTAAGGCTCTTCGCTTCGCTTCGATGAACGCCAACCCCGCGGCCTTGACAGCGCGGACGGCCAAGCGCCTTGCCCTCCCAGGAAGGGCATTTGCTTTTAATGCACCGCTCTCTGCGGTGCCTCTAAGAAGCAAAAAATGAAATCAACGAAAGGAGTCTTTCCAATGCAACAAATCAGCAAACAACCGCCTTTTGAACTTGGCCAGATCGTCGCAACACCGGGCGCTTTGGCCGAAAGCCACTCATCGGCCTCACAAACACAATGCGGTTAGCAAATCCCAAAGCGGCCTCATGTCGGTTGCCGTGTCATCATCTGGGACTACCCAGAGTTAGCTACCTGGACGCTATTTCGGCTCCGCGATCTCCGGCTTCGGATAGGCCTTCTGGAGCGCACTCTGATACTCCCCAAATAGTGCCTGGATGTGCGTGAACTCGGTCTTCACCGCGTCGCGCATCTCGGGATGTGTCACGAAATCATACAGAACCCCTGTCATCGTCTCCGCATCGATCAAGAATCCTTGATGTCCCACGTCCGCCAGCCCATCGGCTTCCATTCCATAGGTGTGATTGGAAAAGTTAGAAGATTTCGCGCTCACTCCGATTCCTGGAATCTGGCTCGAAACACTTCCTGTCTCCTCGAACCCCTTGGGCTTCCCCGGCTCCGGTTCCGCCCCGGTCGCCCCGAACTGTTTCATGGAGGCGAACGCCAACTCCTCCAGTGTGGCCAGCGAGATCCCGTCGCGATCATGTCCGTAGTGATCGATTTTCACTTTCGTCCCTGTCGCCAACGCCGCCGCCCGAGCTGCTTCGTCCACCCACTGCGTCACCTGCTCCAGATAAACCCCATCCGGGTAACGAACATAAAAATCCGCCGAAGCCTTATCCGGCACAACGTTCGGTGCAGCCCCGCCCTCGGTGATGATCCCTTGAATTCGCGCCTCCGGTCGCATGTTGCTCCGCACACTGTCGATATTGTTGAAGAGCTTGATCACCGCCTCAAGTGCGTTTCGTCCGTTCCATGATGTCAACTGATGTGCGGGCGCTCCGTAAAACGTGTACTTCACGCCGTCAATATTCATGCAGCAGGTGCCGAAGCCCGCCGCCGAGCGCGACGTGGTCGCCGCCGAGTGGCTACGCACAATAACATCCGCGCCCTTGAACACTCCCGCGTCCATCATCACCGTCTTGGCCTCTGGCGGCATCATCTCCTCCCCCGGCGTCCCGTAGAACGTCACCGTTCCCGGCGTGTGCGTACGCGTCAGGAATTCAGCGATCGCAATTCCAGCTGCCATGCCCACGGGCCCCTGCGCGCTGTGCTGGTCACCGTGAAACGCGCCTTTCGTGCCGCGCAGCGCGTCGTATTCTAGGATCACTCCAAGGTTCGGCCCGGGCGTGCCGTGTTTGTATTTCGCGACGAACGCCGTCGATAACCCAGCTACTGGCACCGTCACTTCAAAATCGTGCGCCTGCAAATAGGCCGTGAGCTTGGCGACGGCCTGAGTTTCTTGAAATCCGACCTCGGGATGCTGCGTGATCCAGTCACTCATCGGCAGAAGTTCGGTTTGCATCAGTTGCTTCACGCGAGCGATCACCTCATCGCGTCCTTTGTCTGCCGCAGTTAGTTTCGCCACCATCGACGCCACGCCCAGCGATTGACTCAACTCACCAATCTGTTTCATCACGCCGCGTGCCGCATCTCGTTCGGTGGAAGTTTCCTGCGCCACGCATCTACTTGCCGCCACCAACATCACCGTTCCGCACAAAACACTTCTGCGCATGATTCCTCCTCCAAGTCCGGCCATTGGCCGGCTGTACTATTTCACAACTCAACCCTCCTGGCTACGCCGCAGAGTTCGCTCAATTCGCAGGCAGTCAAGTCGTTGCCGACCTGGTTGCGGAGGTTGCCGTGTGAGGCTGGCAGTTCCGTCAAGCAGACACTTATACTGACGTTATGAGGAAGACAAGTTCGATAGCTAACGGAGAAATCTGTCCCGAATGCGGTACGCGCTCAGGGCTTGGTGAACCAAACTGCGCTACCCTGTGGGACTTGCTGTTAGCGCGTGATTTCGAGCAGCCCGTACTTTATGGAAAGTTTCATGGCTTGGCTGTAGACGCTTACTGCACGCAGCATTCGTCGTATGTGGAATCGGCAAAATCGCTGGCAGCCCACCTTTGCGGGCTGTGTGTGGCCTTGGAGCAGAACAACGACACAAATAAGTTGAACCGGCTCCAGCTTTGGTTGAGCACAAATCCGAAATTGCCAAAGCCGGAATTGCCTTCTTTTCGCGGGAGTCTCACGATTGCAGATGTTTCGGGAATCGATGACCCCGTCAATTATGGGCGTGCCGTCGAATCTTGGGCGCTCTCCGCCTGGGACGCGTACAAAAAACTCCAGCCAATCGCTCGGGAGTGGTTACAGATGTCTACGATGCAATCTGCCAGAGGCAGGTAGATGTCTCTAGTCATAGCACATCATTAGTTGCCGAGCCATTGGATTTGAGGGCGAATCATGCCGGGCTTCGAAGAAACATTTCACATGATAAACGCCGTTGCTGTGGGATGGATCGCTAAAATCATCCGGGAAGTGTCCGTAATCCCGATTTCTAAGCTCACTTTGTGGCTTGGAGTCTTGCGTGTCTACTTGGGGCCCGCTCTCTCCGCCATTTCCTTTATTCACTTGTTCTCACATGAGAGTAATATCTGTCCCTTATGCTACCTCCCGGCGACTCGGGATCCCGCCGCGAAGAAGCTGGTCAACAGGAGACGGCGTGCTGAGCTTTCGAATGCTCGTTGCGGCCACGGTTTTAGTCAGCGCGGCGCTGCTGACAACGCAAGCCCGGCCCAGGCAAGTTCAAGAACAGGAACGCGTCAAAGCGATATCGCCGCCAACCACACCCCTTCCGCCCGAGGCTGCGTCGGCCGGAGTGACGAAGTACTCATTTATCGCCTACGGGGACACCCGCGGCCGGCGTGACGGCGTTGCCATTCAGTACGAGCACTCGTTGATCGTGGATTCCATGCTGGCGCACATCAAGAAGCTCCAGACGACGGACTACCCGGTGCGATTCATTCTACAATCCGGCGATGCCGTCGTGCACGGGCAGATCGCCAAAGAGTGGAACGTAAGCTTCGTACCGCTGATCAATCGGCTTACTACCGAAGGTGGTGTTCCGTATTTCCTGGCGCCGGGGAACCATGATGTTTCTTCCGCCACGACCGTGGATGCCCCGCAACGGCAACCTGCGCTGAAAAATTACCTGGACGCGGTTTCGGCACTGATTCCGCCCGATGGTTCGCCGCACCGTCTATCGGGCTATCCGGCATTTTCCTTTGGCTACGGCAACACGTTCGTGCTTGGTTTTGATGCGAACATTGCCGGCGATGAGAAGCAGTTTCAGTGGGTGAAGAGCCAGCTCGAAGGTTTGGATCGCAAACGCTATATCAACGTGATCGTCTTCTGCCACCAGGCTCCATTTTCTTCCGGCCCGCACGGAGGCCCCACCGTCGAAACGCCCACCGCCATTCTTCGTGAACGCTACATGCCTCTCTTCAACACGAATCACGTCCGCGCAGTGTTTTCGGGACACGAGCATTTGTTCGAGCATTGGGTCCAGCACCATACGGATACCAGCGGGACGCATCGGATGGATTTGGTCGTCTCTGGCGGTGGCGGAGCGCCAATCTACGCGTACAGCGGCGAGCCGAACCTGGATGACTACTTGAAGGAGAACGAAGCCAGCAAGGTCAAGCTCGAGCATCTTGTTAAACCCGGAGTGGATCGCGGTTCGAACCCCTATCACTACCTGATCGTGCACGTCGATGGCGAGAGTTTCGATATGCAAGTCATCGGCGTGGATTGGGGCGCCGGCTTCGCTCCCTATCGGAGCAACAAGGTCGAATTGCAGGACCCGAATTAGATGATGCGGGTTCCGGCAACTCTGAATTGCTGGGCGGGACCACACCTGCGTGCGGCGGTATCTAAGAGCATATAAAACGCTTAGTATCCTTCCTGGAATCCGGCGCCATAGTCCTCGTAATTCTGAGGGCAACTGTCCTTGGTTAGGGACATAAGCTCCCGTCGTGCCGGAAAACGCGGCAGGCCTGTGGAAGGAATTGCGCTTGCCTTTCCAGGTCAGCGCAGCCGGGCGGCGCGACGCTGGAAGTCAGGAATACCAAAACTAAAGATGCCGTGCTTACACTAGGCGTCATTGTGGGCGCGCGACAGTATCCATCAAGCATCACGCATCGCCATATGCTCGTCTTGTACGAACAGTCTCCTTCCTTCGATTCGAGTGGGCTCAAAATCGTTCCCACTCGGGGCACTCAATCTTCGACGAACGACTTTAGCCTGGATAGTGCCTGATCCCACTGCTTGGAAACGAAATCAAGGTATTTCGTCATTTCTGCTATGGGCTTCGGATCAAATTGGAATCGGCTCTCGCGGCCTGTTCGGAGGCAATGCACGATTCCCACATTCTCCAGGACTCGAAGATGTTTTGTAATCGCCTGCCGCGTCAGTTTGGAACCTCGTGTGAGCTGAGAGATCGAATAGGGCTGTCCGCCAGAGAGCTTCGCCACCAGCGACAGCCTTGTCGCGTCGCCCAGGGCGGCAAATACCGGAGCACCAGCCTGGCGTTTGACGCCAATACTCCTAGGACGCTTGTGCGACATGTTTCTCGATGTTTTTCAGTTGCTGTGTCCAACCGCCGTCATTCATGCGGAAGGCATCGAGGCGGCGGTGGCTGGGAATCTTGTCGAACCCGGACTCGGTGACCAGAAGCAGCGTACCGCTCGCGGTTCCCTCCAACCGGAATTCGACGAGCGTGGGCGTCTCCTCCGAGTAATCGATTTTGGGATCGATGGCATACGGATGCCAGGTGAAGGAAAAGAGCCTCTCCGGTTCCATCTTCTGCACCACGGCCTCCCATTTGACGTGCTCGTAACCGGGATGGGTGATATGGCCACGCGAAACCTGCCCCACTGCGAAGGGGCCATCCAGTTTCACCCCAAACCACTGCCCAAATTCACGATAGTCGGTCAGCGCACGCCACACACGCGAAATTGGCGCCGCCAGTTCGATCCGCTTTTCGATACGGTCACTCATCCTGCGCAACCTCCGAGTTGCATATTAACTTGGCGCGGCACAAAAGGCAACCTCAGGGTTGCCTTTTTCAAGGGCCTCTCCAGACAAGTGGACACACGCGGATTTCGGCGCTCTTGCGTGCGACCAAATGAAAGTCCAAAATTAGGATGGAAGAAAGTGGTGAATATTCCTCTTTTTCCTCCAGAGGGCTCTTTTCAGAAAGTCTCATGCTGCTTCGCACTGTTGAACAAGTCCGCCGCTTCTCTCGCATCGCAGGCGGCTTCACGCTATTGCTCATCGGCATCGTGATGCTGGTCACGCCCGGGCCGGGATGGCTGGTGATCTTGTTCGGCTTGGGCTTGCTGGCAGCGGAGTTCGTCTGGGCCAGGCGGCTCATGGACCGCATCAAGCGCGAGGGCAATCGGGTGCGCAGCGTGGTCTGGCGGACCTCAAAGAATGCACCCGCGAAGGACTCTGCCGAATCAAATGAAACGACCTAGTCGTCAAACGTCGTGTGGTGAGCGCTGTGGTGCAACGGTGCCAATCGCTTGCCGGGATCTGAAGATCGCGTTGGAAACACCGGAACGTGGAGGCGTTTGCCATGGATGCAGGACTGATTGGTCTCGGGAAAATGGGTTCGGGGATCGCGAAGACTTTGCTGCGCGCCGGGCACCGCGTCACGGTTCACAACCGGACAGGGGCGCGGGCAGAGGCGCTGCGCGCGGATGGCGCGATTGTGGCGGCCTCCGCGGCCGAAGCGTGCCGTGGCGGAGTGGTCTTCACAATGGTTGCGGATGACGCGGCGCTGGACAGTTTTGTGTTCGGTGAAGGCGGAATTCTGGCGTCGTTGCCACGCGGCGGCGTGCATGTTTCGCTGAGCACGATCAGCGTGGCCCTAAGCGACAAGTTAGCTGCGGCGCATGCTAAAGCCGGGCAAGGCTACCTGGCGGCGCCGGTGTTTGGGCGTCCCGACGCAGCGGAAGCCGGGCGACTTGCCGTGGTGGTCGGTGGCGCGGAATCGCTCGTTCAACAGTGTAAGCCGCTTTTTGAAGCTATGGGGCCGAAGCTGTTCGTGGTGGGGGAGCGCCCCTCGATGGCCAACGTTGTAAAGCTCTCGGGAAATTTTCTCATCGCCACAGTACTTGAATCGCTCTCCGAGGCGCTGGCGTTTGCTCGAAAATCCGGCGTGGATGCGGGCGCACTGATGGAATTTCTAACGGGTACGCTGTTCAACGCGCCGGTGTACAAGATCTACGGCGAGTTGATTGTGCAGGGCAAGCATGAGCCGGCGGGCTTCGCGCTGCCGCTCGGATTGAAGGATGTGCGACTGGTACTGCAGGCGGCGGAAGCTGCGAGCGTCCCGATGCCTATCGCGAGCGTGGTGCGCGACCGTTTTATTACCGCAATGGCGCGCGGAAATCAGGACAAAGATTGGTCTGTGATTGGCCGCGTGGCCGCGGAAGATGCGGGATTGCCTCAGATATCGCGGGCAGCGGGATAAACAGCCGAACCACCAGTCTGGCTGGGATTCTTTCGGAAGAACAATTCATCTACAACTCCGTGATACGCTGAAAGTCTCTTTACACGAGGCCTGCGATGACTTCCTGGTCTGGAAAATGGGCGCTGGTGACAGGAGCCAGCGCGGGAATCGGGGCGGCGCTGGCCGAGGAACTGGCTCACGGCGGGACAAATCTGATTTTGACCGCCCGGCGGCGGGAGCGACTGGAGAAACTGGCGCAAAAAGTTGAAACTGCGCACAAGATCCAAACGAAAATCTTCGTAGCTGACCTGACGCAAGCAGACGCGCCGGAAAAAATATTTCAATTCACAAAGGAACAAGGGATTGAAGTCGAGCTGCTGATCAACAATGCCGGTTTTGGCGCTTACGGCGAATTTCAAACGGTCGAGAGCCGCAAGCTGACGGAGATGGTCGAGGTGAATTGCGCCGCCGTCGTCCGTTTGACGCGGCTGTATCTGCCGGAAATGGTGGCGCGGCGCCACGGCGACGTCCTGATTGTAGCGTCGACTGCTTCGTTTCAAAGCGTGCCGTACCTTTCGACATACGCCGCGACAAAAGCCTTCGACCTGCTTTTTGCCGAAGGTTTGGCGGAAGAAATGAAACCGCACGGCGTGCGCGTCTGCGCCCTGTGTCCCGGCTCGACGGAGTCGGAATTCGCGGAAGTCGCCGGACAGTCGCACATCGCCGCGACGAGAGCAAATCGAGCGACCGCGGAGAAAGTGGCGCAAACGGGATTGCGCGCGTTGGCCGCCGGCAAGAGTTATGTGATTTCCGGGCTGGGGAATTATCTGGGCATGCTCGGACAGAGGCTGGTATCCCGGCGCATGGTGGCGCGCGTCGCAGCACGCATGTTCAGACCTAAAAAGAGCCCCTAGTTCTGGCGACTGGTTCCGGAACTTCGCTGACGGGCGCCGAATTCGTTCCTATTGAGCCCGACGGCTGTTCAGGCTACCCTTGGCGACACGCGCCAATCCCCGCGCACGTCTAATCCATTGTGAAACCAAAGCTTACCAACGCCGAAGGCGTCACGCGTGGCCGCCATGGGAACTTTTTGCGGCCGCAGTGGGAAATAAGCGTGAAGGCAGAAAACACACCTCGGGCAAAGCGAGACGCCGTAGCAGGGGAGACCGGGATCGAAGAGCAAGATAGAGACGACCTGCTTTTGCGGCGTGCCGCGAAAGGTGACGAGGAGGCGTTTGCGCTTCTCTACCGGCGGCATCAAGGTGCGTTGTACCGGTTTGCGTTGCGGATGACGGGAAGCGCCTGGGGAGCGGAAGAGATTGTGCAGGATGTGTTCATGACTCTGATCCGGGCGCCGCAAAAGTACGACCCGGAGCGGGGATCGGTGGGCGGGCTGCTGTTTGGGATTGCTCGCAACCGCGTGATGAAACATCTGGAACGAGCGCCAAGGGAAGTTCCTCTCGAAGAGAGGAACGAGGACGGAACCGGTGCAGGCGTCGTTTTGAAGGACACTTTTACGCCGGCGATGTGGGTGGAAAAGCGGGAGCGCATGCACCAAGTGAGAGCGGCAGTGCTGGATCTACCGGCAGAGTTTCGCGAAGCCGTGGTGATGTGCGAACTGGAAGAGATGAGTTATGAAGAAGCAGCCCAAATGTCAGGCTGTCCGATTGGGACGATACGTTCGCGGTTGCACCGCGGGAGGGCACTGCTGCTGGCGAAGCTGGAGATGCTGCGGAGTGTGCCACGCCGCATGAAAGCGGCGAGGTGAACGAACTTTGGAATCATCTGGATAAAATGCAATGAACTGCGAACAAGTGGAAGCGATTGTACTGGACCTGGACCGCGATGCCGCCGCGGACTCGCTCGAAAGGGCGGCAGCGGTGGCGCACCTAGGCCATTGCCCGCGCTGCGCGGCGTTGCAGGAGTCCTGGCTGGCAGCGAGAGAAGAGTTGCGCGCGCTGGGCGAGGAGACTTTGGAGGCCCGCGCACCAGCGCGTGTGGAGATGCGGCTGCGGCAAGAGTTTCGCACACGGCATCGCACGATGGTGGCGCGGCGCGCGGCGGTCGTGGCGGTCTGGGCCTTGGCTGCAGCGGCAATTCTTGTAGGCGCGATAAGTTCGTGGAATTGGCACCAAGCGCGGCTTCTGGAAGCTGCAAAACAGAAAATCGCCCTGCAAAACCCGCTGGCAGCAGAGAACAGCCAGAGCCAGGTATCGGGCAATTTTTCCGCTGGGCTTGCCAGTGCAGATGATTCGGGAGACTTTACGCCGCTGCCGGGAACCACTCTGGAGGAGACGGAAGACGCCTCGATCTTCCAGGTGCGCATGCAGCGCGGCTCGCTTGGGGCGCTAGGATTGCCGGTGAACGAGGAGCGCGCGGGCGAGTGGATCCAAGTGGATTTGCTGGTTGGAAACGATGGGCTGCCGCAAGCGGTGCGGTTGGCGCAGGAAGAAGACTAAAACCAGTTTGCGCGGCGAATGAAGCGTCGCGGTTTGGGAGAGAAGAGGAGAAAGAAGAATGAATCCCAAGATAAAAATGTATTTGGTATTGAGTGGAGCGCTGGCATTGAGCGCGGCAGCGATGCAAGCGCAGAGACACGGCCCGGATGGGCCGCCGCCCTTTGGAGCCCCGATGGAGTTGATGGGCTTTGAAGGCATGCATGGCGGAAAGGTGGTCAAGGGCGCGCCATTCTCTGCCACAGCTACGTCGGAGACTACGTCGACTCTGCAGGATGGATCGGTGCTGCACCGGACGTCGCAGGTGTCGATCTATCGGGACAGCCAGGGAAGGTCGCGGCACGAGGCCACTTTCACTGGGTTTGGGCCCCTGACGGCGTCGGGGGGAGCAAAGAAGATGGTGATGATTTCTGATCCTGTGGCTGGCGTGCACATCATGCTGGACGACGAGCAAAAGGTGGCGCACAAGATGGCCCTTCATACCCACGACGGAGGTAGCGCGAATGCAAAGTCGGCTCCGGCGTTTGTGGGAAAGATGCAGGAGCGGATGCAGCAGGATGAGGCCACCGGTTTGCTGAAGAAAGAGTCGCTGGGAACGCAGACGATTAATGGCATAGTGGCGGAAGGTACCCGAACTACGCATATCATTCCTGCGGGGCAGATTGGAAATGAGAAGGCGCTCCAGGTGGTTTCTGAGCGATGGTATTCGGCGGATCTGCAGATTGTTTTGAAGAGCACACGGATCGATCCACGATTTGGGACTACGACCTACACGGTGACCAATGTTCAGAGGACTGAGCCAGCGGCGACATTGTTCACGGTGCCGGCCGAATACACAGTGCAGACCGGCGGGCGAGGTCCCGGAGGCCGGGCGCCCATGGCGGCACCGCCGATGAACTAACAAACGAAGCCTGGCGCTGGCGGTTCACGCCGGAGCTGGTGCACACCGAACGACGAGCTTCTCTCCTGAAGACGGTACGCCCTTTCCGCATCTGCCCCCATCAATGCGGAAGGGGCGTAACCGTGTTTGGAGGGAGAAAAGTTGAAGACCCAGCTTCGATGATGATTTGACATCCTCCTCGCCCTAAGAGGACCCTAAGGGGCGAGGATTCCTACGGAGCCGGGTTTCTGGTCCGGTCTCTTCGGTTCGTTCCTCCCGCAACTGCCCTACTTTAGCGGACGATAACGAACAGGCTTTGCTTCTGGGCTGCCCGACCATAGGTCCTTTTCGGGGACGAGACCTAAAACGCCGAGGTTTTACGGCTAAGAACGGTAAGGGGTTGAAGGGAAGGGCGGCACAAAGACCTCCTCGAAAGGCGGGACGTGGATTTGGACGAGAGAGAGTTGGCGCAACAATTGGGGCGCGAGGGATTTGGCCATTCCTATGTTTGGCAGGATGGGCCGAACGCATTTTATCCTGAGCATACGCATGACACGGAAACCGCGCACATCATATTGAGCGGCGAGATGACATTGACCATGGACGGCCGGACGGACACCTATCGAGCGGGAGGCCGCTGCGACGTTCCGGCCGGGACCGTGCATTCGGCAAAGATGGGGTCGATGGGCTGTCGGTACTTGATCGGAGAAGTCTGAGATTCCATCGCGGTATCCCTCGGCGGCCAGTCTGCGCTTTCGTTTCGATGGACTATGAGAACAGGTTTGAGGCCAGCTCGCATCGCCCCGCAGCGGAGTGCGGCGGGCTCGAAAGCAGTCGTGACTTGTGGTGGCGTGGATAGAATTTCCACGTGTTATGATGCGGTCCTATGAGCAAACAACATTTTTACGTGAGATTGATTCCGCCGCGACCTACGTTTCCGATGGATATGACGGCGGAGGAGAAGTTGTTGATGCAGGAGCATGTGCGGTATACGCAGGAAAAGTTTGCCGCTGGCAAGGTGTTGCTTTACGGGCCGGTTATGGCGCCGGCGGGAGCGTTTGGGATGGCGGTGTTTGCGGCGGCGGATGAGGCGGAGGTACGGGAGGTTTTGGAGAATGACCCAACCGTGCGAGGCGGGTTGAATACATTTGAGGTTTATCCTATGAGAGTGGGTGCGGCGCAGGGATTTGGTCCAGAAGAAAAGCAGTGAGCAGTGAGCGGTGCCTGCGGTACGGCCTGAAGTTGTTCCCCGCGGAAGTGCTGATCCCGTTGTCAAATTAGGACACAGAAGCACAAGCCAGTCGTGCCGATGGAAGGCGTGCTGGAATGGCCGAGGTGAGTTTATACGTGGATGGGGCGGAGTGTGTTAGTGTAATTTCCCCAAAATTGGTGAAACCCGGACGAGGAGAACGATGGCGAAACCGAAGGTGCTGGCTACGCGGCCGCTGTTTCCTGCGGCACAGGAAATCTTGAACGCGGGGTGCGAGGCGGAGTATTGGACGAATCCGGAACGGATTTCGAAACAGGAGTTGTTCTCTAGGATTAAGGATAAGGAAGGATTGGTGTGTCTGCTGACGGAAAAAGTGAATCCCGAACTGCTTGACGCAGCGCCGAAATTGCGGATTGCAGCGAATGTGGCGGTGGGATTTGACAATGTTGATGTGGCGGCTTGCACGAAGCGCGGGGTGGTGGCGACGAATACGCCGGGAGTACTAGATGAGACGACGGCGGATTTTGCGTGGACTCTGCTGATGGCGGTAGGGAGGCGGTTGGTCGAAGGAGATACGCTGGCGCGCTCCGGGAATTGGACTGGGTGGGATTTGGATCAACTGGTGGGGACCGATGTCTGGGGGAAGACGCTCGGGATCGTGGGATTTGGACGGATCGGGAAAGCCATGGCGAGACGGGCGATTGGTTTTCAGATGAAAGTGGTTTACGCGGATGCAGTGCGGGCGCCGGAGGCGATAGAGAAAGATTTGAACGTGGAATATCGCGGGATGGCGAATTTGCTGGCGGAGTCGGACTTTGTGAGCGTGCATGTGCCGCTCTTGCCGGAGACGCGAGGGTTGTTTGATGCGGCGAGGATTTCCACCATGAAGCCTACGGCGTACCTCATTAATACCTCGCGCGGGGCTGTAGTCGATGAAGCGGCGCTTGTGCATGCGTTGGAAAGCAGAAAGATTGCGGGAGCGGCGCTGGATGTGTTTGAGAACGAGCCGTTCATTCATCCGGGCCTGAAGAGGCCGAACGTGGTGCTGGCGCCGCACATTGCGTCGGCGTCGATTGAAACGCGCACAAAGATGGCGTGCATGGCGGCGGAGAATGTGGTGGCTCTGTTCAAGGGGCAGCGGCCTCCGAACGTGTTGAATCCAGAAGTTTTGCAGGCGAAATAAAAAAGTGCGGGCGACTCTATGGCGGAACTGAAGCTGCTTGCCCGCCGGATTTTCCAGGAAACCATTTCGGCGATCGATATTCCGCTCGCGATCGAGCGGAAACTGCGGCGCGAGGGGACGGTGTTGTGTCTCGACAGCGCAACGGTGGATTTGCGTGCGTTTAGGAGCGTGCGAGTTGTCGGGATTGGGAAAGCGGCGCACGCGATGGTGGAGGGATTCGCCAGTTTGTTAGGCGCGGAGTTTGCGGTTAAGGGAGTGGTTTCGGCGCCAACGCCTCCGCTGTATGCCGTGGACGGAATGGAGTACTTCGTCGGGGGACACCCGACGCCGGATGGACAGAGTTGGAAGGCGGCGGAGGCGACTCTTGCTTTGCTCAAAGAGTGCGACGAGAAGACGGTTGTGTTTTTTTTGTTGTCGGGTGGAGGGTCGGCGCTGGTGGAGTTGCCGTTGGATTCTGCACAGAAACTCGAAGATGTCCGGCAACTACATCGTGCGCTGGTGACGTGTGGCGCGCCGATCGAGGCAATGAATACCGTCCGGAAGCATGTTTCAGCGGTGAAAGGGGGAAGATTGGCGATGGCCGCCGGGCGCGCCCTGAAGATTACCTTGGCAGTGAG
>Ga0210384_10005948_pt1 | contig 13087 bp, 13 predicted proteins | sample IncBWH2MmetaG_FD_160574 | JGI IMG/M metagenome (GOLD analysis project Ga0210384, IMG submission 160574) | Forest soil microbial communities from Barre Woods Harvard Forest LTER site, Petersham, Massachusetts, United States - Inc-BW-H-2-M | ecosystem: Environmental > Terrestrial > Soil >... | reverse complement strand
CCATGGACGTGCCGCTGCCCAGCACCGTCAACGTGGCTTTCATCGTTTCGCTGGGTTCGTGCCGGTCGCTTGCGGCGGCCGGGCCAGGGCGTTGGTTACTTCCACGTAGGCCATACGAAGTTCGTAGAGACAATTCTGCAAAAAGTTTTCTTCCACGGGCGTGAGGTTACCCTTCGTTTTTTCCGCCAGCAGGCCCAGCGTGTCGACGGTCTGGCGCGCACCCAGCAGATCAATTCGCGGCTGTCCTCTTTCTTCTTGCATTAACCCCAGCTGCAGCATGGCGGTCATGTAGAGTGAAGCCATGAAGCGCTCGAAAGTCATGGCCATTTCTTTCGCGGAGTGGCCGCTGAGTTCGACGCGGGCATCGAGCTCCCTGGCCGACTGGCGGTAGGCTTCGGCTTGTTCCTTCTGTTCAGCCGCGGTAGGGGGCGGTGGCGCGGACGGATCGAGCTCCGATGGACTCGACGCAGATTGATCCAGCGCAGAAGGCGCGACCGCAATCGGGACAGCCTTTGCCTCGGCCGCAACAGGTGGGACCGGTTTTGAAGTCAACACTTCTTCTTCGCTGACTTCACGGCGTAGTTCACCTTCCGAAGTGAACAGTCGCCGGTCGGTTACGGTAAAGCTTTCTTGCTTTTTCTCAGACATAATTTCTTTTCCCTCGACTACTTGAACATTTCCGCAAACGGCAGGTTCGCCACGGTGGCCGCGCTGCCGCCGGCCTCAACTTGCTTGCCGGGTATCGCCACTTCGCGGCGGATATAACCCAACGCCAGCCGACGCTCGCCGCCGGCGGTGGGCAGGGAAGCGGCACTGGTGATTTCACCGACCTCTTTGCCCTCTACCTGAATCTTGCTGCCGCCGGCGGGCAGTTGGCCGGCGATCTCAAAGCCGGTGAATTTGCGGCGAACCTGGCCGCGCGATCGGATACGCTCCACAATTTCCTGGCCGACATAACAGCCCTTGGAAAAATTCAAAGCGCGTTCCTGCTCGGTCTCCTGGGGCAAGTCGCGTTCGCGGATGTCGACCCCGTAGCGCGGAATCCCGGCCGCGATGTGCAACAGTTCGAGCGCCCTAGTCCCCACCGCCTTCGCCCCTGCCTCCGTCAGCGCTTCATAGACTCTTTCAGTATCGCCGGGAGCCAGCCATAGCTCGAAAGACTTCACATGCGGATTGTCTCCACGGACGAGAGTCACGGTGGTTTGCTGCCATGTGATTTCGACAAATTGCGATGGCCTGAGCTCCGGCACCCCAAATCCGGCTGTCTGCAGCATTTCCCGCGACTTCGGTCCCGCGATTCCGATGGCGCTCCACTGGTCGCTGATGTTCGCTACCGCTACGTCGTCCATGATGATGTACTTGTCGAAGACGGCGAGGATCTTCCCTACCTGCGCTTGATCGGTGTCGACGAGCAACGACTCTCCCCGATTGTAGGCGTACAAATCACCCAGAATATGTCCCTGCGGGTTGAGCAGAAAAGCGTACACGCCGCGCCCCGGCTCGAGATCACGGATATTGTTGGTGACCATGCCGTTCAGCCAGCGCACGCGGTCGCTGCCGGTAAGGGCAATTTTGGCGCGTACGCTGCGCTCGTAGACTCCGGAGCTGGAAACAAGTGCCTGGAATTCAGCGCGTACATCACCGCAGTCGGCCCTTGGCTCGATGGTGCCGGGGTGCGCCACAGACGCGTCCACACTGTTATGTTGTGCTGTCACGCTCATTTTCTCTTGATTTGATTATAGCGGAGTGATTACGTTGTGGCGCGGAAGCGAGGCCTGCTTTGTGGGCCTGCGTCCTGATGCGTGTTTACCCAGGAGGCTGATCATGAAGATGGTTCGTGCCGTCGCAATTGGACTGCTGCTGTTCATCGTAACCGCCGCCGGTGCTCAGTCGGAGGCACAAAAAGGCCTGGAGAAACTGAAATCCCTGGTAGGAGCCTGGCACGGCAAAACCTCGAAAGGTGAGCCGGTCGAAGATATCTTCAGCCTGACAGCTGGCGGCACGGCGGTCATGGGTGAAGACAAAATGGGAGCGGAAGAAATGCTAAGCCTGTTCTACGTAGATGGCGACCGTTTGCTCATGACCCATTTCTGTCCTTCAGGCAATCAGCCGCGCATGCAGGCCACCATCTCGCCCGACCTCAAAACTATTTCGTTCGACTTTCTCGACGCCACCAACCTGCCCAACCCGCAAGCGGGACACATGCACCACGCCACCTATATCTTCAGCGACGCCGACCACTACAGCCAGGAATGGACCTGGATGCAAGATAGAAAGAGCACGACCTTCCGCTCGGAGATGCAGCGGAAAAAATGATTTCTTTGCATCCTGTGCGGAACCCCTTCGCGCCCTTGCGGTTCAAGATTTTGTCCGAGACTCACCAAGCCGAGACTCCAGTTCGAAATGACAACCGCCGACCGAGTTGATAATCTTCCAACCGGTGAGCCAAAAGAAGCAAATCGCCGTTGTTCCCGGGGACGGCATAGGCCCCGAGGTCATCGCTCAGGCCGTGAACATTATTCAGGCCTCGGGCGCCGACGTCGAGTTGACCCAGTTCGACTGGAGCGCAAATCGTTACCTCGCTGACGGCGTCACTGTCCCGCCCGACGGCTTCGCCATGCTGGAACGAGATTTTGACGCCATCCTGCTCGGTGCATTCGGGGACCCTCGGGTGCCCTCGAATATCCATGCCAAGGAAATCCTGCTGGGTATGCGCTTCCGGATGGACTTGTACGCCAACGTGCGCCCGGTTCGCCTGCTGGATGCGTCGCTGTGCCCGCTGAAAGGAGTCGAACCCAGGGACATTGATTTCGTGGTGGTGCGCGAAAATACCGAAGGCGTCTACGTTGACGCCGGCGGCCTGTTCAAGCAGGGCACGCCGGATGAGGTCGCCGTGCAGGAGGACATCAACACCCGCAAAGGTGTGGAGCGAGTGATCCGATATGCCTTCGAATATTGCGAGCGCCACAAGAAGCAGGATGGCACGCCACGCAAGCGCGTCCTGATGTCCGATAAGTCGAATGCCATGACCTACGCGGGAGGACTGTGGCAGCGGGTGTTCAAGGAAGTGAGTCGAGAGTATCCGCAGATCACGCCGCAACACATGTACGTGGACGCCCTCTGCACCCAGATGGTGGGAGACCCGCGGCAGTTCGACGTGATCGTGACCAACAACATGTTTGGCGACATCATCACCGACCTGGCCGCCAGTCTGCAGGGCGGTCTCGGCATGGCAGCCAGCGGGAATATTCATCCCGGGAAAACGTCGATGTTCGAGCCGGTGCACGGCTCCGCGCCGCCGCTCGCCGGAAAAAATATAGCCAATCCGTTGGGCACAATTCTGACAGCGGCGATGATGCTGGCCCATTTGGGCTTGACGCCAGAGGCTGCCAAGATCGAAGCCGCGGTGCTCGAAGCGGTGAGGCAAAAGAAGACGACGCAGGACATCGGCGGAAGCCTGGGGACGCATGAAGCGGGGGAGTGGGTCCTGAAAAGAGTGGCCGGCTGACTCGAGCTTCGAATGAACGCCGCCACAGCGGCTAAGGCCGCCTCCTTCTCAGCGCCTGTTTTCGCACGGCTGGAAGCTGTGCGCTTCCACGGTGGTTCAATCGTCGATTCTCAGTGCAATGGAGATTTAAAGATGTGACGCTCATCACGCAAGAAGTGAAGGATTCCCGAAATGGTAAACGCTGACGAGCTTCTGACCGCTGGACACCTGGCTCCTGACAAACTTAATTCCATGCCGCACTCAGCCTGCGCAAGCCTGCCAGCGCGGCCACATATCTCTTATCCATCGCGTACGCCGCCGCGTAGCATTCCTTCGCCTTCCACCAGTTGTGTTTGTGCTCGTACACCCGGCCCAGATTGAAATGGGGATAGCAGCGCGCCTCGTAGCGTTTAGCGACGATGGCTTTCTCAAACCACGGAATGGCTTCGTCCCATTTTTCCTGTTGGATCAGATAAGCCCCGATGTCGTTGTAGGGATTTCCGAAATCGGGGTCAACCTCTAGGGCTTGCAGGCATTCGGTGATAGCTCTGTCGTAATCGCCAAGGAAGGAGTACGTCCAGCCGCGGAAGGTGTAGGCCTCGGCGGTGGGAAAAGCATTGATGGAACGGGTGTAGAGGTCGATGGCTTGCCGGTACTCGCCCGCCATCTGCTGCTCGTAGCCTTTCTGAAAATATTCAGCGGCGGTTTGACGATGATCAGAGTCCGTCATAAGCAAGTTAAGTCCGGCGACCTGTCAACAAGGCGAGTTCACGCCATTTCCAGTGGCAATCCACGTCCTTGAATCCAATCTCACGCAGCCATCGCAATTGGGTTTCCAGATCCAGCAACTTGTTCGAGGGGTCTTCTGTCTCGGGTGAATATCCTATGCGACGCAGGAATTCTTCGTGAAGCTCGGGCGTCAAGGACGCTACATGCTCGAGATTGCAAAAAACTCCACCGGGGGCGAGGCATGCATAAATTTCAGCGTAGAGGGCGCGCTTACGTTCATGGATGAGATGATGAATGGCGAAGCTGGAAACCACAGCGTCAAAGCTGCGCAGGTTGGGAAGAGGATCTTCGAGATTGTGGGCCACAACCGTGATGGAGCGATCGCCGGCAAAACGCCGGCGCGCGGCTTCCAGCATGGCCGGAGAGAAATCAATGGCCATCGCCGTTGCGCTTGGATGGTCCAGTTTGACCAGGGCAAGCAGACGCCCGTCTCCGGTGCCGAGATCGAGGATACGTTTGGCCGTCGCCGGGATAAATTCCAGAAGGGTCGCCTCGCCTTCGACTCGATGCGGGATCGAGTCGGCGCGGCTCAGGTAGTCCAGCGCGTGTTCACTTGAGGTCCATAGATTGACGCTCATTCGGAAAGTATAAACTCATCTCAATGGCTAAATTCAAAACTGGTAGGCGCCGATGTCCGGCGGCAATTCTTGGACTGATTCTTCTTCTGCTTGCGGTTTACGGGCACACTGAAACCTTACAGTCGGAAGAGAAGCACAAAAGCGCGGGCGAGTCGCCCGCGACCACACAAGGAACCACACAACAAACTCCCCAACCAACAGCACAGCCCGCCACTGAAGAACAGAAAATTTCGCCGCAGGAGGCGGAGAAACTCTTTCGCTCGGTGGACGAGATTCTGCAGTTTGCCAGCAAAGATACGCTGTTCCCTGTCAAGCGTGAAGTCAAGCGTCAACTGGTCAGCCGCGACGAAGTGGAAGCATATGTCACCAAGCACACCAGCGAGGACGAGGATGCCAAGCGTCTGCGCCGCGCCGAGCTGGTGCTCAAGAAATTTGGACTACTGCCGCGAGACTTCGACCTGGGAACATTTCTGGTGGCGCTGCTCAAAGAGCAGATCGCGGGATACTACGATCCCAAAACCAGGGCCGTGAATCTCCTCGACTGGTTGGGCGCAGACCAGCAAAAGCCGGTGCTGGCGCACGAATTGACTCATGCGCTGCAGGACCAGTCTTTCAATCTCGAAAAATACATGAAGCCGGCCGACACCGATCTGGCCAAGAAGAAAGAGATAACTGCACAGGACATCGAGAACGACGAAATTAGCACCACGCGGCAGGCCGTCGTCGAAGGCCAGGCCATGGTCGTACTCGTGGACTACATGTTGGAGCCGATGGGCCTGTCGCTGAAGGATTCGCCGCAAGTGGTCCAGGCCCTGAAGGACGGCATGTTGGTCGGCACCGCGGACGCGGTCGAGTTCCGTAATGCGCCCATCTACATGAAGGAGGCGCTGACTTTTCCCTATCGCTATGGCATCGACTTCATCGCCGACCTGCTGATCAAGGGTGGGAAAGACAAGGCGTTCGCGGAGCTCTTTCGGAATCCTCCGCGGACTACGCGGCAGATTATGGAACCACAGACTTATCTTTCAAGTGAGCATCTGGAGCCGATGAATGTCCCCGACTTCCGGCAGGTCTTCAAGAATTATGAGCGCTTCGACGTGGGCGCGGTCGGGGAGTTTGATGTGGCGGTGCTCATTGATCAATATGCCGGCGTTCAAGTTTCGAAGAAGTTGTATCCGTACTGGCGCGGCGGCTACTACTATGCGGTACGGCCGAAGGGCGATCCGGCCGTGCCACTGGGCCTGCTCTATGCCTCGCGCTGGTCGAATCCGGAGAAGGCGGCCAATTTTGCGGCCATCTATGCCTCGGCGTTGAGCCAACGATATCAACATGTGCACGATGTGCTGGAAGATGGCAAGGAGCCAACAGTTCAGACCGATCCCTTGGACCATCTGACCGGCAAGCGGGCGTGGTTGACTGAGGAGGGGCCCGTCGTCATCGATGTGCAGGGCGACACGGTGCTGGTCACCGAGAGTCTGGACCAGACGACGACCGACAGTCTGGAACAGGAAGTATTCGGAGCTGCCGCGGCGGCCAAGTGAGGCAGAAGAGTTCCTTCTGTATAATCTCCACTTTGCCGCTGACTTTCGTTGCTCGATATTCTGAGGAGACCTTTGCCCCAGGCAGAAATTGGAATCATTGGTGGCAGCGGGCTGTACGCGATGCCCGGGCTCACCAAAGTCAAAGAGGTACGTCTCAAGACGCCGTTCGGCAAGCCCTCGGACGCTTATGTCCTGGGCATGCTGGAAGGCCGCAAAATTGCGTTCCTGGCTCGCCACGGGCGGGGACACCGCATTCTCCCCGGCGAGCTGAATTTCCGGGCCAATATTTACGGCTTTAAGCAGCTGGGCGCCGAGCGGATCGTTTCGATCTCCGCGGTCGGGTCGTTGAAAGAAGAGCATAAGCCGCTCGAGTTCGTGATCCCTGACCAGTTTTTCGATCGTACCCGCCACCGCATCGACACATTTTTCGGAAACGGCATTGTGGCACACATTGCTTTTGCCGATCCCATCTGTCCTCAACTCGCCGAGGCTGTCGAGGACGCGTGCAAAAAGGCGGGCGTGACCGGCAAGCGCGGCGGAACCTATATCTGCATGGAAGGTCCGCAGTTTTCGACCAAGGCCGAATCCAACGTCTATCGCGGTTGGGGCATGGATGTGATAGGCATGACCAACTTGCAGGAAGCCAAGCTGGCTCGCGAGGCGGAAATTTGTTACGTCACAGTGGCCATGGTCACCGACTACGATTGCTGGCATCCGCATCATGACTCGGTGACCGTGGATCAGATCGTCGCGGTGCTGGTGAAAAATGCGGAGAATGCCACCAGGGTCGTGCGCGAAACTGTGTCTGCCATGCCGAAAGATCGTGCCTGCAAGTGTGGCTCATCTCTGGCGCATGCGATTCTCACCGAGCGCAGCATGATTCCCGCTGCCACACGTCAAAAACTGAAGCTCATTCTGGATAAATATCTGAAGGCCAAAAAGTCATGAGCATCGTCGCAGTCGGCTCGGTGGCGTTCGATACGATTGCCAGCCCTTCCGGGAAAGTGCAAGACGTTCTGGGCGGAGCGGCCACCTATTTCGCTTTGGCGGCCAGCTATTTCACCGATGTCCGCGTGGTTGCGATCGTGGGCGAGGATTTTACCCTTGATCACGAGAACGTTCTGAAGAAGCGCGGAGTGGATACGCGCGGTATTGAACGCGCCAAGGGCAAAACGTTCCGGTGGGGCGGGCAGTATCTCGACAATCTGAATGAGGCCAAGACCGACTTCACCGACCTCAACGTGTTTCAGAACTTTCAGCCGCACATACCGCCCCACTATCAGGACTCGGAGTTTCTGTTTCTGGCGAATATCCAACCCGATTTGCAGGCAACAGTTCGCCGAGAGATGAAGACGGTACGCCTGACCGGCGGCGACACCATGAACTACTGGATCAACACTGCCCGTAAGCAGTTGACCGAAACTTTGAAGCTGGTCGACGTGCTATTGATCAACGATACCGAAGCCAAAAGTCTGGCGGGAGAGCCAAATCTGCCGCGGGCCGCGCTCAAGGTGCTGGCCATGGGTCCGCAGGCACTGGTCATCAAGCACGGCGAATACGGTGCAACCATCTTCTTCCGTGAAGGCGCGTACGGCATTGGCCGCCATCCCTTTCGCGCGCCGGCTCTGCCCATCGAAGAGGTCAAGGATCCCACTGGCGCTGGGGATTCTTTTGCCGGCGGCTTCATGGGATACATCGCCTCGCAGGGAGAATTGAGCCGCGAAGTCCTGAAGCGCGCGCTCTTCTATGGCGGTGTGATGGGATCGTTTGCGGTGGAACGCTTCGGCACCGAGCGTCTGCAATCGCTCACCCGCGAAGAAATTGACGCCCGCTTTCAAATCTTCCGCGAGCTGACCCACCTGGAATGAGGGCACGGCCGATCCGGCGCTGGGATCGCGAAACAGCCTTGCTGGCGTGGCTTACCGCGTGTGTTTCGATTCTTTCCTTCCTGTTCTATTTCCGACGTGGCGAGATACTGCTCTATGGCGATGCGGTTGCGCATATCAACATCGCGCGCCGCGTGTTCGATTCCCGGACACCGGGCCTGCTGCAACTGGGGACGGTCTGGCTCCCGCTGCCGCATCTGCTAATGGTCCCGTTTTTGCTTTCAAACTGGATGTGGAAGACGGGAGTGGGCGGATCGATTCCGTCGATGGCCGCTTATGTCCTGGGGACGACCGGAATTTTTCGCCTGGTCCGTGGTGGCCTGGGTGCGGTTGGACAATCCGATCGGTTGATCAGATTTGTTGCCTGGCTGGCTGCGATCATCTATGCCGCCAATCCCAATCTGATCTACCTGCAAGCGACCGCCATGACGGAATCGCTGTACCTGGCGCTGTTCGTTTGGGCGATGGTTTTTTTCAACGAATTTGTTCGGCAGTCTGCGAAGCCCAGCGAAAATCTCCGCTCAGCTTCATCTTCGCTTGTTAAGTGCGGTTTCTGCCTGGCAGGCGCGTGCCTGACGCGCTACGATGCGTGGTTGCTGACGATTGCGATGTGTGCAGCCGCCCTTCTGGTTGCGCTTTTGGCGAAACGGCAGGGACACCCATGCGTTGGAGGACTGACAAAGTTCATTCTTCTGGCGGCAGCCGCTCCCGTGCTTTGGCTGGCCTACAACGCGATCGTCTACCGCAATCCTCTGGAATTTGCCAACGGCCCATATTCAGCCAAGGCCATCGAACAGCGGACCCAGGCTGCGACTCATCCCGGTACCCACGACCTTCAAACTGCCTTCAGCTACTTCCTGAAGTCGGCGGAGTTGAACCTCGCGGCAGGGAGTTGGCAGAAGCTTTGGATCCTGCTTGGGCTGTCGGGAGTGATCGCCGCGCTGACCCGGAGACAGACTCGGGGTGAACTGTGGCCGCTGCTGCTGCTGGGGATTCCCCTGCCGTTCTACGCCCTCTCGGTCGCTTACGGCGGTGTGCCGATCTTCATGCCAGTATGGTGGCCGTTCTCCTATTACAACGTACGCTACGGATTAGAACTGCTTCCCGCGTTCGCGGTATTTCCGGCAATGGCCGCGTACTTCGCGGTCCAGTTGGTGCAACGCCGCGTTTTCAAGATTGCATCAGCGGTTGCATGCCTGATCTTCGTGGTGACCAGTTACGCTTCGATCTGGTCGACTCCCGTCTGCTTTCGCGAAGCCGCGACCAACTCCCGAAGACGCATCTCCCTGGAACATGAACTTGCCGATTTCGTAAGGGTGTTGCCCCCCGATTCCACTGTGCTCATGTACCTGGGCGACCATGTAGGAGCGTTGCAGCAGGCGGGCATCCCGCTGCGACGAGTTATCAATGAAGGCAACCATCGTACGTGGAAGCAGCCCGTAGACTTGGACGGACTATGGGAACGGGCGCTGGCCAATCCGGCGAAATACGCCGACTTTGTTGTCGCTTTCGAGGGGGATGCAGTTTCGACCGGCGTGCAAAAGCAGGAACTCGTTCCTCTCGCGGTGATTCGTGCCTCCGGAGAGCCCAAGGCGACGATTTACCGCACTCGTGCCGTGGCCCGGTAATCATCTGCGTTAACTTGGGAGCGCCGGAAGCGGTCAAGAACGAAGTTTTCCAGTGATAAAATCCAGCCACCGAAGCTCCCATGGCACTCATGCAACACACATACGACGCACTGCTGAGCGAGATGTCCTCAGCGGGGATATCGTTGTTGCGTCTGATGCTGGCCGCGCTGCTGGGAGGCGCTATCGGACTGGAACGCGAATTCAAGCATCGCCCCGCCGGGCTGCGGACGAATCTTTTTATCTGCGTCGGCGCCGCGATGTACACCCTGCTCTCGGATGCGCTGGCCGTTCGGTTCCTGGGCGACCACACGCGCATCGCCGCCCAGATCATTCCTGGCATCGGCTTCATCGGGGCTGGTTCCATTCTGCACAATCGAAACAACCTGGTCACTGGCATCACTTCGGCGGCCACTTTGTTCGTGGTGGCTTCGATCGGCATGGCGGTGGGCGGTGGACTTTATGTCACAGCGGTTTTTGGCACGGCGCTGATTCTGTTTTGCCTTTTCCTGCTGGGAAACGCCGAGCGGAAACTCAATCTCAAGTTGGCAGTGCACAGCTACGAAGTCACCGGCAGTAGCGCGGACGAAATCAAGGCGGAAGTCAATCGCGCCTTGGAATGTATCCACGCCATGATGGACAACGTCCTTGTCGCCGAGACCCGGCACCATGTTCGCCTTCAGTTCGAACTGGAAGGGACGAACAAGGAACAGAGACAAGTACTGCAGGCCTTGAAGCAATCTTCCTTGCTCGAGAGCGTCACCCCCTTGGGCCCGGTGCAGCTGGAATGACGTCGTCTGATCGAGTCGTTCCTTTCGTCAAGGCCAATGCCTGCGGCAATGACTTCCTGATCATTGATGGGTTGTATGTCACGGCGGACCTGGCAGGTTGCAGCAGACGCATCTGCGACCGCCATGGCGGCGTGGGAGCTGACGGCGTGGAGTGGCTGTTTCCCGCCCCGGATGCGGATGTGCAGGCGCGGCTATTTAACGCCGATGGGTCGGAAGCCGAGATTTCCGGCAACGGCACCCGCTGCGTGGCTGCCTACCTCTGCTCGGAGCGGGCCAAAGAAACGTTTACGATCCGCACCGGCGCCGGGGTCAAGACCTGCATGCTTACCAGTCGCAATGAGTCGAACTATGAGTTTGAAATCGTCATGGGCGAGCCGCAGGTCGGAGATGAATTTCCCCTCAAGCTGGCATTTGCAGAGGTGCGCGGCATTCCGGTCTCCATGGGGAACCCGCACTACGTTGTGTTTGTGAAGGAATTCAGTCCGGCCTGGCAGGCCGAAGCGGCGGAAATCGGGCGTCAACCTCACTTCAAGCAGGGAATCAACGTTGAACTGGTAATCGTTAAAGATAGGAGTAATGTCGAAGTCAGATTTTTCGAGCGCGGAGTCGGCGAAACCCAGTCTTCCGGGACCGGTTCCTGCGCTTCCGCGGTGGCTGCCATTGCGGCCAAACGCGCCCAGTCCCCAGTACGGGTACACGCACCCGGTGGAGTTCAGACTGTCCGCTGGGAGGAGACTCAAGTTTTCCTTCGGGGGTCCGCACAACTGGTTTGCCGCGGTGAGTTTCTAGTTTAACGTTTTTCGTTGACTCGGTCCCTGAGGTTTGCGTTTAGGATTCGGATTAAGATGCCTTCAGTTCCAAAAGTTGCGCGCACCAAACCGCCCGCACTCCGGCCCGGCGACACCGTGGGCATCGTGGCCCCGGCGAGCAACGTCAAAGCGGAACATCTGGAGGCGGGCTGCGCGGCTCTGCGCGAACTGGGATACAAGCCCTTCCACTTCGACTCCATCCTGGAACGCGACCTCTATTTTGCCGGCTCGGCTGTCCGGAGAGCGCGCGAACTGGAAGAAATGTTCACCCGCGACGAAGTGCGGGCGATCATCTGCGCCCGAGGCGGGTACGGTTCGAACTATCTTCTGGATATTCTCGACCTGAACAAGATCAAGGCACATCCCAAGATTTTTGTCGGCTATAGTGACCTGACCACGCTTCTAACTTACTTCACGGACGCGGCCGGACTGATTACATTTCACGGTCCGATGGTGGCGAAGGACTTCGCGCACGCAGACGGCGTCGATCCGGGTTCCTGGGAACGCGCGCTGAATGGATCGTCAGAGTGGGCGCTGGATCTCAATGCAGAGGTGAAATCGCTGGTCGAGGGCTCTGCGGAAGGAATTCTCTACGGGGGATGCCTCTCGATTTTGGTGGCATCTTTGGGGACGCGCTGTGAAATCCGCAGTGCCGGGACGATTTTATTTCTCGAAGATATCGCCGCCAAACCTTACCAGATCGATCGCATGCTCATGCAATTGAAGCTGGCGGGGAAACTGGCCGATGTGCAGGGCATCATCTTTGGTGAGATGCTGGATTGCACGCAGAATCAAGATCAGAGCTATACGCTGGAAGAAGTCGTATTGCGCGTGGTCGGCGACCTGGGTGTGCCCGTGGCTTACGGTTTGCGTTCCGGGCATGTTTCTCGCCGCAACACCACTTTGCCTTTCGGAGTGCGTGCCGCGCTGCATGTCGGGGCCGGCGGAGTCAGGCTTCAAATACTGGAGGCAGCCACGGCGACTGCTGTGTCCTCACGGTCTGCGGGATGAGGACAAAGCAGAAATAACCACAAAGGGCGCTGGGGATGCAGCGTATCCGAACGAAGAACGTGCGGGCAACAACAAACATATGAGCGATAGCAAACATATACACCTGATCGGTATCTGCGGCACTGCCATGGCATCGCTGGCCGGCATGCTCAAGCAACGTGGCTTTCGTGTGACCGGTTCCGACGCGGCGGCCTATCCGCCCATGTCGGATTTTTTGGCGTCGCTGGACATCCCTGTTGCCCAGCCGTTTGCGGCCGCCAATCTCGAGCCGCGGCCAGACATGGTCGTAGTGGGGAACGCGATCTCACGGGGCAACGTCGAACTGGAACACATTCTCGACCAGCGCATTCCGTTTTCTTCGCTGCCGCAAATCCTGCACGAAGAATTCCTGCGCGGCAAGGAAGTTCTGGTGGTGGCCGGCACTCACGGCAAGACCACGACCACCTCGATGCTGGCATGGATCTTCCACAGCGCCGGCCTTCAGCCCTCGTTCCTGATTGGCGGGATTGCGGAAAATTTCGGCAGCAGCTTTCGGCTTGGCCAGGGAAAGTCTTTCATCCTCGAAGGCGA
>Ga0210384_10005947_pt1 | contig 13087 bp, 8 predicted proteins | sample IncBWH2MmetaG_FD_160574 | JGI IMG/M metagenome (GOLD analysis project Ga0210384, IMG submission 160574) | Forest soil microbial communities from Barre Woods Harvard Forest LTER site, Petersham, Massachusetts, United States - Inc-BW-H-2-M | ecosystem: Environmental > Terrestrial > Soil >... | reverse complement strand
CAAGACGTCTCCGCTCGCAGTGACGATCTCCATGGCACGAACAGCGGTTGAGAGATTGCCGTTCTTGTTGCCAGAGCCATGCGTAGCAGTAGCGCAAGCCCCGACCACAGAGATATGTGGCAGTGAAGCAAGGTTATGGACGGCGAATCCGCGGCTGTCAATGTAGGGTGCCAGCTGACCGTAGGTGACGCCAGCACCGACCGTTACTGTTTTTGCTTTAGTATCGAGCTCGATTTGGTCGAGATGCTTTAGAGAGATTTGCTCAACCGTGCTGTCGGCAATGCCGTTGAAGGAGTGACGCGCCCCCAGGGCTTTGAGATTAGAGTGATCGTGGATGTTGTGCCGGACCTCTTCGACCGTGTTTGCGAGGTCAAGATTTTTGGTGCTGTATGTGTAGTTTCCAGCCCAATTTGTACGGCTGCCAGTGCTGGTCTGCGCGGTGGTTATCTTCGAAAACAGACTGCTAGCAAGAAGTGCACCCGAGGTCTTCAGGAACTCTCGTTTATCCATGCTGAAAAATCTCCTTTGTCCTCTCCCAAGAGTATCCCAGCAATTCATACGCGCAACTTCAACAGGAGCAGTTACGGGAACACCTGGATTTCGAAGAACAATCAGTGCATTCGTCCCATATTAAAACGGGAATTCAATTGGTTATCTCCAAGGCTGTCCTGAGGCGGATATCGTCCGATGACGACCCGATCATCACATTGAAGGTCCCTGGAGCAAGAACAAATTTGTGGGTGGTGACATCGTAATAGGAGAGTTGAGATGCAGCCAGGACGATTGTGACGTGCTTTGTTTCGCCAGGTTCTAACATTACACGCTGAAATCCGCGTAGGCTTTTGATCGGCTGTACCACGTTCGATTTCACTTGATGGACGTACATCTGCACCACCTCCGACCCCTCTCGCGACCCAGCGTTCTCAAGGTCGAACGAGACGCTCACCTTTCCGGTTGCATTAGTCCTGTCCTGTGAAAGCTTCAGGTTGGTGTATTTGAACTGCGTGTAGCTGAGTCCGTGACCAAAGGCATAGAGGGGTACACCTTTGAAATAGAGATAGGTGAAACCCTTCGATACGTCGTATTCATTCTGCGGCGGTACGCCATCAAGGCTGGCGTAAACCGTATAAGGCAAATGGCCGCCGGGGTTATAGTCGCCAAGCAATACTTTTGCGATAGCCGTGCCGCCAGCTTCGCCCGGATACCATGCATCAAGAATTGCAGGGAGATGGTCGTTCGCCCATGTGACGGCCAAAGGTCCTGCGTTCATCAACACTAAAACGGTCTTCGGATTGGCCGCGTAAACCGCCTCCATCAACTGCTGTTGTGCGCCGGGGAGATTCAAATCTCTACGGTCTCTGCCTTCTGCTTCCACTTTCAGATTCGTGCCGAGAAACAGAATCGCCACGTCCGATTTTCGTGCCAACTCCGCCGCACGAGATATCATCGTCGGATCGACTGCCTCAACGAATCCAACTCCTTGCTCGTACTCTATCTTTACATCGGAACCGATCGCTTCCTTCAATCCCTGAAGTGGACTGACCTTGCGCGCTGGTGTTCCGTAATAGTTGCCAGTTTCAAAGGCGGCATCGCCGGCGGGACCGATGACTGCGATACTCTTCAGAGTTTCTCTTTTCAAGGGCAGGAAGTTATTTCTATTCGAGAGTAAAGTCATTGACTCAAGCGCCGTCTGCAACGACAGCTTCAAGTGCTCTGGAGAACGAATCACGTCGGCCGAGATTTTGGAGTAGGGGTTCATCTCAGGCGGGTCGAACGCGCCAAGACGGAAGCCGACTCGTAAGACTCGTGCCAGTGCGCGATCCACATCGGCAGTTTGCAGAAGGCCGCGCTTTACTGCCAGAGGGACATTCGTCTCGTATTGCACGTCGTCGGAGTCGCACCCTGCCTTTATAGCCTCCGCAGTCGCTACAACCGGATCTTCGGTTATGTGGTGTGCTGCCACCAGCAGGTTGACTCCACCAAGGTCGTCGGTCACAAAGCCATCAAATTTCCATTGATCGCGCAAGATATCCGTCAATAGATACTTATTGATTGCGTCCGGGGCGCCGTTGATCGCGTTATAAGAAGCCATCACGGATTGTGCATGACCTTCCGTGATGGCAGCTTTCCAATGGGGCAACCAGTACTCCATCAGATTACGTTCGTCTACTTCGGCAGAGAGTTTTTGGCGATTCGTCTCGACGTTGTTTACTGCAAAATGCTTCACGGTCGCAGCAACTTTCAGGTAATGCGAGTTGTCGCCCTGTAATCCTTGAATATATGCAACGCCCATACGACCGGTGAGAAAAGGGTCTTCGCTGAATACCTCCTGAATTCGTCCCCAGCGGGGATCGCGGCTTATATTGATCACCGGCGAGCGAAAGACGAGGCCGTGCTTCGAACGAGGGCCATCCGCGCCAATGTTATACAGAGCGCGAGCTTCGTCCGACATCGCGCCAGTAATCGTGTGGACCAACGCCGGGTCCCAGGTCGCACCCATCGCGATCGCCGCCGGAAAGAGTGTCGTCGGCTGTTTCGACCACACGCCGTGCAAGGTCTGATTCCATCCACCCCATGCCGCAACTTTGAGACGTGGTATGCCAACATTCAAATGGTTTAGTTGCTGCGCCTTCTCTTCGAGAGTCATTCGCCCGATCAAGTCGACTACTCGCTGCTCAAGAGGCTTTGACGGATCCAGATACACCGGCCGCGGAGCATCCTGGGCAGATGCACAGTAGAGACAAAGCAGGAGAGTACAAAGAATGGCAGCGCGCTTCATAGTTCGATCTCCACTGGACTTTTTGATGAATTGAACTAATTCTTTTCAGAGCATTGAGATCTGATCATCTATTTATTGCGGATCGGTTCGATCACCGATGCCATGTCTTTGTCGCCGAGTCCTTGCTCCATAGCGGTTTCAAAGAGATTTCGAGCCACCTGAGCCGTCTTCAGATCAACGTTGCATTGCGCTGCCTCGTTTTGTGCGTAGAGCAAGTCCTTCGTCATTAGCTTGAGCAGGAAATTTACGGTATAGGTCTGAGTGGCCATCCGGGCCGAGATCGCGGCGAGGAGCGGACTGCCGGGGGCTCCTCCTTTCAAGATGGACAGCGCTTTGTCGCGATCGAGGCCGCTACGCTCGATCCAAGCAATCCCTTCCGCCAGCGAGGCCACCTGCACTCCGCACAAGAAGTTATTGATCAATTTCATCTTCGCCCCGCTTCCCACAGGGCCGAGGTGAGCGATCTCTTTACTCATGGCCTTCAGTACCGGAGTAGCGGCTGTAACGGCTGTATCTTTGCCACCGATCAGAAATGAGAGCTGGCCGGCTTCGGCGTGGGTTCTGCTACCCGTCACGGGAGCGTCCAGTAGGTCCGTGCCGTGTTGTTCTGCAAGTGCTGCCAACTCAGCGACCCACGCCGGGCTCACCGTGCTTGACTCAATGAGAATCGCGCCATTCTTCGAAGAATTGAGTGCTCCATACTTGCCCAGCCAGACCTCACGTGACGCCGTGTCATCCGCCAGCATACTAATGATCACCGACGCGCCTTTGGCAGCCTCGGCTGGCGTCGAAGCGAATCGCGCGCCGGCATCGATCAACGGCTGGGCCTTCGCGGCTGTCCGGTTGTAGACGGTCACCGAAAAACCAGCCTTCAGAAGGTTGGCAGCCATTCCGGAGCCCATTGTTCCAAGCCCGAGCATCGCTATGTTGTCACCCATGGAAGATCTCCTTTGTTTCAAGCGAGCGAACGCACCTCAATTGGGCGATTCGTGTTCTTCGTCTCTACTCGGATTGGATTCCGCAGTGGTCGTCCGAACCCCTCGTAACGAATGTCCATCCAGTCACCGTCCTGAAGCGCAATGCCATCACCGAAGCTCAACGAATGTGCGCCGAAGAAATGTACATGGACATCGCCCGGCTGCCGATGTCCTTCAAACTTGAAATGATGATGCTCGAGGTTGGCGAGACTGTGACACATATTTTCCTCTCCGGTCGCCAACTTCTTCGACCAGATCGTTTCCGCTCCACGTTCAATCCGGGCCTCTCCGTCAACCGTCTGAAATCCCGCACCAACCAGAAGCTCCGGCCCGAGGCTGCAGGTACGCAGCTTCGAGCCCGCGAGGTTGAGGTAGTTGCGTTTTTCGAATTGGTGATCAGAGAACTCATTGCCGGTTGCCATTCCAATGCGATACGGGGTGCCGTCTTCGCCAATCAGATAGATTCCGGCCAACTCCGCCTCTTCCCCACCGTCTTCTGCGTAGGCGGGTATGGTTAAAGGACCGAACGGCGCCTGCAATATAGAACCATTGCCCTTGTAAAACCACTCCGGAGCTGTTCCTATGTCGCCTTTCGCTGGGCGCCCACCTTCAATGCCCCACTGAAACATGCGCATGCTGTCAGTCACAGTCTCGGCTGCCTTGGCGGTATCAGCGAGATGCATGGCCTGTCGCTCCTTCGCACTGCCTAGATGAGTCAGGCCGGTGCCGGAGATCATCATGCGAGACGATGCGCCCGGTACATCGATCGGCGAAAGCAGATGCCACTCGGAGGCGCCGGAATAAATCGCGTCGTAGTCCAATACTTCGCCGGTAGCGATCGCAATCGCGTGCTGACTCAGTTGGCGACCGAGACTCAAACATTGTTGTGCCAGTTCGTACACGCTCTGTACTCCGGTAAGGCAATGGAGACGAGGCTCCCCCACGATCGCCACCCGGCGTGCCGAACCATCGTTGATTTGAACAAGATGAATCATTCCTCTCCTTATGTTTTACTCAACAATCTTGAAACGTTTCAGCGACTCTTCGTTCACCGTCAGGCCGAGGCCGGGGGTATTTTCATCGAGATCGATGTATCCATCCACCGGCACAGGCTCGCCATCAAAGATGTACCAGAACAGCTCGTTACCCACTTCAACCTCGACCTTGGGGAAGAATTCAGCCATCGGTGAGTTCAGACTGGCCATCACTACGTGGTAGTTGTGCATCTGGCCTGCGTGCGGCACGACAGGAATCTGATATGCCTCCGCCAGTGCCGAGATCTTGCGCGCCTGGCTGATTCCGCCAACGCGGTTCGTATCGAACTGGATATAGTCGAGCGCATTGGCTTCCAACAGATCGCGAAAGCCAAAGACCGTGAACTCATGTTCTCCGCCCGCGATCGGTACTCGCCCGTACGCCTTCAGCTCCTTGTACCCTCGCGTGTCGTCGGGGATCACGGGCTCCTCCAGCCACCGCAGATTTAATGGCTCCAACAGCGGCAGCATGCGCTTAGCGTAGTCGAGCGTCCATCCCATGTAGGCATCAGCCATCACATCGACGCCGTCGCCCACCACTTCCCGAACCGTACGCACTAGCTCGACATTGCGCTGCATTCCCTCCGCGCCATCCACAGGCCCCCAGCCGAAACGCAGCTTCATCGCCTTGTACCCCTCGTCCCTATAACGTTGCGCTTCAACCCGCAACTCGTTTAGCGGCATACTGTAAAGGCGGCTGGCATAAACGGGGATACGTTTTTTCGTCCGCCCTCCCAACAGCCGGTACACGGGCTGTTGGGCAGACTTTCCCAGCAAATCCCATAGGGCAATATCGACTGCGCTGATCGCCGTCATCGCCACGCCTTTGCGCCCGAAGGCCATCGTCCGGCGATACATTTGCTGCCACAGATACTCGGTGTCCCAAGGATCAGATCCTAGAAGTAGCGGCTTGAGATACGTGTCGATGCAAGCCTTTGTCACCGGAGGGGATAATGCCGCATTGCCCAGTCCGACCAGTCCGGCATCGGTGAATATCTCCACCAGCAACCACCCATGAAATGCAAAGTTGCCCATCGATGCTTCCCGGAACATAACCAAATCCATCGGATTAGTGCAAAAGTGGGGAGGCAACGGTATGGTGTTCCCTTCCCATTGAACAACACGGGTACGCACTTCTGTGATCTTCATAATTGGCTCTCTATATAGGCAATAAATCTGGAGTCTTAAGTGGTTGCACCCTGCCTCCCAACAACAGGATGGCTAGAAATCCGATGAGATGAAAAGTCCCAACGATAAAAAACAATGTTCCATATCCGAATCCGTGCCCCAGCAGAAAGCCTGCGACAACGCCAAAGATAGCGCCCCCAATGGCACCGCCAAATCCGATTAGTCCTGACACAGATCCGACTGCCGACAACGGAAAGATGTCGGCGGGCAACGTCATGATCAAACCGGACCAGGACTGCTGGCAGAAAAATGCAATGCTGAATAGAACCAAGGCCCAGCCAACAGGTACGTGCGGGACCAACATGACCACGGGCATGAACAGTGCGCTGAGGCCGAGGACAAACTTTCGCGCGAAATCGAGTGACCGCCCTCTCCTCAGCAGGGCGCTGGACAACCATCCACCCAGAAAGCTTCCAACTCCAGACGCAGCGTATGGTATCCACGCGTAGTAACTAACATGCTTTACGTCGAAGCCGCGCACGTCGTAGAGATATTTCGGCAGCCAGAAGAGGTAGAAGTACCAAGCTGAATCGCTCATGAACTTGGCGAAGACCAGCACCTGCACTCGACGCATGCCTAGTACGTCCGAAAACGATAGCTGCTGGGCAACCAGCCGCGCATCCAACGTGGCGATTGAAACCTCGCTGTTACCTCGGTAGACGACGGACCACCAAATGACCCATGCAAACCCGACCGCTCCGGCGGCAAAGAACACCATCCTCCATCCGGCGGTCAGCAGAATGATGCCGATCAGCGGCGGTGCCAAAACTGATCCCACCGCAGTTCCTGCATTGATTATTCCCATTGCCGTTGATCGCTGATGCGGCGGAATCCACTCCGCCACCACTCTGGTCGCAGCGGGGAAAGCCCCTCCTTCACCCATTCCAAGCAGGCACCGAGCCCCAAGCAAAAACCCGAAGTTCATCGCGAGGCCATGTAACGCACACGCGCCTGACCACCACAGCATGATCAGAATAAAACCTCGACGAGTCCCAACGACATCCAGCATCCGTCCCCCTGCTGCATACAGCACCGCATAGGGGATCAAAAACGCAAACTGCAGCCACGAAAACTCTTGGTTGTTGAGCGGTATTGTCTGTTGAATCGCCGAGATGGCGACAGGGAGTGTCTGCCGATCGAAATAACTGATGGCAATCGCCGCTGTCACCAAGGCAACGAAATACCACTGAACATCTCTCGAGCTGGACGGCACCGTCTGCTTGGCGCTTCTCAACATGGTCACCACGGGATCACCACTTCAGGCGCATCAGCGATGTAGCCTGCCTCGGGAGCGTTGTGGGAATAGTAATTTTGCCATCCCTCACGTCCAACCACTCCGGAGAGCTCAGAAGTTGTAGTTGTCCCGCATCCCTCAATTCTGCATATTGATCTGCCGTCGGCGATTGCGGAGATCCCATCTTCTTCCATACGGTGTACGAGTTGCTGTGTGTCCCGTCGATCCGATAATGCTGCACCAACACTTTGCCTACTCCCGCTGGAATTCCCACTATCGTTACCTGCACTGTCGCGCCCGCCGCCGGTATATCGTCGTCGTGGTAGTTCCACAACATCACCGCGGCCTCATTGTCAGCCTTCGTCGCGAAGGCATCGACGTCTGGTCTTTGCCGCACGCCCGAATTGAGAATATCTTCCAGCGGAACTTCTCCCGTGCTGTTCGTGCTGACGCGCTGCCCAGACATCAAGCCCGCCATCCGGAAGACATTGATTACTGGCTTGTCGACCCCGTTCGTCGCAAGTGTGCGAAACCCTTCAAAATATTCTTTGTCTTCGAACTCGAAGGACCACGACAGCATGGAGATCAAGTTTACCTTGTAGCGATCCTGCAGGGCGAAGAGGCCCTTTATCGCCACAGCCGTATACACAGGGTAGAGGGGACCATTCCGATAGGCGTTCGATGGATTTACCTTCATCGAGCATGCCGCACAGCCTTCGGGATCGGCTTCGCTCAGAATGATCGGAAGATGAATGTACTTTGGGTATTTCGCTACAATTCGAAAGCCCTCGCCAGCAGCCTTCAATTCGTTCGCGAGCCCCATTCGCACATGTCCATCTATGACGGTAGGCCTCCCCTTTGGATGAAATGAGATGAAGTCCAAAGGAATTGCCTTACCGGTCGCCGCGCTTTTGTCATTCATGCAATGCTTCAGGAAGTTATCGAGAAATAGGCTCGCCTTTTCTGAAGCAGGTCCGGTACTCGCGGGGCCGCCAACGATCGCATTTGGCAGTGCAGCGCGAACGCCCGCCACGGCGTAGTCGTACAGCTTGTAATACTCCTCGGGAGTAGCGTGCCAATATGCGATATCCGGTTCGTTCCAAACCTCGAAATACCACTTGCTGACCTGTGCCTTGCCATATCGTTCTACCAAGTGCTCTGCATACTTCCGAACCAACTCCCCCCACACCGCATAGTCCTTCGGCGGATTGTTGGAGGCGCCGGAAATAGTGCTTCCTGGATAGTGAATCTGATAGTCGTTCACCCCCGGAACTGTCGCAGCAAGATCTTTGGGCATGAACCCAAGTTCGACCATCGGACGGACGCCCGCCTTCTGAAACTCGTCAAAGGTCTGATCGGTAATAGTGAAGTCGTATACAGGTTTGCCGTTGGCGTCGAGCGTGAACACGTTTGAGGAACTCCACTTGAGCTCTGCCACTCCATTGCCCGAAGTCAGCAAGTGATGCGCACGGATGTAGACAGGCACTGGGCTCAGATCATGCAGCTCGGTGAGCAGCAATTTTCCGTACTTCATTGTTGTGTAGTTCGATTCATCATATCCAAACCAGCTGTAGATGGGCGTGTACGGCCCCTGTGGCTTCGCGAGGTCAACTTGAATGGACACTGGCGTCGATTCTGGCATCTGTGCCGCCGCTTTCATCGCAACGGCGCATATGAAGGTAATTACAAGCTTTCGCATCAAGTTAGGAACCTTATTTGTTAGAAGTTGTATTTCAATGCCAATTGAATGTCACGAGATGGAATGGAAGTCGAAGTCACGGTGCAACAAGATGATGCATCAATGGTTGAGCTGGGAGCGTTGAAGCTGGTTGTGTTCGGCAGGTTGAAAAATTCGACGCGGAACGACAACACTGATTCTCCAGGAAGAGCGAAGTTCTTGAAAATCGAAGCATCGTACTGACGAAATGCGTCTGACTGCAGTGTAAAGGCCTTTACCTGTCCATAAGTGAACTGCGGCGCCACGACATAAGCCGTCTTGTCGAACCAACTCGATAGAGACTTGTGGAAAGTGGGCGATCCGCCGGCTGGGTTTAGGTTCGGTCGCTGATTTGCAACTCCGGTGTTCGCCCGGTCGGTAGAAACAACGGGCGTGTACGGCGTTCCACTTCGCAGCACAATAATGGTCTGGACTTGCCATCCTCCAAGCACTGCATCCACAAAATGGCTACTGTTGGCCATGTATTTTCTGCCACGTCCCACTGGCAGCTGATAACTCCCGCTTAGTGCCAGGTTTTGTGGTGTATTGAATTGGGAGTAGGTTCTCTCATATCCAATGTTTCCCCCAAGTGGGGGAGACTGGTTCGACTGCATAAATTTAGACCATGTATACGAGATCAGCCCGGTTATGCCATCAGAGACACGACGCTCAACCTTTGCCTGCAACGCTTGATAAGTCGTTCCAAGGTCTTGCGATTGGAAGGTGATCGCACCCCACGGCTGGAAAGGACGACGCCCTTGGACTGCACCAGCCGCAGGAGACGGATCGTTGAAATCATCGGTAGCCTGCAGATGCAACCCATGATTTCCAACGTACGCGATATCGAAGACGGTCTTTGGCGAGAGTTGCTGCTGCACGCTCAAACTATAGTGCTGGTTTCGTCCCATCTTCAGATGAGTGAGAGTTGGCAATAGAGATGGGTTTGTGAGTGCAGAACCGAGCTGCGAGCCTAAGAAGAAGTTAGCAGTTGTGCGATTCGGGACTACGCTCTGCGTCTGGTTGACAGTCTCCGCTAATAGAAACGGTAGAATGTTGCGATTTACACGGCCGCTGGTTCCCTCGGGCTCGTAGAAAATACCGAAGCCACCACGAATCACGGTATCAGGGCCCAAAGGCTGCCACGCAAAACCTACGCGCGGTCCGAACTGCGTGCGATCGGTGTAGGTAATGGAATAAGGCAGGCCAGCCTGACTGCTGGTCTGTATATATTGTCCGAAGAACTGGTAAGCGGCAGGAGCTGCGTACTGGGAGGTCAGATCAACCTGGCTTGTATTTCCCTCGACGATGATCGGTTTCGTCTTAGTGGGGTCGAAGGTGCCGAGTTGTCCTTTGTAGCCGTTCAACCAGGGAGAATACTCGTACCGGAGACCTATATTTACCGTCAGTTTTGGATTGACGCGTATATCGTCCTGGGCGAAGTATTGCTGGTACCAACGCTGCCCGCCAAAATTATTTGCGGGATAAGCACGGGCGACCGACGCAGGATATCCCAGCAGAAAGTCCGCGAACGGATCGCCACCGGCAGCTGCGGAGTTCTGCGTCTCTGCTCCTGTGAAGTTAAAGATCCCTACGTAGTTCGAGCTGTCGTAGCCAATCCATTGGTAATAACGAACTAGGACCCCGACCTTCAAAGAGTGCCGCCCCTTAAGAAAGGTGAAGGTATCGGTCGGTTCAAACACTGTGCGATCTTGAGACTTTGGACGTTGATCGAAAGCAGACCCTTGAAGCGCGGCGTAGCCACTCCAGGAATAGTCAGGAAATGAACCTCCGGTCCCTGGTCGCAGCAACTGACTAAATCCCTGAATACCATTCTGCGTATTAAAGTCGGGACCCTGAAGAAATGCGGAAAGCCGTACATGACTAGGCAGGTAATGCACCCGAAAGTCCTGGACCTTATTTGCCCCAATATTGGTGATAAGCCCAACCGCAAGATCGTAACCGTTGGACGTGAGCGACGCAGTCTTCAACAATGGTGCGGCGTTGGGATCCGATTCGCGGTTGTTGACGTAGATCCAACGCGCGAAAAGTCGGTTGGATGAATTAAATTGATGATCGACGCGAATAGTTCCCTGATCCCAGTCGATTCCCTGCGATGGAACCGCCTTAAAGCTCGTTGGTCCGCTATTCGCATGCGGATAATAAGCCAGCACTGCGGACGCCTGTGCCGGGATGCGTGACGGACAGATTACGTTAAGCACGCCATTGCAACTGATTTGAGTGCGGGGTGTAGTTAGTGGATCATAGAGCGTCTTCAATCCCGGTGCACTGAAATCTCCCAGCCGTTGCGCATCGGTAGGCACCGTGCTGTTGACGACTAACCCCTGCCTTAGCCTCTGCCCCTCGTAGTCGACGAAGAAAAACGTCTTGTCCTTGCCGTTATATAAATGCGGAATCGACAGAGGTCCACCAATGTCTCCGCCAAATTGGTTGCGCTTCAGAATCGCTCTTGTTGCTGAAAAGTAGTTGCGCGCATCCAATTTTTCGTTGCGAAAGAACTCAAAAACTCCACCGTGATATTTGTTCGTCCCCGACTTCGTCGTCGCATTGAAAAACGCCCCGCCTCGGTTGAATTCCGCAGAATAGGGGCTTTGCTGCACGCTGAACTCTTGCAATGCATCGATCGAAGTCTGGATAAACGTTCCTCCCTGATGCTGTTCGCTCACGTCGACACCGTCCAGCAGAAACGAGATCGCGCTTCCGCGAATACCGCTGATAGTGTTTCCATTCACTATTTCAGGACGGATCGCCAATGAATTCCCGGTCGGGGGGAGTAGAGCCGCTCCCGGCGTGAGTTCAGCTAGCCTGTAGAAGCCGCGTCCATTTAGCGGGAGGCTTGTTACCTGCTGGTTGGTCATAACGGTGCCGAGCGTTGCGCTGTCTGTACTCAGCAGAGGAACGTCCGTATACACCTCAACGGTGGTGGTCGCCTCGCCCACCTTCATTTCGAGATCTTCGCGAACGATCTGACCGACCTGGACCTCAATGTTCGACGCGTTGATCGTCTGAAAACCCGTTGCAGTAACACTAAGCGAATACACTCCAGCCGATACGGGTGTGATGACGAAATCTCCGGATGAGTCGGTCACAGCGCTTTGCACAATATTTGTGCCGGTATTCGTTGCCTTCACGATTGCATGGGGCACTGAGGCCCCCTGGACATCGGTGATGCGTCCGACGAAGCGTCCCGACTCCACCTGGCCATTGATGGAGGAGGCTGCTCCTAGAAGAATCAGAATCATCAGATTCTGCATTCTTAGAACGAGTTTGCGAGCTTTCATTGTGGTCCCTCAGCTCTTGAATTTTTGAAGAACAGACTTCTGGTAAACGTTTTCGACCATCGTTATTGAGCGAGCCAAAGGTAGTACCACAGGTCAAAGAGTGTCAAGCTATTTTTAAGATCGTAAATTTTAAGGGGCAATTGCGGCTCCTATGTTGACCTATCCGACAAATTCAGTTAATCAAGGGCAATATCACGCATTTCTACTGAATTTCTCGATTTGCAGATTGCATTCCGTGCCCATTCAATGCCGCAAGTGCGCTCTTCCTTACCCAACTTCTGGCGGAATTCTCGACGAAGAATCCCAAATTCTCCCATCAATTGCTCTTAACTTTCGGTAGTACCATTGCATTTGAACACTTCAAAACGATCAGCACCTAAAATCAGTTGACTTCAATTTGCGTGTGGCCCACTATTCAAGGATGAAGGAACGCCGAAAGTCCCCGCTCGGAGATAGTGGGCACGTCCTCAACGACAAAGATGATGTCACCCAGTTGCTGATCCTCCGATTCCAGCAACTGCTGAGCGAGGGATTGCTCTCTCCAGGAACCAAGCTGCCGCCAGAGCGAGAGCTGGCCGCAAACTTCGGTGTCGCTCGTTCTTCGTTACGGCCTGCCCTCAAGGTGCTTGAGATCATGGGCGTCATCACGCAGAAGGTCGGCGATGGAAGTTACCTTAACAAGGACGCCTCCTCGGTACTGGCCGTTCCCATGGAGTTTCTTTTTCTCCTCGATGACACGTCGCTTCAAGAGCTCACCGAGATGCGGCTGATGATGGAGCCGGCGCTTGCCGCCAAAGCCGCCGAACGTGCCAATGCGCAGCATATCGCATTGCTAAGGCAATCCATCATCGATTTAGAA
>Ga0210384_10005944_pt1 | contig 13091 bp, 12 predicted proteins | sample IncBWH2MmetaG_FD_160574 | JGI IMG/M metagenome (GOLD analysis project Ga0210384, IMG submission 160574) | Forest soil microbial communities from Barre Woods Harvard Forest LTER site, Petersham, Massachusetts, United States - Inc-BW-H-2-M | ecosystem: Environmental > Terrestrial > Soil >... | reverse complement strand
TCGTAGAGCACCTCGGCGGCCGCGAAGCCCGGGAAGATCTCCACGCCCAGCGCCTCGGCCTGTCCGGCCAGCCACTTGGTGACGTTGCCGAGGCTGATGACGTAGTTGCCCTCGTTGTGCATGCAGTCGGGGATCAGCCATGCCGGCGTCGACTTCGCGCCCGTCTCGGACAGGAACAGCACCTCGTCGCCGGTCACCGGCTGCGCCAGCGGCGCGCCGTCGGCCTTCCAGTTCGGCAGCAGCTCGGTGATCGCGCGCGGATCCATCACGGCGCCCGACAGGATGTGCGCGCCGGGCTCCGAACCCTTCTCGAGCACGACCACCGACACTTCCTTGCCGGCCTCGGCGGCGAGCTGCTTCAGGCGGATCGCGGTGGACAGGCCGGCGGGGCCGGCGCCGACGATCACCACGTCGTATTCCATCGCCTCGCGCGGGCCGTATTGAGCAATGAGTTCTTGCGGAGTCATGTGCAGGTTTCCTGGGGAAGATGAATGCCTGGGGCGCCGGCTGCGGGGCCGATGGTCGTGCATTCTAAGGGTGGTGCGAAGTAAAATAGCACGATCGTTCGATTTTTGTCCTGCGTGCTATGGTGGCACCCAACCAATCAGAGAGAACCATCATGGGCATGAAGATCGACCTGGCGGGCCGCGTGGCCTTCGTCACCGGCGCCTCCAGCGGGCTGGGCGCGCAGTTCGCGAAGACGCTGGCCGAGTGCGGCGCGGGCGTCGTGCTGGCCGCGCGCCGCGTCGAGCGGCTGAAGACCCTGCGCGCCGAGATCGAGGCGGCAGGCGGCGACGCGCACGTCGTCGAGCTCGACGTCGCCGACCCGGACAGCATCAAGGCCGCCGTCGCGCACGCCGAGACCGAGATGGGCGTCATCGACATCCTCGTCAACAACTCCGGCGTGAGCACCACGCAGAAGCTCACCGACGTGACGCCGGAAGACTTCGACTACGTGTTCGACGTCAACGCGCGCGGCGCCTTCTTCGTGGCCCAGGAAGTGGCCAAGCGCATGATCGCGCGCGCCCGCGGCGCCGCGCCCGGCACGTATACGGGTGGCCGTATCGTCAACGTCGCGTCCATGGCCGGGCTGCGGCCGCTGTCGCAGATCGGCATCTACGCGATGAGCAAGGCCTCGGTGATCCACATGACCCGGGCGATGGCGCTGGAATGGGGCCGCTACGACATCAACGTCAACGCGCTGTGCCCCGGCTACATCGACACCGAGATCAACCACCACCACTGGGCCACCGAATCGGGCCAGAAGCTGATCCAGATGACGCCGCGCAAGCGCATCGGCAAGCCGTCCGACCTCGACAGCGCGCTGCTGATGCTGTGCGCCAACGAGAGCCACTTCATCAACGGCGCCGTCCTCCAGGCGGACGACGGCTTCGGGTTGTGACGACCCCCTCGCTCCTCCCGTCGCTGCCCGGGCCCTGCCGGCCTCGATCATGAGATTCGACCTGCCCGAGGGGCTCAAGCTCGTCCACGAGATGCGCATCCCGGTGCGCTGGGGCGACCTCGACGCGATGGGGCACGTCAACAACACGATCTACTTCCGCTACTTCGAGTCGCTTCGCATCGAGTGGCTGGCCCGGGTCGGCGCGCTGCCGAACCCGGAAGGCGTCGGCCCGGTGATGGCCAACGGCTTCTGCAACTTCATCCGGCAGATCGAGTATCCGGGCGAGATCGTCGCGCGGCACTACGTGGCGGCTCCCAAGGCCGGCTCGAAGAGCCTGGACACCTACTTCACGCTGGCCATGAGCGATGCGCCGGATGTCGTCTCCGCCAACGGCGGCGCCACGCTGGTGTGGCTGGACTTCCCGAACAAGAAGACGGTGCCGTTGCCGGACGACCTGCGGGCGGTGTGCGGAACGGCCGCTGGCTGAGCGTTCCTCGGCGCAGCGGCCCCTTCAGCCGCTCGGGAGCGGATTCGCGTCCCGTGACAGCGCGGGCAGGACCTGGAAGGCCTGGGCCGGCATCGGCATGCCGAACAGGTAGCCCTGCAGTTCGTCGCATCCCATCGCCGTCAGGATCCGAGCCTGCCCCGGGGTCTCGATGCCCTCGGCGACCAGTCGCAGCGACAGCGAACGACCAAGCGTGACGATGGTTTGCGCGATCGCGAGGGCGTTCGGGTCGGACTCGAGGTCGCGCACGAACGCGCGGTCGATTTTCATGACGTCGATGGGAAGCGTGCGCAGGTGGGCCAGCGACGAGTAGCCGGTGCCGAAGTCGTCCATGGCGATGGTCACGCCCAGCGCCCGAAGCTCGGCCAGTTGCGCGCAGGCCGCCGTCATGTCGCCGGACATGAGGCTTTCGGTGATCTCGAGCTCCAGGTTCGACGGCTCGACGCCGTGCCGCCGCAGCGCCGCGCTGACCGAGGCGACCAGGTTGCCCGAATCGAACTGGCGCGTCGAGACGTTGACGGAAACGCGCGCCAGGCGGATCCCCAACAGGTGCCAGTCCGCGATCTGGCGTACCGTCTGGTCGAGCACCTCGCAACCCAGCGCCTCGATCAGGCCCGACGATTCGGCGAGCTCGATGAAGGCGTTCGGATAGACGAGGCCGTGGCCGGGACGGTTCCAGCGGACGAGCGCCTCGGCCGACTCGATTCGGCCACCGACGGGTTCCAGCCGTGGCTGGAAGTGCACCACCAGTTCACCGGCGTGCAGCGCGACACGCAGCGCCGCGAGCAACTCGTGGCGGTGGCGCAAGGCCGAGTCGAGCGCCGGCGCGAACAACGTGGCGCGACCGCGCCCGGCCCGCTTCGACTCGTAGAGCGCGATGTCCGCGCAGCGCAGCAGCTCCTGGGTGCCCGTCCCATCGGTCGGACACAGCGCGATGCCGACGCTCGCGCCGCACACCTGGGGGGCGTCGGCGAGTTCGAAGGGCACCGCCATCGCCGCCACGATGCGGGCCGCGACCGCGCGGGCGTTCGCCGCCGAGGCCGCCTGCGGCAGCACCATCACGAACTCGTCTCCGCCCTTGCGGGACGCCAGCAGGGTGTCTCCGGCGATGGCGCGAAGGCGATCCGCGGCCACCTTCAGCACCTGGTCGCCCACCGCGTGGCCATGACGGTCGTTCACGTCCTTGAAGAAATCCAGGTCGACGAACAGGACGGCCAGCTCGCAGTCGGCTGCCCGGTCGTCCAGCAGCTTGTCGAGGGACTGCAGCAAGCCGAAGCGATTCGTGAGTCCGGTGAGGTCGTCGTGCACGGCCCGGAAGACCAACTGGGCTTCCCGCTCCTGCAGCTTGGCCGCCATGTCGTTGAAGGCGCTCGCGAGCTGTCCGATCTCATCCTCGTCGCCGCCCACGTCGACGCGCGTGGTCGCGTCTCCGGTCGCCAGCCGATGCGTGCCGGCTGTCAGTCGCTCCAGCGGCGCGAGCGCGCGGCGGATGCGGCTCTGCCCGACGAGGCCCACGGTGAGCAGGGTCGCGGCGGCGACCGCGGCCAGCCATTCGAGCACGGGGCGCTCGTGCCAGTCGACGCGCGCCTTGGGCGCCGTCTGCGTGAACGTCCAGTCCTGGTCCGCGCCGACCGGTCCCATGAAAAGGCGCGCGACGTGCGAGCGCTGCGGGCCGGCGTCCTCCAGGCGGTCCGGGACGTCCGCGCCATGCGCTTCCGCCACGATGCGCTGCGCGGTGTCGCGGATGGTCCAGACAGCGTCGTCGGGGCCGTTGCGCAGGGGCTCCCAGAGAAATTCGTCCGCGAACGCCCCGACGCAGGTCCTGCCCGCTGGAGACGTGGCGGCCGCGATGACCCGGGCCGGCCGCCCCGCGGCCAACGTCAGCTGGGCGGCGCCCGGGGCGGGTGCCGTGGCGGTGGCGCGATGCCACGCCTCGAGGAGCGCGGCGTCGGCCGGATCTCCGGGTGTCGCGGACCCTCCGGCCGCCGCGCAGCGGACGCGATCGAACGGCGGCAGCGGCGATGGCGGCATCTCGATGCCGGCGTCGGCACGCGCACGCAGCATCAGTTCGCCCAACCGCACTCGCTCGAGCACCTGCCGGCTGGTGGCGCGCACGGCCTGGACGCGCCTGTCGGCGTCCATCTTGTCGGCCACGCCGTTCATGACCGTGATGACCAGCCAGTCGGAAAGCGCGACGGGAAGCAGCGCGCCCGCGACGAACAAGGCACACAGGCGCCACGCCAGTCGGCGGGTGGGCCAGGAGGGCAGCACGCGCGGCCAGGCCATCGTGCTTCAGAACCCCGAGGCGAGGCCGACGTAGGCCCCGTTGCCCGCGCGGATCACGTCGTCGAGGCTGTCCTGCTGCGTGATCTGGGACTTGGACAGGCCGTCCGCGCCCTTGCTGTAGAGGTCGAAGTCGGTGTTGAGCGGGTTCAGGGCGTGATCCTTGCGCGCGCCGCCCTTGCCGTTGGCGTCGATGTTGTAGTAGACATAGGGTTGGCCCCAGGGATCGATCTTGCCTGCCTGGCCGAAGTCCGCCAGCGTGGCGGGATAGGCGCGGTTGTCGTTCCAGTAGTTGCTGGCCAGGGCCGACATGACGCCGATGTCGACCACCGCCTGGGCGATGCGGATGCGTTCCTGGTAGCCGCGATAGAACGGCATCGCGACTGCGGCGAGGATGCCGACCAGGACCACCGCCAGCATGAGTTCGATGATGTTGAAGCCGCGGCTGCAGCCGCGGGGCCGGTTCATTTTCATTCGCACTGCGGGCGGTTCTCCACGCGGAAGTATCGGCCGGACGAGTCGCCGGTTGAATGCGGCCCACCGGTAATCGCCGCAGCTCGTGAATTCATCGTCGGAATCGGCCGCGGCATGCGCCGCCGCGTTCAGCCCGACAGCAACTTGTGCACCAGCTCCGCCGTCGTCGACGCGCCCACCTTGCGCATCAGCCGCGCCCGGTAGACGTCCACGGTGCGTGGGCTGATCCCCAGTCGCTTGCCCACCATCTTGCTGGTGAGCCCCTCGATCAGCAGCGCCGCGATCTCGCGCTCGCGGGCGGTGAAGTCGAGTTTCAGCGAGCGCTTGGACGACAGGTCCTCGAAGCTCCAGATGCCGGCCGCATGCGGGTCGGCGGCGTCGAGCGCGTGGCCCCACACGTGGCACCAGAACAGCTCGCCGTCGACGCGGCGCATCACGCGCTCGTCGGCGTAGCGGCCGGCCGTGTCCAGGCTCGCGACGATGCGCTCGCCGGTGCGCTCGTATTCGCCCTGCGTGGGATACAGCACGCGGAACGACTGGCCGATCAGCTGGTCGCGTTCCGCGCGGAACATCGCCAGCACGGCGCGGTTGCAGTCGATCATCAGGCGGTGGCGCGACAGCACCAGGCCGATGGGCGCGAACTCGAACGCGGTGCGGTAGTCGAAGCCGGCGCGCAGGTCGGCGGCGTGGGCCAGGGCCTCGGCCGAAGCGATGGTGGGAGGCAGTGCGTCGCGGCTCATGTAGTCAATTCTACGTAATGGCTACGTAACGCCTTAAGTAGTACGCTCCGTCGCATCGCCACCGGGGCAGACTCCGGGGCCAGGAATCTCTCATTTCCACCGGAGACAAGCGCGCATGAACAAGGTCTATCCGAGCGCCGCCGCGGCGCTGCAAGGCATCGTCAAGGACGGCCAGCTGCTCGCCGTGGGAGGCTTCGGCCTCTGCGGCATCCCCGAGGCCCTCATCGACGCGCTGCGCGACAGCGGCGCCAAGGATCTCACCGTCATCTCCAACAACGCCGGCGTCGACGGCTTCGGCCTCGGCAAGCTGCTGGCCACGCGCCAGATCAGCAAGATGATCTCCAGCTACGTGGGCGAGAACAAGGAGTTCGAGCGCCAGTACCTGGCTGGCGAATTGAAGCTCGACTTCACGCCGCAGGGCACGCTGGCCGAGAAGCTGCGCGCCGGCGGCGCCGGCATCCCGGCGTTCTTCACGAAGACGGGCGTGGGCACCATCGTGGCCGACGGCAAGGAGATCCGCGAGTTCAACGGCCAGAAGTACGTGATGGAGCTGGCGCTGAACCCCGAGGTGTCGCTGGTCAAGGCCTGGAAGGCCGACAAGTCGGGCAACCTGATGTTCCGCCGCACGGCGCGCAACTTCAACCCGAACGTGGCGCAGGCCGGCAAGATCACGGTGGTCGAGGTCGAGGAGATCGTCGAGACCGGCAGCTTCGATCCGGACACCGTCCACCTGGCCGGGATCTTCGTGCACCGCATCGTGCTGAACGCCCATCCGGAAAAGCGCATCGAACAACGCACCGTCACCAAGACGGCCGCCTGAAGAAACACGGAGACTCGAACAATGGCTTGGAACCGAGACGAGATGGCGGCGCGCGCCGCCAAGGAACTGCAGGACGGCTTCTACGTGAACCTGGGCATCGGCCTGCCCACGCTGGTCGCCAACCACGTGCCCGCGGGCATGGAGGTGTGGCTGCAGAGCGAGAACGGCCTGCTGGGCATCGGCCCGTTCCCCACGGAAGACCAGGTGGACGCCGACATGATCAACGCCGGCAAGCAGACCGTGACCACGCTGCCGGGCTCCAGCATCTTCTCCAGCGCGGACAGCTTCGGCATGATCCGCGGCGGCAAGATCAACCTGGCCATCCTCGGCGCGATGCAGGTCAGCGAGCACGGCGACCTGGCCAACTGGATGATCCCCGGCAAGATGGTCAAGGGCATGGGCGGCGCGATGGACCTCGTCGCCGGCGTCGGCCGCGTCGTGGTGCTGATGGAGCACGTGGCTACCAAGAAGGACGGCTCGACCGACCTGAAGGTGATCCCCAAGTGCACGCTGCCGCTGACCGGCGTGGGCGTCGTCAACCGCATCATCACCGACCTGTGCGTGCTCGATGTGACGCCCGAAGGCCTCAAGCTCGTCGAGCTGGCGCCGGGCGTGACGAAGGACGACGTGCAGGCGAAGACGGGCGCCACGCTGCACTGATCGCGGAGGGGCCAGACCCCTCCGTTCAGCCCTTGATCGCCAGGGCCGAATCGCGCACCAGCGGCGCGCCCTGGTAGATCAGCCCGGTGTAGATCTGCACGAGATCCGCCCCCGCCGCGATCTTGGACTTCGCGTCGGCGCCCGACATCACGCCGCCCACGCCGATGATCGGGAACTTCGGCCCGAGCTCGCCGCGCAGCTGGCGGATGACGCGGTTGCTGGCCTCCAGCACCGGCTTGCCCGAAAGACCGCCGGCCTCCTCGGCATGCCTGAGCCCCTTGACGGCCTCGCGCGAGATCGTCGTGTTGGTGGCGATGACGCCGTCCATGCCGTGGCGGCCCAGCGTGGCGGCGATCACGTGGACCTGGCCCTCGTCGAGGTCGGGCGCGATCTTCAGGAACATCGGCACCGTGCGGCCGTGCTCCTTCGCCAGCGCCGCGCGGCGCTCGGCGAGCGCGCCCAGCAGCGCGTCGAGCGCCTCGTCGCTCTGCAGCGCGCGCAGGTTCTTGGTGTTGGGGCTGGAGATGTTGACGGTCACGTAGTCGGCGTGCGGGTAGACGCCGGCCAGGCCGATCAGGTAGTCGTCGGTCGCGTTCTCGATGGGCGTCGCGGCGTTCTTGCCGATGTTCAGGCCCAGGATGCCGCCGGCCTGGCGGAAGCTGCGCGCGCGCTTCACGTTGTCGAGGAAGGCGGGCAGGCCCAGGTTGTTGAAGCCCAGGCGGTTGATCAGCGCATGGGCCTCGGGCAGGCGGAACATGCGCGGCTTCGGGTTGCCCGGCTGCGCCTTGGGCGTGACGGTGCCCACCTCGATGAAGCCGAAGCCCATCGCGCCCAGGCCGTCGATGCAGCGGCCGTTCTTGTCCAGGCCGGCGGCCAGGCCCACGCGGTTGGGGAACCTCAGTCCGGCGACGGTGACGGGGTCGTCGACGCGCGCCTCGCTCCACAGGCATTGCAGCGGCGTGTTCTGCAGCCGCGCGATCGCGTCCAGCGTCAGCTCGTGGGCATGCTCGGGGTCGAGGCCGAACAGGAAGGGGCGGGTGAGGGCGTAGGGAACGAGCGACATGCGACGGGACGGCGTGCGGGAATCGAGGTGCCGTATTGTCCGCGAAGGCGCCCGGCACGGGATAATCGCGGGATGACTCAAGACGAATTGAAGGCCCTCGTCGGCCAGGCCGCCATCGCCTACGTCCAACCCGGCAGCATCGTCGGCGTGGGCACCGGCTCCACCGTCAACCAGTTCATCGAGGCGCTCGCGCGCATGCCGGTCCGCGTGGCCGGCGCGGTGTCGAGTTCCGTGCAGAGCACCGAGCGCCTGAAGCAGCACGGCATCCCCGTGCTCGAGGCCGGCGAGGTGACCTCGCTGGGCGTCTACGTGGACGGTGCCGACGAGATCGACGGCGCGGGCTGCATGATCAAGGGCGGCGGCGCGGCGCTGACGCGCGAGAAGATCGTGGCCGACCTGGCCGGGAAGTTCGTCTGCATCGCCGACGAGTCCAAGAAGGTCGAGGTGCTGGGCCGCTTCCCGTTGCCGGTGGAGGTGATCCAGATGGCCGTCCCGCAGGTCATGCGCCGCTTCGTCGCGATGGGCGGACAGCCCGCCGTGCGTCCCGGCGTCCTCACGGACAACGGCCACCCGATCGTCGACGTGCGTGGCCTGTCCATCACCGATCCCGCGGCGCTGGAGCGCGAGATCAACCAGTGGCCCGGCGTGGTGTGCGTGGGCATCTTCGCGCGCCATCGCGCGAGCGTGTGCCTGCTGGGCACGTCCGGCGGCGTGCAGACACTGGCCTACGACGCGGCCTGACGTTCGCCCGGCGAGATCGCGGCGCCCAGGCCCAGCAGCGCGCCGCCCACTACTCCCAGCGCGGGCACGAGTCCCGCGGCGGCGACCAGCGCGCCGACCACCGTCGGCGTCGTCGTCGCCCCGAACCCCAGCACCGCCTGGCGCAGGCCCAGCACCTCGGCGCGGCGCCCGGCCGGCGTGCGCGCCTCCACCAGCGCCATCACCGACGGCAGCGAGCTGCCCAGCCCGCAGCCCAGCAGGGCCTGCAGCAGGAACTGCGTCGGCATCGATGCCACCAGGGGCAGCAGCGCCAGCGCCGCGCCGCTCGCCAGCAGCGCGCGCGTGATCGCGCCCCAGTCGCTGCCGCGGGCGCGCCAGGCATGCGGCAGCGCGCGCACCAGCACCACGGCGGCGCCGAAGCAGCCCAGCAGGTTGCCGGCGACATCGGCCGACCAGCCGTGGCGATGCGCGACCAGCGGCACGACGAAGCCGTTGGCGTTCCACGCGAGCGCCATGCCGAGATCGGCCAGCAGCAGGCGGCGCAGGCCGCCCAGGCCCTTGAACGACGTGTGCCACGTCGCGGACGCCGGCGCGGTCGCGACGGCCCCGGCCACGTGAAGAAGGCGATGCATCCGCGCGGCGCCGCCGGCGAACGCCGCCGTCGAGACGCAGGCCAGCACGCCGAACGCGGCCGACGCGCCACCGTGCGCCAGCACCTGACCGGCCAGGAACGGCCCGAAGCCGCTGGAGGCCGCGGTGCCGACCGCGAACGCCGCGAAGCCGGCGCGGCGCGCCGCCTCGTCGCGGCCGCGCGCGATCTCCGACTGCAGGGCGATCAGCGACGCCGTGTAGCCCAGGCCGACGGACGCCGCCGCGGTCGCCAGCACCGCGGGCACCGGCCAGAGCGCCGACACGGCCAGCGCGAACGTGGTGAGCGCCATGCCCGCCAGCGCGGGGCGGCGCGCGCCGATGCGGTCGACCCAGCGCCCCAGCGGCAGCGCGCCCAGCGTCGACGCGAGCGCGAACGGCGCGAACATCAGCCCGACGCCCAGCGACGGCACGCCCAGCCGGATCGCCTGCTCCAGCAGCGCCAGCCGGGCGCCGGACAGGGCCACGTGGTTGAGGACGCACAGCGCGACGAGGGCGCGGACGGACAGCGGCGGGGAGACGGAGGACGTCATTGCGCTCATGTTGCCGCCGGCGCTAGCATCGCGGAAGTTGAGAATCCTGGGCTGAGCTATCAGGAAACCTGATGAGAGAACTGAACCTCGACCAATTGCGCACGCTGGTGGCCATCGCCGACCTCGGCACCTTCTCGGCGGCCGGCCGCGCGCTGCACCTCGCGCAGCCGACGGTGAGCCTGCACGTGAGCGAGCTCGAGAGCCGGCTCGACACCCCGCTGCTGCTGCGCGGCGCGCGCCGCGTGACGCCCACCGCCGCCGGCGCCGACCTCGTGGCCCGTGCGCGCCGCCTGCTGCGCGAGGCCGACGACGCGATCGAGGCCGTCGAGCGCCACCGCGAGGGCCAGGTCGGCCGCGTGCGCCTGGCCTGCACCGCCGGCGCGGTGACGCACCTGCTGCCGCAGCTGATCGCGGCGTTCGAGGCCCGCCATCCGGACATCGACGTGCAACTGGCGCTGGGCACCTCGGCCGCGCTGATGCGCCGCCTGTTCGTCGACGACTTCGACCTCGCGCTCGTGGCGCTGCCGCAGCCCGGCTACCCCACGCTGGCGGTGACGCCGCTGCGCCGCACGCCCATGCTGGCGATCCTGCCGGCCGGCATGAAGGCGCCCGCGGCGGTGACGCCCGCGTGGCTCGCCCGGCATCCGCTGATCCTCGAGGAACCGGACACGCACATCGCGCAGACGGTCACCGCGTGGTTCGCGGCCGCCGGACTGCGGCCCAAGGCGCGCATCGAGGTGACGATCAACGAGATCACGCGCCAGCTGGTGGCCACCGGCTACGGCGTGTCCGTGCTGCCCTTCGAGCACGCCGACGAGACGCTGGCCGGACGCCTGCAGGTGTGCCCGCTGCGGCCCGCGCTCGTGCGGCGCCTGGGGCTCGCGCATCGTCCGCGCGAGCAGCTGGACGCGCCGGTGCGGCGCGTGCTCGATACGTTGCTGACGTTTCGCGACCCGAAGTGATCAGCCGGGCCGGCGCGACGCCCGCACGCGGCGCGTGCAGAACCGCGCCGGATCCAGCGCGTCGACGACGTCGGCCGGCACCGGGTAGGGCGCATCGGCGATCCAGCTCGCGACCAGGCGGCCGGCCAGCGGCGCCCACGTGAGGCCGCGCGAGCCCAGGCCCGAGGCCACGAACAGGCCCGGCACGCGCGGCCAGTGGCGCGGCTGGTCGGGCAGCGCGGCATCGGCCTCCCGCGGCATGGCCGGGACGGCGCCGATCAGCGGCAGGCGATCCGCGGCCGTCGCGCGCCAGCCCACGCGGCCATGCAGCTGGCCGCGCGCCACCAGCGCGGCGGCGAGGTGCTCGTCGTCGTCCGCCGTCGCCGCCCATTCCGGCGCCGGGGCTGCCAGCCGCGCCCCCGTGATGGCTGCCAGCTGCCGCAGGTTGCGCGCGTGGTCGGACAGGCGCACGTCGGCGTCGGGGTCGTCGGCATCGGTCGTGGCGCCGCACAGCACGCTGCCGTCATGGAGCGTGATCACGTAGCCCGATCCGGCGATGGGCCGCGGCGGCGTGCGCAGGCCCGGCGTGCCCGAGGCGACGATGCTCACCTGGCCGCGCGTGGAGGCGAGCGACGCCATCCAGTCGGCGCCGGCCGCGAGGGCCCGCCCCGGCGCGTCGGTGCAGCGCGACCACAGCGTCGTCGCGTCGCCGGCGTTGGCGAACACCACCGCGTCGGCCGTGGCCAGCGGCGCGCCGGCACTGTCGAAGAGGTGCCAGACGTCGCCGCGGCGTTCCAGGCGCGCCACCCCGGCGTTGCCCCGCCAGGCGACGTCGGGGTTCGCCAGCCACCAGCGCACCAGCTCGGCCGGCGAGATCCAGCCGCCGCCCGGATAGAACCAGGCCGCGCAGCCGGGGCCGCCCGCGGCCTGCACCTGCCCCGCCGACCAGGCGCGCAGGTATTCGGGCGGCAGCCCGCTGCGCGCGAGCGCGTCGGCCAGCGGCGCTGCGTCCACGTGCTCGGGCACCAGCCGCACGAGGCCGTCGCACCGGCCGGCGATGCCCGCCGCGATCGCGCGCGCGTACACCGGCGCGGCGGCGAGCGCGGCCGCGCGGTGCGCGCGCGCGTGCATGCCGTCCTCGGGGTGGAAGACGCCGTGGAACAGGCCCGCCACATTGCCCGATGCGGCGGCCGCGGGCTGCGCGTGGCGATCGAACACGGTGCAGTGCAGGCCCTCGCGCGCCAGCGCGTCCGCGCACGCCGCGCCCGCGAGGCCGCCGCCGATGATCGCGACCCGGCGCATCGCCGCGTCGCCCGTGCGCCCCACCGGCTTGCGCAGGGTCGCGCGCGGCGCGAACGTGGCCAGCGTGATGTGGCGCTTGCCGCCGATGCCGTCGTCGGCCCGCCACTCGAAGCCGGCCTGCCGCAGGCCGTCGCGCACCGCGCGGGCGGCGCTCCAGGTGGCGGCGGTCGCGCCGGGCGCGGCCAGGCGCGACAAGGCCTTGAAGATGCCCGGCTCCCACATCTCCGGATTTCGCGCGGGCGCGAAGCCGTCGAGATAGAACGCGTCGACGCTGGCCACCACCTGGCGCAGGCGCTCGGTGGCGTCGCCCAGCACCAGCAGCAGCTCCACGCGGCCGCCCTCGAACGACAGCAGGTGCTGGTCGGGCGTCAGCGGCGGCCAGGCGGCGCACAGCTGCGCCGCGAGCCCGGGCTCGCTGGATCCCGCCAGGGCGCGCACCAGGTCGGCGGCGCGCAGCGGGTGTTTCTCGATGGAGATGAAGCGCAGCCGCGTGCTGCGGCGCTCGTCGGCGCGCCACGCGGCCCAGGTGGCCAGGAAGTTGTTGCCCAGGCCGAAGCCGGTCTCCAGGATCGTGAATGCCTCGCGTCCCTGCCAGCGCGAAGGCAGGTCGTTGCCGCGCATGAACACGTGCGCGGCCTGCTCGAACGCGCCGTAGGCCGCGTGGTAGCGGTCGTCGTAGCGCGGCGATCGCGGCGAGGCGGGATCGGAGAAGTCGACCTCCGCTGGGACGATGGGCTCGGGAGTCATCGGCGCGATTGTTGCAGGCAAAGAAAAAGATTCCTCGCCGATCTGCGGGTGCCTTGGTTTGCGTGGCGCGCTGGGTCAGGCACGACTCACCAGGGGAGTCTGTTTTGTTCGTGTCCCCCGTCGGCCTGCGGCCTCCTCCTCCTTAACCTCACAAAACAGACTCCCCCGCCTCGCCGTGCCACGCATGGCGTGCCGGCAGACAACATTCGCTGGGGAAGTTCGCGTCGGTTTTTGTGGAGGGTTTTGGGCATCG
>Ga0210384_10005943_pt1 | contig 13092 bp, 12 predicted proteins | sample IncBWH2MmetaG_FD_160574 | JGI IMG/M metagenome (GOLD analysis project Ga0210384, IMG submission 160574) | Forest soil microbial communities from Barre Woods Harvard Forest LTER site, Petersham, Massachusetts, United States - Inc-BW-H-2-M | ecosystem: Environmental > Terrestrial > Soil >... | reverse complement strand
GTCACCAACATGAACCATGAACTCGATGCCATCTATCGCAACAAGCACGACGAGACTTTTGAAGATATGGCCGTGCCTTCGGGCATTGCAAATGCCACGAAAATGAAGAGCGGTTGGGGTGTGAAATTCTTTGACTACGACAATGACGGTAACTTGGATTTGATGATCGCGAACGGTCACCCTGATGATCTTATCGACGTGATCTACCCTCGTGTGACATATCGTGAACCGCCTCTGCTGTTCCACAATACGGGCACGGGACTAAAGGATGTCAGCCAGGAGAGCGGCCCCGTTTTCGCAACGCCGATGGCGAGCCGGGGCCTGGCGCTGGGAGACTTCAACAACGATGGCGCGGTTGATGTGCTGATCTCGAATAACGATGAAGCGCCGGTTCTGCTTCGCAACGAACTTGGCGCACAGAATAACTGGCTAGGACTACGCCTGGTTGGAACAAAGTCGAACATCGACGCAGTGGGGGCGCGTGTCAGGTACCAAGCCGGGGATTTGAAGCGGAGCACAACGAAAGTAGGCGGAGGCAGCTATCTTTCATCGCATGATCCTCGTGTGGTGCTGGGAATTGGAAAGCGAACCAAGCTTGATTGGATCGAAGTGAAATGGCCGGCGCCCAGCCATGCCATTGAGCGGTTTACCGAGGTTCCTCTTAACCGTTACATTACAATCGTGGAGGGTGAGGCTAAGTGGAAGTAACCGCAGAATCTTCGCTGAAACCCGCAGTGGCTTATTTGCTCTGCTTGTCAAGATCCGCCAGGTAGTTCTTTACCATCGCTACATCGTTGGGATCGCTGGCGAATTTCAGATACTCGCGTAATTGAGCAGCTTCACCCGCGCGATCACCCTTCGCTTCGTAGATTTGAGCCAGCAGGAAATGCAAGCGCGGATCGATGTTGCTTTTGTCGATTTCTGCACCCCGCAACGCGCTTTTCTCTGCCTCAGGCAAATTGTGCAGATTCAGGTTTGCCGCAGCGTTGTATTCGTACGCCACCATATCGTTAGTTGGGTCAATTTCCAGGGCGCGACTGCTAAGCTGCAGCACTTTATCCCAACTCTGTGAGCGCGCGAAGATATCCGCCAGGCAAAGATAGGCTGGCAAGAAATTCGCGTCGGTTGTCAGAGGCTGAGAACAGGCATTGTGGGCATCTTCAGTTTTCTGCTGGGCTTCCAGTACTTGACCCAGCACGACCCAGGCAGCCGAATATTTTGGCCATTCCTTAACCGCCTTGCGAAAATGATTCTCAGCTTCGACTAATTTATTATTCTTGACGGCCGCACAACCATCCTCGTATTTCCTTTGCGCCTTGGCCGGAATTTGCAAATCGGCAATCCCAACGGTGGCAGAGCGCACCCCGTTGAGCGGGGCAAGAAAACAGTTATTCTCTTTTGCAATCGGTGACGAGGCTGGCTTGACGTTGCTATCCAACATCAGCTTGTTTTGGTCAAAGTTGGTTGCCGGGGCTGGGGTGGTAGGAGCTTGAGGTGCCGGCGTCGGAGGGCGTGTATTCCCACCGCCCCTGTGCTGAGCCAGCAATGGCGTCACGCTTAAGACTAATGCGCTTGCACAAAAGAACATCAGGACTGGGCGGCCGCAGCGCAGCACCGATAGTTGCTTCATAAGCCCTCCCCTGCATCGTCGACTCGAGGCCGACCCGCCCCTAGAAGCTTTCATGAAGTCACATAGTATTCCCGTTTTCTTTTAAGTCCAACCGATTTTACTTGCGAGCGTAGGAAAGAGATATCTCTCGGCTATTTTGGCTCGGTAATCCGCAGTACCTGGTTTTCCGCGAGTCCATTAGTCAAGACCTGCTTTTGGCCGGAGGGCCAGTCCACTTCGACGCGGTCGATTTTTGTGGTGTCACCCAGACCGAAGTAAAGCGGTAACACGCTCTGAGAGAGGTAACCAGATTTCCCGTCATTGTATTTGGTATAGGTCTGTCCGGCCGCCCGCACGCGCACAGTGGCGCCCAGTCCGTTGCGATTCGATCGAGTCCCGACCAGAACGACTTTGAGCCAGTTAATTGCTTTCTGCTGTGCCAGGTCACTGATGAGGACCTGGGGCGCCGAGTTGAAATCGTTGGTCACGATGTCGAGATCACCATCGTTGTCGAGATCGAACATCACAGAAGATCGGCTGGAGCGCGGAGACATTACAGTGATCTTCCCTGATCGTCCAACACAAACCTTCTGATTCAGCTCATCCAGCCCATTTTGCGAGCAGTCTAAGTCAAACCACGGCACATAAATGTCTTTGCGCGGCTCAATCCCGAGCAGGAATTCGGAGTCCAGGAACTTCTCCCCGCGGTTATTCAAGAGCATCGAGTTGATTCCGTAGCGGAAGGGAAAGCTCATGCCGGACGCGATGAAAATGTCGTCCCATCCGTCAGCATTGAGGTCTCCGATGCTTACCCCCCACGGCCAGTAATTCTCGACTCCAAGACGATCCGAGACTTCCTCAAACTTGCCGTTGCCCAGGTTGTGATAGAAAGCATTGCCCCAGATGTAGTCCGAGTGCGACCCCTGCAGAAAGGAATCGGGCCAACGCATAGTGGATTTCAACTTCTCACGGTCAGGATCAACGGTCTCGCTCATGTCAGAATGCATGTCGGTGACGATGAGATCCATGCGGCCATCGTTATCGTAATCAAAAAACTTCACTCCCATGGCGCCCCACGGAGTCTTTGGAAAATATTGTTCAGTTTTGTCAACGAACTTCTTGCCGCCTTCGTTTTCAAAAAAATGGTCGTGGCCCTGCATGTTCAGAATGAATAGGCCGGGAAAGCCGTTACCATTCAAATCGGCAAAGGTTGCATCTCCGCACCAACCGGTTGGCCGCAAGCCGACTTCCGCAGTCACATCTTTGAAGCGGTCGTGGCCCAAATTCTTGTATAGAACGGGATATTCATAGCGTTGAGGGTGAAGATGACCAGAGAAGGCATCCGGCAATCCTATGTACTGACCCTGCGCGCCTTTCTTGTCACTGGTGTACTTGCCCACGTTGCAAACCAGCAGATCGAGAAGGCCATCGTTGTCATAGTCGAAGAAAACAGCTCCGGAAGAATGGCTGACCAGATCGAGGCCGGACGCTTTCGTGATGTTCGTGAAGTGCCCATGCCCGTCATTTTTTAATAACGCATTGCCACCGAGAACCGTGGTGACGAACAAATCCTGGGCACCATCGTTATCGATATCGGCGAACGACGCGGTGACGCTGATCCGGCCGGGCAGGCCGACTCCAGCTTCCTTCGTGATGTTTTTGAACTTGCCGCCACCCAAGTTCTTCCACAGCTCATTGCCGCCTACCTGATTCACGAAGTAAATATCGTAGAACCCGTCACCATCGACATCTGCCACTGCAATGCCGGTGCCGTGATCGTAGTGAACCGGCTTGTAATCGATACCGGCATCATCCACCATGTGGTGGATAAACGTGATTCCGCTCTCTTTTAGCGCGTCGGTGAAGTGAAACTGATAAAAAACCTTGAACTGGTCCACCTTGTCGGCTTGCGCTTGTTTGCGCGCGGCAAGCCTGTCGACTCCGATGTCGGGTTGGGGATAACGGACCTGGGGTACGGAGTCGCTCGAAGCGCCGCCCAGAACGAGAAGCGCAACGGAAAGCAAAAGCCATGCCGCTAGGAGCGGCCAATTTCCGTGGCGTGGCAAATTCGTATCTCCTTGGAAGGGAAGCGGAGTTGTTCGGAACACGTACCGCTAAGCCATTGAATTATAGGCGAACGACCGAGGCGACAATAACGGCGTGAGCAATAAATCGCGCCGCCTTGGTCAAGATAAGTCGGCCATCGACTTCAAAGCTTTCGCAGGGACGCTGGAAGCCACGACGAGAGCGAATATGCGCCTGAGCCAGTCAATATGAGCGCTATAGCCAGCAGCAACTGCGTGAACGCATATTCCATACCACCGCGACTGACGTCGAAACCGTGCGGAAGATGGACTAGAAAGATCGCCCCAAGCATTACGAGAGCAACGCACGCCGCCCCAACTCGAGTCAGAATACCAGTCAGAACTGCCAAGCCCCCAGCGACCTGCGCCAGTCCGACTAGATACCCAATCACAGCCGGCATATTGCGGGCAGCGGCAAACTTGTCCGGGCCAGGACCCCCGAAGGCGCCAAAGAGGATGGCACTCCCGTGATACAGAAACGCCAAAGCGCTAGCAATGCGAACCAGCAGGAGCGCGGCATTGATCTGCCACGACTCTGGCATGTTTAGTCGCGGAGGTGAGTTCATCTCAACTATCCCATTCACGGGTAAAAATAAAATATCTAACTTCCATCGGACAGGCCTAGAGCTATTTTGGCGTCCATAGCGGATGAGCCGTGAACAGACCGCTTGCGAAGCCAATCTGGTAAACCACCAGGAGACCGAACGCCAGGCTAAGCACTCCCGAGGCCATCGCCAGTTTGCTGGCGACGCGCTGGCTTCTACCTACGAACCTGAGTGTAGAAGCAAGGCTCAAGGTGATCACCATCATGCCCGCGATGGTGCCCAGTCCGAAAATCAACAGATAGGCAATGGCCCAGTGCGCATTCCGGATGGTGCTGAGGACGAGCAGGGCAACCGCCGCCGATCCCGCCAGGCCGTGAACGATGCCCACTGCCAACGGCCGGAGGTGCTGATATGCACCCGACCTGGCAAGCATCCTGTCCAAAAAAGCCAACGGCGTCTGATCGGGTGCGTGAGGGTGGACTTCAGGCTGGTGCGCATGTCGATGGCTGTGGACGTAGTCCCCGTGACTGTGAGGATGAGAGTGAACAGTGCCCTGATGGTGCGTATGTTCGTCGTGTCCGTCATTGTCGTGAGCGGCAAGCGGCAGGCCAGGGACGGAACGCAGAAAACCTGCAAGGTTCATAATTCCGAGGATGATTAGCATCAGTCCCACGGACAATTCCATGCTGAGGCCAACCCGAGCCGGGATGATCAGATTGAACAGGATAATTCCTGCACCTACCACGAAAATGGTGACGGTGTGACCCAGTCCCCAAAATGCGCCAATCAGAGCGGCGCGAGCGAAATTGCGTTGTCGGGTGACGATAGTTGCCACCGCGATCACGTGGTCAGGATCGGTCGCATGCCGCATGCCTAGAAAAAACCCTACGGCAATAATGGAAAGAAAGGCAATCATGGCTTTTTGCCGTAGCCTAAGCGGCAGCTTTTTTATTGTCCTCGTTCGAATTGGAAATGGAAGAAAAGATCATCACGGGTCCCCTACACCCTACCCGGTTTCGTACGCTCACCGCAACTGGAACGAGTGAAATTCGAAGGTCCTCGACCGCGTTGGGCTTCGCCGACATCAGCAACGGGATGGGGGTGAAGCAGGCTACAAGGTCTGTCATCCATCATTAACTGCGGCGGACTCCAATGTTCGACGTGAAACAGTTCTTAGCAGTCCTCACTTCGCTAGGGTCTACCCGCTCTCAGGCAACTAGATACTTCTTAGATACGTCTGAAGTTCGGTGTAGACGTACCGAGGAAGGCGTAGGCCTATGATGAAAGTCTAGGATCGACTGCCGACTCCACCACGGTGGAGCGTACTGGCAGCAGCCCTTGGCGGCAGAAGGAATGAGATTCTTCCCATGGACAACAAATCGAAGCAGAGAGTCTTGTGGATGGGCGCGCTGCTCGCGCTCACATTGCTGACGATAGCACAACCCCCTAAAGCAGTTGCTCAGGATCAATATGGTAGTGACGATCCGCCGGGCCGGGTGGCTAGACTCGGTTACTTGGAGGGGTCGGTTTCATTTGACCCAGCCGGCGAATCAGATTGGGTACAAGCAGTTCCCAATCGTCCGATGACGATCGGCGATAAGCTTTGGGTCGATAAGGGTTCGCGCGCCGAAGTGCAGCTGGGTACGGCCACGATCCGCCTGGCGGAAAACACTGGCATGTCTTTTCTGAACTTGGATGACCGTACAGTCCAAATCCAACTTACTTCGGGCTCGCTCAACGTACGAGTGCGTCGAATGAATCGCGATGATGTGTTCGAAATCGATACACCGAATCAGGCGTTTTCTGTGTATCAACCCGGAAGGTACCGGTTAGAAGCTAGTGAAGATGGAAATTACACGGTGGTAAGTGTGCGCGAGGGGGAAGGAGAGTCGACCGGCAACGGACAGACTTTCACGCTCCATGCAGGACAGAGAGGGACGTTCAGCGGCACCGAGACACTGAATGCGGAAGTCGTGGATATCGGTGGACCGGATCAGTTCGATAACTGGAGCAACGATCGTGACCAACGTTATGAGCGATCGCGATCGGCCCGGTATCTCTCCCATGATGTCGTTGGTTACGAAGATCTGGATGATTATGGAGACTGGCGCGACGATCCCAGTTATGGTCACGTCTGGTTTCCTAACCGTGTAGATGCGGGATGGGCGCCGTATCACGAAGGTCATTGGGCGTGGATAGCTCCCTGGGGTTGGACTTGGGTAGACGACGCGCCATGGGGCTATGCGCCATTTCATTATGGCCGCTGGATAAGTGCTGGCGGACGTTGGGGCTGGGTAGCCGGTCCGGTGGACGTTGTCCCTGTTTACGCGCCCGCCCTGGTCGTGTTCGTCGGCAGTCTCGGCGTGGTCGGAGGTAATGTCGGATGGTTCCCATTGGGTCCACGCGAAGTCTACGTTCCCACCTACAACGTAAGCCGCGAGTATGTGAATAGGGTCAACATCAGCAATACGACGGTCAACACGACCACCATCAACAACGTCTACAACACAACCATCGTCAATAAAAGCACCACTATCACGAACGTTACGTACGTGAATAAAACGGTTCCGGGCGCTGTGACTGCGGTGCCGCAGCAGGCTTTCGCGAGCGCGCAGCCTGTGGCCAAGGCCGCGGTCAAGGTCGACCCGAGACAAATAGCCTCCGCGCCGATTGCCGCGAGAGTAGCCGTTGCGCCTTCGCGAGAAAGCGTACTGGGAGGGCACGCGAACACGGCTAACCGTGTGACCGCACCACCGCCGGCAGTAGCGAACCGTCAGGTGATCGCCAAGAACACCCCGCCTCCTCCGCCAGTGCCGTTCGCCAGACAGCAGCAAGCGCTGGCGGCGCATCCGGGACAAGCTCTGGCGAAACAGGAAGTGCAGAGCTTGCGACCCACGACGACCTCACAAGTACATCCGATGGTCAAGATGGCGCCTCCGGGAAAGCCGGCGACGCCGAGTAACCAGCCGAATCGTCCGGGCAATGAGCCCGCGAACCGCCCGGGCGGCCAGCCAGCTCCGGGCGCAACCACTCCGGCGCCATCAAACCCGCCGCCGGCTGCGCAGCCAAACAACCGTCCGGAACCAAATCGGCCGGTGCCAAATCAACCACCCGCGAACAATCGTCCAGAGCCGCCGGCGCGGAATGATCGTCCGCCTTCTGCGCAGCCGAATCGGCCGCAACCGAACCAGCCTCAGCCGAATAATCGGCCTGAACCAAATCGACCGCCTGTGCCCCAGCCAAACAATCGGCCGGAGCCAAACCGGCCGGAACTAAATCAACCACCCGCGAACAATCGTCCAGCGGAGCCGCCGGCGCGGAATGAGCGTCCGCCTGCGGCGCAACCGGAGCCCAATCGCCCGCAACCGAACCAACCTCAGCCGAACAATCGGCCCGAGACAAATCGACCGCCTGCGGCGCAACCGGAGTCAAATCGTCCGCCCTCTGCGCAGCCAAATAATCGTCCGCAACCAAACCAACCCGAGCCGAATAACCGGCCGGAACCAAATCGACCGCCTGCGGCGCAGCCGAACAATCGTCCCGAGGCAAATCGGCCGGAACCAAATCGACCAGAGTCAAACCGTCCGCCGGCTCCGCAGGCAAATAATCGGCCTGAAACAAACCGAAATGAGCCTGCTCCGAGGCCGCCAACCCCTCCGCCAAATGAACGCCAGCAGCCTGAGCAAGCGCGGCCGCCAGAGGCACGTCCGGCGCCGCCGCAACAGCAGCCTCGTCAGCCGACACCCGAAGAGAAGAAACGACAGGAGGAACAGCGGAAACAAAATGAGAAGCCGCAACCTCCGCAGTAGCTGCGGGGAGAGCGCCATACCGAAGGGCAGAAAAAAGACGTGTGAGGCGCGCTCACGGCTGGATAATGTTTCTCCAAGGGCCAAAGCGGTGCCGGAGTTGCGGGAGCGAATATCAATTGGAGCAACTTCGCACGAGGATCGCAATTCAAAGCGCGTGGGAGTAAGCACATGCCAGCCAGGAAAAAATCGAGTCGTCGCAAATATGGCAAAGCCGTGGGGAAGACTGTCGCTAGCGCCATGCGGCGGAAGAAACACGGTACCCTTCGCTCGGGCAAAGGCGGCAGGGGAGGCAGAGTGAAGAGTCGCAAGCAAGCTATTGCGATCGGCCTCTCGGAAGCGCGCAAAAAGGGAGCCAAGGTTCCCAAGAAAAAAGCCGCTTAGCTACAAAGTCAGCAGCCCCGCGAATCGGCGCGCAGAATAGCCGGCGACATCGCGAAGCCGTGACGTGGCCGCTCAGTCCCCCGATCCGAGCAGATCCAACGCTGAACGGTTCTCGCATTCAACCTGCTTACGAAGAGAGAAATCATGAGCCAAACGAAGGGCTACGCAGCGATGACTGCGAAGGCTCCATTTACCCCATATGTGTTCGAACGGCGCGAACCGCAGGAGCACGATATCGCCATCGACATCAAGTACTGCGGGATCTGCCACTCCGATATCCATCAGAGTCGTGGGGAATGGTCCGACTACCTGGAGGAATCCATCTTTCCCATGGTTCCGGGCCACGAAATCGCCGGGGTCGTAGCAGCTGCGGGGAGCAAGGTGCGCAAGTTCAAAGTCGGGGACAGAGTCGGTGTGGGCTGCTTCGTGGACTCATGCCGCACTTGCGTCGAGTGCAAGCGAGGTCTGGAGCAATACTGCACCGTACACACGGTGTGGACTTATAACGCCCGAGACAAGGAGGGCAAGCCAACCTACGGCGGCTATTCCAGCAAGATCGTCGTTGATGAAAATTATGTCCTGCGCATGCCTGACAACTTGCCGCTGGATGCATGCGCGCCGCTGCTATGCGCCGGCATTACGCTTTATTCTCCTTTGAAGCACTGGCAAGCTGGACCTGGCAAGAAGGTTGCGATCGTTGGTCTAGGCGGGTTGGGGCACATGGGCGTCAAAATCGGTCATGCTTTAGGTGCGGAGGTCACAGTTCTCAGCCAATCCTTGAAGAAACAGGACGACGGCAAGCGTATGGGGGCAAATCATTTTTATGCGACCAGTGAGCCCGAGATCTTCACCAAATTGAAGGGTTACTTCGATCTAATTATCAACACGGTTTCGGCCAACATGGATTGGAATCAGTATCTCAATCTCTTGAAAGTCGACGGTTCCATGGTCATTGTCGGCATTCCAGAAAGGCAAACTCTGATCGGGGCTTTTTCTTTGGTCACGGGCCGGCGCAGTCTGGCCGGTTCCTCAATCGGCGGAATTCAAGAAACCCAGGAGATGCTGGATTTCTGCGGCAAGCACAGAGTGGCTTGCGATATCGAAGTGATCCCGATTCAGAAAGTCAACGAAGCCTACGAGCGGGTTCTCAAGAGCGATGTGCGGTATCGCTTTGTGATCGACATGGCATCACTCAAATCGCAGTGATGTAGCGCCCGAGGAGTTCAGTTGTTCGGAAAGTTTACTTCCTCATTAAATCTCAAAATCTCAAGCGGCGGCCTGGACATGAACGGCTTCCGGACGATTCAGCAGCACGTTGAAAAACCGTCGACGGCACCCGAATTGACAATCTTTTTACGGCGGTATGACAACTCGCAACCCGACTTCGTCCTAGCGTAGCTGCGGCTCAGCCTCTTGGTCCTTCTGTCGCCTTCTGGTAGGCGGTCACCAATACCGAAGTCGGCGGCGAGGACACCCCAGGACAGCGTAGCAGTTATCTCGCCAACGGATGTTTGGGCAGTCGGCTATTTCGACCCCCAAATTCAGGAGGAAAAATGAAATCCAGAAAATTTATGTGCGTTGCGGTCTTGACATTATTCGCCGCCGCCCCAACCGCGCTGGCGAGCAGCATATGGTATGTCGACGGCGTAAATGGGAGTGACAATAACGACTGCCAGTCACGCCAGCACGCCTGCAAAACCATCTCGAATGCGATTTCGCTCACCCTGCCGGGTGATTCGATCTTCGTCGCCCCCGCGACCTATCACGAGGGTCTTGTCATCCCCTTCCCATTGAAGATTATCGGTTCCGCTGCGAAGACAACGATTGTTGATGCCGGAGGCGGGTTCGGCCAAGCCCTTGTCATTGGCTCCGAACCCAAAGTCCAGGTCACGGTTTCCCGGATGACCTTCCGCGGTGCCGCTGGACTGGTAGATAGCGGCGGTGGGATCTACAACTGCTTCGGCACCTTGACGGTCATCGACAGCATCATCACTGGAAATAGAATTCGGGGCGGGAATGGCATTTTCGGTTACGGCGGCGGCATCTATAACTGCCCTAGCAGCACCCTGACCCTCATCAATACCACCGTCAGCGACAACAGCACGGAAGTAGGCGGCGCCATCTGCAACGGCGGCGCTCTGACCATCATCAACAGCACCTTTAGCGGGAACGTCGCGCGCGACCGGGCCGGCGGCATCGGCAACTACGGCCTCCTGATCATCACGAGCAGCACCTTCAGCGGAAATAGCAGCGGTTCGAGCGGCCTTGCCGGAGGCATCCTGAATGGCGGATTATTCCAGTCCAATGGAACACTCGTGATCAACAACAGCACGCTCAGCGGGAATACCGCGGGCGATGGCAGGGGTGGCGGCATCTTCAACGTCAAGGGGAGCACAGTTGTGCTGCAGAACAGCATTGTCGCGAACAATGCGGGAGGAAATTGTCACGGTTCCATCGCCTCTGTTGGCTACAACCTGAGCAGCGACCCTAGCTGCGGGTTCGAGGGCGTGGGCGATCTGAACAACACCGACCCCAACCTGGGTCCCTTGCAAAACAACGGCGGACCCACCGAGACCATGGCCGTACTCCCTGGAAGCCCTGCGATTGATTCGGGCAACCCGAATGGCTGCAAAGACGGCAGCGGTCATGTACTGAAGACCGATCAACGTGGCATGCCGCGTCCCGATAGAGAGGACTCGGGCGGCTGCGATAGAGGAGCGTATGAGCGTCAGAAAGACTAGCCTGAAATACGCCAAGCCCCGCCAGAGCTATTTGTGAGATCGCCCGTAACTCTGGTGAAGGGCGGCGGGAATCGAACTTGAGACTGGCAATTTATCGCTGTGAACCCTCAGCGTCGCTTGAGTGCCTCCAACTCATCCAGCGTGCGCGGCCAGTCCGCTCCCAGCAAGCGCGAAAGACTGCGGTCCGCCAGCACCTTGCCTCCCGTCTGGCAACGGGCGCAGTAGTTGGTTTCATTGTCCGCGTAACGAATGCGCTGGATAGTCTCGCCGCACCGAGGACACGGCTGGCCATAGCGGCCGTGCACCGCCATGTCCTTCCGAAACGCTGTCACTTTTTCGGGAAATTCTGTGCTGGCCTCAGTCCGTAATTCGTCTATCCAGTGTTGAAGCGTAGAGCGCGTTGCGGCAAACAGCCTTTCCCATTCGGCTGCAGTGAGCTTATGCGTAAGCGTGATGGGAGAGAGTTGCGCAGCGTGCAGAATCTCATCGGAGTAAGCATTGCCGATACCGCTGACGATGCGCGGGTCGGTGAGCGCCCGCTTCAAGGTACGGTTTTCAGCCGTGAGCGCGGCCCGAAAAGAAGCAAGATCGCTGGCGAAAACCTCGACGCCCCCGGGGTCGATGGAACGTAGACTCTCCTCGCCCTGGAGAACGTGCAGGGAGGCGCGGCGCCTGGCACCTGCTTCCGTCAGCACCAGAGAGCCATTCGGGAAATCGAACGCCGCCAGCTGATTGCGGCCTGCCAGCTTTGCTCCAGCGGCCCGCCAATGCAGCCGTCCAGCGATCATCAGGTGAAGGATCAGCCACAGGTCGTCTTCTACGCCAATGGCGATACGTTTGCCGATACGCCGCAACTCGCGCACCCTGCGTCCTTCAACACTTGCAATGGCCGGTTCCACGGTGCGCAGGAGGAAGGGACTCGCCAGCCGCACATGTTCGATGGGTTCGCCGAGCATGCGTGACTCCAGTGCAGTAATGTAAGCGGCGATGTCGGGCAGTTCTGGCATCAGTAACAGCTTGCACGTTGCACCTGCGCTCTGGCAACTTGAGCAGTTGCGCGGTGTCAGAGCTCGCGCCGAAACCTGAGCCGAATACTTGTCTCCGGCTTGCCGAGAACTCGCCCAGAACCTCTATCTTTACGCTTCCCAGAACCCCGTTTGCGCAAGTATCGTAGATCGAGTCGCGCTCCTCTCGAAAGGGGGATGGGATGCGTTTTCAAAGACGACAACTGCTTCGAACCCTGTCATTTGCTTTCGGGTCGAGCTTCATATTGGGGCCGAACCAACTCGGCATAGTGGCGCAGACAGCCACACAGCCAAAGGTCTCTCCTCCGCCTGCCGGGGCCGCTGTTCGCGATGGGATCGCTGGCGGAACGGAAATGGAAAAAGTGACGGGTATTGGAGGACTGTTCTTCCGAGCTCACGATCCGAAAGCATTAGGGCGTTGGTACCAGCAACACCTGGGGATCTCCCTCACACCATCGAGCCTCCAGGACTCCGTTTGGCAGCAAGAAGCAGGACCCACCGTTTTCGCTCCTTTCAAGGAGACGAGCGACTATTTCGGAGATGCCCACAAGTCCTGGATGGTGAACTTTCGAGTCCGCGATCTCGACAAAATAGCCGCCCAGCTACAAGCTGCGGGAATCGCGGTCAAGATTGACCCGCAGTCTTATCCCAACGGCCGGTTCGCCCGCCTGCATGACCCTGAGGGAAATCCGATCGAATTGTGGCAACCGAAGGCTCCAGACGCTAAGGGCTAGGTTGCACAGCAGTCCAGGACTGTTTTGGATTTCTCCTGAGTGACGTTAGTGCTTTATCGGACGCGCGCAAGGTTCAAAGCGCGTGGAGACATGAGCGCTGTGCGCGCGTTCGATAAAGCCGTCAGAAGGAAGCCGCTCGCGTTTGCGGCGGACGCGGTAGGTCT
>Ga0210384_10005942_pt1 | contig 13092 bp, 11 predicted proteins | sample IncBWH2MmetaG_FD_160574 | JGI IMG/M metagenome (GOLD analysis project Ga0210384, IMG submission 160574) | Forest soil microbial communities from Barre Woods Harvard Forest LTER site, Petersham, Massachusetts, United States - Inc-BW-H-2-M | ecosystem: Environmental > Terrestrial > Soil >... | reverse complement strand
GTCGGCGCCGGCCAGCCCAGCCGCCGCGTCGCCGACCCGGGCGGTGGAGAGGCCGGCCACGTTGTCGGGCCAGCCGTCGAACACGCGCGGCGCGTCCGGCTCGAGCGCCCGCTCCACCGTGCCGGCGGCGGGCAGCGGCTCGTAGTCGACCACCACCGCGGCGGCCGCGTCCGCCGCCGCGTAGGGATCGAGCGCCACCACCGCGGCCACCACCTCGCCCACGTAGCGCACGAGCGGATCGGCGAAGACCGGCTGCGCGGTCGGGCGGAAGCCGGCGGGCGCGGCCACCGAGGGCGGGATGGGTCGCGCGCACTCGGGGAGATCGCGCCCGGTGTAGACCGCGACGACGCCGGCGGCGGAGCGCGCCGCCTTCGTGTCGATCGCGCGCACCCGTGCGTGCGCGTGAGGGCTACGCACGAACGCGGCGTGCACCATCTCGGGGAAGCGCAGGTCCTCGACGTAGCGGCCGCGGCCGGTGATGAGGCGCTGATCTTCCTTGCGGCGCAGCGGTGAGCCGAGGGGAGTGTCCATCGTCGCCTGGGGAGTATACCCCACGATTGACAGCGCTCCGCGGCTGGGCGACAGTCGGGAGCCGTGCAGACCGTCTTCGAGGCCTTCATGGCGACCGCGACGGCCGCCCCCGAGCAGTCGTTCCTGTGCGCGACGCCCGCGCCGGGCCGCGCCTACCATCCCGACGGCGTCGAGCTCACCTACGGAGCGGTGCGGGCGGAGGTGCTCCGGCTGAAGGACGACTACGCGCGCGCCGGCTACGGGCACGGCCACCGCGTGGCCCTCCTCTTCGAGAATCGCCCCGAGTTCTTCTTCCACTACCTCGCCGCGAACGCCCTGGGTGTGGGCGTGGTACCGGTGAACCCCGACTACCGGCACGACGAGCTCGCCTACCAGATGGACCACTCCGGCGCCGATCTGGCGGTGGCGGTGACCGAGCGCGTGGCCACTCTCGAGGCGGTGGGGCGCGAGCGCGCGAGGCCGCTCCCGGTGCTGGACGCGGGCGCGTGGCCGTCGGCGCTGCCGCGTCCGGCCCCGGCTCCCCGGCGCGGAGCGCCGAGGCTCGAGACCGAGTGCGCGCTCCTGTACACCTCCGGCACCACCGGCCGGCCCAAGGGCTGCGTACTGAGCAACTTCTACTACCTGAACGCGGGCGCCTGGTATCGAGGCCTCGGGGGCCGGCTCGCCATGGAGCCGGGCCGCGAGCGCTTCCTCAACCCGCTCCCCCTCTTCCACATGAACTGCCAGGCGGTGACCGCGACGTGCGCGATCCTCAGCGCGAGCTGCCTGATCCTGCCGGAGCGCTTCAGCCCGCGCCGCTGGTGGCCGGACGTGGCGGCCACACGCGCGACGATCATCCACTACCTGGGGGTGATGCCGCCCCTGCTGCTGAACCAGGCGCCCACCCCCGAGGAGCGCGCGCACCGGGTGAAGGCGGGCATGGGCGCGGGGGTGGAGCCCGAGCTGCACGAGGCCTTCGAGCGGCGCTTCGGCTTCCCGCTGGTCGAGGTGTGGGGGATGACCGAGACCGGGCGCATCTTCTCCGACTGTCACGAGCCGCGGGCGGTCGACACCCGCGCCTTCGGCCGGCCCTTCGGCGGCCTGGAGGCGCGGGTGGTCGACGACCAGGACCGCGAGGTGCCGCGCGGCATCGAGGGCGAGCTGCTCGTGCGCTGGGGCGGACCCGAGGGCCCGCGCCACGGCTTCTTCTCCGGCTACCTCGGCAACCCGGAGGCCACCGCCGAGGCGTGGCGGGGGGAATGGTTCCACACCGGCGACGTGGTCCGGCAGACCGCCGACGGCATGCTCGTCTTCGTGGACCGCAAGAAGAACATCATCCGGCGGTCGGGCGAGAACATCGCGGCCGCGGAGGTGGAGGCGGTGCTCCAGGCGCACGAGGCGGTGGCCCAGGTGGCGGTGCTCGCGGTGCCCGACGAGATCCGCGAGGAGGAGGTCATGGCCTGCGTGGTCCCGATGCCGGGCGTGGTGCCGGGCCCCCGCCTGGCCGAGCGCCTCGCCGACCACTGCCGGGAGCGCCTCGCCTACTTCAAGGCGCCCGGCTGGGTGCTCTTCGTGGAGCGCCTGCCCACCACCGGCACCCAGAAGGTCCAGAAGGCCCAGATCTTCCCCCGCGGCGAGGACCCGCGCGGGCGCCCCGGCGTGCTCGACCTCCGCGGCCGCAAGAAGCGGAGCTGACCGGGCAGGCGCAGCCCCGAGCGGGCATGCGCTACAATCGACGCATGACATTCCCCGCGCGGGCCGCGCGCCTGACCCAGGAGCTCGGTCGCCGCATCCTGGTCCTCGACGGCGCCATGGGCACCATGATCCAGGCGCGGGGACTGTCCGCCGCCGACTTCGGGGGCGCCCAGTACGAGGGCTGCAACGAGCACCTGAACCTCACGCGCCCCGACGTCATCACCGACATCCACGCGGCCTACCTCGAGGCGGGCGCGGACCTCGTGTCGACCAACACCTTCGGCTGCGCGCCCTACGTGCTGGGCGAGTACGGCCTGGCCGAGCGCTGCCACGAGATCACGCTGGCCGCCGCGCGGCTCTGCCGGGCCGCGGTGGACCGGGTCTCCACGCCGGAGTGGCCCCGCTTCGCCATCGGGGCGATGGGCCCGGGCACCCGGACGATCTCGGTCACCGCCAACGTGACGTTCGAGGAGGTGCGCGACGCCTACTACCGCCAGGCGCGCGCCCTGATCGAGGGCGACGTCGACGCGCTCCTGCTCGAGACCTGCCAGGACACGCTGAACGTCAAGGCGGCCGCCATCGGGGTGAAGCAGGCGCTGGCCGAGGCCGGCGTGGATCTGCCCCTCATGATCAGCGGCACCGTCGAGCCGATGGGCACCATGCTGGCCGGGCAGGGGGTCGACGCCTTCTACGCCTCGATCGAGCACCTCGCCCCGTTCTCGGTCGGCCTCAACTGCTCGACCGGCCCCGAGTTCATGACCGACCACCTGCGCACCCTCGCGCAGCTGGCCACCTGCTTCGTCTCGGTCTATCCGAACGCGGGGCTCCCCGACGAGCACGGCCAATACGAAGAGACCGCGGAGAGCCTCGCGCTCAAGATGCGCCGCTTCGTGGACGAGGGCTGGGTGAACGTGGTGGGCGGCTGCTGCGGCACCACCCCCGCCCACATCCGCGAGCTGGCCCGCCTGGTGGCCGAGCGGCCGCCGCGCACGCCGGCGGTCGATCTGGCCCCCGCAGTGAGCGGGGTCGAGGCGGTCTACCCGGCCGACGACGTGCGCCCGATCATCGTGGGCGAGCGGACCAACGTGATCGGCTCCCGGCGGTTCAAGGAGCTGATCGTCGAGGAGAAGTTCGAGGAGGCCTCCGAGATCGGCCGGGCGCAGGTGCGCGGCGGGGCCCAGGTGCTCGACGTCTGCCTGGCCAATCCGGATCGCGACGAGGCCGCCGACGTCGACCGCTTCATGGACTTCGTCACCCGCAAGGTCAAGGCGCCGCTGATGATCGACTCGACCGACGCGCACGTGCTGGAGCTGGCCCTGATGAAGTGCCAGGGCAAGGCCATCGTCAACTCGATCAATCTCGAGGACGGGGAGGAGCGGTTCGAGCGAGTGGTGCCGCTCATCCGGGCCTACGGCGGGGCGGTGGTGGTGGGCTGCATCGACGAGGACAAGCAGCAGGGCATGGCGGTGACCCGCCAGCGCAAGCTCGCCATCGCGGAGCGCTCCCACGCCCTGCTCACCGGCAAGTACGGCCTGCCCGAGCGCGACCTGATCTTCGACCCCCTGGTCTTCCCGGTGGGGACCGGCGACGCCAACTACATCGGCTCCGCGGTCGAGACCATCGAGGGCGTGCGCGCGATCAAGGCCCGCTTCCCGCGGGCCAAGACCATCCTCGGCATCTCCAACGTCTCCTTCGGCCTGCCCACCGCGGGCCGCGAGGTGCTGAACGCGGTCTTCCTCTACGAGTGCACCAAGGCCGGCCTCGACTACGCGATCGTCAACAGCGAGCGGCTCGAGCGCTACGCGTCGATCCCGGAGGAGGAGCGGCGCCTCGCGGAGGACCTGATCTACTGGCGGGGGACCGACCCGGTGGCCGCGTTCGCGGCCCACTTCCGCGGCCGCACCCGCGCGGCCAAGGACGACGGCGTGCGGCTCCCGTTGGACGAGCGGCTCGCCCGCTACATCGTGGAGGGCTCCAAGGACGGCCTGCTCGACGACCTCGCGCTCAAGCTCAAGGAGCAGACCGCGCTCGACATCGTGAACGGCCCGCTCATGAAGGGCATGGAGGAGGTCGGCCGCCTCTTCAACGACAACCAGCTGATCGTGGCCGAGGTGCTCCAGTCCGCCGAGGCCATGAAGGCCTCGGTGGCGTACCTCGAGCAGTTCATGGACAAGGACGAGAGCGCGGCGCGCGGCACCATCGTGCTCGCCACTGTGAAGGGCGACGTGCACGACATCGGCAAGAACCTGGTCGAGATCATCCTCAAGAACAACGGCTACCGCATCGTGAACCTGGGCATCAAGGTGCCGCCCGAGGACCTGATTGCGGCGTACCACAGCCACAAGCCGGACGCGATCGGTCTCTCCGGCCTGCTCGTGAAGTCGGCCCAGCAGATGGTGGTGACCGCCCAGGACCTGCGCGCGGCCGGCATCGAGGTCCCGCTCTTCGTGGGGGGCGCCGCCCTGACCCGTAAGTTCACCGCGACCCGCATCGCCCGCGAGTACGCGGGCCTCACCCTCTACGCCAAGGACGCGATGGACGGCCTCGATCTGGCCAACCGGCTCTTCAGCGCCACCACGCGCGACGCCCTCGTCGACCGCCTGCGCGCCGAGCAGGAGGCGCTGCGGGCCGGCGCCGACGCCGCCGAGGCGGCCCCCGCCGCCGCGCCCGCGGTCGGGCCGAGCCGCTCCGCGGTGTCCCGCACGGTGCCGGTGCCCGCGCCGCCCGACCTCGCGCTCCACGTCCTGCGCGACGTGCCGCTCTCTCACGTGTTCCCGTACCTGAACCTCCAGATGCTCCTGGGCAAGCACCTCGGGGTGAAGGGCTCGGTGGCCCGCCTGCTCGAGCAGCGCGACCCGAAGGTGATCGAGATCAACCAGGTGGTGGAGGATCTCGAGCGGCTCGCCATCGAGCAGCGCATCATCCGCGCCAACGGGCTTTATCGCTTCTACGAGGCGGCCGCCGCGGGCGACGACCTGGTGCTGTCGGAGGCCGGCCGCGAGATCGCGCGCTTCCACTTCCCGCGCCAGCCCGCGGGCGAGCGGCTCTGCCTGGCCGACTACGTGCGCGAGCAGGGGAGCGGCGAGAAGGATTACGTCGCGCTCTTCGCGGTGACCTGCGGCGCGGGCGTGCGCGAGCTGTCCGAGCGGTGGAAGGAGGAGGGCCAGTACCTGCGCTCGCACGCCCTCCAGGCCCTGGCCATCGAGAGCGCGGAGGCCTTCGCGGAGATGCTCCACGCGCGGCTGCGCACCCAGTGGGGCTTCCCGGATCCGCCCGGCCTCGAGCTTTCCGAAAAGCTCAAGGCCCACTACCGCGGGCTCCGCGTCTCCTTCGGCTACCCGGCGTGCCCGAACCTCGCCGATCAGCGCATCCTGTTCGACCTGCTCGATCCGGGCCAGATCGGGCTCGGTCTCACCGAGGGCTTCATGATGGACCCGGAGGCCTCGGTCTCGGCGCTGGTCTTCCACCACCCCGAGGCCAAGTACTTCAAGGCCGAGTAGGCGAGGGACGCCGCGTGCCGAGCCTGATCCAGGCCGCCGGCGTCAGCCCCCGCTTCCTCGCGCTCCTCGCCGGAGAGCCGCTCGGCGGCAGCCGCGTCCTCGACGTCGGCTGCGGATCGGGCCGCCTCTCGCTCGCGCTCGCGCCGGTCTCGCGCTCCGTGGTGGGGCTCGACCGCGACGTGCCCGCGCTCGAGGAGGCGCGGCGGCGCGCCGCCGCGGCGGGCCTCGCCAACGTGGAGTTCCACCAGGCCGACGTGGAGGCCGCGCCCTACGAGCCCTGGCGGCCCGATCTGGTCACCGCGCACCTCTGCGCGTCGGAGGCCATCATCGAGCGGGCCGCCGCGGCGCTGCCGGTCGGCGCCGGCCTCGCGATGGTCGCCTTCCACGTGGACCAGTGGAAGGAGACCGGCCGCGTCTCGCGCTTCGCCTTCGACGAGGCGCGCATGCGCGCGGCCCTCGTGGCGCGCGGCTTCACGGTCGAGGCTCTCGAGGTCGAGCGGGAGGAGCGCCGCTTCGGCTCGGTCGAGGAAGGGCTGGCCGCCGCGGTCGGCCTCGAGGATCGCTGGCGGGCCGACGGCCGCTGGTTCCGCTACATCGCGTTCCTCGAGTCGGGCGGCCGCACCCTGACCCGCAGCCACCTCCTGGTGAAGGCGCGACGCGCGTGAGCCTCTCGTCGCTGACGCTCACCGAGTCGGTGAAGGCCCGCGCGCTCGAGCTGGGCTTCGACCTGGTCGCGGTGGGCCCGGCGGGCCCGCCCGAGCACGGGGCGGCGCTCCGGGGCTGGGTGGAGGCCGGCCACGCGGGCACCATGGGCTATCTCGAGCGGAGGCTCGAGGAGCGGCTCGATCCCGGGCGGGTGCTGCCGGGCGCGCGCGCCGCGGTGTGCGTGGCGCTCAACTACTACCAGGGCGAGCTCGACGATTCCTCCTGGCGCCCGATCGCCCGCTACGCGTGGGGCCGCGACTACCACGAGGTCATCGGCCCGCGGCTCGAGAAGCTGGCCGCGCATCTGGCCGAGGCCGCGGGCGCGCGGAGCCGCGGTTACGTGGACACCGGCCCGGTGCTGGAGCGCGACCTGGCCGCTCGGGCCGGGCTCGGGTGGATCGGCAAGAACACCATGCTGCTGCACCCGGCGCTCGGCTCGTGGTTCTTCATCGGGGTGCTGCTGACCACCGCCGATCTCGCTCCGGACGCCCCGCTGGCCGACCGCTGCGGCTCCTGTCGTGCCTGCCTCGACGCGTGCCCGACCGGGGCCTTCGTCGCCCCGTACGTGCTCGACGCGCGCCGCTGCATCTCCTACCTCACGATCGAGCACCGGGGCCCGATCGAGCCCGATCTGCAGCCGAGGATGGCCGGCTGGCAGTTCGGCTGTGACGTCTGCCAGGACGTGTGCCCGTGGAACCGCAAGGCCCCGGCGACCCGCCACCCGGAGTTCGTGCCGGGCACGAGCTTTCCCGGCGCGGAGGCGGTCAGGGCGATGGACGACGCCACCATCCGCCGGGAGCTCCAGGGCTCGGCGATGCTTCGAGCGAAGCCTGCGGGGATCAGGCGCAACGCGTTGATCTACCTGGATAACGAGGGATGAAGCTCGACATCGGCCTCATGACCTTCGACCTGCCCGCCGTCGCCGGCTACGCCCGCCGGGCGGAAGAGCTGGGCTTCGGCGCGATCTGGTCGGCGGAGACCCGCCACGATCCATTCCTGCCGCTCGCGGTCGCGGCCACCACGACCCGGCGCATGGGGCTCGGGACCGCCATCGCGATCGCCTTCGCCCGGAGCCCGATGATCCTGGCCCACATCTCCTGGGACCTCCAGCAGGCCTCCGGCGGCCGATTCGTGCTGGGACTCGGCTCCCAGGTGAAGGCGCACAACGAGCGCCGGTTCTCGGTGCCGTGGAGCCCGCCCGCGCCGCGTCTCCGCGAGGTGGTGTCGGCCCTGCGGGCCATCTGGGCGAGCTGGCAGGAGGGCGCGCCGCTCGACTTCCGCGGCCAGGCGTACCGCTTCGACCTGATGACGCCGTTCTTCAACCCGGGGCCGATCGAGAGCCCGCGGATCCCGGTCTACCTGGCCGGGGTAAATCCTAAGATGTGCCGGGTGGCCGGCGAGATCGCCGACGGCCTCCACGTGCACTCCTTCCACAGCGCGCGGTACCTGAGGGAGTGCGTGCACCCCGCGGTGCAGGAGGGGCTCAACCGATCGGGCCGCTCGCGCATCGACTTCACCTTCCGCGCCTCGACCATGGTGGTGCTGGGCGACAGCGCGGAGGAGCGGCGCCGGCGAGCGCGGGCGGTGAAGCAGCAGATCGCCTTCTACGCCTCCACCCGGACCTACCAGCCGGTGCTGGCCACGCACGGCCTCGAGGACCTGGTGCCGCGGCTGCACGCCAAGTCGCTCGCGGGCGACTGGGAGGGCATGACCGACCTCATCAGCGACGAGACGCTCGAGCTCTTCGCGGTGAGCGGCCCCTTCGAGGAGATCGGGGACCGCATCCGCGAGCGCTACCGCGGCCTCTACGACCGCACCCAGCTCTACCCGTCGTTCCAGCCGCCCCTCGACGATCCGCGCTGGCGCACCGTGCTGTCCGGCGTCGAGCGGGCCTGAGGGCCTGTGCTACAATCCGACCGCGAGGGGATCCCATGGCCATCCTGAAGGTCGCGCGTCTCGGACATCCGGTGCTTCGACAGCCCGCCACCGCCGTGCCGATCGGGCAGATCCGCTCCGCGGAGACCCAGCGGCTGATCGACGATCTGGTCGAGACCATGCGCGAGTACAACGGAGCCGGGCTCGCCGCGCCGCAGGTGCACGTGCTCCACCAGATCTGCGTGATCGAGGTCCACGGCAACCCGCGCTACCCGGACGCCCCCGCCATCCCCCTCACCGTGCTGATCAACCCGGTGGTGACCCCGCTCACCGAGGAGATGGAGGACGGCTGGGAGGGCTGCCTCTCGGTGCCCGACATGCGGGGCGTGGTGCCGCGCTTCACCAGCGTGCGCCTCGAGGCGCTCGACCGCGAGGGCAACCCGGTCGACGTGGTGGCCAAGGAGTTCTTCGCCCGCGTCATCCAGCACGAGACCGACCACCTGCACGGCCGCGTCTACCTCGACCGGATGCGCGACCTCTCCACCCTCACGCATCTCGCCGAGTGGAACCGCTACTGGCTCGGCAACCAGGAGCAGGACGACTAGGCTCGCGACGGATGAAGGTCGTCGCCGTGGTCCGTGACCTCTTCTTCGTGGCCCGCATCCGCGAGACCGCGCGCCTGGTCGGCACCCCGCTCGTCTTCGCCCGCACCCCGGAGGAGATCGCGGCCGCCCTCGCGCCGGAGCCGCCCGCGCCGGCGCCCTCTATGGTGATCATGGATCTCACCACCAACGGCTGGGACTACGACGCGCTGTTCGCCGCCCTCGCGGCCGCTCCCGACGTGCCGGTGCTCGGCTTCACCACCCACGCGCTCGCCCGGGCGACCCAGCCGCTCCACGCCCACTGCCGCCGGGTGGTGACCAAGGAGACCCTGACCCAGGAGCTGCCCGGGCTCCTGCAGCACGGGCTCGCCGCGTGACCGCCGCCGAGTTCGTGGCCGCCCTCGACGAGACCAACCAGGCGGTGCTGCGCCGCCTCGAGCCGGAGGCCACCCTCAAGCCGGAGGTGAGCGGCGCCCTGAACGTCACGAACCTCCTGAAGGTGGCCCTCAAGAACGAGATCGAGGCCACCGAGATCGCGGCGCGCTGGCTCGTCGTCACCACCGACGTCGAGGTGAAGATGGCCTTCGCCCGCCAGGCGGGCGACGAGGCGAAGCACTACCGCATGATCGCGGACCGGCTCGGCGAGCTGGGCGTCGACGCCCGCGCCCTCGATCCGCTCGCCCAGGGGTTCGGGCCGCTCTTCAAGTACCTCGACTCGCTCGAGACCACGGTGGAGCGGGTGGCGGCCGGTCAGTTCACCCGGGAGGCGGTGGCGGTGGTGAAGAACCGGCAGTTCATCGAGTTCTGCGACCGGGCGGGGGACCGGCTGACCGCGACGCTCTATCGCGACATCATCGAGCCGGACGAGCGCTTCCACCACGAGCTCGGGCGCTCGCTGCTGCTCAAGCTCGCGACCACGCCGGAGGCGCAGGAGAGCGCGCGGCGCGCCGCCGCCCGCACGCTCGCCCTCGCCGAGGAGCTGCAGGGCGCCGCGCTCCGCACCGCCGGCATCCATCACGCGCCCGGCTGTTGATGGATCCCGACCCGTCGCTGGCCGACTTCTCCGCCGCGGTCACCCGCGCCGACGCCGACATTCCGCTAGCGCGCGCCGCCCTCTTGATCGCGGCGGCGGAGCAGCCCGGCCTCGAGGTCGACAAGCAGCTCGCGCGCCTCGACGACCTCGCGGAGGCGGCCGTCTCCCGGAGCGACGGCCACGACGAGCTGCGCCGCCTGCACCGGCTCCGGGAGTTCCTCTTCGAGGAGCAGGGCTTCGCGGGCGATCGCGGCGACTACTTCGATCCGCGCAACAGCTATCTCAACCACGTCCTCGACCGACGCCTCGGCATCCCGATCACGCTCTCGCTGGTGCTGATCGAGGTGGGCCGGCGTCTTGGCCTCCAGATTGAGGGCGTCGGCCTGCCCGGCCACTTCATCACCGGGGTCCGGATCGGGGGCGAGCACGTGCTGCTCGATCCGTTCAACCGCGGCGCGCTCCTCACCGTGGAATCCTGCGGCGAGGTGGTGCGGCGGGCTCTCGGTCGCGCGGTGCACCTGCAGGCCGAGCACTTCGCGCCGGTGACCAACCGCCAGTTCCTGGTGCGCATGCTCGCCAACCTGAAGGGCATCTACTGGCGCCAGGAGGCGTGGCCCAAGGTGGTGCGGGTGATCGACCGCACCCTGGCGCTGCACCCGAGCGCGGCGGGGGAGCGGCGCGACCGAGGCGCGGCCTGGAGCAACATGGGCCGCCTCGACCGCGGCGCCGCCGACTGGGAGCGCTACCTGACCGAGTTCCCGGACGCGGCCGATCACGAGCAGGTGCGCGGCCAGCTGCGGCGGGTGCGCCAGAAGCTCGCCCAGCTGAACTGAGAGGGCCGCGTGCGCGTCCAGGGCGGCACCAACCTCTACGGATTCACCGTCGGCATCCTCATGCTCGACACGCGGTTTCCGCGCATCCCGGGCGACATGGGCAACGCGACCACCTTCGATTTCCCGGTGCGCTATCACCGGGTGACCGGCGCCTCGCCGGACCGGGTAGTCCGCCAGGGGCAGCGCGAGCTGCTGCCCGCCTTCGTCGAGGGGGCGCGCTTCCTGGAGCGCGAAGGGGTGCGCGCGATCACCACCAACTGCGGCTTCCTGGCCAAGTTCCAGCCGGAGCTCGCGGCCTCGGTGGGCGTGCCGGTCTTCACCTCGAGCCTCATGCTGGTGCCGCTGGTGCAGCGCATGCTGCCCGCGGGCCGCGCGGTGGGCGTGCTCACCGTGAACGCGGCCTCGCTGCACCGCGAGCACATGGCCGGCGCCGGCATCGCGGCGGACGCCCCGGTGGTGGTGGCCGGGCTCGAGACCGAGAAGGAGTTCACCCGGGTGCTGCTCGACGACGAGCTGATCCTCGACGTGGAGGCGGCGCGGGAGGAGCACCTGCGGGTGGCCGGACGCCTGGTGGCCGAGCATCCCGAGATCGGCGCGCTCGTGCTCGAGTGCACCAACATGCCGCCCTACCGCGCCGACATTCAAGCCGCCACCGGGTTGCCCGTGTTCGACATCACCACGCTGGTCCGGATGGTGCACGACTCGGTGCGCCACGGGCTCGGACCCCGCCCCGCCTGAGCCCCAGCCGCGCCGGTGAGCCACACCGCCGACGTCGTCATCGTGGGCGCCGGCATCATCGGCGGGTCGGTGGCGTTCCACCTCCTGGAGCGCGATCCGACCCTCCGCGTGGTCGTGCTCGAGAAGGAGCCCGAGCCCGGCACCGGCGCGACCTCCAAGGCCACCGGCGGCGTACGCTTCCAGTTCTCCACCGAGGCCAACGTCCGCCTGACCCAGCTCTCCTACCGCTACTTCACCCACGCGGAGGAGATCCTCGGCTCGCCGGTCGACTTCACGCGCCACGGCTACCTCTTCGTCACCACCGATCCGGCCACCCTCGAGCAGTGCCGGCGCAACGTGGCGCTCCAGCGCGGGCTCGGAGTGGCGAGCGAGATCCTGACCGCGGCCGAGATCCAGGCCCACCTGGCGATGCTGGTCACCCACGACCTGGTCGGCGGCAGCTTCTGCGCCGACGACGGCTCCGCCGATCCCTACTCGATGCTGCAGGCCTTCCTCGCCCGCGCGAGGGGCCGCGGCCTGCGCCTGCACACCGGGCACCCGGTCACCGATCTGGTGAGGGCGGGGGACCGCGTCACTGGAGTGCGGACCCGGCAGGGCGAGTGGAGCGCGCCGATCGTGGTCGACTGCGCGGGACCCTACGCCGACCAGATCGGCGAGATGGCGGGCGTCTCGATCCCGTCGAAGCCCTACCGCCGCCAGGTGATGGTGACCGAGCCGCTCCCGGGCCTGCCGGAGGTCTTCGCGCTCATCGTCGATCTCGACACCGGCTTCTACGTCCACCGCCAGGGGCTCGCCGCGGTGCTCATGGGCGGCACCGACAAGGACATCAAGCCGGGCCTCGATACCGAGGTGGACTGGAGCGCCTTCGAGGCCGTCTTCCGCGCCGCCGCCCTCCGGGTGCCGCCGCTCGCCGAGGCGCGTGTCATGCGTGCCTACGCGGGCGTGCGCGATCTCACCCCCGACTACCACGGCATCCTCGGGCCCGCGCCGCAGGCGCCCGGGCTCCACGTGGCCTGCGGCTTCTCCGGGCACGGCTTCATGCACGCGCCGGCCATCGGCATCCTGATGACCGAGATCCTGCTTGACGGCCACGCCAGCAGCATGGATATTGCTCCCCTGTCCCTCGATCGCTTCGCGGCGGGAAAGCTGCGCGCCGAAGCCAACATGTTCTAGCCCATGAAGCTCGCCGACCTCCGCGTGGTGCGGGCCGACATCCCGGTGCGGCGCCCGCACAAGATGTCGTTCACCACCCTCGAGACCGTGAACTTCGTCTTCGTCCGCCTCGAGACCTCCGATGGCCACGTGGGCTGGGGGGAAGCGGCCTGCCTCGGTGGACCCACCTGGAGCGAGGAGTCGGCCGAGTCGGTGGTCGCCACCATCGAGCGGTACATCGCCCCGTGGCTCGTCGGGCGCGACCCGACCGGGATCGAGGCGCTCAGGATCGAGATGGCGCGACGGGTCCAGGGCAATCCGTTCGCCCGCGCGGCGGTCGAGATGGCGCTCTGGGACCTCGCGGGCCGGGCACTGGGCGTGCCGGTGTACCGGCTCCTCGGCGGACGCGTGCGGGACCGCGTGCCGCTCTCCTGGTCGCTCGCGGTGGC
>Ga0210384_10005941_pt1 | contig 13093 bp, 13 predicted proteins | sample IncBWH2MmetaG_FD_160574 | JGI IMG/M metagenome (GOLD analysis project Ga0210384, IMG submission 160574) | Forest soil microbial communities from Barre Woods Harvard Forest LTER site, Petersham, Massachusetts, United States - Inc-BW-H-2-M | ecosystem: Environmental > Terrestrial > Soil >... | reverse complement strand
CGACGTCCGTACTGTACAACACGTTTTGCAGATCATGGGCCGTCAGCAGCTCAAGCGATAGTTGAGTATTCAGGTCGTTACACTCTTCATTCCCGGATTGCCGTTGGGCTTTCAAGGTGGCCGGTTCAGCGGCGTTCCGTCGATATCCTCTGTCGGCGGCAGCCCCCAGAGAGGCTACTCGCTCAGATGAAATGTATTTGCGCGGTCGCATCGCTACGCCTCACTTCTAGATGTCATCCGGAGCTCGATCAGCGGCACGACAGGTTCTGCACTTTGGGATATCCCGATGAGGGCTGCACCCGGGGTCTTACCGAGTTGACGGAACAGTCCCCATCAACAAAGGTTCCCAAGACCATCGCGATGCGTGGCGCCCCAATCGCGCGCTCGACAACGATAATTCAGCCGCTGGCTCGAAGCTGAGCAAAAGTGCTCATCCGGCATCGTCTGGTTCAGCGCCGGTACCCGCTCCGCTTTCAAAGCGTCGTCAAAGGCGCTATTGTGCGTCGGTGCGATTTGCGAGCTGGAAATCGGGTTATCTCTAATCCGATCAATCGCGTCTCAGGCCCGGAGATATCGTGGCAAAGCACCCGGCAACAGCGAAACTACCGTTCGATCCCACGGTGTTCTTAAAGACGCAGGGCGAGGGCCGGACAATTGCGAAATATCGAAAAAATCAGCAGGTCTTTTCTCAAGACAGTTTCTCGGACACGGTATTTTAGGTCATAAAAGGTAAGGTCAAGATCATCGTCCTTTCCGAACAGGGCAAAGAGGCGGTGATCGCCATCGTCGGCCCGGACGAGTTTTTCGGCGAAGGCTGCCTCACCGGACAAGTACGACGGCTGTCGACGGCGTCGGCGATGACGGAATGCGAGATCATGCGGATCGGCAAGCCAGCGATGTTGGTCGCGCTGCTCGAGGAGCCGAAATTTTCCGAGATGTTCATCGCGCATGTTCTGGCGCGCACCATCCGTGTCGAAGCAGACCTTATCGATCAACTGTTCAATTCTAGCGAGAAGCGGCTGGCGCGTGCCTTACTGCTATTGGCGAACTTCGGAAACGACGGTAAGCCGCAGAAGGTCATCGCCAAGGTGAGCCAGGAAACGCTCGCGGAAATGGTTGGTACGACCCGCTCGCGCGTCAGCCATTTCATGAACAAATTCCGTAAAATGGGTTTCATCGACTACAACGGCCATCTTGAGATCCACAGCTCACTGCTGAACGTCGTGCTGCACGATCAACCGCATATTTCAGGCGTCAATTCAGTTACCGGCAAGCCCGATCTGAAGGTCGACTAATGTTCCGACGCCATGGAGTCCGTTGGAGCCTCGGCCAGCATCGCTCTGGCTTCATTCGACATGACTTTGCACCGCCGTCGAGGGCGGCTTCAGAAACGCGTCAAACCGCTCCTTGACGATGGCATAGCATTCGCATGACGCTCTCTCCAGGCCCGCGCGGTCAAGCACCTGGATCGTGCCCCGGTGGTAGCTGATGAGGCCTGCCGCCTGCATGGACTGCGCCGCAAGCGTTACCGATTTGCGGTTGGCGCCCAGGATCTGCGACAGAAACTCATGAGTGTATGGAAGCGCCTCTCCTTCCGCCCGGTCGTGCATCATCAGAAGCCATCGGCACATGCGCTCCTCCGTCGAATGCATCGAATTGCAGGCCACCGTCTGCTGCACCTGTGACAGCAGCGTCTCCGAGTAGCTCACAAAGAGATTGCGTACGTGTTCGCTGAGCTCGAATTCATGCTGCAGCAGCTCGATCGGGCATCGAACCGTATGGCCCTCAAGCTGCACGATGCACCGGTTGAAGGAAACCCGACTGTACATGGCGGCAAACAGGCCGAAAGCGCCTTCGCGGCCGATATTGGCCGTCTCGATGGCCGCACCACTCTCCAGCACCGTCAGTAAGGACAGAACCGACCCTCGGGGAAAATAGGCGTGTCTGAGCAGGCCGCCTGCATCGCAAACCATCGCGCCGAGCCGGAATACCACTGGCTCAAGATGAGGGTCGATCCGCTCGCGACTGGCAGGTGCCAGCGCGTCGAGCAGCTGATTAGTCCGCAGGTCACGATCCGTTTGCGGTTTAGACATTGCGTTCTGCCAACCACCCAATTTAATCGGTCGCAGCCCAAGGACAGGCGGCACCGGCCGGACACAAGCAGCGTAGTAACGAGCCCAACCGCTCCATTGAGTGTATTTTCCGCGGCAAGTCTGAGCAAAACAGCTCATGGTCGCGCCCGAGCATTGTTGGTCAGGGTTGAAATGATGTTCCGGTCGGATCGACCAGCAAATGCAACCGGGCGATCACTGCCTCGCCGCAATATGGCTTTCCGAGAAAGATACCGTTCGACGGTAAATCGGATGGTCCCAGCTGAAGCTGGCCCGAGGCGACCAGGATCTTGATCGGCGGCCAGCGGTCGCGCACAGTATGAGCCAACTTTAGTCCGTCCATACTTCCGGGCATGTTGATATCCGTGAACAACACGGCGATATCCGAGCGAACCTCCAACAGGGCAACGGCTTCGTCGGCGTCGCCAGCTTCCAGCGCTACGAAACCCGCATCCTCGACGAATTCGACGGCCATCTCGCGCAAAAGCGGCTCATCCTCCACGATTAAGACGACGGCCGGAGCCGTCGCCGATACGCGATCAAGCATTTTACTTATCCTAGATTATCCAGGTTCGTCTGGATTCCTATCCGCCTGGTCAGACCAATAGTTCGCCATCCGAACGCAATACGCCTGCAGGTCAGGGTCCAGGGTATCGCGAGACAGCTGAATAAAGTCTGATGCCAGGCGCTGGCACTCCAGAACACGCTTCAGTTCTTTGTCGGCGTCGGACACGACATGCCTCCGGGGCGGGGTTGTCGTCGCACGCTTCAGTGTCCACCGTCGGTGGTCCACACCACGAAGCGGCACCAAAAATGCTGTTGTGATCCGTTTTGCTCAGACTCAGGCCTGGAACGGCGGCAGCTTTGCCTCGAAAGAGTTCAGGGATTGGGAAATCGTTGCCAAGGAACAGCTTTCTGTCGGCGGTCACTCGCTGGGTGAACACGCCAAGGCAACCTTTGCCCCTGCGCGGGGTTGTCAGCCAGGAGCTTGAAATGCGAAACGCCCGCCCGAACCTTGCATTCTTCACCTTGATCGCTGCCAGCTTATGCGCTGCCGTGGTCCTCGTTGGGTTGTTGATCGCAGGAGATGTCGCGGGTCCAAGGGTAGCAACGAACAATCTGCCGCCTTGCATCATTTGCAACTGATTGAATTTGCGGAACCATTTCCGCTCTTTCGTCTTGGCTAGCGGGACAGGAAATGGTCAATTCATTGATGTTGTTGGCACTCGAAGCAAATGGCGTAATTGCGCTGCGGATGATGAAGCTGATGCGCGGCGGCAGAAGGGCCCGTCGCGAAGCTGAATTGATGGTCAGCGAAAAGATACTTGCCGCTTTCGAAACTACTGCAAGTCTCATGGCTGGAGCTTCGGGCGATCAAATAGTCCATCGATATCGACGGCATGTAGCAGCAAACGCGAAGCGACTGGGCGGGCTCAATTCGGTCCGAAAACGTGCGCACAGCGGAAGTAGCTCAATAGCCATGAGGTGCGTGGGACCGCGTTAACTGCCGCGAGTTCCCCAATCAAAACGTTCGAGTTGCAGTAGGCGACAGGGCAACAACGAACATGTGATGCCTAATCTTTTGGTGGGATGGAACTTTCGGAACGTTGCAATGTGCAACATGTTGTTGTCTGACCAACAGCCTTTGTGATCGACAACATCGCTGGAGTGTCAGATGAGCAAACGTAAACCGGCAATAGCATCAAAGCACGCTAACAGCCCGAGAATAGCTGCGAAGGCCCAACGGGCCGCTCAAGCTATTGTCAGAAGCCCGAAAAACAGCAATCTCCGTTCCGGTGGCGCAGGCTCCCCTGAACCGCCTCCAAAGCGCCATAGGGACTCACAAGACGCCCTTCTTGTTGAGAATCCGGAGCTTCTTGCTGAGAATCCGGAGCTTCTTGTGAACAATCCGGAGAGCGCCCTACAAGATGACTCCAAACAGACGACGGATAACAATTCAAAGAAAGGGACTAATCTTTCCCTAGCCAACCCAAACGTGCGGGCTTATCAAGCGAGGCTACTGGAAATGGCACAAGCTAACATGCAATCTGCTTTTGAATTCGCTCAGAGGCTTGCGACGATTAGGTCCCCGGTTGAATTTCCCAGTGTCATTGCAGAATTCACAAGCAAGCGGATCGCCATGTTCCGGAAGCATTCGATGGAGATGGCTGAATTAAGTACCAAGCCGTGGACGTCATAAGTCCAAGGCCATGATGTCCGTTGTTGGCAGCAAAAGCGGATGTTGCATTTGTCGGGTTAAGACACTGCGGAAGATCGCACCACCGAAGAGTATTGAGCTGGCGTGGTGGCATGCGCGCGGCTTCGGCGAACAGCAGTGCGCAAATTAGACAGTACAGATAGAGCCAACCCTCGCCGGTCTCGCCGTAGGTGATGTCGGCGAGCCAGATCCGGTTCGGCGCCTCGGCGGTGAAGTTCCGATCGAGCAGGTTTGGAGCGATCGGCAAGTCGTGGCTACTGTCGGTGGTCCGCACCCCCGGCCGGATATGCCTATCGAACCGGCCAGACTGTCATATCCAATCAATTGCAATCTGAAGCACGCTTCCAAATGTCGGACCTCCTGGCGGATCATGGCATCATGCGCGCGATCGATGTGGTGATCGAACGAGGCGGATGTGGACAGGATTTTTTTTGGCGTGCTGGAAGTCGACAGCCCGGACCCCGGCCGTTTCGACCAAGCGGACGCCGACTTCCTCGCTAGTTTCGCTGGGCTTCTGGGGATCGCAATCGAGCGCCCGCACTCAGATGCCATGCTTCAGGATGCTCTGGACTACCAAGCCTTGCTGACGCGGAAAATGAGCCACCGCGTCAAGAACAGCCTCACCTTGGTCGTGGGACTCCTTCGCCTCCAGTCGCGCAGTGCGCAATTGGGTGACGTCAGGAGTGCCCTCGAGGAGGCAGGATCACGTGTGGCGACCATTGCCCAGGTCCATGACCATCTGTGGCAAGGCTCGCGGATCGGTTTTGTCGACCTTGCGGATTTCATGAATGACTTTTGCAGAAGATTGCAGGCGTGGCGGGCGCGAACGTCCTGAATTGCCGTGCAGATCCGATGCTGCTCTCCGCCGACCATGGCATTCCGCTGGGTCTTTTGATCAACGAGCTCGTCACCAACGCTGTGAAACACGGATATCCGGATGGCGCCGGGATGGTTGAAATTTCCGCTCGCGAAATCGACGGGCGCCTTCACGTTGAAGTTTCTGACCGCGGCGTGGGCCTACCCGAGGGCTTCGACATCGACCAGCCCCGAACGAGCCTTGGATTTAGGGTCATCACGGGGCTGGTACGGCGCCTTCATGACCACCTGACCGTCGCGGCAAACGCGCCAAGTGGCGCGCTTTTCCTGTTCGAACTGCCGATCCTCCCCGACGATGGAGGGTGCTTCCGAGCCGCGGCCGCCGCAAGTAGCGAAAAAGGCATGACGTGCGATTCCGAGCGCCTTCCAGCAATTCATTGGACGTGCGGCCGCCACGACAGATCGTCAGACCATACATAAATGATGATGGCTGCCAGGCACAATGCCGAACCAGAACACCGGCGAATGACGAATTCGCCTCCAGTCGCGGCCTTCGGCAGCGGGCGTATATCGGTCTTGATCTTCGCTATTCATCAATCCGTCTCCGTCGTGCCGCAAGTGGCTCGTTTCAGGATCCCGGCACCCTCGAGCGAACGTGTGTAGCGCGCAGGCATCGAGGGTCAAGAGTGAGTAGTTTCCGAGTCTATCCCGGCCGGATCATTGGAACGTAGCTTCCGCGCGAAGATCAGCGTTCAAAAGCCGTAACTGCCGAGTTGCAGCCGCGGCTTGCGACCTGAGGCAATGTACCCGGCGCCACAATCAAGCTTACCCCTTCAAGGAGAATTCCGATGGAAAACACCGACACAGTCGTTGCCGTCTTCGCCGACCACGCAGCAGCCGAGACCGCCGTCAAGAAGCTGACTGCCGCCGGCTTCGAAATGAAGAACCTCAGTGTTGTCGGTAAGGGCTACCACACCGACGAAAAGGTTGTCGGATTTTACAACACCGGCGATCGGATCAAGTTCTGGGGCACGCGCGGAGCTTTCTGGGGCGGCTTCTGGGGCTTGTTCCTGGGTGGGCTGTTCGTGGCCGTTCCCGTTGTCGGACAAGTCGTCGTGCTTGGAACTCTCGCTTCGATTATGATTGCCGCTATCGAGAATGCCGTCATCGTCGGCGGGCTAAGCGCGCTCGGGGCGGCGCTCTACAGCATCGGCATCCCAAAGGACAGCGTCATCCAATATGAAACCGCGCTGAAAACCGACAGCTTCCTGGTCATGGCTCACGGTTCTGCGGCGGAAATTGCTCGCGCCAAGACGATCCTCGGCACCGTCAGCCCCTCGCGTGTGGATGTGCATACACAGACCGCAGAGCCCGCCGTCGCCGCAGTCGGCTGATCCCTTGGTCAGCAGATATCAAATCAGTTTACCAGAAACACAAGGAAGTAGACGCCATGAGAAACTTCATTGCCCGCTTCTGCTCGGAACGCTCGTCCTTGCCGGCGCATCGCCCGCCGTTGCCCAGTCGAAACCCGCATCCAACCAAGGCGTATCGGTAGGGGTGGCTCCCACCCGCGACGCGGCAGCCGAAAGGGAAAGTTACACGCAAAAGGCGCAAGGCGAGGTGCGAATTTGGCAACAAAAGCTGCACGACTTCGATGCGAAGGCGCAGGCCAAGGCCACAGAAGCACAAGCGAGCGCAACGAAAGATTTGAACGAAGCCTGGGCCGAGACCAAGACCGCGTCCGCTCGGCTGGAGACCGCTGGCGAGAAAGACTGGAACAGCGCCAAAGCCTCGTTCAAGACGGCATCCGACAACCTTGCCGTGTTTTGGCACAAGGTCAATCCCGCGGACAAATAGGCATATCTGTAGGCAGCGAGCTCTGCCGGCAGGCGGCCTCTTTCCGCGATATCCCACAACGGGCTTCGAACACTTGGCGAGCGGGGCAGGTCGCCGGCGATCGCGACCACCAGCAGCCCGGTTATTGTCGATGGACGAGGACCGGGATCCTGCAGTGCGTGAGAACCTTAAGGGTCTCGCTGCCGATGAGGATCGCCGCGACGCCGCGTCGACCGTGCGAAGCCATGACGATGAGATCGCAGCTACTGGATTCCGCGGTGTTGATGATCGCCTGGTAGGGACGTTCATGCTCGGCGTTGACCGTCGCGCACGCCACGCCGGCTGACTGCGCTACCTGCGCGGCAGCGCCCAGGATCGTCTCGGCCTGCGCCAGCATCCGCACCTGGTACGCGGCCCGGGTGTCCTCGATCATCTGCGTGTCGGTCGTCAATACGTGAAACGGCGGCAACACGGTCAAGAGGGCAATCCTGCTGTCGAGCCGCTTGGCCAACGCGATGCCATGGGCCGCGGCCTGGCCGGAGAGCTCCGATCCATCCGTGGGTATCAAGATGTTCGCATACATCAATTCCTCCATGGTCGGCGGCAGCGAAATGGCACGCCCTGCGTCGCCGCCGGGGGCGCGCCATCGTCGTGATGGTCGGCGCGCCGGCGGCAATCGTCAGTCAATCGTTTGGTCAATCCGCGTCTTCATTTCGCGGCGACGGCTTCCACCTTCTTCGCCGCGGGAACCTTCACCTGGCGACCGTTCGGCTTGCTGCCGACGAAATCGAGCACCACGCGGCCCGCCACCTTGCCGTGCTCAAGCCTGTTGAAGATTTCATTGATCGCCGACAGCGGCTGCAGCTCGATATCGGCCTTGATCTTGCCTTCGGCGGCGAAGGCCAGGGTCTCGGCCATATCCTCGCGAGTGCCGACGAAGGAGCCACGAATGGTGATGCAGTTCGCGACCACGTCAAATAAGGGAACGGGAAAATCACCGGGCGGCAGTCCAACCAGAACACAGGTGCCGCGCTTGCGCGTCATGCCGACGCCTTGCTTGAACGCGCCGAGCGAGGGTGCAGTGATCAAGACGCCGTGGGCGCCGCCGCTGGTGGCCTTCTTGACCGCCTCTTCCGGCTCGCCGTGCTTAGCGTTGACAACGAAATCAGCGCCCATCTTCTGGGCCAGCGCAAGCTTGCCGTCATCGATATCGACCGCACAGACCCGAAGGCCCATGACCTTGGCATATTGGATAGCAAGATGCCCGAGACCGCCGGCGCCGGAGATCACGATCCACTCGCCTGGCTTCGCCCGCGTCTCCTTAATCCCCTTGTAGGTGGTGATGCCGGCGCAAATCAGCGGCGCGGCCAGCTTGGGATCGAGTCCATCAGGGATATGGGCGACGTAATTCGGATCGGCGATGACGTATTCGGCGAAGCCGCCGTTCCTGGTATATCCGCCGAATTCCGCGACGGCACAGACCGTCTCCCAGGCCGCCAAGCAATGCTCGCAATGACCGCAAGCGGAGTAGAGCCAGGGCACTCCGACCCGATCGCCTTCCCTGACGATCTTGACGCCGGAGCCTACCGCCGCAATGCGGCCGATGGCTTCGTGACCGGGAATGAATGGCAGCTTCGGCTTTAGCGGCCAGTCGCCGGTCGCGGCATGGAGGTCGGTGTGACACACCCCGCAAGCCTCGGTCTTGACCAGAATCTGGCCCGCGCCGGGCGACGGAATCTCCCACTCCTGCTGCACCAGCGGCTTGCCGAAGTGCTCGACAACGGCGACATGCATTTTACCGGCCATTGGATAACTCCTCTGTTGGTGGTTGCTGCGATCGATATCGTTCGTGGTCTGCGAGGTGACGATTGTCGGGCCGCGCCAGCCGTGATCACTTCGAAATAGCGCGCAAGGCGGTCACGCAAAGGCCTTGATGACCGCGTTGACCTTGACCTTGATCGACTTGTCATTGGCCGTGATCGGCGCGACCTGCCGATCGATGCCGAGCAGTTGATAGACAACCGTTTGCGCGACCCTGACGGAATATTCGACCGTGAAGACGACATCGACAGGGATTTCCACGAACTGGCTGATCATGGCGAAGTTCTTGGTATTGGCAGGGATCGGCAACGGACGATCCCCTTCTGCCCGTGGCATGAACATGCTGGTGATATACGGCATCCGGCACGGAATGCAGATCGCGGACTCGACCATGGATGCGTCGAGATTGAGATGTCCGCACAGCTCCGCGAGAATCTCCTTGCCGGAACACTGGGCCATGGGCTTGGCGACGAAATTGCCGACGCGATCGGGATGCAGCGCGTAGCCCCAGAACACCTGGACATCCGCCGGCTGATCGGGAAAGTGGGGCTGATGGTACAGAACGATCGATATCAGCCAGTTCGATTCGAACCACGTCACCAATCCGCCGATACCAGCCTCGTTGCCGCTGAACCTTTCCATGTGGTCGAAGAATGCCGTGTCCTTCAGGGTCACGGTGAATGAGTGCCAGTAGGATTCGGGTATGTGCGAATTGAACACCGCCGGGTTGCCGAATTCGGGCCGGCCCTCGGCGAGCTTTTCCCACAACTGCCAACCGCCACTGTCGGCTTTGGTCAGCGCCTTGGGCGGACTGGACATCGTTCCAAAACTTGAGGCATCAACCATCGAGCCGTTCTGGAGAAACACCAGATCGCCGCTTTCGACAGCGACATTCACAGCCTCGCCATCGCGGAGGCAGTCGAAACCGGTGACCGTCAAAGTTCCGCGGTTCGCGTCAAGCACGAAATCCGTGACAACGCAGTCCTTGATGAAATTCACGCCCTTCGCTTCGAGCCATGCCAGCAAAGGTCGAACCACGGAATCATACTGGTTGTACTTGGTGCGCTTCACGCCCACGAGGGATTCGATCCGGGTAAACTCCAGCATAAAGCGATGCAGGTAGCGCTTGAATTCAACCGCGCTTTGCCAGGGCTGGAAGGCAAAGGTCGTTTGCCACATGAACCAGAAATTGGTGCTGAAGAATGGCAGCGACAGCCAGTCGGCAATGCGATCGGAGCCCAGCTCTTCCTCGCTGCCCTCGGCAATTTTGACCAGTTCAAGTCGGTCGGCCATCGAAAAACCCATCGTCGCCACGTTGGTTCTATGACAATTCCGGTCGACCAGCCGCGCCTGCGCGTGCGGGATATGCTGCTTGTTGAATGCCATGGTCTCATCGAAAACTGATAGTTGCGGGCTCTCCAGGGACGGAATGGTTTTGAACAGATCCCAGAAACACTCGTAATTGTCGGACGTCAGCATGCGTCCGCCGCGGAGCCGGTAGCCTTCGATCGCGTTGCCTGCACCATCGAGGGCTCCGCCCAGCACACTCATGGCCTCATAGATATTGATATTCTCTCCGGGCACCTTGCCGTCGCGGATCATGAACGCGGCCGCCGCGAGTGAGCCAATGCCGCTCCCGACGAAATGGGCTTTAACGGTCGCCGCGTTCACTGCCGTTGCTGTCATATCGATATTTCCATTGGCCGTTTGAAAGAGGTCTCTGTGTCCAAGCCAATCGCAACGATCAGACCGGCGCTTCGGCCGACACGTACCGAATTAGCTTTTTGTTCACGAACTCCTGGATCCCCATGTCGCCGAGCTCCCGCCCGTAACCGGAGTTCTTGATGCCGCCGAATGGCAGTTCGGCATCGGACCAGCTGATGTTGTTGATAAACATCATGCCGGTATCGACGCGGCTTGCGACCCGCTTGCCGCGCGCCAAGTCCTTGGTGAAGACGGAACCGCCCAGACCGAAATCGGAGTCGTTTGCGAGCGCGATGGCTGCGTCTTCGTCCTTGACGCGGAAAAACATTGCGACCGGGCCGAAGAACTCATCTCTGAAGGCCGGATTGTCCGGCTGGACCTCCGTCAGTATCGTGGGCTGCATGAAGGACCCTGGACGGTCGATCCGTTTGCCGCCCATCAGTACTTTTGCTCCGTGCTTAACCGCCACATCGACCTGTTTCAGAAGATCGACCAGAGCCGACTCCGTGGACAACGGACCAAGCGTCGTCTTCTCGTCCAGGGGATCGCCGGCCTTGAGGGCTCCTAGCGCCGCCTGGAACTTCTCCAGGAATTTGTCGGCAAGTTTCTCGACGACGATGAACCGCTTCGCCGCGCAACAAGTTTGGCCGGTATTGTACATCCGGCCCCAGACGGCCCAATTGATGGTGTGTTCGAGATCGGCGTCTTCGAGGACGATGAACGCATCGCTGCCGCCCAGCTCCATCGAGGAAGGCTTGAGGTTCTGACCAGCGCGCGCCGCGACGCTCCTGCCGGCTGCCACGCTGCCCGTCAGTGCCACGCCTTTGATACGGGGATCATCGATGAGATCGTTCGATTGATCGTGCGAAATCAGAAGATTGGTGTAAAGCCCGGCCGGCGCGCCCGCGTCCGTCCAAAGCTTTTCGAAGGCAATCGCGCACTGCGGCACGCATCCGGCGTGCTTGACGAGCAGCACGTTGCCGGCCATCAGGTGTGGACCCGCGACGCGGGCAAGCTGGTAGTAGGGAAAATTCCAGGGTTCCACGCCGAAGATCACGCCGATTGGGCTGCTCTCCATATGACCCTCGCCGAGCGCCGGATGCAGCTCGACGTTGGCAAGAAAGCGTTCGGCATTCTTGGCGTAGTAGCCAAGGATATTCGCACTGAACTCCACTTCCCCCTTCGCTTCAGTTATGCGCTTGCCCATTTCCAGCGTCATGGTATTCGCAAGCTCATCGACCCTGTTGTGCATCAGAGCGGCGGCCTTGGCGACGATGACCGCTCGCTCTGCGTAGGTCTTGAGTTTCCAGGACTTGAAGCACTTTTCGGCTGTCGCCAGCTTCTCTTCGAGCTGCTTGTCGGTCAGTTCGTCGAACTTCTGGAGGAGCTTACCGGTGGCGGGGTTGAGGCTCTGATAGGCCATGATCTGCTTCTCTTTCCGTTGCTGTCGTGGGACTGCCCCGTTTGATGTTCGCTACGCCTTGATGATGACCTCGAGCGCTTTTGTCTTCGCGGCCGCTGAAACGGTCTCGTAGACATCGAGGATGCGGTCGCGCTTGAAACGATGCGTATTGAAAAGTTTTGGGTCGATCCTGCGAGATCCGACCGTCCTGAACAGCGTCGGATGGTGACGGTGTCCACCAGCCGCGTGGTGATCGAGCCCGGCCAACTTGCTCAGCCTTTCAGCGTTAACGTTGGTGCATGACCTCCTGATTAGGGATGGTCGACGGGATTTGGCAGCCTCGGAAACTACTCAGACTTGCCTAGCTGAATGCATGCTTGAGCGAAGAGCGTACTCGGTTTGCATCGGTTCCTTCGCGCTTTTCAGCCTCGCCGACGGGGCCGAAGGCGCCCGCTACATCCCTACTTCGCGGGCCGAAGCAATCGATTGCACTCCTGGCGGCTTTGCCCCGGGGTATTCCAAGTCTCGGGCGAGCTTCAGCGTGAGTTTGGCGAACCGGGCCCTGTTGAGGTCCACGAAGTCGCTGACATGTTGGGGCGCGGAGACAAGGCCGCGCAGGCCACGATACAGAGACCGTGGCGTCTCACCAGCGACCATGCGGCAGATTAAAGGCAGTGCCGGCGAACCTACCTAAGATTTGGCTGACATTCTTCCGCGGCGTTATTAGCAACATGGTTGGACTCTTCATGGTTGGTCGTCGGGGATAAATAAATCGTTGAAAGCCCCACGCACGTTGCCACCGTCCGGATCCGCCGTTCCAAGGCACGTCATCGCGCTGGGTCTCCCGTTGCAGTGACGTCTGGGTGGCTCGATAAGATTCCGTGGCTTCAAGAAAGTTTTTCGCCTACGGCCGTGAACATGCAGCACGGGCCAGCGCAGGAGTACGTACAAAATACATCTAAAATCAGCTTGTTACGGCACTCTGGCTGCTCCACGCCGGATGGCAGCAAGCGTACAAAAAATTTCCCCCGCCGAATCCTTCGGCCGAGCCCAATCGTCATTGCAACGGAACAGCCCGACGGGGACTGGTTCGGATAGCCAGGGCGCCGTCTTGACGATGCTCTTTCAGGGAACTCCTTCGAAACAGAGAGGTCTTGTTGTGAGAAATCATACTTTGCCAGCAGT
>Ga0210384_10005939_pt1 | contig 13094 bp, 7 predicted proteins | sample IncBWH2MmetaG_FD_160574 | JGI IMG/M metagenome (GOLD analysis project Ga0210384, IMG submission 160574) | Forest soil microbial communities from Barre Woods Harvard Forest LTER site, Petersham, Massachusetts, United States - Inc-BW-H-2-M | ecosystem: Environmental > Terrestrial > Soil >... | reverse complement strand
CCGCGGCGCTGCGCCGCGAGGTGGGGCGCGCCCAGGAGGCGCTGTCGCGGGCCGGCGGGGTCCGCCCGCGCTGGTTCCGCGCGCCGGCCGGCTTTCGCGGCCCACTGCTCGAGCGTGAGTTGGCGGCGGCGGGACTCCACCTCGCCTCCTGGACCCGGCGCGGCTTCGACACCGTCTCGCGCGATCCCGGGCGGGTGGCTGCACGCCTGCTGAAGGGCGCCGCCGGAGGCGACGTCCTGCTGCTGCACGACGGCTCGGCGGCGCGCGACCGCCGCGGCGCGCCCGTCGTGCTCGTGGCGCTGCCGCGGCTGCTCGACGAGCTGGCGCGGCGCGGCCTGCGCGCGGTGCCCTTGCCGATGCCCGCCGGCACCGCCGGTGCCGGCGGCGGCGGCGCCGACCGCAACGGCGGCGAGGAGTCGAGCTGAACGTGGCCGTCGAGACCGCGCCGCGCAGCGGCCGGAAGCTCAAGCGCAAGTTGCGCGAGCTGCTGTATCAGCTGCGCATCGAGGGGGGCACTCCCGCGCGCCAGGCAGCCGCCGTGGCGCTCGGCCTCTTCATCGGCTGCACCCCGCTCTACGGGCTGCACCTGCCGCTCTGCGTCGTCCTCGCCCGCATGCTCGGCGTCAACCGAATCAAGACCTACATCGCCGCCCACATCAGCACGCCGGTGCTGATGCCGTTCCTGCTCTTCTTCGAGGTCCAGACGGGCAAGCTGGTGCGGCGCAAGCCGCTGCTGTCCCTGCGTCCCTCGCAGGTCCCCGAGCATTGGCGCTGGGATGCCGCGCACCTGAGCTTCTGGCACTGGAAGTCCTGGGGCGACCTGCTCGTCGGCAGCGTCGTCCTCGGCGTGGCGCTGGCGGCGCTCTGCGGGCTCTTGACCTACCTGCTGCTCCGCCGCGGCCAGCGCCCGCCCGCGGTCGAGGCGCTGATCGAGGAAACCGCCCGCCGCTATCTCGACGCCGGGCTGGTCCAATGCGAGCTCGTGCGCGGCAAGCTGCGCCACGACCCGGTCTACTTCGCCCTGCTGCGCGACGGTGCGCTGCCGCAAGGCGGGCGGCTGCTCGACCTCGGCTGCGGGAGGGGCATCACTCTGGCCCTGCTCGCCGCCGCCGGCGACCAGCGCGACCGCGCCGCCTACCCCGAAGGCTGGGCGCCCCCGCCGGAATTGCAGCTGCTCGGCATCGACGCCGACCCTCGCCGCGCGGCGATCGCCAGGATCGGGCTGCAAGGGCGCGCGGCCGTCGTGACCGCCGACGCGCTCGCCGCCCCGCTGCCGCCGGCCGACGCGATCCTGCTGATCGACGTCCTCCATTACCTGCCGCCTGCCGACCAGCAGCGCCTGCTGTCGCGGGTCGCCGACGCCCTACCCCCCGGCGGCCTGCTGCTGGTGCGCGAGGCCGACGCCGACGCCGGCCTGGGCTTCTTCTCCATCTGCCTCTCCGAGCGCCTCGCCGCCCTCTGGCGCCGCGACTGGCGCCAGTGGCGCCATGGCTTCCACTACCGCTCCCAGTCCGGCTGGCTCGACCTCCTCACCGCCCGCGGCCTCATCGTCAAGGTCGACCCCATGGGCATGGGCACCCCCTACGCCAACGTGCTGATCGCGGCCGTGCGGGCCTGAGGCCGGCGAATCGACGTCGATCATCCGCTTGCCGTGGCCTGGTCCGGAGGCCGCAAGCAGCGGCAGTCGCGGTCGAGTCGGCCGCGGTCGGCGAGCTGTCAGCGGCCTTCGGCCTGCCGCGCCGCGCGTCGTCTCGCTCCTGGCGGCGACCTGGATGTACGACTGGCAGCACGACGTCTACTCCCGTGGCCCCTACAGCTACGCCCGCGTCGGCGGTGAAGGGGCGGCACGCAGGCTGTCGCGGCCAGTCGAGGACACACTGTTCTCGCCGGCGAGGCCACCGACACCGCCGGTCATACCGCGACCGTCGAGGGAGCGCTGGCGAGTGGCCTGCTCGCAGCGCGGCAGGCGAGCCGCGCGCTCGGGGCAGGGTGACATCGCGAGACACGAAGCGTCGTAAGGCGCGAGAAGGGCGGCTCGAGGCACGCATGAACATGCGCTGGTGTTGCTGCGGCCGATGTGATGCGATCTAGCCGTCGTACCGACGAAAGGAACCAACCATGTCGATGAGGAGAGTGGCTCGGCTGCTGGGAAGCCTGGCCCTGTTGGCGTTACCGGCCGAGGCGGCGGCGCCCCAAGACGCAACGTGTGGTGGCGAGATGGGCGGTGTGACCGCCGTCGAGCTCGTGGGCACTGCCGCGGGAAGCCCAGCGTCACTACCCGGGACCGGCGGCGGGCGAGGGTCGTGCCAGGCCGGCGAGGAGGTGGGCGCGAGTCAGGCCGGTGCGGAGATCGAGACTTCGTCCGACCCGGAGAGCCTTCTCGACCAGCAGACCGCGGCGACGCTGGGCGAGCCAACGGGTGTCCCCGCCGGTTCCGAGGAGGCGGATCTCGTCGCCACGGCGTCCCTTCCTCCCTTGACCGTCGGCCGCGTCGCGGTCGGGCAGTTTGCCGATATCGCTGTCCTCTCGCCGGATGAGACTCTCGCCTACGTGACCGGACATCAGGAAGAGTCCATCGTCGTGATCGAACTCAGGACACCGCGGGTGCTTCATCAATTTCCCGTTCCTGACAAGGTTTGGGGTCTCGCGATCTCTCCGAATGGTCGTCGCCTCTTTGTTTCCTCGACTCCCATTCCCTTCCCGATCAGCGACCAATGCACCGGGCAGCTGCTTAAAGGCGCTGCCCCCGGTCACCTGTTCATCATGGATGCCCTGTCCGGAGCCCTGATCAAGACCCTGCCGCTGCCCGCTCAGTCGCAGGATCTCCTGGTGAGCCCGGACGGTACCCGGCTCGCGGCGGTAACCACGAACGGCGTCGAGCTCATCGACCTCGACTCTGAAGCCGTGGTGGCGAGCATTGCCGCCCCGCCCGGGCAGGACCAAATCGTCGAGGCTGTCTTCGCGGCGGGAGGGACCAAGATTTTTGCCGCGTCGGGAGGTCAGGGAGTCATCGTCTTCGACTTGACGAACGGGTCAGCTCACAGCTTGGTGCCGCCTCCCGGTTACGCGCTCATCGGGCTTGGCATGAGCGGCGTTTCGTCGCTGGGCCTCGTCTTCACGACGCTTACCGGTCCGGGGGGCGTTGCCGGTCTCGCAGTGATCGATGCTGCGACGGAGGATCTCAGGCCCGTGCCGGAGCCATCCAATGCGCTCGGGGGAGTGCTCTTTGCCCATCGCCAGTCGCGTCTGTTCCTGCCGAGCTCCGCCAATGTGCTCGACGGCGGCACGTTCGGCGTGGTCGGCGCGTTGCCTCTTTACTATATCGGGACCGGTCTCGTGGGCCAGCTGTCACCGGACGAGTCGATCCTCTATGTCAGGCCGGTCAGCGCGCGCATCGACTCACTGACGCTGTTCAACCATCCGGTGCGCTACGATCTTGTGCTGATCGACACCTCGTCGCTGCGGGTGCTGGCGCACATCGATCTAAGTCGCGGGTCTGTGACATGCACGAGGCCCACGCCCCTGGTCCTCGGAGCGAGCGGACAAGTCCTGGTCGCACCGAATCCCGCGCTGCGGACCGTCAGCATCGTCAAGGCGTGCTCGCGCACGCACCCAGCCAAAGTCTGCCGGTAATTTGCGGGTTGTCTCGCGGTTGACGGTCATGCCGCGGCTTGCCCCTCGGCGCCCGTGGCGCAGCCCGGAAGTCATGCCTCGGCGCCCAGGCCACCTCGCTGCTGCCGAAGAGCCTACAGCTGCCGATCCGAGTCGCCATGCACGCCCTTGAGCGGGCCCTCGACCTGGTCCGCGACCTCGGACTCGACCGCTAGTAGTTAACTTAAGTTAGAATAACCGCCGCCATGCTTGGGGTCGTACGCCGCCCGCGTTTGCAGTAGCCTTAGTCTTAGCCGGAATATCCCCACGAGCTCCATACGGAGGGTTCCCTGCATTGGCTGGGAGCAGTGCCTGAATTTGTGGAATGGCGCCACGCGTGTCGAGCTTCGACACGTCGGAGGATCTACTGCCTACGATCAACTGGCCGCGGTCCAGATATCGCTGATCCTTTTGCAACAGTCCGATCGCCTGGCGCACCAGATCATCATCCCAGGCTCCGGGGGCGCCAGGTCAGATCCGATTTTCGTGCTGGTCGACACCTGGGCTGCCACCCAGGATGGCAGACATCAGGCTGCTCTAATCCACCAAGGTGGCTTGGTCCCCGGCTCCTCATGGCCGCGGTCGGAGGTCTCCGAGCGGCATCGCCCAGAGTTCGCGACCGTGGATCCCGTCGTCCGCTCCGAACAGGATCTGCTGCCCCACCACGTTGAAGGGGCCGGGGTTGCTCGCCGCCAGGCCCACGGCGATGTCCGCCAGCAGGAAGGTCCCGGCGGAGGTACCGTCGCTGCGCCAGGGCTCGAGGCCAGAGGTTCCGTCGTCGGCAGCAAAGACCAGGAGCCTTCCGACCGCCGTCAGCTCCTGGGGTGCCGAGCCGACGGGCCCGGGCCGCAGGTCGACGACGAGGTGGGTGCTGCCGGCGGTTCCGCTGCTAACCCACAATTCGGAGCCGGTCGTCTCGTTGAAGGCGACGAAGAACAACTGATCGTCGGCCACGGTCAGCGCGTGGGCGATGGAGGGCTGCCCTCCGAGGGTCAGGTCGTCGACGAGGAGCGTGCCCTCATTCGTCGCGTCGCTCCGGAAGAGGGCCTCTCCCTGGTGGTAAGAGGCGATGAAGTAGAGCTCCCCGCGAAAGGTCACGAGGTCGTGTGGCGCCGCGGCGAACGAGCCGACGCCGTTGGCGGTCAAGCGATGGGTGCCGCTTCGCTTCCCTTTCGTGAACCACAGCTGGCGGCCGGTTGATCCGTCATCGGCGACGAAAAAGGCGCCGCTGCCATAGCGGGTGAAATCGGTGGGGTTCGAGTCGACGCCAATGCGGGGCGGGTTCCCGTCCTCGGTCACGTCGTTGGGCATGGTTCCCGGATTGATGTCGGCCAGTAGGTGCGTGCCGGCGGCGGTGCCGTCGGTCACGAAGGGCTCGCGGCCGTGGACGAGGTCGTCGGCGGCGAACAGAGCCGTGGATCCTAGCGAGACGCCCGGACCTGGGTCTGAACCGAGCGGGAGATCGTCGCACAACGAGCCGCCGCCCGGGCCGTAGAAGGGATTGAGATCGACCACCTCATGAGTGCCGGCGCGAGTGCCGTCGCTGATCCAGGGCTCGGTATCGAGGTTCTGGCAGCCGAATTGACTGTAGGGCACTGCCTCGAAGAGGAGGCGATCGCCGATCGCGGCGATCGGCACCTCGTAGTAGAGCCGCTGGTAGTTCACGAAGGGAGTCAGACTGCGCGTCCCGCCTGCGGTGCCATCCGTCTCCCAGAGGCCGGGAACGGCAGGGAAGAACAAATGGGCGCCGATGCGACTGAACGGTTGGTCGTTGCGGTCAAAGCCAAACGCGTTGACCGCGGCGCTGACGACCCCGGTGCCGGCTTCAGTGCCGTCGCTCGCGAAAAGGCTGCCGATCTCGGTGAAGGCGAAGAAGATCAGCCGGTCGTTGAGAACGGCCTGGCCGTACGGACCCGCGGATCCGTTGGCCGGCTCGAAGTCGCGCAGCAGGCCGATCGAGTCGCTGTCGCCATCGATGCGCCAGAGGGTGTTGAGGCCGGACGCGAAGCTCGCGCCGTCGAAGAGCGGCGTGAGGGTGTACTCATCAGCCGCATTCTCCGCCATGCGGAGCCGGTGGGTGCCGGCAGTCGTCCCGTCGCTGAGGTAGACATCGGCAAGGTTCTCGATGTAGATGCGGTCGGGTTGCTCAACCACCTGCTCGAAGTAGTCGAGCGACAGCGGGGCGATGAGCTGCGGCACTTGCGGGGACGCGCCGGTCGTCCACAGGCCGTCGTCGGCGACTGCGTAGATGGTCGAGCCCAGCCTGCAGATGGCCGCTGCGAAGATGGTCGACAAGTTGCCGAGAAGCACGGTCCCCGAACTGGTCCCGTCTGAGCGCAGCCAAACGCCTTGGCCTGTGATCGCGTAGAAGATGCCGTCGAAGGTGCGCCAGGTCTGCAGGTCGGTTGCGGCGACCGGGACAAGCGTCGCGAGATCGCGCACGAAACGCGTGCCCTCGACCGTTCCGTCGCTGATCCACAGCTGGGAGCCGTCGACGAAGTAAAGGGCACCTTGTGGCTCACTGGCGATTCCGGCTCCCTGGAGCACCGCGGTCTGGGTGCGATTGCTGGTGATCTCCAGGTTCGGATTGCGATGGAGTCTCGTGGTTCCCTGGCGGGTGCCATCGGTGCGCAGCAGGATGTCGGCCCGATCGGTGCCGGCGATGAGCAGAAGGGCGTCACCGCCGGCCGTCACGCCAGCGAACCAGGCGCTCCCCTGCCCGAAGTTGCACACCTCGAGATCAGCGCAGAGATCCGCCATCTGCTCCGTGCCGCCGGGGGTGGCGTCACTGCGCCACAACGTCGGCGCCGACCCCGGCTGCTGAACGATGAGCCAGACGTTGCCGTTCCATACCAGTGAGTCCTCGACGGCGAGGCTGCAAAGGCCCGGGCAGAACTCCTTGACCAGCCTCTCGTGTCCCGGCACTCCGTCCGTGCGCCAGAGTTCGTGCTGGCGATCGCCGTCAGATGCCAAGAAGAGAAGGAACCCGGAGACGAATGCGAGCGGCGTCGCTCCAGAGTTGCAGGTGCCGGGGCAGACGTCGGTCAACCGGAACGTTCCTGGCGCCGTTCCATCCGTCCGCCACAGCTCCTGTCCGTGCTGGGGGTCGTTGCCCTGAAAGTAGGAGACGCCGTCGTGCTCGACGCCGTTGAGGGTTTCGTAGAGGGAGTCTTGAGGCGGTCCGGTGTCAAGGTCGACAACGAGATGGGCGGCGGCCCCCGCGGGCGGGACGCACGTCAGGAAGGTCAGGGCAAACAGGAGGAGACGTCCGCGGGTCGAAGCGGGCAGCATGACGCCTGTCGGAGGCTGTCGCGTCGGGCGGGAGAGACGGTGGATCATGTCTGGCGCCTCCTTGGCCGGATTCGGTGTACCCGCGTTCTCGCTGGCCAGTAAGGGGGCGCGACGACAGCGTCGACGACCTCCGGATCGACGGAGAGCGCGACGATCGAGGCCGCGGCGGATGCCGGAGGAAGACCCCGGCTCGCTGCTGTCCAGCTGGCGGCACCGTCGTCGCTTCGGTAGATCGCCCCGGGTGAAGAAGTGTCGACGGTGGCCGTAGTACCGGCATACAGCCGCGAAGGGTGCCGGGCGTCGATCGCCAGCGCGGTGACCCGCTGACCGGCCAGGGGACCGGGACTGCGAGTCCAGTGGGTACCGCCGTTCGTGGTCTTCCAGACGCCGTCATCGGTCCCGAGATAGACCACGTCCACGCGGGTCGGATCGATCGCCAGCGAGAGGACGGCAAGCAACGGCAGGCCTTCGCTCGCTGAACTCCAGGTCGAGCCGCCATTCGAGCTGCGGAAGATCCGGGACGCCCCCAGGGAGAACCAGGGGTCGGTTGCGGCAAAAGCGACCCGGGGATCGCTCGCTGCGTACGCAAGCGCGCCGATCGTGCCGCCTTCGGGCCCAACTTGGACCCAGGGTTCGCACCACGTCGCCGCTGTGCTCAACGCGGCCAGCGCCGCGGCAGCTGCGACAACCCGAGACCCTATGCTGCGGATCGGAGTCGGGGATCGGCGGCCGTCGGGGCAGCGGTCAAGGGGTCTCCTGCCCATATGCCGGACAGTAGTCGATGATACATCGATTGTCAATGTATGGGACCGTGACCGGCGGCTCCGCCCGGACCCTGGGCAGGTCGAAGTGGCTCCGGGTCCCAGGGGTCCTCGCCGCGATCGACGGCCGCGAGAAGCTGCGCGGCCATGCGTTGCGTCCCTGCCAGCCTCAGTAGAAGCTCTTGAGCAGCGCCGCCACCGCGACGACCAGCAGAAACCAGGCTGCCAGCTTGCGGAACCACGGCTCGGCGGCGCGGGCGACGATCTTGGCGAGCGGGTAGAGCGCCGCGATCGTGCAGGCGCCGGTGAGCGCGACCGTCCAGCCCGTGAAGCGGCCGTACTCGCCGTCGAGGACCAGGCCCCCGGCAGTGAAGAGGTAGAGCAGCAGGAAATAGCCGGTCAGCAGCCCCTTGATGGATCTCGTGGAGGTCTCGGTGGCGAGATAATAGAGCGCCACGGGCGGACCGCTGAAGCTCGCCCAGACGTTCATCGCTCCGCTCAGGACGCCGGCCGCGATCAGCTTCGTCCGGCTCTTCTGCATCGCCAGCTCGGGCCTGGCGCAGAGCACCACCGCCAGCGCCAGCAGCGGGATGAGGCACAGCCGGAAGAGCAGCGCCGGGGACACCAGGCGCAGCGCCGCGATGCCGGCGGCGATGCCGGCCAGGGCCGCCGCCTGGAGCTTCAAGGCGTCGAGCAGCCGCAGCTCGCCGCGGAGCTCGATCGCCAGCGCCAGCCCGAGCAGGGTCTCCAGCAGGATGGCGGTCAGCACCACCTCGCGAGCCGGCAGGAAGAAGCTCGCCAGCGGCACGAAGGTGAGCGAGAAGCCGAACCCCAGCACGTGCCGCGCGACCAGCGAGACTGCGGCCGCGGCCGCGGTCAGGATGAGCGTGAGGAGCATGCGCGGCCTCAGCCTTGACTGCTCACGGGCCCTCGGGCCATTTGCATCTCATCGCGACGAATCCCCGTGAGCAGGCCGGACATGCCGGGCGATGGTGCGGCCCCGGCGCCCGTTCAGCCGGGCAGACCGATGGTGACCCGCAGATCCGCGGGCCGCAGGTGGCGGCGCGCGGCCGCCTCGCAGGTGCGGCGGTCCAAGGCCCGGAGGTCGGCGGCGCGGCGCTGGGGGTCGTCCAGCGGGAGGCCGTACTGCTCGGCCTCGAGCAGGAGCTCCGCCCACTGGCGGGCGGTCTCGCGGCGGAAAGGCTCCACGCCCAGCAGGTAGGAGCGGGCCTCCTCGAGCTCGTGATCGGCGATGCCGTCGTCGGCCAGGCGCGCGATCTCCTCGACGACGCCCTTCTCGGCCTGGCTGGCGGTGGCGGGCGCGGTGGCGACGTAGGCGACCAGGCGGCCGGGGTCTTCGCCGGCGCCGGCGACGGTCTGGGCGTGAGCGGTGTAGGCCAGCCCTTCGCGCTCGCGGATGCGCGTGGGGATGCGGCCGGTGAGGCCGGCCCCCGAGCCCAGGATCACGGCCAGCAGCTCGAGCGCCGTGTAGTCCGGATGGCGGCGGGGCACGGTCAGATGACCGACGTAGAGGTGGGCCTGGTCCTCGGACTCGACCTTCACCTGGTGGCGGCGCTCGGGCAGGCCGGCCGGGGCGGCCGGCGGCGGGAACGGCTCGGCGCGCGGCGGCAGGTCGCCGAACAGGCGCTCGAGGCGCAGCTCGACGGCGTCCTCGTCGATCACCCCGGCGACCGCGGCGATGAGGCCGCCGGAGAGGGCGGTGCGGTGCAGGCCGGCGCAGTCGGCGGCGGTGACCGTGCGCAGGCTGGCGACGTCGCCGAGCACCGGGCGGCAGCGCGGATGCGGCGTGTAGAGGTGCTCGAGGAAGCCCCACGCGGACTTGACGTCCGGCTGGTCGGCCAGCCCCTCGAGCTCCGCCGCCGCCTGCTTGCCCAGCCAGGCGCAGCGGTCCTCGGGGAACGACGGCTCGCGCACCAGCTCGGCGGCCCACTCGAGCGCGAGCTCCCAGTCGGGCGCCAGGGCATCGACGCTGACGCCGTGACCCTCGAAGGCGCCGAAGCTCGACAGTTCCATGCCGCGGCCCTCCGCGTCGGCGGCGATGCGCCGCCAGTCCCGCCGGCGCGTCCCCTCCTCGAGCATGCGTCCGGTCAGCAGTCCCTGGCCCGGGATGCTCTCCACCCGGGCGCCCGCATTCAGCCACAGCCGCACCGCGACCACCGGCGCGCCTTCCACCCGCCGCACCCGCGTCGCCAGCCCCGGCCGGCCCGCCCTGCCCGCCGCCGCGACTCTATCCGCCGTCTCGACCATGCGCGAATACCCGGATCAGGACCGCGGCAGCGACCACCCGAGCACGCTGCCGAGCTCGGGCCGCAGGTAGCGCCCTGCCGCCTCGTGCAGCGCCGCGGGGCTGGCGGCCAGCAGGCGGCGCATCTGGCGATCCAGGTGCTCGGCGTCGAACAGCGCCAGCGCCACGGCGAGGGAGAGCGCCTGCTGCTCCACGCGCTCGTGGTGCAGCACCCAGTCGGCGAGCGCCACCTGGCGCGCCCGCTCGACCTCCTCGAGCCCGGGCCGCGTGCCCACCAGCTCCGCCAGCAGGCCCAGCAGCTCACCCTCGACCCGCGCCGGCTCGACGCCGGGCACCACCTCGGCCGCGATGGTCAGGTGGCTGGCGTCGAGGCCCTCGGTCAGGTCGGTGTGGACCCAGCTGCACAGCTGCCCTTCGTCCACCAGCGCCCGGTAGAGCCGGCTGCTGCGGCCGCTGCCCAGCAGGGCGGCGAGCAGCCGCAACAGCGCGTGGTCGGGATGATCGCCCGCCGGCGCCGCCAGCGCCAGCAGCAGGCGCGGCACCTCGCCCTTGCGCCGGCGCAGCCGCGCCATGCCCCTGGGCCACACCACGGGCGCGGCGCCGGCGCGCTGCTCGGCGCCCGGTGGCAGGCCGCCCAGCGTGCGCTCCACCTCACCGAGCACGGTCTCTTCCGACGCCTCGCCGGCCACCACCAGCACCGCGTTGTCGGGCCGGTAGAAGCTCCGCTGGAAAGCCGCGAGCTCCTCGCGGCCGGTCGCCCGCAGCTCGCCGCGGGTGCCGAGGACCGGCCGGCCGTAGGGGTGGCCGCGGAAGAGCCGCGCCTGCACGGCGACCTCCAGGGCATCCCAGGGCTCGCTCTCGTACATGGCGATCTCTTCGCGGATGACCCGGCGCTCGCTGGCCACCTGCCGCGGATCCAGGGTCAGCGACGCCATGCGGTCCGCCTCGATCGCCAGCGCCTCGGTCCAACGGTCGGCGGCGAAGCTGAAGTAGTACGTCGTGGAGTCGTGGCTGGTGAAGGCGTTGTTCGAGCCGCCCAGCGCCTGGGTCCGCCGGTCGATCTCGCCGGGCCCGAACCGCGCCGAGCCCTTGAACATCATGTGCTCGAGGAAATGGGCGGCGCCGCCGTGGCCGGAGGGATCGTCGCGGGTGCCGGCACGGAAGCAGAGCGCCGTGGTCACCACCGGCGCCTGGCGGTTCTCCAGCACGCAGACCGTCAAGCCGTTGGCGAGCCGGGCGGACTGGCGGCGCCCGGGAATGCAGGACCCGCCCGGGAACGCCGCCACCGCCGCTGCCGCCGCGGACGCGGCTCCCGACGAGGCCAGGCTCAGATAGCTCAAACTATTGGCTTCCCGTCGCGGGAGACAGCTGGACGTCGATCTTCTGGCGTGCCTTCTCGGCACCCGGGGTGATCTCCACCGCCAGGTCGCGGCGGCCGTACCCGGGCGCCACCAGGGTCACCCGATGGGTCCCCGGCGGCAGGCTGAGCCACTCGTCCCCATGTCCGAAGCGGCCCGCGAAGTTCTTCACGGGTCCGGCGGGGGTGCCATCGACGAGCACCACGGCGTTGACGTCGGGCTGCACGCGCAGGGCGATCGCCTCGCGCACCCGGACGGTCTGCAGGTCCGAGGTCTCGACCTGCGCCGCCGGCAGCGGCTGCAGGTTGACCGTCACCGGCGTGATCCCGCGCGCGTCGCTCGCCTCGACGGTGATGCGGTAGTCCTTCATCCCCTGCCGCTTGATCTTGACCACGTGCGAGCCGGTGCCCGGCAGGGTGAAGGAGCGGCCGCCTTTCTGGCCGCTCCACTCCTGCGCTTTCCCGATGACCGCGCCGTCGAGCAGCACGAAGGCGTCCGGCGGGTTCACCCGGAACGCCAGCTCGAGCCCGCTGTGAATCACCCGGTCCGCGCCCGGCGCGACGGCGGCCCCCCCTGAGATGGAGGCGCCGGAGACCGACGGCGCGGCGTCCCGGTCCTGGCCGCCGGCCGGCTGGCCCGCACCGGCGTCGGCCACCGTGGCTGCCCCCCGGGGCGTCCGCTCGACCCTGCCGCCGCTCCGGGAGCTCGAGCCGGCGGCGCCGGTGCCCGCCGCGCCCGCCGCCGTCTCGTCCGGGCTCGCCGCGGCCGGCGCCCCTCGACTCGCCGAGGCCGGCGCCGAGCTGGCCGCCTCGGACTTGGAGACGAGGACGTTCGCTCGGCCGCGGGCGGGTGCGGGACCGCCTGCAGTGTCCGCCGCCGTCGAGCCGCGCGCCGGCGTCCTGCCGGCCGGCGTCGCGGGCGGCACCGGCGGCGGCCGCACCTGCCGGGTCGCCGGCAGCGGCGCCGCCGGCGCGGGCGCAGCGGACAGCGGGGCGCCGGCGGACGGCCTGGGCGCCGCAGGCGCTGCGGGCACCGCCGCGGGAGTTGCGGGCACCGCCGCGGGCGTTGCCGGCCCGGTCGCGGGCGCCAGACCGGCGGCGGACGGGGACCCCGAGGATGCCCCCGATGGGGACAATGCCCCCGATGGGGACGATGCCGAAGACGGTGTGGACGGCGGGGGCGTGGCGGACGTCGAGGATCCCGGCAGCGCCGAGGACGACTGCGAGAGCCGGCTGATCTCCTGGCCGGCACGCCGCCCGTAGTGCTGCCAGAACCAGAAGGCGCCCGCTCCGACCACGCCGCAGAACAGCAGCAGCAGCGCCGCCAGCGCCAGCCAGATCCGCGCGCTCGAGGACCGCCCGGCCGGCGGCGGGCCCGGCGCGGCCGACGCCTGGGCGTGCGGCCCGGGCGCGCCGGCCGGCGGCATCGGGGCCGGCAAGGGAGCTGCCGCGGTGGCAGCGCGCCCGCCGGGCCCCAGGCTCCCGTCCGGTATGTACGACACCGCCGCCGGTGCCGCCGGTGCCGCCGCGGCGGCGCTGCGCGCCGGCGGACCACCCTGAGCGACGGTCGGTTCGGCCCCGCCTGCCTGCGGAGCCGCGGCCAGCGAGCGGGACGACAGCACCCGGGTGACGTCCATCTCTGCGCCCGCGGGAGCCGCCGGCGCGGCGAGCGTCGCCTCGGGGAGGTTACGCTCGATCGCGGCCAGCTCCTCGGCCACCAGGCCGGCCGTGGCGAGGCGGTCCTCGCGGTCCTTGGCGAGCATGTGAT
>Ga0210384_10005937_pt1 | contig 13096 bp, 10 predicted proteins | sample IncBWH2MmetaG_FD_160574 | JGI IMG/M metagenome (GOLD analysis project Ga0210384, IMG submission 160574) | Forest soil microbial communities from Barre Woods Harvard Forest LTER site, Petersham, Massachusetts, United States - Inc-BW-H-2-M | ecosystem: Environmental > Terrestrial > Soil >... | reverse complement strand
ATTTGCACTACCTGCTCGCCGAGTGCGCGATCAGACTGGATCCTACGAAGCCGCTTGACGCTCTACCTGAGTTAAATCAGGCAATAGAAATAGACGCCAAGTCAGTTTCTGCCAGAACCCTGCGAGGGAAGCTTCTTCTTCAAGGGGGACATCCCGGCGAAGCGGTTGCGGATCTCCGCTTGGCGCATAAGATGGCGCCGGACTCTCGCAGCGCAATCTACAATCTGGCCCGCGCGTACTCTGCACTTGGAAAAGCAGAAGAGGCCAAATCCCTTTTCGCACAGTTGAGCGCAACGACTCCAGACGTGTTGAGCGAACTTAGCGATCGCAGGCTGAGGTCGGCGTTGAACCAGTGACGTCTCTCGCCACCTCGCGAGGAATCCCACCTCGAATTCAAGGGGTTGCAAGGCAGAACCGATTAGGAGGCTTCAATGTCGAAGAAGTATTCACGCAGGGAATTTGTGCAGACTACCGCTGGGGGCATCGCTGCTTCTTGGGGCGGTTTGCGAATCCTTGCCGGCCCTCAAGCCTTTGCTCAACCTCTGGAACCTGCCAGTTCGGCTGAAGCCGCTGAGCAGAAGTTCTTTGTGTACGGATCAGAATTCTTTCGGCCCCCCAACCCTCCTATCTCGATGCGCCGTGAGATGTTGAAAGCCATTGCTCATGAGTACAAATTCAATATCATCCGCATTTACTGTTCGTGGGTCTATCTCAATCCGGAAAATGGACGCTTTGATTTCTCTGAAGTCGAAGAGATCATGAGCCAGTGCGACGAGTTAGGCCTCAAGGTGTTAATGGGTGCGGTCATCGAAGAGGCGCCTTACTGGCTGGAAGCTGCTCATCCAGAAACACGTTACGTAAACGCCCTGGACCAACCGGAAAGACTCGAAGGATATTCCATCAATATGAGTGGGGGATGGCCGGGATTGTGCCTGGACTGGGAACCCGTACGCGAGGCAGCAGGAACGTTCATTCGCGAAATGGCTAAAGTAGTCGCAAGGCATCCATCCCTATATGCCTACGATGTCTGGAACGAACCCCACATCGAGCCTTCCGGGGGGCATCAGTTCTCCCCAACGACGGACCAAAAGCTGTTCTGCTATTGCCCCAAAACGATTGCCTCGTTTCAGAATTGGTTGAAGAAGCGTTACAGAACTCTCGACGCTCTCAACGCAGCTTGGGTCCGGCGGTATCCAGACTGGACGACGATCGATCCGCCACGGGGTCAGGGGTCCTACATGGACTGGGTTGATTGGCGACGTTTCATGATCGATCGCAGCACGGACGAAATGCGCTTCCGGGTAGACACCTTGCGAGCAGTGGACAAACGCGGCATCCTGGAAAGCCACGTCTACACGCAGGCAGCGATCTTACCGGTTGCATTGTCTGGCGTCAATCCTTGGCGTTTGGCAGAGGTCGTGGAGACGTGGGGCCTCTCAAACTTTCCTCGGTGGTCAGGGGCACCGACATATCTGGGAGCAGCCCAACTGGAGCTTACCCGAGTCGCTGCCGGTGAAAAGCCATTCTGGACGACCGAACTTCAGGGAGGCCACGGCAGCCGAGGAATACAACGCAGTCGAAAGATGCGGCCGCGGGATATTCGTCTATGGAATTGGTTGTTGGTGGCTATGGGTGGCAAGGGAATTATCTATTGGTGCTATTACACCGAGGCCACTGGAATGGAGTCAACGGGCTTCGGATTGATCGACCGCGATGGTTCTCCCAGCGAGAGAGTGTTAGAAGCAGCGGAGGACCGGCGGCTGATCGAGTCCCAATGGGACATCATTAAAGATTACAAACCAAAACCCGAGGTCGCAATTCTAGTCGACCTAGACAATGCACTGCTGACCTTCGCGATGAGCGGCCAGGAGGATGCCTCGGTTGATTCGTTCCGTGGCTATTACAAGGCGCTCTGGAACTGCGATCTAGCGGTTGACTTTATCGAGCCGAGGAGCTTGAACAATAACCATTATCGCGTGATCATCGCGCCCTGGCATTTGATCGGCAAGAAGGAAACGTGTGAGCAACTCCGCCAGTTTGTCGAGGCGGGTGGGACGCTGCTCATCGAAACTGGCTTCGGAACTTATGACGAGCACATGATTTTCAATCCCGCAGTTCCACCATTCGGCCTTACGGATGTCTTCGGATACCGCGAGGGTGAAGTGCTCTACATGGAGACCACCGGCAACCAAGCGCCCAAAATGGAGGATCTGCCGGCTTCAGAGCGGATATACGTCGACGGACATCTAGACTTCTCGGAGCCGCTCACGGTTCGAGTTAAAGCGCACACTTTCTTGACCCCGCTCATCATCGGGTCCGCGACTGTAATTGCGAAGTATGAGTCCACACCTGTTGCCGCCATGAAGAAGGTAGGCCGGGGGCAGGTTTTCTATTTCGGAACTAACCTAGGCGCCAGCATTGAGGCGGGAGACCAAGGAGGAATGGATATTGTACGAGCGATCGTGACTCACGTTTCCCGACCTCCGGTTACAGCGGACAAGGTTCGGCCGAGGTTGCTGGAAGGACCGAATGCTGGTCTCCTTATGGTTTTCAACGATGGGATCGACGATCAAACGGCCACAGTCAAGCTCCCCCCGCGGTACACTCGCGCCAGCGATCTTTACAGCAATGAAACCCACACGGTTCAGGGACAGGCGATTGAGGTAAGTGTTCCATTTGAAGGAGTGACAGTCCTTCGGTTGACGTAAGCGGAGCTTCCCAGATCTTCCGAGAAAGGGCGCCTGTCATAAGTTCTGGAGACCACAATACCGCTCTCCAGCAGCCAATTTTCGCGCGGACCGACGGAACCCGTAATGAGCTCAACATAATCAGTAATTTCAACAACTTATAAGACGCGGGTGGCTCCCTAAAACCTAACCTTGTAAGGAACATTTGGAAACGATTATTGGACAGTTAAAGGACAGGCGAGGTTTTCGACGCTTGTCACCTGCGACGACGTAAGGAGTCTGAGTCTCGAGTCTATTTGATTGGGCGCGAACCCGTGATGAGGATGTCCACGAGTCTCCTGGCGCTTTGCTGCCAGTCAGGACCGGACGCCACGTTGGAGACGCCTATAAGGGCCCGAAGCAGATCGAATGGTTCGAGATCTCTGCGTATGTCGCGGTTGTTAATCGCGCGCTTCACCAGCGCATCAATCGCTCCTTGAATCTGAGCGCGTGAACCCTCATACAGCTTCGAGGGGCCTCCGACGTATGCATTCAGTGCAGGGGCGATGATCTGCTTCGTCGCAATGTAATCGACGAATAACAGCATCCACGCTCGCAACGCTTCGATCGGAGACATATCCGCAGCGAATCTTCGCTCGGCTGCGGCTAACTTTTCCACCTCAGTCCGATAGACTGCTTCGATCAATGCATCCCTGGTAGGAAAGTGGCGATACAGAGTTCCCGCTCCAACGCCGGCCTCTCTTGCGATGTCATCGAGGCTGGCGTTCGCGCCCGACCGAGTAAACGCCTCCTTCGCCATCTCCAGAATGCGCTCACGATTCAGCTGCGCGTCTGTGCGTGGTTTTCGTGGGGCAATTTTCTGATTTTTCGTCGGCATTAAAAAAAGTTGCAACCGGAGATAGTCTCCGGTTATCTTATCTATTGATTCGGAGACACTCTCCGTTTTAGTCGGAGCCCAGCGGCCTGTCAATAGCGGTTCCCCCTTTCTTCCGGCTTCGAGAGGTGAGAAACATGAATCCACTCGCAGGTTATAAACCGTCAAACAATTCCAATCATCCTTGCCCCGACCTCACGATGATGGCGGAGCGAGAGTTTTCAGCATTCTTCAACGCCGTCACGCAGTTATTCGGGTCAGAACAGGCGGAGCTCTCAGCCGAAGACTGGCTCCAGGAGGTGATCGAGAGCGATGTTCTGGCCGCTTCAACCCGCGAATGGCGATTGATCACTGCGAAGGTTTCGACTCGCCTTGCAAGTCGAGTGCTCGCTTCGTCCCCATCGACTGAACTACAAAATGCTTAGGAGGAAAAGAATATGCGCGTTTTTGTCACCGGAGCTACAGGCTTCATCGGTTCCGCAGTCGTCCGAGAGCTGATCGACGTTGGTCATCAGGTGCTCGGTCTCGCTCGCTCCGATGCGGCAGCCAAGTCCCTTGTCGCGGCGGGAGCCGGCGTACATCGCGGTTCGCTCGAAGATCTCGAAAGCCTTCGCAGCGGCGCAGCGGCTGCGGACGGAGTGATTCACACCGCTTTTATCCACGATTTCTCAAACTATGGCCCTGCCGCCGAGGCGGACAGGCGTGCCATCGAGACTCTCGGCGGCGCGCTCGCCGGCTCTGATCGTCCGTTGATCCTTACGTCCGGGACCTTGCTCGCTCAACGCCAAGGCTCGCTCGCGACCGAAGAGGATGCGCCCAATCCCAGCTTCCCCCGCAAGTCGGAGGAGGCGACGCTTGCGCTGACGGGACGCGGAGTCCGCGCATCTGTACTACGGCTTCCCCCATCGGTCCACGGCAACGGGGATCACGGCTTTGTTCCACGCCTGATCAGCATTGCACGTGAAAAGGGGCTTTCCGCATTTATAGGCGACGGGCTCAATCGCTGGCCCGCGGTGCATCGGCTCGATGCCGCTCATCTCTACAGGCTCGCGCTCGAGAAAGGCACAGCTTTAGTCCGATATCACGGCGTGGGCGACGAGGGCGTACCGACTCGCGAGATCGCTGAGGTCATTGGCCGGCATTTGAACGTGGCGGTCGTCAGCAAGTCTCGCGAGGAAGCAGCCCATCATTTTGGCTGGATCGCTCCCTTCTTTGGTATGGACGGCCCGGCTTCCAGCGCGCAAACGCAGAAGCGGCTGGGATGGCGACCGGTTCAGCCTGGGCTCGTTGCCGATCTGAACGCGGAGCACTATTTCGAACCCTTTGCGGACGTAGTCCCTTTGCACGGCTAGCGCGTGACCGGATTCATGAGCCGTTACATCGAACGTATCAATCCAATGTGTCAGTAAAAGGAGGTAGGGAATGACGAACATACGCGAGGCAACTTCCTTTGGAGCAACTTCGACCACAGATGACGTTTTGTCCGGCGTGAATCTGAAGGGCAAACGGATTCTCGTAACGGGTGTTTCAGCCGGAATCGGCGTGGAAACGGCGCGCTCCCTGGCCGCCCACGGCGCTCAGGTTATAGGTACAGCACGGGATTTGACCAAGGCCAAAGCCGCAACCGGGCAGGTGCGAAAGGACGCCGCGGCCAATGGCGGAAGCTTCGAACTGGTTGAGCTTGATCTTGCCAAACTGAAAAGCGTGCGTGCCTGCGCCGACGGACTTCTGGCAAAAGGTGAAGCGTTCGACGTGGTCATTGCAAATGCGGGAGTGATGGCCACACCGTTCGGCCACACCGCGGATGGCTTCGAAACGCAGTTCGGGACGAACCACCTGGGCCACTTTGTCCTGGTCAACCGCATTGCGTCTCTGATCCGCGATGGCGGCAGGCTCGTCAACTTGTCTTCCGCCGGTCATCGCTACGCGAACGTGGACCTCAACGACCCCAACTTTGAACACACGCCCTATGAGCCTTTCGTTGCCTATGGCCGGTCCAAGACGGCGAATATCCTCTTCGCAGTCGAATTCGACAAACGTTACCGCGATCGCGGCGTGCGGGCTGCAGCTGTGCATCCGGGAGGCATAAAGACGGAGTTGGGCCGATACGTTGAGCCCGGACGGATGGAGAAAGTAGTCAACGAGATCAATCAGCAGCTGGCCGCGCAGGGTAAGGGGCCATTCCAATGGAAGTCCATTCCTCAGGGAGCAGCGACTTCGGTGTGGGCGGCTGTGGTTGCTCCGGCTGACGAAATCGGTGCGCGATATTGCGAGAACTGTCACGTGGGCAAGGCGGTGCCGGACGACACGAGCATCACCGCCGTCAGCGAAGGCGTACGTGGATATGCGCTCGATGCGAAAAATGCCGAGGCGCTCTGGAAGAAAAGCGAAGAGCTGGTCGGGGAGTCTTTCTAGTTCTCTTCACTACGAACAACGTAAGCTCCAGGAGGGACGAAATGATTGAACAGATTAATCTGGCCGGCAGCTTCACTCTGCCCGGCACGTCGATAGCGGTGAACCGCATGGGCTACGGTGCGATGCAACTCGCGGGGCGAGATCGAAACAAGTTGGTATGGGGGCCTCCTCGCGATGTCGATGCAGCGATCGCTGTTCTGCGAGAGGCCGTCGCGAGTGGCGTGAACCATATCGATACAGCCGATTTTTATGGTCCCCATGTCACGAATCAGATCATACGAAAGGCGCTGTCCCCGTATCCCGACGGTTTGGCGATCGCCACGAAAGTCAGTGTCCGGCGAGGTGATGATGGATCATGGATTCCGGCCTTCTCACGCGAAGATCTGACTGCGGCGATTCAGGACAACCTTCGCAATCTGGGGCTGGATGTGCTCGATGTGGTCAACCTGCGCAGCATGTTTAGCATCCATGAACCCGCCGAGGGGTCGATCGAGGCACCGCTCACAGTTCTGGCCGAACTCCAGCAAAAGGGTTTGGTCCGTCATATCGGGCTTAGCAACGTCACGCCCGCGCAGATCGCGGAAGCCCGTCGAATAGCTCCCATCGTCTGCGTACAGAACCAGTACAACCTCGCACACCGAACCGATGATGCTCTCATAGCCGATCTTGCTCGTGACGGAGTCGCCTACGTGCCATTCTTTCCACTCGGCGGGTTCACTCCACTCCAGTCGGCTACCTTATCTGACGTCGCCGCGCGACTCGTTGCCACACCCATGCAGGTTGCGCTTGCCTGGCTCCTTCAGCGGTCGCCCAATATCCTGGTGATCCCGGGAACATCTTCCATCGAGCATCTTCGCGAGAATCTTCAGTCTGCGATGCTTCCAATCCCCCCTGAAGGGATCGCCGACCTCGACGCAATCGGCGGAAATGCCCGGAATTGGAGGCACACAGCGTAAGGGCTAGTCTGCGATATGGCGCAACGGTGGAGGAGGCAACCGCCAACCGACGCTGATCTGCCCCTTCTTGTCGAAGACGCTTGCGTGCTCACCTTACCGTAAGCGCCGCAGGCCTCTCGACGGGACTTTCACCGATTCGCCTGCTTCGATCGAGGCAGTAAAGTGCATGACACCACTAACATTGTGTTCGCGGATCACACTTTTCAACTGCTCTTGGTCGCTTAGCTCGCCGACAACCAAATCTGCATCTTTACTTATGATTTATGGCACGTTTTGCTCCGGTGCTTAGATTGTTGTAAACCACCACTTGACTTCCGGCTGCAATCCGGTCAGCCGTTACCACGCTGCCAACGTATCCAGCCCCACCGGCAACCAGGATTTTCATGCCTGCGCACTCCCCCCGCCGAGCCAAACGTCCGCCCCTTCCGCTGGCTCACAGATGTATACATCCGGGGTCATACCGGTTGCGTCGTGGTATGTCCGCTCAATGTGACTCTTGAATTGAACAGCGGCATCGGCACGGGTGAGGTTTACGGTGCACCCTCCGAATCCACCTCCCGTTAGACGTGCGCCGTAAACGCCTGGACTTGCAGCAGCCAAATCAACCAACAGATCCAGTTCTTTGCAACTCACTTCATAATCGTCACGCAGGCTGGCATGCGAACGAGACATAAGATGTCCAAAGCGGTCCGCATCTCCCGATTGAAGAGCTTGTGCGGCGGCAACAACTCTCCGGTTCTCCGTGACTACGTGGCGGCACCGTCGGTATACCGTCGGCTCCATCTCCGCCTTCCAAGTCTCTAGATCTTTGATCTCGACGTCACGAAGTGCTTGGACATCGGGTAAATGCATCCCTAGCAGCTTTACTCCTTGGGCACAATCGGCTTGGCGGCGATTGTATTCTCCTGAAGCCAATTCGTGCTTCACCATGCTGTTACATACGACCAAGCTCACATTTGAAGGAATAGGTAGTGTCTTGTATTCGAGCGAACGGCAGTCAAGCATTAGAGCGTGTCCCGCCTTTCCGAAAGCTGAGACAAACTGGTCCATGATTCCGCAAAGCGTGCCAACGTATTGGTGCTCAGTTTTTTGACAAAGTTTTACCAGCTCCAGCCGATCAACATTCACTCCAGAAATGGAAATCATCGCCAACGCTATGGCCATCTCCAGAGAAGCCGACGAACTGAGACCGGCACCGAGAGGAACTTCGCCTTCGATAAGCAAGTCGATGCCCGACAACATGTGTCCTTCCGCCTGTAAAGTTGCAGCGGTGCCGCGGATAAAGTCACTCCAGTGAAGTTGTGGCGGGCCAGTTAGCCTGTCCAGCGACAGGGTGATCTTTTCCTTAAAGCGCTCGGAATAAGCCTCTACAATCCGGTCGTTGCGTTTGGCGGCGGCAACCCACGTGTAATAACCGATGGCCGCAGGCATCACAAAGCCGTCGTTGTAATCGGTATGCTCGCCGATGAGATTCACTCGTCCGGGCGCACGGACAATGAGCGGTTCGGATCCATACATTTCGTGGAAGCGTTCTGTAAGTGACGCAGTACTGTTTGCTGCGATTGGCATGGGCCTCCCGTATAAGTTCGTTTGAAAACGAAGATTGCAGGTCTATCGCGTAGGTACAAGACGGACTGCATATCCTCCGCCGGGAGCAAGAATTGCGGTCAAGTGTGTCGTTGAAGTCAATGTTGTTTTCTCTAGGCGAACACTCTTGGGATGACGGTCTGCGTCGTCCCCATCTGCATAGATCTCTGCTGTGTAATTCCCTGGTCCGAGGAAATCAAGCGGCAGATCAAGTTGTTTTGCATCCCAGTTGTTGAGACTTCCCAGGAACCATTCTTCTCTGTGGCGGCGTGCAACCGTGATGTAGGCGCCAGGCCTACCGTTCAGCACACGAGTTTCGTCCCATGTAGCCGGCGTATCTTTGATGAATTGAAAGGAAGGCTGATTGTCATACGCGTATGGCACGTCTGAAACCATTTGGAATGCACACTGAAAGATCGCGTACATGGCCAACTGATGCGCCCGCGTGCCCATCACCATGGGAGACTCCATGCGCGGGGTGAACTCTTCCCGCGTACTGTTATCGAATGCGCCAGGCGTTTGATCCATGGGACCGGCAAGCATGCGGGTAAACGGAATTGTGGTGTGATATTCAGGGTTGTCCCGAGTACCGGTTTTTGAGTTCTCCATTCCTAATACCGATTCATAGCTCAGTATGTTGGGATAGGTGCGTTCGATGCCACTGGGTTTAGTCGCGCCGTGGAAGTCGAGCATGAGATGGTGTTCAGCCGCCTTTTTCGCTGTGCGGTAGTAGAAGTTCATGCCGCGTTGGTCATCGCGCAAAATGAAATCAATTTTTAAACCGGCAACGCCCCACTTTTCATATAGGGGAAATGCTTCATTCATCTGCCGATCCACTTGGTTCCCCAGAAGCCAAATCCAAACCTTTACGCCTTGTTCTTTGCCATAACGGACTAACTCCGGCACATCCACAGTGCCGTTCATTTTGGTGATGTCATTGTGGTCGGACCATCCCGCGTCCAACATCATGTACTCGAAACCCGATTTCGACGCGAAGTCCACGTAGTATTTCATCGTTTGCGTTGTGTAGGCCCGCTTGCCATCTGGTCCAAGGCTGCCGTTCCACCAATCCCAGGAGGCGCGCCCTGCGTGGATCCATGACGTGTCTGCAAGTTCGCTTTCGGGATTCAAACTGGTGATAACATTTGATTCCACCAGCCTTCCGGGTTCATCGCCGACCAGCAGCACTCGCCATGCGGAATAATGAGGCAGCGTACCCTTCACGATGACATCTGGATCTTCAATGGAAGGAGCGAGCACCGATTCAAACCAGTGTCCGGTCCAACTTCCAGAAGGATTCATCAGGTACATCGAACTGTAATCGCGCAAGTTGGCCTCGGTGATTCCCATCCAGGCCACACCGGGGACCTCCATAAGCAGCGGCAACCCAATCAGAACTTTGCTCGCTACGCCGCCTTGATTGGAAAAGGCGCTGATTGGCAGTTTGATGTATTCACTTTCGTAGCCGGAACGAAAGTTGGGAAGGACAAGTGCATACGTGGTCGCATCCTTGGCAATCCGGAACTCCGTTCCCTCCTTGACAAGGCGGAAGTCGCGGATTGTGTTTTGTTCGGGCACCAGATAGCGGAAGGCGACCGCGTCATCATAGGCACGCCCTTCGATGGTCAGCTTGCGGCTCATGCCACCGGACTCTCCAAGGTCAACACGAAGTGCGTTGTAATGATCGCGCACCTGGCTCGCTTTGCCGGTTACGAGGGTGTAAGTGTGGTCCTCACTGGTAGTCGTGCTATTTACAATGTGTACGTTGTCCCCGAGAGGAGACTGCCCTTCCAAATCAAGGCGTAAAGCCGACGCTTCAATCAATTGCTTTCCGCGAAACGACACTTTATAGACAAGCCGTTGTGCAACAGGATTCCCCTCGGTTGCGATAGTCTCAAGGGTCAGGACTAATCGTCCATCAGGCGAGGAAACACTCGCTGCCGTGGCGGGTGCCCCAAATGCCAAAACAAGCCAAGTTAGGAACGTCAACCTGTGAAACACGCTCCGGTTCCACAGTCTACGATTGCGTATGATCATCACGTCTCCGTTCCCGTCGTTTACATCACCAACTCATTCGTTTGTTACTGCAAGATTGTCGAACTGTCCTCGGTTCCATCCAGTACCGATGCCAAACATGCCCCGATCATGTGCGCTGTCGGTCACGGCGGCTATTTGATTTCCGTCGATGGAAACGGTGATCTGTTGGCCATGAAATTTGAGTACGACCCGATGCCACTTGTCCGCGGAGAGGGTCATCCTTCCCGAGGCAAGCGTACGGGAAACAACTTTGTAAGCAGCAGATGACAACGCCCACGCTCCATTAGGGTTGACGCGCAATACATAGCCGCTAGGCCAAATCGCGTTTCCATCTCGGAACACATCTGCTGAATCAATACGCCCAATTAGCATTACCGGTCCGTTGACCATTAAGACATCGCAGGCAATTTCGTAATCGGACCAACTGGTATCTCCTGCGAGGGTGAATGGATCTGGCTGTGGACCCCAGGGAATGGGTTTATCGACAATGACCTGATCGAGACAGCGGCCCTCGCGCTGCAAGCACGGCCGCACTTCGAAGGCACCATTCTGGTCTGATAAGAAGCGCGGTGCTCGTTGGAGTTCCGTGCTCTCGAAAGTTTCGTTGTATGGATTCGGAAAAGGGCTTGGTGCCGGAGGCTGGGCTGCACCCTTGCCTTGGCCTGTTGTGGTCGTAAGCGAATACAAGGAATCCGAATCGAATTTGTACTGGAACTTATTATTTTGCGGGGTCACGTCAGCGACGTGCTCGAACATCTTCTGGCCATTTGTCTCCCATATATGCACTGGCTTTTGGGAGAGACCGCCCTTAATCTCGAATGTGACTTGCTGAGATTGTTTCGCATCAATCGTCTCAAGCACGATGCTCCAATCTTTTCCATTCAGCGACTTGAGGGTCACATAGCTGCCCTGTTCCGGCATACGACCCGAGGACGAGTCGAGATACTTCCAGCCCGGTTGGGCGAATTGCGTGGTGTGGGCCGTCGCCCAAATGGCACCCTGCACGTTGTAGTAACCGGACCACGGTGTGTTGGCGTACATCAGGCCGGAGTTGGGAGCAGCAAGAATGTCATAGTAGGAAGTAATCGGACTCCAAATTTCAGTTTTGGTGAAACCACCTTCGAGATAGTTGAGGTTAAAGAGTCTGGCCAGGATTCGGCCTCCAATAGGCCACTCCCTCGAAAGGATCGGTCCCGCGCCAGAGTTGGGCTGGTCCTCGCTCGACCACAGCGGCTTGCCCAAACTGCGTGCGGACTCCGGAGTCGTGTACTTTCCGTCAACCCGCGAGTAATGCACCCCGACAACATCAACCGCCGCCTTCAGTGCCGGATCGTCATGCATAGCATCCGCGATGCTCCACTGCCCAAAACCCTCTCCCGGATACTCGTCGCAGCACACGATCTTCGTCGCGATCTGACGCTCTTTCAATTCGCGACGCAGTTCCTTCACGTAAGCAGCATCAAACTGCTTCTCATTCCAGATTCCGGTATACGCGATGTCGAGTCCGTATTGCTTCTTTGCATTTTCAAGAAAGTCTGCCACGTAACGCGCCATGTCCGGCGAGTAGTAATTGGCGTGCCCGATCCATCCCGGAGCGCCCCAAGGAAGCGTATCCAGAATAATTTGCGGATTACGCTTACGGGCTTCCTGCATGAGCCACCATTCATAGCCACGCGTATAGTCGCGGTCGGCAGGCGTCCGCATGTGACTTGGTTCAGAACCATCCGTGGAATCGACATCGCCGCCGATTTCTACCTTGAGATGCTGTAACGCAGCGCCATAACCGGGCTTGAAAAGGTAATCGAGGATTTGACTCCGATATGGTTCCTGATAGTCAATCAACAAGCGGGACGAAGCACCCGCGCTTAATGCGCCGATGCCATCAAAGATTCTGCCCTTGCTTGAACCATCAATGACGACTGTTTTCATCTGGCCGTAGACCGGCGGAGTGGCCGGTGAACACAGAAGCAGCAAGAAAAAACAGCTCGAGAACCTTCGCGGTATTAACCTGAGGGGCCACTTCATAACAAATGCCTACTCGCTGGTAGCTTTGTTTGCCTGGCGCAACGTGTAAACAAATTGCTGAATCTCTGCAGATTTCTTGTTGGCGGCATCTACCTCTTGTGTCCGCAGGCGCTCAAATTCCGCAAATTCTTCTTTGGCACGGGCAGTGGCTCCGGTGCGGGCCAATGATTGGCCGAGTCTGTAGTGCACGGTCGCATTCTCTGAATTAATCTTCAGGGCTTGTTCGTACTGTGCGATAGCTTCATCAAACCTATGTTGATTGGCATACAAGATCCCCAGTTGCAGCCGGGCATCCGCGAAACTGGCATCAAACGCGGCCGCAGTTTTCAGCAGGGATTCGACCAACGCTTGTCGAGCCGGCTCCGGAATATCTCCACCCTGTCTCCACAGTGCCATCGCATAGTAGTAGCGGACTGAAGCATCGTGCTGGTCGGTTTGGACGAATCGTTCGAACCGCGAGATGATCTGATCCTTGATGACTGGGGAGACATTGTCGTATGCCTGGCCAAGGAAAA
>Ga0210384_10005934_pt1 | contig 13105 bp, 9 predicted proteins | sample IncBWH2MmetaG_FD_160574 | JGI IMG/M metagenome (GOLD analysis project Ga0210384, IMG submission 160574) | Forest soil microbial communities from Barre Woods Harvard Forest LTER site, Petersham, Massachusetts, United States - Inc-BW-H-2-M | ecosystem: Environmental > Terrestrial > Soil >... | reverse complement strand
TGGGTTCTAACGCCAGCGAAGTTCTTTTTAAATAATTAATTTTTATACCTTTCATGTCAGCATATTAAAATCAAATACTATCCATGCTAAAAAACTTATCAGTAGCACTTCTGCTAGTGAGCTGCTTCCAAATAAATACCCCAGACTTTACAAATCGCTTTGTACTTTTAATATTGACTTCCTAAATCAACTATTATGAATCGAAACTTTTTCATTGCATTAGTAATTTTTGCAATTTCTTCCTGCAATTCCGCGAATAACACCGAAACAGTACCAGGGCAGGATTCTCCCGCAAAAGACACACTCACGTACACATATAAAGCAACCTATTCTTCGGATATAACAGTACCAGGTAACCCGGTAATCGCACAAAAAGTCCTTCAAGTCTGGAAGCTGTTTGAGACGGCAAATATCCAGGCAATGAAACCCTATTTTGCCGACTCAGTAAAATATAACGACGCGCAGGGCATGCATTTCTTCGGTCCTACGGATAAACTGCTGGCCTTCGCTAAATCGGATATTGACGGACTGGATTCAATGCGTTTTGATATCATGGCCTGGCAGAGCGCGCATGTAAATGATAAGGCTGAAGACTGGGTGAATATCTGGTCAAGAGAAAGAAGATATGGAAAAAACGGAGGCAAGGCTGATACCCTCTTAATGCAGGAAAACTGGAAAGTTAAAGATGGGAAAATAATTTACTTCGATCAGTATGTAGCCAAACAGTAAAGCCAACTGACGAATAAAATATTTCGGTTATCGACCGAACATATACCAACTGTTCCCAGGAGAGTTTCAAATTAAACTCTTATTGCTAAAAATGATAACTTTCAAAGATATAATTCCGCGATATGGAAATTATCAGGCTGGATTCATATAAGACATTAAGCCAGGAAGCGGCTTCCCTGATCCTGAAAGAAATAAAACGAAAAAATAATGCAGTTATTTGTGCTGCGACAGGAAATAGTCCCGATGGGACCTATGCTATATTAAAGCAGTTTTTTGATGAGCAGCCAGGATTATTTTCTAATCTCAGGATTATTAAACTGGACGAATGGGGTGGCGTACCAATGGGTGATCCTGGCACATGTGAGAACTACTTGCAGAATCATTTAATCAGGCCTTTGCAAATTGCAGGTGACCGATATCTATCTTTTAACAGCAATCCGGAAGATGCCGTTCAGGAATGCCACAGAATACAACAGGAACTAAAAAAAACCGGAGTGATAGATATCTGCATACTGGGTTTGGGAATGAACGGACATCTGGCATTGAATGAACCCGGGGAAACACTGGAAGCTGATGTGCACGTTGCAAAACTATCAGGGAGTTCTCTTACACATTCTATGATTAGTGAGATGAAAATTAAACCATCTTATGGTTTAACACTTGGAATGGCAGATATTCTGCAATCTAAATTCATACTGCTTATCATCAGCGGCATAAAGAAAAAAAAGATAACGGCCGATTTATTAAATAGAAAAATTTCCACAACATTACCAGCTTCCTTTCTTTGGCTCCATTCCAATGTGGTTTGCCTGATTGATAAGGAAGCATATCTTTAGGATATGGTCTCTGGACTTAATGATTTCAAAACTGTTTTTTTCATAGGGATTGCTGGAACTGGCATGAGCGCTATTGCTCAATGGCTAGCCGAAGCTGGTTTCCAGGTTTCCGGTTCCGACAGGTATTTCTTACCCGAAGTATTTAATGACACCCGTAATAAATTAGAATTACTTGGCATTCGCTGTTTTATTCAAAACGGTGAGGGTATCAGCACTGCGACTGACCTCGTAGTGGTTTCAACTGCGGTCGAAGATAACGTTCCGGAAGTGCAGAAAGCAAAGCAGCTGAACATTCCGATCTTCAAACGTTCCGAATTATTGGCACTTGTCGCCGCAAGTAAAAAAACAATTGCGATCGGCGGCACAAGCGGGAAAAGCACGACATGTGCAATGCTATTCGATATCCTTCAATATGCCGGCGAAAATCCCGGTATTATCAGTGGTGCTGGATTGGTCAGCATTATGAAAGAAGGCCGTATCGGAAATGCCAAAGCAGGCTCAGGTGAATGGATGGTGATAGAAGCCGATGAAAGCGATGGATCCATTGTTCAATATAAGCCAGAGGTTGGCGTATTGTTAAACGTGGACAAGGACCATAAGGAAATGGATGCGCTGATTGAAATATTCCGGGAATTCAGAAATAATACACAAAGGCTTTTTATTGTAAATCAGTCACAGCCCGGAGCCAGACAATTGTCCCGCAATAAGGCTCAGGATTTTTCTGGCGACCCAAATTTTCCTGCAGGCTACCAGGCCAGTGGATTCAATCAGCAGGGACTTGCTATTTCCTTTCGTATTAACGGGGTAGGTTTTACATTGAATACGGTAGGCAAACACAATATGGAAAATGCATTAGCTGCATCAGCCGTTGCCAGTCAGTTGGGCGTTGACTTGACTACCTGTGCAGAAGCATTGAAATCCTATGAAGGTATTTACCGGCGGCACCAGGTGCTTGGAAAAAAACATGGGGTCTGGGTAATAGATGATTATGCACACAACCCGGTGAAATGCGCGGTATCTATAGAAGCCTGCCAGGCAATAGCACCGAAAGTTATTGCATGGTTCCAACCGCATGGCTACGGCCCTACAAGGTTTTTGCGTCACGATTTTGTAACTGAGATCAGTCGTGTATTAAGACCCAATGATGAAATATGGATGAGTGAAATTTTCTATGCAGGTGGTACAGCTACAAAAGATATTTCTGCCGGAGATCTGATCTGTGACTTGAAAACTTTGGGCAAGCCGGCTTTTTTTGCCGAAGACCGTAATACTTTCCTTGAGGCAGTTCGTCCCCATTTAACTTCAGATTGTGTATTGTTGTTGATGGGAGCCCGGGATCCTTCGTTGGAAAATTTCGCGAAGCAGGTTTGGGAACAACTTTAATATGAATTTATGCTATTCCGGTAATACATGTCAACGGTTCTGAATTATCGGAAAATAAACAAATGCATGATATGAGTAGAAGGCTAAGCATTGAGTATTCTCTTCCCCATTAGATATAGCCTCCATACTCAAATCTCGCTGTTTAATGATGGTCGTTATAATCTCTTTCATGACCATCATTATCCATATACACTGTTTTATAATGTTTTTTATGTTTATAATGGGTCATATAAACATTATTTTCACCATTGTGGTCTATGCGTGTGTATTCATAATTATTTGAATGGCCATAACTATTACTCATGTGATCCCTTACAGTTGGAGGGACATCATGTCTGTCATATGGAATATGGGTATCAACATGTCTACCTGATTCATCATAATACGCTGTTACTTGTCCGTTATTATGATCATTGTCTTCGAAAGATACACTCCATCCTACACTTGATTGTGACCAATAAGACGGATGAGATTGTGGATATTCCTTCTGGAAAGATTGGGATACGCCATTTGGCGGAGTATGATTGTATTGGGAGAATCCAATAAAAACAAAAAATCCAAAAAACATTGTTAATAAACTACTTTTCATAATTAAATTTATTAGGTATGTTCAATAACCCTGCCTAAGAATTTTTTTGAATCTATTGTTAAATCCAAATATTGCACTGGCATTCCTTTTGCCTTTATTTAGCTAATATCTCACTTGGATATTGGATTAATAGCGGGCTGGATTTCTATCCAGCCCTAATATTCATTTTATAAATTTTCTGTTCAAATGAATTTTATCATACGGGTACCATGTTATAAGTCTGAAGTTCCCCGAATCCAATAAGAAAAATTTACACTTAAAGTAATTTGAAACTTAAAACTTTGATTGTTCTCACTCCGCAAGAATTATGACATGCAACAATCAACTAAAGTTGCTGTATAATTAAAATGATCCTGAATTACACATAAGCTGATCATACCTTAATCATAATCATATTATTAAGAAGCATCGTTATTTTACTAGTAAAACTCCCTATGACTTACCATTTTTGGGTATTATCTTTAAATTATAAGATACAGCTTCCGTACAAACTGAAAAACCCAAACGCGCGTACCCCCGGAAAAAACGCTGTACAATTCCATCCAATTTTCCTTTGATTAATATTTTTTCTAAATAATCCATACCCTCAGGGTCGGCATTGTTTTACTCAAAAATTAAAACGATGTTGAAAACTCAGTTTGCAAGGGTATTTTATCTTTGTAATTCATTTTTGCTAATCACTGTTCCCTTTGCTGCCAGTCCAACATTTAACCTCCCCGCATCCTCACTGAAAGAAAAAAACGGACTTAAAACATCATTGACGGAAACCCGCGGCAACTCAAACGGAAATATTCCCGTATTTCGGATAATTATCTCGGGAAATAAATCTGCACAATTCAATTCCGGAAGGCCACAGATGGAATTAAACAAAAATGAAATGTTATTTGTAAGGAAATATATTAAAAACAGCAGCAACTGTCTGGTTAGTGTTAAAAAGCGAAGTTTAATTCCTTTTAATATTATGGATTCTGTTTTTAACCGGTATGGCCTCCCTGTTGAATTAAAATACCTTGCTGTGATTGAATCTGAATTAAAGCCATCTGCACTTAGCCGGGTTGGAGCTAGGGGTCCGTGGCAAATAATGCCAGGAACTGCCCATATCCTTGGCTTGAAAACTACCTTTCTATGCGATGAACGGACAAATTATTATAAAAGTACGATTGCCGCTGCGAGATATTTGAAGGATTTGTATGCACTATTTGATGACTGGCTGCTGGTGCTGGCCGCTTATAACGGGGGACCCGGGCCCGTATATAGAGCCATACGTGAATCCGGCAGCAAAAACTTCTGGATTCTACAGAAATATCTTCCTTCTGAGAGCAGGGATCACGTAAAGAAATTCATTGCAACACATTATTATTTTGAAGGAAGAGGAAGCGAAACAACTTTAACAAAGGCTGAGAATATGAAATATAAAAGAATAGTAAATGCTTTTGTAAAATCATACCATGCTCCAGTGATTTCAGAAAAGCAAAAAATAAGTTCAGAAAATGCATGTATATCTTCAAAATATCTGAAACAGGTTATTAATTATGGCGCGAAGCAGCCAATCGGATTTGATGTGTATGAAGCAAATGGATACTTTCAGGAAAATCAAATCATTGCTAGGCAGAATGAATCTTCTGAAGAAAAATTCAGGAGACTCATGAAAGAGTCTGAAGAAAGTTTAAAGAGATCCGTTAAAATAATATAGGATAATTTTCATAAACTGAGCGGTAACAAAAATAGAAGTCAACTTAAAAAATAATTTGTGAAAAGGATTATGAGGTTTCCGGAAAAGTTAAATATAAAATTAACACCCATATTCATATCTATACTTCTTTTTGGCATTTCATGTAACAAAGAACTAAGTTATGAAGGTCCTTCACCAGCAGGACCGTTCAGTATTTTTACAATTCAAATCCCTGCAGGCCCGACGGAAAACGACAGTACCGGAGGTATTGAACTTGGCGTAAGATTCCGGTCAGCAATTGCCGGATATATTTTGGGAATTAAATTCTATAAAACGACTGGTAATACCGGAATGCATACGGGACAACTTTATACATTTGATGGGACCCTCCTGGCATCAGCTGAGTTCATAAACGAAACGGATAGTGGATGGCAGACAGTACTTTTTACTTCTTCTATACCCATTGTAGCAAATACAACTTATATAGCAGCCTATTATAGCAGCCTGGGAAATTATACTTCAACAGCTTTTGGATTTAATACGGCAATAACGAATGGACCATTAACAGGTTTAGCCGACGGCGCCGATGGAATAAATGGTTTATATAAATATACTGATACGCCTGCTTTTCCTGGCCTTGGTCATTTGTCTAATAATTATTGGGTAGATGTTTTAGAATCGGACAATCCGGTTGAATGATACTACAGAATTCGAATCATTTGACATACTTTAATTAAGTTGATATTTTTACAATTAGAATAATTATTCAGTTAGTCTGACCCATGCGATGAAATCGGTCGCAGGGATCATATTAAGACCAAGTGCTCTAAGCATGGTTACCAGTTGTCCGTTATGATAGGTGCTGTGATTGAATATATGCGTCAACAGTAAATCGTAAGGTTGATGAAAGGATTGACCTGCCAGGTTGGTGTAATGAACCTCTTGTGTCAATTGAAAATCTTCCTTTGAGGCAAACCAGTCCACCCAGAGTTGATCCACTGCCTGGAGGGCCTCTGAAAGTTTTTCCATTGATTCATTGAACGGATCTCCAGTTATTTTAATAGGCGCAAGATTTAAGCGTCCCAGCCATAAACTTTCTGCTCCCCATATATGAAATACCGTTTTGTACAAGTTGTCAAAACTGCTGGGTATTGTTGTGTGTTGTTGTTTTTCACTAAGCGTATTGATCAGGTCCAGGAGTCTTTTATGTGCCCATTGATTATACCGGGCATATCTGAACAGTAAATCACTAATTAACATGCTAATATATATTTTTCTGATTCTGAGAATTTTACGACCGGTTTTGGATGTTTTTTATTATCGTGTTAATTTAACGATACGTAAACTTACGATAAAATCGAGTGATCCTGCGCTACCGGGAATAACTAAACGCAGTTACTTTTGATATATCCAATTCAAATGAAATAACCGATCCAATCCGAAAGAAACCAAGAATCCAATCCTTACAGAAAAACATTTAAGATCCTATTTTTGAAAAGCCGCCGATAAATCCAGGCGGTTTTTTCTTTTGCAGCCCTCGCTTAACAAATTGTTTCCATTCGCTTAACATAACGTTCATATGTAAGGGAATGATAACATTTTTTTACAGTTTCAACCTTTTCAATTTTCTTATCTAAGATTATATTTGAAATCCACATAAAACAGAATTATGCAGATCGTACTTGAATTTATACGGAGCTGGTTTATCTGGAAGCCTGTTAAAGAAGAAGAAGAAAATTATTTCCTCATAAACTAAATATTTTCTAATAGTTGCAATATTTACCGGGAAACTGCTATTTTTTCTAATGGGGCCGAAATATTATCAGGAATTGAAATGGTGAAAAGGGTACCCTCATTTTCTTTGCTTTTAGCTGAAATAAAACCCTGATGTTTTTCTGCAATTCTTTTACAAAGTGCGAGCCCAATTCCGGTTCCCTTGTACTCTGTAGTTCCATGCAATCTTCGGAACATTTCAAAAATCTGACTGGCATATTGCTGATCAAATCCAATACCATTGTCTTCAACATAAAGCCTGTAGTAAATATTTTGAGATCTTTTTTTGTCAATGCCTTTTTCGTCATTGGATATTGAAGAAAAAATTCGTATCACACGATCCCCTTTTAGTTTGGAAAATTTCAGCGCATTACTGATGAGATTTTCAAACATCAATCGGAAAAGAACCGGATTTACTTTGAGAATGGGAAGGTTTTCAATTAAAATTTCAACTTTTTTTTCCTGAATGGATTGGTGAAAATCAGTCAAAATTTCACCGACCAGAATATTCAGATCCGTCTCTTCAAAGGGGTTTTCATCTTCAGAGACCCTGGTCAGGGATAGTATATCCTTAATTAGCAATTGCATCCTTTGTGCGCCATCTGTAATACGGCTAAGATAATTTTGTCCTTCTTCGTCAAGATGGTTCTGATATTTTAGACAAAACCTGTCTATCATCATTCTGATTTTTCGAATAGGCTCCTGCAGATCATGAGAAGCCATATAAATAAAAAAATCCATATCCTTATTCAAGGTTTCAAGATGGGAGACATTTTCCAGTAACTTGCGGTTTAGTTCTGTAATTTTCTCTTCCGATGCAATCCGTTCCCTTATTTCGAGCTCGAGCGTTTTGTTTATGGCAAGAAGCCTTTGCTCCTGTGCAAAAAGCATTTGGTTTTTCCGATAGAGATCAATATATACGGAAACTTTAGCCCTTAATAAATCCGGCTTGATAGGCTTATAAATATAGTCAACCGCTCCTGACCGGTAGGCTTTAAAAATGTATTCTTCTCCATAGTTGATTGCTGTTATGAAAATTATCGGGATCAGGCGCAATTTTTCCCTTTCGTAAATCAGGGCGGCCGTTTCAAGGCCATTCAAATTGGGCATGTTAACGTCCATCAATATGAGTGCAAAGTCAATCTCACGAAGTAATATTTTCAACGCTTCTCTTCCTGAACCGGCTTTTATAAATTGATATTCGTCGGGACTGAGAATAGACTCCATAGACATCAAATTGTCTTCCCGGTCATCTACCAGAAGTATTTTAGGTCGCATAGGTCGATTTATTTATAACACCAGATTCTCATTAGCGATAGTAGCTGGTCAATTTTTAAGGGTTTAGTAATATAATCAGAAGCGCCCGCTTCAATACATTTCAACCGGTCTCCCTTCATGGCTTTGGCGGTCACAGCAATAATAGGAAGCAGGCCGTTTTTGTGTTCACGCCGGATCTTCTGAGTGGTTTCATACCCATCCATTTCCGGCATCATAATATCCATTAAGACCATGTCAATCTTATTAGAGATGTTGTTAATTATAGAAATCGCATCTTTACCACTCTCCGCTGTCACAACATTCATTTTATAACGCTCGAAAACGGTCGTCAGCGCAAACAGGTTACGAACATCATCATCTACAACCAGAATATTTTTACCAGTCAGGATATCTTCTTTCATCCTGATATTTTCTATCAGTTTCTTTTTATCGGGCGCAAGCTCATCATGCCTGATATGAAGCTGCATGACCGTTTCTTCAAGGAGATGCTCAAGGGAATGCACCCCTTTCGTCATGACGGTATTGGAATATTGATTCAGGTGATGTATTTCTTTTGGATTAAATTCTTTGGCACTGTATACGATAATAGGTGTCAGATTCGCCTTTGTTTCATTTATTTGTTGAATCAGGTCATGCCCTGAAATGTCGGGAAGTGTATAGTCCAGAATAATACAATCATAAGATTCGTTCTGTAGCGCTTCCATTGCTGAAGATCCATTGGCTGCAAGAGTAATGTGCACCTGATCCCCGCCAAGTATTTTAACTATCTGTGAAGAGTCCGGTTCGTTGTCTTCTATTAATAAGATTTTTTTGATTTCCTTCTGATTGAATTGTATAAAATCGTGATAGAGAAGATCCAGATCTTTATTATCCAATGGTTTCAAATGGAAACTCCGCGCTCCCCGCTGTAAAGCGAGGATTTTGTTTTCTTCTCCGGAAATCAGGTGAATGGGGATATGCCGGTAGTTTAAATCACTTCGTAAAAGATCCAGAACTTTCCAGCCACTCGTATCAGGAAGTTTAACATCAAGAGTGATTGCGATTGGAATATGTCGGTTGATGAAATCAAATACTTCAAGATAATTTGTGGCAACTATTGCTTTAAGTCCGGAAATATGGGCTTTTTCAATTAAAATTTTGGCAAACCGGAGATCATCTTCCACAATCAGAATCAGTTTGTCCTGCGAATGAATATTAGACCTGTCATCCCCACTGTCATTGATCATTTCACTGACCATATTCAGATTTGCATTTTCCAATCCTTCGGTTGTTATTCTGAGGGAATTTAACAGGGAATCAATTTCTGTAGGTTCTTCACTCAGTTGTAACTGATCATATTTCCCAATCTTGGGGAGTGTTTCATGATATACAATATTGCTGGTTGTTTCGACAGGAAGGAATAGAGTAAATGTACTTCCCTGTGACAATATACTTTCCAATTCAATGGTCCCACCCAAAAGTTCAGCAAGTCCGCGGCTTATGGAAAGGCCCAGACCGGTACCACCATATTTTCTGCTTGTTGAACCTTCAGCCTGCTGAAATGCTTCGAAAATTATGTTTTGTTTTTCCTGTGGAATTCCGATTCCTGTATCTATAATGGCAAATGCAACAACTTTTTTAGCGGTATCGAGAACCGGATTACCTTGTTTCCATCTATCCCTTGCTTCATAAATTTTCAGTTTTACTTCACCCTTTTCTGTGAATTTGAAAGAATTCGAAAGAAGGTTTTTGAGAATTTGATTCAATCGTTGTAAATCTGTTTCCATTGAATCAGGTAAATTAGGATCTGTTTCAATTGTAAAACGAAGATGTCTTGCTTCTGAAATAGGCTTGAAAGTTGTTTCAACGAAGGAAGCGATTTCAGTAAAACGAACAGAAGAAAAATTCGCTGTAATGAATCCGGATTCGATTTTGGACAGATCGAGAATATCATTGATTAGCTGAATCAGATCATCTCCGCATGAATGAATGGTTTTTGCATAACGGATTTGTTTATCATTCAAATTGCCTTCTGCATTTTCATATAATTGTTGGGCTAATATCAACAAACTGTTTAAAGGAGTTCTCAATTCATGTGACATATTGGCCAGGAACTCTGACTTGTATTTCGATGTAAGTGTAAGTTGTTCAGCTTTTTCTTCCAATGAAAGTCGGGCTTCTTCTACTTCCTTATTTTTAGCCTCCACTTCATTTTTCTGTTTTACAAGCAATAAGGCTTTATCTTGTAATTCATCATTTGTACGGCTTAGCTCTTCCTGTTGTATTTTTAATTCTCCTGCCAGCGATTGAGACTGAGCCAGCAATTCTTCTGTACGTGTATTGGCTTCGATGGTATTAAGTACGATTCCGATACTTTCGGTCAGCTGGCTCAGAAAATCAAGATGTGTTTCACTGAATTCATCCAGAGAAGCAAGTTCAATAACAGCTTTAACTTTGTTTTCAAAAAGTACTGGAAGAATAATCAGATTGGCCGGTTTGGCACGGCCCAGACCTGAATTGATCTTAATATAGTTAGAAGGTACCTTTGAAAGTATAATGCGTTCTTTTTCGAAAGCAACCTGACCTACCAAACCTTCACCAATAGCAAATTCTGTAGAAATATTTTTATCTGACTTATATCCGTATGCTGCGAAAAGATGTAGAGAGGAGTTTTGCGTTTCATCCAGTTGTTTAAAAATGTAAAACGCTCCATAGTGTGCAACAACCACCTGAGCGAGTTCAGATAAAATACGTTGAGTAACTGTTTTTAAATCCTTTTGTCCCTGAAGCATCTGGGTGAACTTTGCCAGATTTGATTTTAACCAGTCCTGTTCCTGGTTACGGAGGGTTGTTTCTTTCAGATTTGCAATCATCTGATTAATTGTGTCTTTAAGTGCTTCTACCTCACCCTTGGCTTCCACACGGATTGTACGGGTAAGATCTCCTTTTGTAACTGCCGAAGCTACTTCTGAGATTGACCTCACCTGTGTCGTTAAATTTTGAGCCAGTTGGTTAACATTTTCCGTCAGGTTTTTCCAGATACCGGAAGCACCAGGTACGCTGGCCTGTCCTCCTAGTCTGCCATCCACACCGACTTCCCTGGCAACAGTTGTTACCTGATCGGCGAACAGCGCAAGTGTATCTATCATTTCATTGATTGTATCTATAAGTTGTGCCACCTCACCTCTGGATACGATGGTCAGTTTTTGCTTAAGGTTTCCGGTAGCGACTGAAGTCACTACTTTAGCAATTCCCCGAACCTGGTTAGTCAGATTTGAAGCCATCATATTCACACTATCTGTCAGGTCCTTCCAGGTTCCAGCCACACCCCGGACTTCTGCCTGACCACCCAGCTTTCCTTCCGTACCCACTTCCCTTGCAACGCGGGTAACTTCAAAAGCAAATGAATTGAGTTGTTCCACCATAGTGTTGATGGTGTTTTTCAAATCCAGTATTTCTCCTTTCACGTCAATGGCAACTGTTTTGGAAAGGTCACCACTGGCAACGGCTTTTGTAACTTCAGCAATATTCCTGACCTGCGCTGTCAGGTTTCCGGTCATCTGGTTTACAGAATCGGTGAGGTCCTTCCATGTTCCAGCCACTCCGGGTACAAAAGCCTGGCCCCCTAGTTTACCATCTGTACCTACTTCCCTGGCAACTCGTGTTACTTCAGAAGCAAATGCCCGAAGCTGATCTACCATCGTATTCAAAGTTTCTTTCAAACGGAGAATTTCTCCACGGACATCCACTGTAATTTTTTTGGACATGTCTCCATTGGCAACCGCAATCGCAACCTCAGCAATATTTCTTACCTGGGCTGTAAGATTACCAGCCATTTGATTCACAGAATCTGTAAGGTCCTTCCAGGTACCAGCAACACCAGGTACATTAGCCTGCCCTCCTAATTTTCCTTCCGTGCCTACTTCACGTGCTACACGGGTGACTTCAGAAGCAAATCCACGCAACTGATCCACCATGGTGTTAATGGTATTTTTTAGTTCAAGGATTTCCCCTTTCACATCCACGCCGATCTTACGAGATAAGTCCCCGTTGGCAACGGCTGTTGTTACTTCTGCAATATTTCGTACCTGTGATGTCAGGTTACTGGCCATGATATTAACACTATCCGTTAAATCCTTCCAGGTACCCCCGACACCTGGCACGTTAGCTTGCCCGCCCAGTTTTCCTTCAGAACCCACTTCACGCGCCACACGTGTAACTTCAGATCCAAAAGAATTGAGCTGATCCACCATTGTGTTAATGGTATTTTTTAACTCAAGTATCTCACCCTTTACATCCACAGTAATTTTCCTCGAAAGATCACCTTTTGCAACTGCCGTAGTGACTTCTGCAATCTTTCGAACCTGACCTGTAAGGTTACTTGCCATCCCATTCACGCTATCTGTAAGATCCTTCCATACACCTCCTACACCTTCAACCGTTGCCTGTCCGCCGAGCTTACCTTCTGAACCCACTTCACGGGCCACACGGGTAACTTCAGATGCAAAACCACGCAACTGGTCCACCATAGTATTAATGGTATTCTTTAATTCAAGAATTTCTCCTTTTACTCCCACGTCAATTTTGCGTGAGAGGTCACCTGAAGCAACCGCAGTGGTTACTTCCGCTATATTTCGTACTTGCGAAGTCAGGTTGCTGGCCATTTTATTTACGCTGTCTGTAAGATCCTTCCAGGTTCCTCCAACTCCCGGAACGTCGGCCTGACCTCCCAGCTTTCCCTCCGATCCCACTTCTCTTGCCACACGGGTTACTTCTGAACCGAAGGAGTTGAGTTGATCAACCATTGTATTGATCGTATTCTTAAGTTCAAGGATTTCACCCTTAACATCCACAGTAATTTTTCTA
>Ga0210384_10005932_pt1 | contig 13108 bp, 5 predicted proteins | sample IncBWH2MmetaG_FD_160574 | JGI IMG/M metagenome (GOLD analysis project Ga0210384, IMG submission 160574) | Forest soil microbial communities from Barre Woods Harvard Forest LTER site, Petersham, Massachusetts, United States - Inc-BW-H-2-M | ecosystem: Environmental > Terrestrial > Soil >... | reverse complement strand
GACGGCCTCCGCCACCGACCTCACCCTCGCCGCATCTCCAGCTTCTCTGCCTGCCAACGCGTGGGGGCCGGCCGGAGTTGACGATGTCAAGCCATCGGTCGCCATGGGTGTCGCCTGCCCTTACCAGCATGTCCTGGACTCCACCGGTGACCGGGTGAAACAGCTGGTGGAGAACATCTCTCGTTTCGCCGCCGTCGAAGATTTGCTTCACGAACAACTCGACCAATCCGGCAATCCCATCACCAAGGAAACCCGCAAGTTCAACTATGTTGCATCCATCAGCGAGCTGCGCCCGGGTTTCTTGTCGACCGATGAATACCGCAACGAAAAATACGGCGTCTCGGACTTGCCAGACGGCATTGTGACGACCGGGTTTGTGACCCTGGCCCTGATCTTCCATCCCGACATGCGCGACAATTTCGAGATGACGTGTGAAGGCTTGGGTGAGTGGCACGGCCAGGCCACCTGGCTGGTGCACTTCCGGCAGCGCGAAGATCGGCCGAGCCGCTTCGCCGACTATGTGGTGGGATCGGAAAGATATCCCATGAAACTGAAGGGCCGCGCCTGGATCAATGCCAACGATTTTCAGATTGTCCGCATTGAATCCGACCTTGCCAACCGAATCCCGCAACTCCCCGTTTCGCATCAGATTGCTGAATATGGTCCGGTCCGTTTCCAGTCGAAGAGTACGGACCTCTGGCTGCCGCAGCACGTCGATATCTTTTTCGAAATGGGCCGCCACCGTTATTACCGGCGGCATAGCTTCGATCACTACATGCTGTTCTCAGTGAACTCGGAAGAGAAATCACCAGCCATCAAAAAGGCTCCCCCCAGCGATCCGGTCCAGAACCAGTGAGTAGCTGGACGCGGTAGGATTCGCTCCACCAGACTGAAAACCCCTGCAGCGATTCAGAGACCGCCTGAGAACTCTATTGGTGGGAAGGGCGATGGAACCATCCAACGCCAGCCGCGAAGCGGCGGAATGTGATAGCCCGGCACGTAAGTGCCGGGAAAAGTGGGAAGAGAGCGCGAGTCCCAGGGACGACACGAGCTCTCACGCACACACCTCAGCGCTGCGATAACGGACGGTCGGCAAAGACTACTTTTGCGCCAAATCTCTGAGCAGCGGCTTCGAGATCTCCCTCAATCCATTGCAATCGCTTGGCGTGCTCAACCCAGAGAAATCTGCATCAGAAAATAAAGCAGGGCCAGGCTTACGCCCGGCCCTGCCAGTTTCTGTCACTAGGCTAGAAGTAGAACTTCGCCCCCAATTGCAGCACGCGGCCGTCGCCTTGCGTCGAGATCGTCTGCGTGCGGAAGATCCGCCCGAAGGTAGCCGCGTCGATCGGTGATGCGTCTTCGGAGTTGAACCCCGGAGTAAGCGGGTTCGAGAAATTAGCGTGGTTGAAGGTGTTAAACGTTTCCAGGCGAAGCTGGATGTAGCGGGATTCATCGATATGGATGTTCTTCTCCAGCGCCAGGTCTGAATAGTTCGTGCCTGGCCCGTAGAAGGGGTTGCGGCTCGCGTTGCCGATGCCGGCTCCGCGGGTCGGAATCACAAACGAGGCCGGCGGTGCTCCCGTAGCGGCGGACCCATTGGTGAACCAGTATTGCCCGATCGGGGTCGGAGGATTGGTTGTGGGGTCGAACTGCTCCGTTCGCGGATTCACGAAGTGCAACTTCACGCCCGTACCGTTCATACGATCCGGACACGCGAAGAAGGAGACGTTCAGGTCGCAGGTGTCAGATGTGGAATTGAGGTTGAAGACGCCAACGGGTGTCCCATGCTGCAGCGTGTAAATACCCGACAAGTTCCAGTCATCGGTTAACCGCTTCCAGTGATGACCGAACTTGTAGAACGGCAGAGTGTAGGTATAGCTCGCCACAAATCGCTGTGGCGCATCATTAGCAGAAGGAGCCCACATGTGGGCCGGGTCGAATGTATTGATCCCCGGGAAGTTGAACGCGCTGTTCTCTAGGTTCGACGTCTGGTCAAAGTAGCGCGACCAAGTATAAGCCGCCAACACCTGGAGTCCGCCGCTGAAGTGACGGTTCACTTCAACCTGCAGGGAGTTATACCGTGAGTTGTACTCCGTGTTTTCGATGCCCATTTGGCCATAGACATTGAGATCCAACGGCGTTCCCCCCGGCGTTCCGAACGCTGGGCAGCGGTTCGGGTCGTTCAGGTGAAAGCCATTGCTGCAATGGCCCCCGGTCGGTCCTACATAGGCCGCCGCGTCCGGGTTGATACCAGGGAATACACCGGCGAGATTCAGGTTATACGCACCCTCCAGGTGGCGCGCCTGGCTGCCAACGTAGCCGACCGAGACCACAGTCGACTTGTCCAGCTGCCGCTCGACGGTCAAATTGTAGTTTGTGGCTCTCGGTGCGGTGATGCGCGGATCGTTGACCACGGTCCCAAGTCCGACGGGCTCGAATGGCGCGAAATTGATATTGCTGCCAACAGCCGGAGCAGCAAACGGGAACAATTGCGGCGCCGAGCAGCCGTCAGTGGCAAAGGCCACACTCTGAAAGGGGTTGACAAATCCCGGTGTTGATGCAGGACAACTCGCCAAGGAACCGCTGGAGCTGAGGGCAAACGGAGCGTTGGTGAGTGTCTGCAGCGACAGTTCCGACTCGCTGCGGTTGTAGTACAGCCCGGCTCCGCCTCGTACACTCCAGTTATGGGAGTTTCCTGGACTCCAGGCGAATCCCAGCCGCGGAGCAAAGTGATTGTAGTGCACGGTCATTCCGCCGTACTTGTTGATCCCCGTATCACCCGGGAATACCAGCCCTACAGGAGCGCCGGGGAACACGGTCGACTGCTGACCCGGACGGAACGCGGATTGTATCTCGCCGTTGCCAAACAGGTTTCTCCACGGTGTTTCCACATCCCAGCCCGTGCCGATGGTCAGTGTCAAGTTCGGTCTGATCTGCCACTGATCCTGAACGTAGGCATACAATTCGTGTGCTCTCTCGCGCACGATCGATCCGCTTCCCTGGGTGTAGCTGTCCGGAACTCCTAGCAGAAAATCTGTGCCGGTGATGCCAGTGGAAAACGCACCGGCGCCGGTAAACTGGAAATTGCCGTTGTGGTTGTTGAAGAACGGGTTGTTTACCTGGTTGATGTCGGCGGTAAACCCAGCCTTGAGAGTGTGACGGCCCCAGACCTTGCTGAAGTTGTCTACTGCCTGATACGTGTTTTGCACGCGCGGCTGCGGGCCGTTGTTGCTGAACCCGAGAACAAACAAACCGGCAACGTTCATAAGCGGCAAGGATTCCACAGCACGATCCTGCGGGATGATTCCGGTGAAACCGTAGGCCGTAGGATCGATCGTCGCCACTGGGTCGACGGCCGCAAAATTGAAGCGCGTATAGCCGATGCGCGCCTCGTTGAGCGTGGTCCCACTAAAGGTATGGTTCCACGCCACCGAGTATTGCTTTTGATGACGCAGCGCCTGCTCTGAGAATCCCGGAACCGTTGCCCCGGTAAACGGAAGCGAATCAACTGACGGATGGGTCTCGAACAGGTTGTAGAACCACAGCGAGTCCTTGCGGGACAGCGTGTAGTCAATGCGATAAAGATACTGATAGTCCTTCTGTGTCGTAGTCGGGTTGAACGTAAAAGTGTTGGCTCCCTGGTTCGCGATCGGAACGTACTGGTTCATCAGCTTTGCCGGCAAGGTGTTGTTGAAGTTCCCCGCATCGACCACCCCCGTGCTGAACAGGCCGTTGGTCGTCGGGTTGCAAGCCGCGGACGTTGGCAGTTGCCCGACACAAGTGGCTGGGTTGTAACTAATCCCGTATGGCGTACCTTGCGGGCAGGCTACTCCCGCACAGGGCGACGCACTGTCACCGATCAGTTGCACCGGCGACGGGTTGGGGTTGGCAACTGCGACCACGAGGCCTGTGTTCGGATCCAGTATCAGGGCACCGTTGAAGCCATTGCCATTCGCACCCGCATCGGCCGAGAAGTCTCCACCCCGCTCGGCGTTGCTGAAAACCGGGACCGATGGGATGGCTCCAGTTTGCGGATTCCGCGCCTTCAGGCCCTGGAATGAAAAGAAGAAAAACGCCCGATCCTTGACTACCGGCCCGCCGATCGTGCCGCCAAACTCGTTCTGATGGAATTGCGAGGCTTTTGTGCGGAACCATCCCTTGCCGTCGAGGAAGGTGTCCCGATAGAACTCAAAGCCGCTGCCGTGAAAAGCATTCGTGCCACTCTTGATGAGAGCGTTAATCACCGTCCCGGAATTTCGCCCGTACTCCGGGTTCAGAGTATTGGTGACCAGGCGGAACTCGCCGATCGCATCAGGACTGGGGATCACCAGCGCCGTATTCAAAGTCGGATCGTTCGAGTCAACGCCGTTAATCATGAAGGAGTTCTGCTGCGTTTCCTGGCCGTTGCCGGAAAACGCTCCGTTCGCGCCTCCGAAGCGGTCGGTTGTTCCTACCACGCCGGGCTGCAACTGTTGCAGCGCGGTCCAGTTACGCCCGTTCAAAGGAATGTCGACAATCTGACTTCCCTCAATCGTCGTGCCCAGTTGCATCTCCGTTTGTTCGACCTGTACCGCATTGGCCGAAACCTCGATTGCCTCCGATACGGCGCCCAGTTCCAGCTTCGCCGTCATCGTGTAAATCTGAGCGACATCCAGATGGATTCCGCTGATCCGAAAGGTCTTGAAGTTGGCAGCATTGACCGTTACTGAATAGTTCCCAACGGCAAGCTGCTGAAAGACGTAAATCCCGTTCGAGGCGGACGTGATCTTGGTCTGTATTCCTGTGTCGTTGTTCGTCGCTACAATCGACGCATTCGGCACCGCCGCGCCGCTGGGATCGGTGACCGTCCCGCGAATGCTGCCATAGAGGTTGTCAGCCAAGGCAGGCTGTACCGAGATGAGGATCGTCAGCACAAAAGCTACGACGATCACCAGCCACTGAAAATGAACCGGATACTGCTTAGAGTCTGACGACATAGGTTCTCTCCTGAGCACTGGAAGAAGTTTGTGAGGCGCCCCAAACAAAGACTGTTTTTCTAAACATGCCAATACACCGATGGACTTGTGCTGTTATGCACGTACCGCTCCATAACAATCAAACAACAAGTGGCTTGTTTACATCAATTTGTATTGGCAAAGAGTTGTATCGGCATCCGAAAATTGGAACGGTCCGGTGCTTGTCTATGACTTTTGGGATTTGTTTGGCAGCCTGAGTTCGCTGGTTTTCGTCGATTTATTTCCCTCGCTTCTACCCCGAATCTCTCGTTCGTTCCCGTTCTCCTGGCTCCAACACGGCAGCGCACGATCGAATGTTGAGTTTGTATCTGCGAGCTGACAATTCGAGTTTGTACTCAGCGCGTCCGTAAATTGGCAGGTGTTACTTCTTTGTTAGGATCGATGTTCTGATTGTGAGGGCAATAATCCGTCCACTTTGTGTTGCCGGTAGGCGGTTTCATCTTCGAGCACAGGCCCATCTAGGGCGCAGTTTACGCACGAATTCATGCTTGCCGGATCTCTTCAGGTCCCACTTCTCAAAAGCGGTGATTTGGGAGGAAGCGTCGAGAAACCCACGCGCGATCTATTCGTCCAAAGCAAAAAATAAGGGCCGGGCTTAAAGCCCGGCCCTTGTGATTCCAGCCACTGATCAGAAGTAGAACTTCCCCCCCAGTTGCACGACCCGGCCCGCACCATTGGTGGTTATTCCCTGGACGGTGTCAACTTGCCCGAACTGGGCGTTGCCAACCACACCAACGGGAGCGGCGAAGTTCGCATGGTTAAACGTGTTGAACGTCTCCATCCGCACCTGGAAATACATTGTTTCGGTGACGTGAACATTTTTTTCGATGGCCATGTCCCAGAAATTCAACCCCGGCCCATAAAACGGGTTGCGATTGGCAGTGCCTATCGTCCCTACGGGCGGAGTCGTGAACGCCGCAGGATTCACCCACTGAGGCGCCTGGCCGCTCTTTATGGCTGGCCTTGGGTTGTGGTTGATCTGCAATGGCGCCCCGGTAGCGTTGGCGAAACTCGGATTCAAGAAGAACGCATCGGGGAAGGACCACTGCAGGTCCGAAAAACTGTTGTCGAAGACCGCCACGGGGAAGCCCTTCTGGTATGTCCCGATGCCGGAAATGTTCCAATCGTCCGTTAGCTGCTTCCAGTGGTGCCCATATTTATAGAGCGGGAGCGTGTAGGTGAAGTTGACCACCAGGCGCTGCGGTGCATCATTGGCCGAAGGCCCGTAATTCTGACGGTTGTTATATACGTTGAACGCGGGCTGATTAAAGGCGCTGTTCTCCAGGTTCGAGGTGTAATCGAAGTTGCGAGACCAGGTGTAGGACGCCTGAAGTTGCAGACCCCCGCTGAAACGCCGGTTGATCGACGCTTGCAAAGAGTTGTAGTTGGAACTCCAGTTGGTGGCGAACAGGCCAATCTGCCCGTAGACGTTCGGGTCAACTTGGAATGTGGCGCCGCCGGTGCAGAGTCCCAGAAAGAAATCGCTGGTGCAACCCATAGCGATTGCCGCCGGATTCACTCCTGGAGCTTGCCCGGCTGGATTCAGGTTGTATGCGCCCTCCAGTCGTCGCCCCTGGCTTCCAACGTAACCAATGGTTGCAACCGTCGATTTCGAGACCTGGTATTGAACGTTCAGATTGTAGTTTGTCGACCGCGGGGTCGTCAGCCGAGGATCCTCGAAAACCGAGTTGAACCCAAGCGGCTCAAACGGGGCGAAACTGGGAGACGCCCCGGCCGCCGGCGGAACGAACGGGAAGGGATCGCTCGCGACGGCGCTAGGAATCGCCCCCACCGGGTTAGGATTCACAGAAGTGTAAGGGTTAGCAAAGTTCGAAGAGGTACCGAAATTTCCCACGCCACTGGAAGCCAGGGAGAATGGAGCGTTGCCCAGAGTCTGCAGCGTGGCTTCTTCTTCGGACCGGTTGTAATAAAGCCCGATGCCCCCGCGGATACTCCAGTTGTGCGAGGCTCCCGGGCTCCAGGCAAACCCGAAGCGCGGGGCGAAGTCTTTGAAGGGAACCTTAGGCCCACCGTATTGATTGATCCCCTTGTCGCCGGGGAAGACGATGCCGATCGGAGCGGTCGGGAACACGGTGGACTGTTGACCCAACCGGAATGCGGAAAGAGCCAATCCCCCCGCGTACAGATTCTTGTACGGCGTTTCGATATCCCAGCCCAAGCCAAGCGTCAGCGTCAGGTTAGGTCTCATTTGCCACTGATCTTGGGCATATGAGTAGTATTCCCGTGCCCGCGCCCTGACGATGGCGCCACTGTTCTGCTGGAATTGGTCCGGGATGCCAAGCAGGAAGTCTGCTCCTGTATTGTGGGTCGAGAACACTCCCGCCCCGCCGAACTGATAGGTGCCATTCAGGTTGCTGAAGAATGGGTTGTTAATCTCCAGGCGGTCCATGTTGAAACCAGCTTTGAAAGTATGGTGGCCCCAGACCTTGCTGAAGTTGTCCACCACCTGATAGGTGTTTTGGACGCGCGGTTGTGGCCCATCTGCGCTGAAGCCCAGGCTGAATCGGCCCGAGACCGACACGACGGGAAGCTGCTGGGCCGCCGGGTTCTGGTTGCTGGTGATGCCAGTGAAGCCGTATGCAGACGGGCTCTGCGTTGAAGCGGGCGTTACCGCCTGATAGTTGGTGCGGAGGTAGGCAAAGCGCGCTTCGTTCAGCGTAGTGCCGGAAAAGGTGTGGTTCCAGGCGACAGTGTCTCCAAAAAACTTCTGCGGGTTGGTTGCGCCGAAACCAGGAAGATTCGATCCCACGAAAGCCAGGGCATCGTTGGTCTTGTCGTTCTCATACAGACCGTAATACCAAAGTGAGTCTTTATTGGTGAGTTTTTCGTCGATTCGGTAGATATATTGATTCCGTTTTGCGGTCTCAAGGGGGTTGAACTGGAATTGATTGCCCCCCGCATTCGGTAGCGGAACATATTGATTCATCAGCTTCAGCGAGAGTGCGTTGAGATCAACGGCTGGGAGAACCCCCGTGCTAAACAGGCCGTTTGAGGTAAACGTTGTGCACACTGCGGAATTAGCCGCATTGCCTACGCAAGCGTTGCTAATGTCACCTCCAAACAATGTGCCTGCCGCGCACGGAACTCCAGCACACCCAGAGGCGCTGTCCCCGGTAAGAGGAAACGGCGAGACATTCGGGTGGTTAACCCTGGTAACTAAGTTCGTGTTTGGATCAACCGTAAGTGTTGCGTTAAAACCCCCGGTAGCCGAGAAGTCTCCGCCACGCTCGCCGGGCGACGCCCCAGAAGGCCCGCTGAATACCACCGGAGTGGGCTGGCCAAGATTGATACCGTTAAAACTGCTGGGGAAGGCACCGGGCTGCGGCACCACTGCCTGTCTGCCCTGGTACGAGAAGAAAAAGAACGCATGATTCTTAACGATGGGTCCGCCGATCGTTCCGCCATACTGGTTTTGGTGAAAGAGGGCCCGCGATTTCTGGAACCATGGAATTGCGTCCAGAAACGTATCCCGATAAAACTCGAAGGCATCGCCGTGGAACTGATTGGTGCCGTTCTTGATGGCAGCGTTGACTACGGCGCCGGAATTTCGCCCGTACTCAGGATTAATGGTGCTCGTTACCAAATCAAACTCGCCGATGGCATCGGGGCTGGGTATGACCAACGGAGTATTCAGCGAAAGATCGTTGGAATCGGTTCCATTGATCAAAAAAGAATTCTGTTGCGTCTCTGCTCCGTTGGTGGAATAGCCACCCTGATTGCCGGTGGTGCCAAACCGGTCCGAGCCTCCCTGCACGCCCGGCTGAAGCTGCATCAGCTGCGTCCAGTTGCGACCGTTCAGCGGCAGGTCGACAATCTGGTTCCCGGTGATTGTCGTGCCCAGCTGCATGCTGGTGGTTTCCACCTGCGCAGGATTGGCTTCGACCTCAACTACCTCAGCCACTGTGCCGAGGTCCAGCTTGACGTTCAACCCGTACACCTGGTCGAGATCCAAATGAATGCCCGAGGCCTGGAATGTCTTGAAATTCGGCGCCGTGACGTTGACCTTATAGTTGCCGATCAGAAGCTGGGGAAACACGTATGCTCCAGTCTGATTCGAGGTAACGGTGGTCTGAATCCCGGTGTCAGCATTGGTGGCCACTACCTTAGCGTTGGGTACCGCAGCGCCGGTAGGATCGGTAACGCTGCCGCGAATGCTGGCGTAAAGGTTGTCGGCGAGGGCAGGCTGCACGGTCGCAAACAGAGCTAGCACGAGCGCCGAGACGATCACCAGCCACTGAGAATAAACCCGGTACTGCTTAGAGTCTGACCGCATAACATTCTCTCCTGAGCAATGGAAGAAGTTGTGAAACTGAAAACGAGGCCGCGTACAAAGACAGAACCAATCCACGAATGGACGTGTGTGATAGGCATCTGACACTCCATAACAATCAAATGGCAAAGCCTTCGCCTCGAATGACTTGTCAATCTTCTGTTGTGTGTTTTGGATTCTGAAATTGGAACTTGGGAGGGTCAGTGGTATGAGTTTCAGAATTCGCTCGACATTCATCCCTGCCGATTCACAGGCGATACGCTATCGGGCTCGCTTCTTCCCTGACATTCTTGTCGTGTCTTGTTCTCCCGGCTTCAGTGCACGGCGCACGATCGGTGTGTTGAGCTTGTATGTGCGAGAGCTGACAGTTCCACCCTCGTCTTTCACCTGGATGACAAACACGGGCAGCGTTCCTTCTTTGTCAAACGTTTGTGTGCCGACTGTGACTGGCAACACACCATCTAGTTTGTGTTCCCGGTAGGCAGTTTCGTAGCGATGTTTTCTGACGTTCCAGGTGAATACGCGGACCTGGTCGAAGTCGTACCGGAGGCCATCGTGTGGTTCGGTCAGCGCGCATACATATTCCGGAACTTTCTTGTCGCCGTCCTGCACCTGGTTAAGCACGAAGAATGAAACGAATCGCTGGCCTTCGGCATATTGGGCAATGTCCAGGGGAACATCCAGGTCCACCATGCGGGCCAGAACCCATCCCACGCGCCCCTGATCGTCGCGCACCAGCCACCAGTCTTCCAGCACCGGCTCAGCCGGGGCGTTGTCCGCAGGTTTCGCGCCGTTTCGAGAAGCGCCTGCGCGGCCCGCACGACTCTGCGCCGACTTGGCGGGCGATCCCGTCTGCACTCCAGCCCTGGCGGCAGCCGCCGCTCCAGGCGGCTTCTCCTTCTCCGCAGTTGCGCGCTTCAGTATCGCAACCTTCGCAGCCGCCGCAAGCTGATAAAGATGTTCGGTCTCGCGTCCCGGCGTGACGTGCAGATTGGTTTCGTTGCGGAGCGTGCCGGGGGACTGCATCGGATCGTTCTGATTGTCGGCGGTCAGCTTCTGGACTGCATCGAAAGTTTGCTGATCGACCAAAAACCGCTGCTCAATCCAGCCTTCGATCCCGGTGCCGGTGCGCACGCGGGCGAAGCGCTTCTCTTTCTCCAGTACCTCGACGCGCTCTCCGTTCTTAACATTGCCGACGCGATTGTAGGCAGTGGAAACCTGGTCGCGAAGCGCCGCCTGCGGCGCCGAAACATAAGCCACTTCGAGAATGCGATGCCGTCCACGGTTGCAGGCCGCGAGGGTCAGCACAGTGACCGCCAGCAAGGCGGCGGCCAACCAACTTATGCGCGCTGAATCAGGCAGTCGCACAGGAATAAGGCAGGGTGAACCACTCACTATAGCGCGTCGGCGCCGAGGTTCGACGTATCGAAAGTTGGACGTCCTCTGCATCCGGACTTCCCGGGTGCGTGGGAGCGGCGGTCATTAATCTGGACCGGAATCTTGAACAGGCCCCAGAGGCCGGAAATCGGTTACCATAAAAGTGTCCTTTGGAATGTGGGGATTACGCGCCCAGGCTGCCCAGATCGAGATCGAAGCGTCTAAGATTATGGGTAAGACTGTTCGTAGAGCCGTCTACAGAACTATTCGCGCAGAATTAATGATCGGGAATCAAATGAAAAACTCATTCGTTCGCTATCGCTCCTTTCTTCTTCTCCTCGCGCTTCTCGCCCTCCTGGCTGGATTCGGCACAGGAGTCCGCGCTTCAGCCCAGGACACACTCGATACCGTTTTTCGGCCACCCAAGGGATCGCAGGTCGCCATCGTAATCTTTGAAGACCTGGAGTGCCCCATGTGCCGGCGCACTGCACCACTGCTCGAGCAGGCGTCGAAGACCTACAACATTCCGGTCGTGCGGCACGATTTCCCCCTGGGAGCGATGCACCCCTGGTCCTTTCAGGCGGCCGTGATGGCGCGTTACTTTGATACTCACTCCAAGTCCCTGGGCAACGAGTTCCGCGACTATATCTTCGAGAACCAACTCGAAGTCAATCTACAGAATCTGCGCTCCTACGCCGAGAAGTTCGCCACCGCGCACAAACTCGAGTTTCCGTTCGTGATCGATCCCAGCGGAAAGCTGGCGGGCCTGGTCAACGCCGATAAGAGCCTCGGGCAGGCGATCAAAATCGACCACACGCCCACGGTCTACATCGTGAGCACCAATCCCAATCGGCCGTACGTGGAAGTCAAAGACAATAACCAGCTCTACGCCACCATCGATGCGGTGATGAAAGATATGGGAAGCAAATCCAAAGCGGATAAACCCTCAACTTCGACCGCCAAAAAACCAGGCGCATCCTCCTCGAAGCCCAAGACAGCCATCAGTTCTGCGCAGCCCCCGACGCAATGATGAATTAAAGAGGATCGTTAGGTTCGAGATTTCGGTTTGAGAAAACTGGGAAACTGCTCACCTCGTTCTGATCGGCGATCGAAAACGACGGTCTTCTCCCGATCGTTGCCATCCTGTTTGTTACAATCCGATGAAATCCGCGCTTCCGCGTCGAAACCTGCCACTCGGCTCTAGGTACTCGTTACCCGCTTGGTTACAATGTGGGTGTGAAACCGAGCATCTTCGTTGTTGAAGACGACCCCGATATTTCGCGCCTCGTCCGCCATCATCTGGAAAATGACGGCTTCATGGTTCGCGTTTACCCCAGCGGCGCCACGGTTCTTTCCGACGCGGAGCGCCAGCGGCCGGCGCTGTTTGTTCTCGACATCATGGTGCCGGGCAAAGACGGGCTGGAGATCTGCCGCACCATCCGCCAAACCGCCGGACTTTCTGCCGTGCCCGTCATCTTTCTTACCGCCAAGAGCAGCGAAGCCGATCGCGTGCTCGGCCTGGAACTCGGCGCCGACGACTACATCGCCAAGCCATTCAGCCCGCGCGAACTCGTGGCGCGGGTGAAGGCCGTGCTCCGCCGCTTCGAGCGCCCGCTGCCGCCCAGCCCGGTCAAAGTTGGAGACATCGAAATCGACCCCTCAGCCATGACGCTGACGGTGCGCGGCAATCCGGTTGCGACCACGGCCACCGAATTCCGCCTGCTCGACTATTTCGCCCGTCATAAAGGACGCGTCTTCAGCCGCGATCACCTGCTCGACTCCGTCTGGCGCGACACTTCCTATGTCACTTCGCGCTCGGTCGACGTTTACGTGCGCCGCATCCGCGAGAAGATCGAGCCCGATCCGGAGAATCCGCGATATCTGAAGACGGTCCGCGGCGCCGGCTACCGATTTGAGTCGCCGAAATGATCCGGTCGCTTCACCACGGAGACACAGAGACACGGAGAATTCGTAGCCCGGCTAGGTTTCGGGGTTGTCGATTCGCTGAGTGAAGAGGCTAGATCGAAGAGCGATAAAATTTCATCTTGTTTGTTTTTCATCTCGTGTTTCTCTGTGCCTCCGTGTCTCCGTGGTGATCGATGCGCTTGACTTAACCCGAAAATGAAGAACCGCATCTTCTTCAAGCTGCTGGCCGCATTCCTGATCGTCATCGCTGCCACCACCGTCACTCTGGACTTTATGCTGGGCAGCGCGTGGGAGACCTCGCTGCGCGCCGAGATCGAACGCAGCCTTACGCAGAAGACCGTTCTGTTCGCGCATCGCGTCGAAAATGATCGCAATCACACGCCTTTAAGCCAGATCGCCGCCGAGGAAGGCCAAGCCGCGGGGGCGCGCGCCACCATCATCGACTCTTCGGGCAAAGTGCTGGCCGATTCCGAATCGAACCCGGCGCAACTGGAGAACC
>Ga0210384_10005930_pt1 | contig 13111 bp, 6 predicted proteins | sample IncBWH2MmetaG_FD_160574 | JGI IMG/M metagenome (GOLD analysis project Ga0210384, IMG submission 160574) | Forest soil microbial communities from Barre Woods Harvard Forest LTER site, Petersham, Massachusetts, United States - Inc-BW-H-2-M | ecosystem: Environmental > Terrestrial > Soil >... | reverse complement strand
GATCTCGCGACGCAGGCGGTGGTGACTGATGGCGCGCGGGAAGCGCTCGCGCACCGGCGCCGGGAAATAACGCGCCAGCTCCGCCGACAGATACGGGTCTTCCGGCACGTCGGAGGCCAGCAGGTGATTGTTGAGCCAGATCTTGCTGTAGGCGAGCAGGATCGCAAGCTCCGGACGCGTCAGTCCCGCGCCGCTCTTGCGCCGCTCGGCGAGTTCATCGTCACTCGGCAGGAATTCCAGCGCGCGGTTCAAGTCGCCGGCACGCTCCAGCGAACGGATCAGGTGCTGGTATTCGCGCAAGCGGGCGGCGCTTTGCAGCTCGAGGGTGCTGATCGCCTGCCCCTGCAGGTAGTTATTGCGCAGCACCAGGGCCGCCACCTCGTTGGTCATGCGCGCCAGCAGGCGGTTGCGATCGCCGCGCGTGAGTTTGCGTTCATGTACCAGCGGGTTGAGCAGGATCTTGATGTTTACTTCGACGTCCGAGGTGTTGACGCCGGCGGAGTTGTCGATGAAATCGGTGTTGAGCCTTCCGGCGGCTAGCGCGTACTCGACCCGGCCGCGCTGCGACAGGCCGAGGTTGCCGCCTTCGCCGACCACCCGCGCCCGCAGCTCCCGGCCATTGATACGCAGACCGTCATTGGTGCGGTCGCCAACTTCGGCGTTGCTTTCGGTGCTGGCCTTCACATAGGTGCCGATGCCGCCGTTCCACAGCAGGTCGACCGGCAGGCGCAGGATCGCGCGCATGATCTCGTTGGGTGCGGCGCTTGGCGCCTCCAGGCCCAGCAGCGCACGTGCCTCCGCGGCCAGGGGGATGGATTTAGCCGTGCGCGCGAACACGCCGCCGCCGCGCGACAGCTGCTTGCGATCGTAGTCGTCCCAGCTGGAGCGCGGCAGGGCAAACAGGCGGGCGCGCTCGGCGAAGCTCGCCGCGGGGTCCGGATCCGGGTCGAGGAAGATATGGCGATGATCGAATGCGGCCTGCAGGCGGATGTGCCGCGAGAGCAGCATGCCGTTGCCGAACACATCGCCCGACATGTCGCCGATGCCGGCAACCGTGAAGGGTGTTTTCTGCGTGTCGATCCCGAGTTCGCGGAAGTGTCGCTTGACGCACTCCCAGGCGCCGCGCGCCGTGATGCCCATTTTCTTGTGGTCGTAGCCCGCCGAGCCGCCGGAGGCGAAGGCATCGCCGAGCCAGAAGCCGTACTCGGCGGAGATGGCGTTGGCAATGTCCGAGAACGTGGCAGTACCTTTGTCGGCCGCTACCACCAGGTACGGATCGTCGCTGTCGCGACGCACGAGCTGCGGCGGCGGCACGATGCGTCCGGCGACAATGTTGTCGGTGAGATCGAGGAGGCCGCGGATGAAGGTCTGGTAGCAGGCGATCACCTCCGCCTGCACTTCCTCGCGCGTGCCGCTCGCCGGCAGGCGCTTGGGCACGAAGCCGCCCTTGGCGCCGACCGGGACGATGAGGGTGTTCTTGACGTTCTGCGCCTTCATGAGGCCCAGCACCTCGGTGCGGAAGTCCTCGCGCCGGTCGGACCAGCGCAGGCCACCGCGCGCCACCTGGCCCATACGCAGGTGCACGCCTTCCACCCGCGGGCTGTAGACGAAGATCTCGAATTTCGGTCGCGGCAGCGGCAGGTCCGGGACCAGCGCCGGATCGAACTTGAACGACAGGTAGCTCTTTACCGCCCCGCTGGCGTCCGTCTGATAGAAGTTGGTGCGCAGCGTCGCGCGCACGAGATTCAGATAGGCGCGCAGGATGCGGTCGTCATCCAGGCTCGCGACGCCGTCCAGGGCAGCGCGGATCTGCGCCATCAGGTGCTCGGCGTTGCGCTCGCTGCCTTTGGGCGCGCGCGCCAGCGTCGGGTCGAAGCGCGCGGCAAACAGGCGCACCAGGTTTCTGGCGATGTCAGCGTTGCTGGTGAGCGTGCGTTCCATGTACGCCTGGCTGAACGGCGCCCCGGTCTGCAGCAGATAGCGGCAGTACGCCCGCAGCACCACGATCTGCCGCGCCGCCAGGTCCGCCCCCAGCAGCAGGCGATTGAAGCCGTCGTTCTCGAGCGTGCCACTCCAGGCGGCGGCGTACGCTTCACGGAAGTTTGCTTCCGACCTGGCAATGTCGACGCTGTCGCCGTCGCGGTGCTCGAGCTCGAAATCCTGGATCCAGGCCGCGCCGCCCTCGGGCCACGCGAGCTCGTAGGGGCGCTCGGCGATGACGCGCAGGCCGAAGTTTTCCAGCATCGGCAACACATCGGAAATGGAGTGCGGATCGCCGAGCTTGATGATCTTCAGGTGCAGGCGCTCGGGTTTGCAGTGTGCCGGGCGACGCAGCGTGAGCCGCACCGCAGCGGGTTGTTGCCGCAGCGCCTCCAGATCCTTCAGATCATCGAGCGCGTCCGCGGGTTGCAGGTCCTCCTGATAGGCGAGCGGGAAGGCTTGCCGGTAGCGGTGAGTGAGCGCCAGGGCCGCCGCTTCGCCCTGCTGCACGCTCAGCACCTCGCGCAGCTGGTCGGTCCAGGTGAGGGCCGCTGCCGCGATATTGCGCTCGATCGCGTCAAGGTCGGCATGGTGGCGCCGATGCGGGTCGGTGCGCACGACCACGTGCAGGCGCGCATGGATCGAACCGGAAATCTGCGCATGACTCTCGACGCTCGTGCCGGCGAAGCCGAGCAGCGCGATGCGCTCGATGCGATGCCGCACGTCGGTGTTGTAGCGATCGCGCGGCACGTACACCAGGCACGAGTAGAAGCGGTGGTACGGATCGCGCCGTGCGAGTAGTCGCACGGTGTGCCGTTCATAGAGGTTGACCACGCCGCGCACGATACGTACGAGGTCGGCGACGCTCGCCTGGAAGAGCTCATCACGCGGGTAGGTCTCCAGAGCGTTCAGTACTGCCTTGCCATCGTGACTGGTGGGATCGAGCCCGAAGTGCTCGATTACGCGCGTGACTTTCTCGCGCAGCACGGGAATGTCGCGCGGACTGCCGTGATACGCGGTCGAGACCCATAGGCCGAGGAAGCGATGTTCGCCGTTGACGTTGCCGCGGCTGTCAAAGGTCTTGACGCCGACGTAGTCCAGATACTCACCGCGATGCACGGTGGCGGCGGAGTTCGCCTTGGTTATGACCAGCAGCTCCTTGGCGCGCGCCCGCGCCCGCAGTTCCCCGCGCAGTACGGTCGCGGCCAGGTGCTGCTTGCGCCGGTGCTGGTAGTCGCTGAGGATGCCGAGCCCCGAACGGGAGTCCGGCACCAGCCGGTCCTCGCTGCGACCGCGCTGCAGCCGGTAGCGGCGGTAGCCGAGGAACACGAAGTACTGCGCTTCCATCCATTCGAGCAGCGCTCGTGCCTCGCTCACCTCGGTCGGCGGCAGCTCCGGCGGGTCGTTCTTGAGCGCGCCGATGATGGCGCGCATCCGCGCCCGCATCGCCGCCCAGTCGGTGACAGCGACGCGCACATCGGCGAGCGTCGTCTCGAGATCGTGTTGCAAGGCGGCCAGGCGCGCCGGATCGGCGACGTGGTCGATCTCGAACAGTTGCCAGGACTCGGCGCGCGTGGCGTGCTTGCCGTTGGTGCCGATGTCGATGAGCCGTCCGCGCGGGTCGCGCCGCACCTGCAGCACCGGGTGCACGATCAGGTGGACGGCAGCCTCCGCACGGCCGAGCGCCATGCCGATGGAATCGACCAGGAACGGCATGTCATCCGTGACCGTGAGCACCAGCGTGTGCGCGGACTTGAAGCCGTCAACGCCGGGGTCCGGGTTGAAGAGGCGCACCAGCGTGCTGCCGGGCGTACGCCGCGCGGCCAGTGCGAGGTGGGCGAGCGCTGCGCGCGCCAGGTGCGCAGGCTCACGCGCCGCAAGATCCTCCTCGGCGACACCGCGGAAGTAGGTGCGCAGGAATCCCTGGGTGAGCCGCGAGCGCGCGCCGCCTCCCGCCCGTGCGATCCGCTCGATCAGCGCGAGACGCGCGGCGGGGATGCCGCGTAGGAGGCGATTTTCTTCAGGGGCGAGTTGCGCGTGCATGGCGGCGCGCGATTATACATGCCGGAGGTGAGGCACTGCGCGCGTGCGGCGGGCAGCCCGCGGAAAAGCGCTGCATCAGGGGGCTCGTCTCGCCGGCGCGCCCGCGGGTCTATAATGGCGGTCATTGCCGCGCGCGGGCTGCGCCGGTTCTCCAGGTAAACTCATGAGCGACCTGCACGATAACCCCATGGGGACCGACGGCTTTGAGTTCGTCGAATACACCGCGCCCGATCCGCAGCTGCTGCGCACACTGTTTGAGCGGCTGGGCTTTCCGGCCGTGGCGCGCCACCGCTCCAAGAACGTCACGCTGCACCGCCAGGGCGGGATCAACTTCCTGATCAACGCCGAGAGGGAATCCTTCGCGCAGGGCTTCGCGCGCGCCCACGGTCCGTCGGCGTGCGCCATGGCGTTTCGGGTGCGCGACGCAGCCTTCGCCTACCGGCGCGCGCTCGAGCTGGGCGCAAAACCCGGTCCGCAAAGCGCCGGCCCCATGGAACTCAACATTCCGTGCATCGAGGGCATCGGCGGCTCGCTCATTTATCTTGTCGATCTGTACGGGGAGCGCTCGATCTACGACGTGGATTTCCGCCCCGTAGCCGGCGGCACCGGCGAGGACGCGGGCCTGGCGCTCATCGACCATCTCACCCACAACGTGGGCCGCGGGCGCATGGACGTGTGGGCGGGCTTCTACGAGAAACTGTTCAACTTCCGCGAGATCCGCTATTTCGACATTGAGGGCAAGCACACCGGGCTGCTGTCGCGCGCCATGACCAGCCCCTGCGGCAAGATCCGTATCCCGATCAATGAATCGCAGGACGACAGGAGCCAGATCGAGGAGTACCTGCGCGAGTATCACGGCGAGGGCATCCAGCACATCGCGCTCGCCAGCGCCGATATCTACCGCAGCGTGGATGTGCTGCGCCGCCATGGCGTGGCGTTCCAGGACAGCCCCGACACTTATTATGAGGGAGTTGCCGCGCGCGTCCCCGGGCACGGCGAGTCGCTCGAGGAGCTGCGCCGGCGGCGCATCCTCATCGATGGCAATCCCGAGAAGGGCGAGGGCGTGTTGCTGCAGATCTTCACCCAGAACGTCATCGGCCCGATTTTCTTCGAGATCATCCAGCGCAAGGGCAACGAGGGGTTCGGCGAGGGCAATTTCCGCGCCCTGTTCGAGTCCATCGAGCAGGACCAGATCCGGCGCGGGGTGCTGTAGTCAATTGGCTGCGCTGCTAGGCGCGGTGCTCGCGCGCGAGGTAGTCGGCGCTTTGCATTTCTATGAGTCGGCTGCTGGTGCGCGCAAACGCCGCGCGCAGCCGCTCGCCCTGGTAGAGCCCGGCCGGCTGCGCCTGGGCCGAGACGATGAGGTTGACGTTGTGGTCGTAGAACTCGTCGATGAGCGCGATGAAGCGCCGCGCCTCATCCTCGCTTGCGGCGCCCATGACCGGCACGCCGGCGAGAATCACCGACTGGTAGTCGCGCGCGATCTCGATGTAGTCCTCCTGGCTGCGCGGACCTGCACACAGCGCGGCGAACTCGAACCACACCGCGCCGCCGCCGCTTTGCACCACCGGGACGCTCCTGCCGTTGATTTCGATATGGCCGCCGGTGTGCCCGCCGTGGTCGGCAAGCCCCGCGAACAGGCTCATCAGGCGCGCCGCCGTGCCGGGCGCGCCGGCCGCGAGCCAGGTTCCTGCCTGCGTGAGGCGGCGCAGGCGGTGGTCAGTGGCGCCGTCGAGCCGCAACACTTCGAGGTGGCGCTCGAGCAGGCGGATCGCGGGCACGAAGCGCTCGCGCTGCAGGCCGTCCCGGTATAACTCGCCCGGCGGTGTGTTGGAAGTTGTCACCAGCGTGACGCCGCGGCGCAGCAGCCCGTGGAACAGGCCGGCGAGAATCATGGCATCGGCGATATCGGTCACGTACAGCTCATCGAGGCACATGACGCGCGTAGCGCCTGCCAGGCTGGCCGCCACCTCATCCAGTGGCGAGCGCTGCTGCTTCAGACGCGCAAGCTGCGCGTGCACGTCGTGCATGAAGCGGTGGAAGTGCCGGCGGCGGCGTTGGGCGATGGGCAGGGCGTCGAAAAACAGATCCATGAGCCAGGTCTTGCCGCGGCCGACGCCGCCCCACAGGTACAGGCCGCGCGGCGCCAGCCGCGCGCCCCGGCCGCTGAGTGCTGTCAGCCACCGCGGCAGCCGTGTTCGCGGCGCGCTGGCGGCGCTCACCAGTCGGCCGCGCAGCTCCTCGAGGCGCGCCACGACGGCGAGCTGCGCGGGGTCGGCAGCGAAGCCGCGCGTCGCCACCTGCAGCTCGTACAGCTGCTGCAGGCTGGCGCTGTTGCCGGCGCTCGGGGCTGCCTCGCTCACTTAAACCTACAGCGACTGGTAATTGGGACCGGAGCCGCCTTCGGGCGTGGTCCAGGTAATGATGCCGTAGGGGTCCTTGATGTCGCAGGCCTTGCAGTGCACGCAGTTCGCGGCATTGATCTGCAGGCGCCGTCCGCCTTGTCCGTCGTCCACCATTTCGTAAACGCCCGCCGGGCAGAAGCGCTCGCAGGGGTTGCCGAACTCGCGCGCGCAGCGCCCGGAGCAGATGCTCGTATCCGCCACCTTCAGGTGCACCGGCTGGTTTTCCTCGTGCGAGTTGCCGGCGAAGAACACGAATGACACGCGGTCACGCGGGGGCAGTGTCCGCGTCACCCACTGGCGCTGCGGTGAGTGGTACGTCTCGAGCGTCGCCAGCCGCGACCAGTCGGCGCTGTTGCGCAGCGTCCAGGGCGACGTTCCGCGGGTGAGCGTTTCCCAGGCGGAGTTGAGCAGCCCGAGCCACAGGCCGCGCTTGAACGCCGGTTTGAAGTTGCGCACGCGCTTAAGCTCGCGCCCCCCCGCGGATGCGCGCCAGCGTGCATCGAAGCCCTGGCTGTCGCCACGCTCCGCGAGCTGCTCGGCGGCCAGCGCTCCGCAGCGGATCGCCTGGTGCACGCCCTTGATCTTGGCGAAATTCAGCGTCCCGCCCGCGTCGCCGACGAGCATCGCGCCGGGCATCTCCAGCGTCGGTGTTGACTGCCAGCCGCCGGCGGCGATGGTGCGCGCGCCGGCCGAGACGATCTCCCCGCCCTCGAGCAAGGCCTTCACGCGCGGGTGGTTCTTGTATTGCTGGAATGCCTCGAAGGGCTGCAGGCGCGGGTCCTGATAGTCCAGACCGACGATGTAACCGACATAGACGCGGTCGTTGTCGAGGTGATAGAGGAAGCTGCCGGCGTAGGTATGCCAGTCCGCCGGCCACCCGAGGGCATGCTCGATGCGTCCCGGGCGCACGCGCCCGGGCGGCAGCTGCCACAGCTCCTTGAAGCCGAGGGCGAAGGTCTGCGGGCAATGTCCCCGCTCGAGCGCGAACTTCGCGATCAGTTGTTTGGCGACCGAGCCGCGGCACCCTTCGGCGAGCACCGTGACGGGCGCGTGAATTTCCACCCCGGCGGTGAAATTCGGGCCGGGCTCGCCGTCCCGCCCTAAGCCCATGTCGCCGATGCGCACGCCCTTGACGCGTCCGGCGGCATCGAACAGGGCCTCGGCGGCCGCAAAGCCCGGGAAGACCTCGACACTTAAGCCTTCCGCCTTTTGCGCCAGCCATGCCGTCAGCTGTCCGAGCGAGACGATGAAGTTGCCGTGGTTGTTGAACGGGGTGCTGTAGGTCATCGCCGCGGGCAGCAGCTTCACCAGGAAATCAGGTACCGGCCGGAATGAGCTCGCGCGCGTGAGGACGCGGAAATCATCCTCGAGCGCCGGCACCTTCATGCCGGGATATTCGGCCGCCCATTCGGGCAGCAGTTGCATGAGCGGCCCGGGCTCGAGCACCGCGCCCGACAGGGAATGCGCGCCGATCGCGGCAGCCTTTTCGAGCACGCACACGTTCATCGCGGGCTTGAGCTGTTTAAGGCGGATCGCGCAGGCGAGGCCTGCGGGTCCTGCGCCCACGATGACGACGTCGTACTGCATGACGTCGCGCTGGATGGGGCCGGTGGTGGTGCTTGCGTCGCTCACGCGCTCAAGGCCTGTTGAGAGCTATTTCGGTTGCATGCGTATCGCGCCATCCAGCCGGATGGTCTCGCCGTTCAGCATGCGGATCTCGAGCACGCTCGCGACCAGCTGCGCGAACTCCTCCGGGCGCCCGAGGCGCGCCGGAAAGGGCACCTGCGCGGCGAGGGAGTCCTGCACGTCCTTGGGCATCCCGTCCATCATCGGTGTCTGGAAGATTCCCGGGGCGATGGCGACGCAGCGAATGCCGACGCGCGCCAACTCGCGCGCGATGGGGAGCGTCATGCCGGCCACCGCCGCCTTGGTGGCGGAGTAGGCCGCCTGGCCGATCTGGCCTTCGAAGGCCGCTACCGACGAGGTATGGATGAGCAGGCCCCGCTCGCCATCAACGCCGGCGGGATTGTTCTGCATGATGGCGGCGGCCGCCTTGTCGCACAGGAAGGTGCCGATGAGATTGATGTGGATGACCCTGGTGAAGAACTCACCGGCCATCGGCCCGCTCTTGCCGAGCATGCGCCCGGCGCCAACCACGCCGGCGCAGTTGACGAGCAGGTTGAGCCCGCCCATGTGCTCGTGCGCGGCTTGCATGGCGGCGTTGACCTCCGCTTCGGAGGTGACATCGCAGCGCGTGAAGCCGGCGTTGGCGCCCAGCGCCGCCGCTGCCGCGCGTCCCGGACCCTCCTGCACATCGAAGATCACGACCTTGCCGCCGTGGGTGGTGAGGTGGCCTGCCACCGCGTGGCCCAGACCCGAAGCGCCGCCGGTGACGACCGCGCATGCATCCTGGATTTTCATAGGACTTCCACCGCCATCGCGACCGCCTCGCCGCCGCCGATGCACAGCGCGGCGATGCCGCGCTTGCCGCCGCGCGCCTGCAGCGCATGTACCAGCGTCGTCAGGATACGCGCGCCGGTTGCCCCGATGGGATGTCCGAGTGCGCAGGCGCCGCCGTTGACGTTGACGCGCGCGTGATCGAGGTCGAGGTCGTGCATTGCAGCCATGGTGACCACCGCGAAGGCTTCGTTGATCTCGTAAAGATCGGCGTCATTGGGTTTCCAGCCAAGCTGCGCCAGCACCTTCCTGATGGCCCCGCTCGGGGCGGTGGTGAACCACTCCGGCTCCTGTGCGTGGCTTGCGTAGGCCAGCACGCGCGCCAGCGGCTTCAGTCCCTGCGCCTGCGCGCGCGCGGCGCTCGCCAGGACGAGCGCCGCCGCGCCGTCGGAAATCGAGGACGAGCTGGCGGCGGTCACCGTGCCATCCTTGCTGAAGGCGGGCTTGAGCCCCGCGATCTTGCTGATGTCGCAGGTTCCCGGGGTTTCGTCGCGCGCCACCAGCGTCTCGCGCTGGCGGCTCTTGACCGTCAGCGGCGTGACCTCGGCATCGAAGTCACCCTCATCCACGGCGCGCACCGCGCGCTTCACCGACTCGATGGCGAAGGCATCCTGCTGCGCGCGCGTGAAGTTGTATTTCGCCGCTACCGCGTCGCCGAAGGTGCCCATCAGCTTGCCGTCCCACGGGCTCTGCAGGCCGTCGTAGAACATGTGATCGAGTACCTCGCCGTGGCCCATGCGGTAGCCGCCGCGCGCCTTGGGCAGCAGGTACGGCGCATTGGACATGGACTCGAAGCCGCCCGCGAGCACCAGCTGCGCTCCACCGCTGCGGATCTGGTCGGCGGCGAGCATCACGGCCTTGAGGCCCGAACCACACATCTTATTTACGGTGGTGCACGGCACGCTCACCGGCAGGCCCGCGGCGAGCGCCGCCTGGCGCGCGGGCGCCTGACCGAGCCCCGCCGGCAACACGCACCCGAAGATCACCTCGTCGAGCTCGGCAGCGCCGACAGCGGCGGCCTGGATGGCCGCCTTCGCGGCCGCGGCGCCGAGCTGCACCGCGGTGAGCGGCAGCAGCGCACCCTGAAACGCGCCGATCGGCGTGCGCCGGGCGGAACATATGACGACATCCTGAATTGACATGTAGCAGCCTTCGCTTTGCAGCTTGATCAGCGGGTGAGTGGCGCGGCGCGCCGTGCAGTACCACGCGCGGCCGCGCGCGCGACGCGGCGCGGGGCGCGGCGGTCAGTCTCCTGCCCGGCGTTGCCGCGCGGACGCAGGCCGCATTCGAAAATGCCGAGGAACGCGGCCGCGATCTGCGCTCCGGTCAGGGACTGCTCCTCGCGGTACCAGTGAGCGATCCAGTTGAGCGCGCCGGCGAGGGCGAACGCGGTCATCTTCGGATCACACGGATGGATGGACCCGTCCTGCACACCCTCGCGAATGAGGCGCCGGATGCCGTGATCGATTTCCGACTTCAGCGCCTTGATGTGGCGGCTCATGGCCGGCGACAGATCCTGGTCCTCGGCGCGTGCCATGCACCAGCCGAACTCCGAGGCCATCGCTTCGCCGTAGTGGCGCAGCACCGCCTGCAGGCGCTGCCGCGCCGGCACCTGGAGGCCGCGCGTCGCGCGAAATGCCGCGCGGATCTGCTCGACCCCCGCCAGGAAGCACTGAAACAGCAGCTGCTCTTTGCTCGTGACGTAGTAGTACACCGTGGGCTTGGTGACCTCGAGCCGGGCGGCGATGTCATCCAGCGAGGTGTTGTGATAGCCCTTGCGATTGAACTCCCGGGCCGCGGCGCGCACCACCGCGTCGCGCTTCAGCTCGTGGCCGCGCTGCCGTTCGCGGCTCGAGGCCCAGGGCGAGGCCCGGCGCGCAGAGTGTTTGCCCGGCGGCGCGGCGGTGGAACGGCGGTGATTCATGGCTTACGGAGTATTATACGTGCGAAGGTGGCGCCCAGGCGCGGCTTAAGGCCCCAAGCGGGCCGCGCCGGCGCGTTTGACGGGCCGCCGGAGTGTGCGATCATACTCATTGGTAGGTATCCTACCCGTGAGTAAAGCTGCAAGTCCATCCGCGAGCGGGGTTGTGCACGGTAAGCGAGAAACGAGCCTATGAATGCCGATCTGAAGGGTAGCGCGGCCGCGGCCGGCAGCGAGCCGGCCGGCGAGCGCGCGCCGCTGCGTTTCGTGTCCGCCGCCTCGCTGTTCGACGGCCACGACGCCGCCATCAACATGATCCGGCGCCTGTTGCAGTCGCGCGGCGCCGAGGTCGTGCATCTCGGGCATAACAGGAGCGTCGCCGACATCGTGCGCGCCGCCATCGACGAGGACGCCGACGCGGTCGCGGTGAGCTCCTATCAGGGCGGTCACAACGAGTACTTCACCTACATGGTGGACATGCTGCGCGAGCGCGGCTATGCGCACATCCGCGTCATAGTAGGCGGCGGCGGCACGATCGCCCCGCACGAGATCGAGGCGCTGGAGCGCCACGGGGTCGAGAAAATCTACACTCCCGAGCATGGCCGCCGCATGGGGCTCGCCGGCATGATCGATGATGTGTTTGCGCGCCTCGGCACGGCCCGCAAACCGGCCTATGAATTTCGCCCGCTGAACGCCCGCGACCACGGCCTGATCGCCCGCACCATTTCCGTCCTGGAAGGCGCCGACTATGCGGACAGCAGCGGCGCGCAGCTGGAGCAGATCCGCCGCGCCCTCGGCCGTTCGCGCCACAAGGTGCCGGTGGTTGGCATCACCGGCACCGGCGGCGCGGGCAAGTCGAGTCTCACGGATGAACTGCTCGCGCGTCTGGTGCGCCAGTTCCCGACCGCGCAGATCGCGGTGGTGGCGATGGATCCAACACGGCGGCGCAGCGGCGGGGCGCTGCTCGGGGATCGCATCCGTATGAACAGCCTCGCGGCGGAAAACATCTTCATGCGCTCCCTCGCCACACGGCGCGCACACCTGGCGACCGCGGCGGTGCTCAAGGACGTGATCGAGCTGTACAAGGCGGCCGGCTTTGACCTGGTGATCATCGAGACCGCCGGCATCGGCCAGTCGGACACCGAGATCGTGGACCTGGTGGATGTGTCGCTGTACGTGATGACGAGCGAGTACGGCGCGGCGAGCCAGTTGGAAAAGATCGACATGCTCGACTTCGCCGACTTCATCGTGCTCAACAAGAGCGAGAAGCGTGGCGCCGAGGACAGCCTGCGCGACGTCAAGAAGCAATGGCGGCGCAATCACCCGGAGCGTGCGCAACTGCCGGACGCGCAGTTGCCGGTGTTCCCGACCATCGCCAGCCGCTTTAACGACCCCGGCGTCAACGCGCTGTTCGCCGCGCTGTGCGCTGAGCTCACCGCCAAACAGATCGGCACCTTCTCCTGGAGGGTTACCGATCCGGGGCCGACCGCGCTGACGGCGCGCACGCCGCTGATTCCCGGCGCCCGCACGCGCTATCTGGCGGAAATCGCCCAGGGCGGCCGCGCGATCCGCGCGCGCCTCGAGACCCAGGTGGAAGCGGCGCGGCGCGCCTTCGGGCTCTACCAGTCACTCAAGGCGCTGCACGATGCGCACCTGCCCGCGCCGCTCGAGCGCTTTGCAGCAGACTCGCTCGAGGAGCGGGACGCGGACCCCACGCGCCGCGCGCTGCGCGCGGCTTACAACAGCGCTCTGGATGCGGTAGGCACCGCAGGAGTCGGTGAGCTCAGGGCCTGGCCGGCGCGCGCGCGCGCGGCTACCGCTGAGAACTATTCGTACAAAGTCCGCGACCGGGACGTGACCGGTGAGAACTACACCGAGAGCCTGTCGCGCTCGCGGGTGCCGAAGCTGGCGGTGCCGCGCCTCAAGGACTGGGGAGAACTGCTGCATTTCCTCCTCACCGAGAACCTGCCCGGTTCCTATCCGTACACCGGTGGGGTCTACCCCTACCGGCGCGAAGCGGAGGATCCCACCCGCATGTTCGCCGGCGAAGGTGGGCCGGAGCGCACCAACCGGCGCTTCCACTACCTCGCGCACGGCCACGGGCCGCGACTGTCGACGGCCTTCGACTCCACCACGCTCTACGGCGAGGATCCGGACACGCGACCGGACGTCTACGGGCGCACCGGCAATTCCGGCGTCTCGATCGCGACGCTGGATGACATGAAGAAGCTCTACTCGGGTTTCGACCTGTGCGACCCGGCGACCTCGGTCTCCATGACCATCAACGGGCCGGCGCCGATCATCC
>Ga0210384_10005929_pt1 | contig 13112 bp, 14 predicted proteins | sample IncBWH2MmetaG_FD_160574 | JGI IMG/M metagenome (GOLD analysis project Ga0210384, IMG submission 160574) | Forest soil microbial communities from Barre Woods Harvard Forest LTER site, Petersham, Massachusetts, United States - Inc-BW-H-2-M | ecosystem: Environmental > Terrestrial > Soil >... | reverse complement strand
CGCTGTGGTCGTGGTTTACGGCGGCGCGGCCGAGCTGGCCCGGAAGCAGTTTTCCTCACCGGATTCCAAGAAGATGCTGGACCGCGTGGCGGCGGCAATGATGCTGGGTTCTGCATTGCTGATTGCTGTGAGATAGCCAATTTATCCTGTCCTCCCACCTCCTTTTTTAACCGTATGCAACTCAACCTACTCCAGCAGCGCGACGCAGAACAGCTGCTGCAATTTGAATCAGCCAACCGCGCATGGTTTGACCAGTTTATTGAAGACCGGGGAGACTGGTTTTATACCCGCGAGGGGATGCGGGCGCATATTGCGGATTTCCATGAAAAATATGCGGCGGGCAGCCTGTATCCTTGCCTGGTGCTGGATGATGACGGGCATATCGTCGGCCGGGTGAATCTGCGGGATATAGAGCGCCAGTCAGGTACGGCCAGATTGGGCTATCGCGTTGCCGCCCATTGCGCGGGACGCGGCGTGGCCAGCGCCGCCGTTATCCAAGTATTGGAAATAGCCCGCGTACATCTGCATTTGCAGCAGCTCATTGCCCATGTGTCGGTTGAAAACCTTGCCTCTATCCGGGTGCTGGAGAAAAGCGGCTTTGCCAGGACCGGCATGCGCGACAGGAAATCTGTCGTGCAGGGCCGGGCGCTGGAGTGCCATGAGTACCTGTATTCATTCGATGCCTAGCGGGGCATATTGCATTGATCCTGCCGTCCGCGCGGTTTATTGGGCACTATCGACGGTTAGCCGCTGCGATACGCTCAAGGTCAGCACGCTGCCCAACACCAGGCACGCCGCCAGCAGGTACATGCCGTTGTTGGTGCTGTGCGTTGCATCCTTGATCATGCCGACCAGGGTGGGGCTGAGGTAGCCGGCCAGGTTGCCCAGCGAATTGATCATCGCAATGCCGGCCGCCGCTGCCGTGCCGCCGAGGAAAGCGGTGGGCAGGCTCCAGAACAAGGGCAGGGTGGACAGGATGCCTACCGTACCCAGGGTCAGCGCAGCCATTGCCAGCACCGGATTGTTGTCGAAAATAACGCTGAGCACCAGGCCGGCAGCGCCCAGGAAGCCCGGTATCGCGATGTGCCAGCGGCGTTCGCCGCGCCGGTCCGAGCTGCGGCCTATCAGCACCATCGCCACCGCGGCGAACGCATAGGGAATCGCGGTCAGCAAGCCGACATCCAGTAAATCCTTGATGCCGAGCGCCTTGATCAGGGTTGGCAGCCAGAAGCTGATGCCGTACAGGCCCATCACAAAACAGAAATAGATCAAGCCCATCAGCCAGACCTTGCCATTGCTGAAGACCTCGCCCAGGCCGTGGGTTTGCTTGCTTTGCTGCTCGCGCGTTACCGCGCTGCCGATCAGCGTCTTTTCCGGGCCGCTCAGCCATTTTGCCTCGGCGACGCGGTCATCCAGGAAAGCCAGCGTGACCAGCCCCATCACGATGGAGGGTATGCCTTCCAGCAAAAACATCCACTGCCAGCCGCGCCAGCCGTGCATGCCTTCCATGTGCTTGACGATCAGGCCGGACAAGGGGCCGCCGATCACGCCGGCAATGGCCACGGCGGTCATGAACAGCGCAACGATGCGTCCGCGCCGGGCCGCCGGGAACCAGTAGGTCAGGTACAGGATGATGCCGGGAAAGAAGCCCGCCTCGGCCAAGCCGAGCAGAAAGCGCAGTACATAAAATTGCATCGGCGTGGCGATGAACATCATGGCGGACGATAATACGCCCCAGGTCAGCATGATGCGCGCAATCCAGACCCGCGCGCCTATCTTGTGCAGGATGATATTGCTGGGGACTTCAAACAGGAAATAGCCGAGGAAGAAGATGCCGGCGCCAAGGCCATACACGGTTTCGCTGAATTGCAGGTCGCCCAGCATCTGCAGTTTGGCAAAGCCGACATTGACCCTGTCCAGATAGGCGACGATATAGCACAGGAACAGGAAGGGCACCAGCCGCCAGGTGAGCTTGCGATAGGTCGCTTCTTCAAAACTGCGCCCGCCGGCACCGTTTGTATCGCTGGTATCGCTGATGCTCATTCTTGTCTCCCCGATATTTTTTAATAGATTAACACTATCAAGTAACGCATGGGGAGATTCGATGCTCGGGGGCGGGGTCAGTCTCTTCAACTACCTCACGCGTCGCGCGGACGCAAACCGCCAGGTCCCCGCCTACGCGGGGACGATAAACTAGAGAATGGATGCTTAAAGAGGAGCGGCATTTGGGATGCGCAGGGCGTTGCCGCGTTTGCAGCCCTTAGCCTTCGCTGAAAATGGCGTCGCAGCCATCCCGTTGCTCTTCTTGCTGCTCCAGTTCGTCGACCATTTCCAGGTCCAGCAGCTCTTCCATCGCGTTCATATAGCTGTTCAGTTTGGCTGCGCCTATCAGGCGATAGATTTCGCCGGCTTCGTTGCGTATGCCTATGATCATCTGTTCCTGCCTGACGTCTTCCACGCTGGCCTGATCCAGCAACAGGTTGCCGATGATATGTTTGTCGATCTTGGCAACTGTCTTGCCTGCAATGAGTGCGGTTTTCACGTTGTGTTCCAGTTTCTATTTACTTTATGAGCTTGTTTTGCCGCTGCGATGGCGGTTTAAGTGAGGCCGCAGACATGCCTGCCAGTGCGCTTGCCTGGGCGAGGCGGTATTCTATAGGGATTTGCCGCAGCGGGCGAATAAGTTGGTCATTTTAATATGACTATGTTAACGCGCCCTAGTTCCGGGCCTGCCAGCGCAGCTTGGCCCAAGCTGCCTGTTGCACCGGATTCAGGAAGGTCCAGGCCACCAGGCGGCTTTGTTTCTGGCCCTGGTTCATCGTGACGGTCTTGCTGTCTTGCACGCCGGCTTGCTTGAGCGCCGCGTAAATGCCGGGCAGGCTGGCCGATTTGGACACCAGCGTGCTGAACCAGAAAATGCGGGTCGGGATTTGCGCACTTTCCTTGACCATGCGTTTTATAAAGCTCTCTTCGCCGCCGGCACACCATAACTCGGCTTCCTGGCCGCCGAAATTGAGTGCGGCAGATTCCCGGCCCGGCTCTTGTTTGCCCAGGTTTTGCCATTTGCGCTGCGTGCCCGCGCCGGCTTCGGCCAGGGAGGCGTGAAACGGGGGATTGCACAGGCTCAGGTCAAACCAGTCGCCATCCGTGACGATGCCCTTGAAGATCGCCGCTGGCGATCCTTGCAGGCGCAGGCTGATGGCTCCGGACAGCCCAGGGTTTGCGTCCAGGATAGCCTGGGCATTGGCGAGCGAAGCGGGATTGATGTCTGAACCGACAAATTGCCAGCCGTATTCGCTATGGCCGATCAACGGATAGATGCAATTGGCGCCCACCCCTACGTCCAGTACCTGGATGCCTTTGCCGCGAGGTATTTTTTTGCGGTTGCTATCGGCCAGCAGATCGGCCAGGCAATGCACATAGTCGGCGCGGCCCGGGATGGGCGGGCATAGATAGGCGGGCGGAATGTCCCAGCCGCTGATGCCGTAACTGTCTTTCAGCAGTGCGCGGTTGAGGGCCTTGACGGCGGCGGCGTCGCTAAAATCGATGCTTGGTTCGCCGTGCGCGTTGAGAGTGACCAGCGTTGCCAGTTCATCATCGGCCGCTGCCAGGCGCGCAAAATCGTAGCGCCCCTGATGGCGATTACGGGGATGCAGGGAGCCGGTGCCGGCGGCGGCTTTGGGAGTGCGGCGAGGCGCGGTGGACATGGCGGTGGTTTTCAATATGCGGCTAAGGCGTCACTATGGGGCGACCGCTATTGTCCCACAGTATGCCGGGCTAGCCGCGGACTTAGAATACGATGGCGGCGTCGCCGGGCTGCCACGGTGCAAACTTGGCCATCGCCGCTTCGAACAAGGGCGATGCCAGTAAGTCGTTCATCCACGCATTCGCCGCGCGGTAGGGGCTGGCGTCAAACCAATCCGGGTCGACGTGGGCAAACTGGCGCACAAAGGGAAAAACCGCCATGTCGGCCAGCGAGAGGCGGTCGCCGAGCAAATACCTGGTTTTGCCCAGCCTCTCGTTGAGCGGCGCGATCTGCAGGTCGACCGCTTGGTCGCGATAGGTTTCAGCGGAATGTTCCGGATAGCGCCCGGCATATTTGTAGCGATCCAGCATGGTTTTGAAGGGGCCGTCGTTTACCGCGATCAAGCGTTCTGCTGCTTCCGCGGCAGCCTCATCCGGCAGCCAGCCGGCAGGGTCATGCAGCGACAAGGCCCAGCGCATGATATCGATACTCTGGTCTATTACCGCGCCGTCCGGCAATTGCAATACGGGCACCGTCGCTTTCGGCGACAGGGCCAGCATCTCCGCCGGTTTATTGCGTAGTGCAACTTCCCGCAGCTCCACCGAAATTGCGGCGTATTTCAGCGCCAGGCGGGCGCGCATGGCATAGGGGCAGCGGCGGAATGAATACAGGACGGGGAGGGGCATTAGGAGTGGCTGCGTCAGGGCGCTCATCGGGAGAATGTCGGTGGCATATCAGCCGCTATTGTAGGATGCTGCGTCATGAAGCGTCAAAGACCGTTAGAATGATGGCTTTGCATCATGAACCAAACCGAGCCAGATGGTGCGGCTTAACATTTTTTCGCAATATTGCGTCTGAGAATTATGAGTGACAAACTTGAACTGGAACCGGCCAAAGAAAAAATGCCTCGCTTCGGCAGGCTGTTGGTAGTGTGTTTTGGCGTTATTATCATTTGCGGCGTTCTGGTATGGGTGAATGAGTCCTATCTGTCGGACTGCTGCAGTTTTGATTTCCTGGATAGGATCACCGGCTATCACGGTAAGTAAATTCCGCAAAGCGGGAGGAAGCTTAAATGAAAAACAAGAAACCAGTTGCCCGTCTGTTGTTCGTTGTTTCCTCTGTTGCCGGCATAGTGGCTGCGGCCGGCGCCGCCAATGTCAAAATTACCCCGCTGGGCAGCCATGACGGCGAATTCTGCCGTGCCGACCGCGCCCTGATCTTTGAAGACCCGGACGGCACGCGCATCCTGTATGACGCCGGCCGCACGGTACGTGGCGGTAGCGACCCCCGCCTGGGCAAGATTGACGGTGTGTTGCTGAGCCATGTCCATGCCGACCATCTGGGTGACGTCTATCAGCCGGCGGCAAATGCCGGTACCTGCGCGGCGCCTGATTTTTCAAGCAAGAGCACCCCGTCGTCGGTGACCGAGGAGGTAGTGCTGGCGAAGAAGGCCAGGCTGTTTGTCGGCGGCGAGATGGGCGATTTCTTTTCCAGGCGGCTCAAGGCTGCCGGCGGCGGCGATGACCTCGTGCGCCTGGTCAGATTTGGCGGACAAGGCAAGGTCGGCGGCGTGACCATCGCCAGCGTGCCCGCCGCACATAGCAATGGCCTCGATCCCAAATTCCTGAGCGGCGCCCAGGCAGACTCGCTCGCCGCCAGCGGCCTGACCGCGTATGTCGGCCCGGCCGGCGGCTATGTGGTGACTTTCTCGAACGGGCTGGCAGTCTATCTGTCGGGGGATACCGGCATCATTGCGGACCAGGATCTGGTGGTGCGGCGCTATTACAGGCCCAAGCTGGCGGTGATGAATATAGGCGGCGTGTTTTCCACCGGCCCGGCGGAAGCGGCCTACGTGATCAATGAGCTGGTGCAGCCGAATGCGGTTATCGCGTCACACGCCAACGAGGCGGCAACCAAAGACGGCAAATTGCTGGCGGGGAGCAAAACGCTGGATTTCAAGACTGCGGTGAGGGTGCCTGTTTACCTGCCCTTGAGCGGCAAGGCGATGGAATTTAACGCCGAAGGCAAGTGCGTCGCCGGTTGTTCGCAAGGGAATTGATGATGGGCTGGGCAGGCGCGTAGCCTGCCCGGAGGCGGAAGAATTAGTGCGCTGCCAGCTCTTGGGAAGAGGCTGTAGTGCGCTGGCTGATTTCAGCCAGTCTGGCCATCCACGGTTCAGTGATTTCGGTGATCTGCCTGTCGGTTGCCAGGATTTGCGTGATCAGCGCGATTTTGCGCATGCGGTCGGCGCCTGTCAGCGGCGGCAGCGGGTTGGACTCCACTGCGCGGGAGTGTTCTGTACACTCTTGTTCCAGGGCGCTGAGGCTGGACCAGTCATTGGCGCGCGCGGCCGCGAGCATCTGGCAGGATAAACCGGCGATATGTTCGTACAGTGCAATCACGTCTGAGGAGGTCATAGGCTTTACCGAAAAAAGATTAAATTACGGCTAGTCCTACTTTTACGGATCGACTTTGGTGAAACTTTAGGGAAAATTCAAAATAATTTAAAAAAATTAGTAAAAAATCTGGTTTTGGCTGCAAATTTTTGCAAATTTACTATCTATTTTGTGTTTTTTGCCAAAGGCGGCATCGAATTTTGTGCCGTTTTTGCTGCTGATCGAGAGCAAACGGGCTATCCGCGCTCTGTTTCCAGATTTGCCGCCCGAATGCCGCTGTTATTCTGGGGCATCATTTCTGCGGCCTGGATTGCCGCCGGCACCTTCGCCAAGGCCAAGTTGGGCGAAGCATGGCCGCAGAAATCCGCAGACGACCTCCGATTCTGAGCGCACCTCCATGAGTAATAAAGACAGCCACGACGCAAGCGCAACCTCCCTGGATCCCGCCAATCCGGCGGAATGGGCAGCATTCAGGCAGCAAGCGCACGGCATGCTGGACGATATGCTGGCCTATCTGCAAGACATCCGCGAACGCCCGGTATGGCAGCCCGTTCCGGATACAGTGCGCGCAAGCTTTCACGAGCCTTTGCCGCGGGCGCCGGGCGATTTGCAGCAGGCGCACCATACCTTCATGGACAGTATCCTGCCTTACTCGGTAGGCAATGCGCATCCGGGCTTCATGGGCTGGGTGCACGGCGGCGGTTCGCCGGTCGGCATGCTGGCCGAGATGCTGGCTGCCGGCCTGAACGCCAACCTGGGCGGGCGCGACCATATCCCGATAGAAGTGGAGCGTCAGGTAGTGCGCTGGGTGCGCGAGCTATTCGGCTTTCCGGAGACCGCCAGCGGCCTGTTCGTCACCGGTTCTTCCACCGCCAATCTGATCGGCACGCTGGTGGCCCGCACCAAAAAACTGGGGACCGATGTCCGCCATGCCGGTGTCGCGGCGAGCGCGCAACGCCTGACGGCCTATACCTCGGCCAGGGCGCATAGCTGCATCGCGCAGGCGATGGATCTGGCCGGCCTGGGCAAGGACATGCTCAGGTTGATCCCTGTCAATGCGCAAGGGCAAATGGACCTGGCCGTACTGGCCGCCCAGCTAAAGGTGGACAAGGAGCGCGGTTTTACGCCTTTCCTGATCGTCGGCACCGCCGGCACCGTGGATGCCGGCGCGATTGACGACCTGACTGCCGTTGCACAGATAGCGCGCCAGCATGACGCCTATTTCCACGTCGACGGCGCTTTCGGCGCGCTGGCGATGCTGTCTCCGGCGCTGGCGCCGCGCCTGAAGGGGCTGGAACTGGCAGATTCGGTTGCCTTTGATTTTCACAAGTGGATGCAGGTGCCGTATGACGCCGGTTTCGTCATCGTCAGGGACGGCGAGCTGCACCTGGATACCTTCGCCTCCCAGCAAAAAACCTACTTGAAGCGCATAGAGCGCGGCATGGCCGCCGGCTCGCCGTGGCCCTGCGACTACGGCCCGGATTTGTCGCGCGGCTTCCGCGCGTTGAAAACCTGGTTCACTTTAAAGGTCTATGGCGCCGACAAGCTGGGGCAGGTGATAGAGCATAGTTGCGCGCTGGCGCAATACATGCAAAGCAAGATAGCAGCGCTGCCCAGGCTGCAACTGCTGGCGCCGGTCGCGCTGAACATCGTCTGTTTCCGCTACCTGCCGGATGGCGCTACCGATGAAGACACCGATATCCTGAATCAGAATATCGTGATTGCGCTGCAAGAGTCGGGCATCGTCGCGCCTTCGTCGACCACGATGGCGGGACACTTCGCGATACGCGCGGCGCTGTTCAACCATAGAACCACCGCCCGGGATATCGATGCGCTGCTGGATGCCACGCTGGCATTCGGCCGGCAGTTTTCCGCCGCAACAGACCATTAACAGGGACAAAGAATGAAACCTAGCAATCTCGCACCCGTATTCGTACCCGGTTCCGACTATTTGATGGGGCTGGCGGCGATGCTGCGCGCTGCGTACTACTCGGTCAACCTGACGCCGCTGGGCAATGAACTGATCGCGCATCTGAATACGCATCCTGAAGACGCCAATGCGATGATGGATTTGTCCACGATACTGTACATGCTGGGCAATCACGAAGTCGCGGCAGCAACGCAGGGCGAGGCATTGAGCCTGGCGCGTTTTTACCAATTGCCGACCGCGGCCGGCAATCAAGCCAAACTGCGGGTTCTGGTGTTGATGGCGCCGGGCGATTTCATGGCCAACACGCCGATAGAATTCCTGCTGGAAGACTCCGATGTTGCGGTCGACCTGATGTATGTGGTGCCCGGCACGGCCTTGCCGGAACTGGTGCCCGATCATGACGTGCTGTTTGTCGCAGTCGGCGAGGCGGAGAATACGCATGGCTTGCTGGCGCAAATCGCGGAAGAAACGCGCGATTGGCCGCGTCCGGTATTGAACCGCGCCGAGCATGCGCTGAAACTGTCCAGGGATAAGGTCGCCAGCCTGTTGGGTGGCGCCAAAGGCATTTGCATGCCGGTGACGGTGCGCGTGGACAGGGCAAGCCTGGAGCGGGTGGCGGCAGCCGAGATCGCGCCGCTGTCGCTGCTGGGCGACGGCGATTTTCCCGTCATCGTCAGGCCGGTGGGTTCGCACGCGGGACACGGCTTGATGAAGCTGCTGACGGCGTCGGACGTGCGCGCCTATCTGGACAATATGCAGGAAGACGAGTTCTTCATCTCCCGTTTTGTCGACTACAGCAATGCCGACGGCTTGTTCCGCAAATACCGCATCGTGCTGGTGGAGGGCAAGCCCTTCCTGTGCCACATGGCGGTGTCCGAACAATGGATGATCCATTACCTGAACGCCGGCATGGCCGAGAGCCAGGCCAAGCGCGACGAAGAGGCGCGCGCCATGGCGGGCTTCGACGAGGGCTTTGCCGTAAGGCACAAGGAAGCCTTTGCGCAGATCTGCCAAAAGTTCGGGCTGGACTATGTAGGCATAGATTGCGCGGAAACGGCCGCTGGCGACTTCCTGGTGTTTGAGGTGGACACCAGCATGATCGTGCACGGCATGGACCCGGTGGATTTGTATCCGTACAAGCCGGCAGCGATGCAAAAGGTGTTTGATGCATTCAGGGCCCTGCTGTCGCGCGCCCGCGCCGGCACTGCCGAAATTGACTGAGTTAACAAAATCAGCTGAGCCAAAGGAGAGCCACGCGATGATAGCCTGTGTTCCCGCCTACGTGCTGCCGTCCACCGAAGAGCTGCTGGTGGCGGGAGGCGATGAGCGCATCGCGCTGGACGCCTCCCGTCAAAAAAACAAATACGGCTGCCGCGCCACGCACACCAGCAACCTGGTGGCCTTCGGCTCGTGTACGGCTTCCGGCATTTCTGCCGACGGCTATGCTGCGGCGGAGCGTTTGCGCCGGCATCTTGCGCAGCAATTGCGGCACGCGCCGCCGGTGGAAGTCTATCGCCGTGAAATGCAGCGCATGCGCATGGCCTTGCTGGAGTTGTGCGGCCTGTACGATACCGCGACCGATCTGGTATTTGCCGCTTCCGGTACCGATATACACCTGATCGCGGCGCAACTGGCATCGACCTTGTCCAGTTCTCCTTTGCACGTCATCATGGTCTGCGCCGAAGAGAGCGGTAGCGGGGTGCCGGATGCCTTGGGCGGCCGGCATTTCGGTGGCGCCACGGCATCGGGTATGCCAGTTGTTAAAGGCGAACAGATCGCCGGCCAGGCAGCGGCGGGGATCAGCTACGTGGCCCTGCGCGATGCGCAAGGCGCGGCGCGTGCGCTGGCGGACATCGACGCCGACGTGAGGCGCCACGCAAATGCAGCGCTACAGGCGGGGCGGCAGGTGCTGCTGGTGGCGACCGATGTCTCCAAGACCGGCTGCATTGCTCCCAGCCCGCAGTGTGCAATGCAATTGCAGCAGGAGTGCGGCGGCAAGCTGCAGGTGCTGGTCGATGCCTGCCAATGGCGGATTGCGCACGCCAGCCTGCGTGCCTATCTGGCGCAGGGCTTCATGGTGGCGATCACCGGCTCCAAGTTCGCCTCCGGCCCTTCGTTTTCCGGTGCCTTGCTGTTGCCGGATGCCATGCGCCGCTTATTGCAGGGGCGCGAGCTGACGGCGGCAATACATCGCTATTCGATGCGCGACGACTGGCCCGAATATTACCTGGCGGCGCAGGCGCTGGAGCCGGGCTTCAATTTCGGCCTGCTGCTGCGCTGGGAAGTCGCCTTGCATGAGTTGCGCGCTTTTTATGCGATACCGGAAGCCCGCGCCAGGCATTTCCTGCAGCGCTTTGCCGCACGGGTGCAGCAGCGGCTGCAGGAAGATGCTTGTTTCGAGGCGCTGGACACAACCCCGCTGGATAGGCGGGCGCTGGGGCATATCGCCGGATGGGATGAGGTTCCGAGCATCATGGCCTTCGTCATCTATGAGGCCGGCAAGGACGGCGGCAGGAAGCCGTTAAGCCGCGAGCAGACCAGGCAGGTGTATGAGCGCCTGCAAGATCGCCGATGCCCGCATGTCAACCCCTACCTGTTCCAGCTCGGCCAGCCGGTCGCATGCGGCGAGCGGGATGGCATGCCGGTGGCAGCCTTGCGCCTGTGTGCCAGCGCCAGGCTGGTGACGCAGGCCATGGCCGGCCCGCAACGCGACGGCGGCGATGCCGTCATCGAGCTGGCGATGCTGTGTCTGGACGAAATCGTCGCATCCATTCAAGAAGCTGCCGAGAGCTCTGTTACCTGACCTGGTAACCGGGCTAAGATTCCGACGCGCCTCTGGCGTACCGCAAGCCCCTGTCGCCTGATGCGCCGATGTCTTCCGGTGTCCGCCCAAAAAAATCTTGTATTTATATTCCGGCTTTGGCCAGGATGACCACCGAGACGCCGCGCGCGGCTTGTTCCGCTTGCGGGTTCAGGTAGGAGTGCGGCAGGTTGCCAGGGAAGCCGAGCACGTCTCCGGCGCCCAGATCGTGCCTTTCGCCGGCGACGACGATGGAAACGCGGCCGTCCAGGCAGGTAAAAAATTCCCGCGTGCCGGGCAGGTGCGGGGAGCCGCGCATCGCCGCGCCCGGTGCGAATTCCATCACGTTCAACACTTCCTGCGGCACCGGTTCCGGCACCAGCGGATGTATCGTCACGCCATTCCCTTGCTGGCTGGAGTGCAGATCGGCCGGCGACCATTTCCTGACCTTGGCGCGCGGCGACGCCAGTAATTCATCCATCGGTACGCCCAGCGCATTGGCGATCTTGATCATCACCGCCAGCGATGGATTGCTGTCGCCCGATTCCAGGTTGGCGATGGTCGAGCGCGGCAGGCCGGAGCTTTTGGCCAGTGCATCTTGCGTCAGCGTACGCACGCTGCGCAAGGCGATCAGGTTGCGGGCGAGATGGGCGGCTACGTGTTTGGGTTCGTCCATTGTGTCGACCTTCTGCTAATGGAGTGGACATTGCATTGGAAATGTTACGCGAGGGTGCAATTATGCATCATCGATACGATAACAGGAGAACAGGCATGAGAAGCAGATTTCACAAGGTGGGCGGCCCCCGGGTGCTATTGACCGGCGGCACTTCCGGTTTGGGGCTGGCGGTGGTGGCGGAACTGCAACAGCGGGGGGCGCAGATCGCCTTTGTTGCGCGCAACCGCGAACGGGTGGAGCTGGTGGCCGCAGAGTATCCCGGCACGCACGGCATCGTGGGCGATGTTGCCAATAAGCAGGACATTCATGCGATAGCCATGCAGGCCGTGGGGGTTCTGGGCGGTATCGATATCCTGATCAATAATGCCTCCAGCCTGGGGCCCGTGCCGCTGGCTTTGCTGGGCGATACCGAATGCGAGGACTTTGAACTGGCGCTCGCCACCAACGTGCTGGGACCTTTTCGCCTGACCAAAGCTTTGCTGGGGGCGTTGGCGGCGTCGGCGCGCGAGGGACAGGACGGGCGGGACGGCCGCCAGGCTGTAGTGCTGAATATCATCAGCGATGCGGCGCTCAATGCCTATGCGGGCTGGGGGGCTTATAGCGCGAGCAAGGCGGCCCTGCGGCATATGACTGCGGTCTGGGATCAGGAGTTGGCCGAGCAAGGGGTGCGTCTCTTGGCGATAGACCCCGGCGATATGGACACGCCGCTGCACGCGCTGGCGCTGCCGGATGCCGATCGCAGCAGCCTGAAGCGGCCTCAGGACGCTGCGCGTGAATTGGTGGATGCGATCGCTGCGGCGATGGCAGGAGAAGCCAAGCCTGAAGGGCGGATTGCATGAGAGCCGCCAGACTGCCGAAACAAAGGCCGCCGCAAGCCAGGCTGATGGTGATAGATGCCGACGGCCGCATCCGCCACGCCGCCCGCACCGGTTTTATCGATTATCTGCGCGCGGGAGACCTGGTGATCGCCAACGACGCCGCCACCTTGCCGGCCAGCCTGCATGGCAGGCATGCAGCGAGCGGCGCCGCTATCGAAGTAAGGCTGGCTGGGCAGCGTTCATTTTCCGCGCAAGATTTTGGACAATTCTCCGCGATCTTGTTCGGGGCCGGCGACTATCATACGGAGACCGAGGCCAGGCCGGCGCCGCCGGTTGTGGCGGCGGGCGACAGGCTGCTATTCGGCGCACTGGCGGCCCGCGTGCAGGGCTTGCTGGGGCATCCGCGTTTGCTGTCGCTGCGTTTCGACGGCAGCGCCGGTGAAATCTGGGCCGGCCTCGCGCATCAAGGGCGGCCGATCCAATATGCGCACGTGGCGCAAGCGCTAGCCCTATGGGACGTATGGACGCCGATTGCCGGCATGCCGGTCGCCTTCGAGCCGCCTTCCGCCGGCTTTGTGCTGGACTGGCAGCAACTGGCAAAGATGCGCGAGCGCGGCGTACACTTTGCGACGATCACGCACGCCGCCGGCATTTCTTCCACCGGCGACCGGCAACTGGACCAGAGCCTGCCGTTTGCCGAAGCTTATCGCATCCCGCGCGCGACGGCCGCCGCGATACGTCGCGCGC
>Ga0210384_10005925_pt1 | contig 13117 bp, 10 predicted proteins | sample IncBWH2MmetaG_FD_160574 | JGI IMG/M metagenome (GOLD analysis project Ga0210384, IMG submission 160574) | Forest soil microbial communities from Barre Woods Harvard Forest LTER site, Petersham, Massachusetts, United States - Inc-BW-H-2-M | ecosystem: Environmental > Terrestrial > Soil >... | reverse complement strand
GATCGGGGTCTCGATAATTTCGCCCGACGGCTTGGCCATCAGTCCGCGCATACCGGAGAGCTGGCGAATCTGCTGTTTCGATCCGCGAGCGCCGGAGTCGGCCATGACGTAAATCGGATTCAGAGCGCCTTCTTTGTCGCGCTGCTGCATCTGTCCGAACATCTCGTCTGCGACCTTTTCCGTAATCGCCGACCAGATTTCGATGACTTTGTTGTAGCGTTCGCCGTTGGTAATGGCTCCGTCGAGGTATTGCTGCTGCACGGCCACGCCCAGCTTCTCGGCATCTTTCACCAGTGTCTTCTTGTTGTCCGGAATGACCATGTCGTCGATGCCGATCGACAATCCCGCCTTGGTGGCGTAGCGGAACCCGAGGTCTTTCACCTCGTCCAGCATCTTGACTGTGACTTCCAAGCCGAAGCGCAGGTAGCAATAGGTAACCAGCTGTCCGATACCTTTCTTCTTGAGCAGACCGTTGATGAACGGCATGCCTTCCGGAAGGTGATCGTTCAGGATGGCGCGTCCAACGGTCGTATTCAGGAAACCACGGTCCGAGTTCACTGGCTCGGTGTGGATGATCTCCTGATCGTCGTAGGCGGTCATCAGGTCGATGACTTCACCGGTGTAGCGCAGCCGAATTGGGCTGAGAGTTTCCACCGCGCCGGCTTCGAGCGCCAGCAACACTTCTTCGATGTTGGCAAAAGCGCGGCCTTCGCCTTTGGCGCCTGGTTTGCCCTTGGTCAGATAGTAGAGGCCCAAGACCATGTCCTGCGTCGGGACCGTAATCGGCTGACCCGAAGCGGGAGACAGAATGTTGTGCGATGACAGCATAAGCACGCTGGCTTCGACCTGGGCTTCCGGAGACAGCGGAATGTGTACCGCCATCTGGTCGCCGTCGAAGTCGGCGTTGAACGCCGTGCAAACCAGCGGGTGGATCTTGATCGCTTTGCCTTCCACGAGCACCGGCTCGAAAGCCTGAATGCCGAGACGGTGAAGGGTAGGAGCGCGGTTCAACATCACAGGATGGTCTTTGATGACCTCTTCCAGGATGTCCCAGACGATCGGTTCCTGCTGCTCCACCATTTCCTTAGCTTGCTTGATCGTGGTGCAGTGTCCGGTCTGTTCCAGCCGGTGATAAATAAACGGCTTGAACAATTCCAGAGCCATCTTTTTCGGCAGACCGCACTGGTGCAGCTTGAGTTCGGGACCGACCACGATCACCGACCGTCCCGAGTAGTCGACGCGTTTGCCCAACAGGTTCTGCCGGAAGCGTCCCTGCTTACCCTTGAGCGTGTCGGAGAGCGACTTCAGGGGACGGTTGTTGGCACCACGCAGCACGCGGCCACGGCGTCCGTTGTCGAACAGGGCGTCCACCGCTTCCTGCAGCATGCGCTTTTCGTTGCGCACGATGACTTCCGGAGCGTGCAGGTCCATCAGCTTCTTCAACCGGTTGTTGCGGTTGATGACGCGGCGATAGAGATCGTTCAGATCGGAGGTGGCGAAACGGCCACCGTCCAGTGGAACCAGGGGACGCAGCTCCGGTGGAATGACCGGAATAACATCCAAGATCATCCAGTTCGGTTTGTTGCCGCTCTTGCGGAACGCCTCGACCACCTTCAGGCGCTTGGCATACTTGAGCCGCTTCTGCAGCGAGCTCTCATGCTTCATCTTCTCGCGCAGTTCGCCGGACAAGCTTTCCACTTCCACGCGTTTCAGCAGTTCCTTGATGGCCTCGGCGCCCATCATGGCCTTAAAGCCGGCGGGACGGTACTGCTGGTCCAGTTCGCGGTACTTGGCTTCGTCCTTGATCACTTCGTGATCTTTTACCGGCGCATCCCCAGGCTCGACCACCACGTAAGCCTCGAAATACAGAACGGATTCCAGATCGCGCAACGAGATATCGAGCAGGTGCCCGATGCGGCTGGGCAGTCCCTTGAAGAACCATACATGCGAGCAGGGAGAAGCCAGCTCGATGTGGCCCAGGCGCTCGCGCCGTACCTTCGAGAGCGTTACTTCCACACCGCACTTGTCGCAGATCACTCCGCGATGTTTCATCCGCTTGTACTTGCCGCACAGACACTCCCAGTCCGTGACTGGACCAAAAATGCGCGCGCAAAACAATCCATCCCGCTCCGGCTTGAAAGTCCGGTAGTTGATGGTTTCGGGCTTGGTCACCTCGCCATGCGACCAGCTCCGGATTTTTTCCGGAGAGGCCAGGCTGATGCGAATAGCGTCGAAGTCAGCGATGGGGTTTGCCATGTCAAAAGGGCTAGAACGGTACAAGGTGGTCCTCCGCTTTCCCGCGGTCGTACGCCGCCGCTACGCGGCTCCCAAAACCAGTGTCAAGTCTCCGGTGTCCAGTTTCCTGTCTGGGCCGGATCCCCTTCACGTCTCTGGCCTGCCGGATGGGGAGCAACTTCCCGCAGGCTCACTTTTCACAAACTTGCTGCGCCGTCAGCATTCGGCGATTTAGCTGAAAGGTGAGAGCTGACGGCTGATAGCTTTTTTAATCCGCTGCCGCGCTCAAGACCGGCTTCTTCTCTCCGGCCTTGATCAGCTCCACATCCAGACAGAGCGACTGCAACTCGCGGATCAGCACGTTGAACGATTCCGGCACGCCCGGCTCCATGGCCGCTTCGCCCTTGACGATGGCCTCGTAAATCTTGGTACGGCCGTACACGTCGTCGGACTTCGCGGTGAGAAGCTCTTGTAGGATGAACGCCGCGCCGTACGCTTCGAGAGCCCACACTTCCATTTCTCCGAAGCGCTGTCCGCCGAACTGCGCTTTTCCGCCCAAGGGTTGCTGGGTGATGAGCGAGTACGGCCCAATCGACCGCGCGTGGATCTTGTCATCCACCAGGTGCGAAAGTTTCAGCATGTAGATGTAGCCGACAGTGACGGGCTGCTCAAACCTGTCGCCGGTCATGCCGTCGTACAAGTAAGTCTTGCCCGATTCCGGCAAGCCCGACTGCTTGAGCAGCGCCTTGATCTCGCCTTCGCGCGATCCGTCGAACACCGGCGATCCCATGTACACGCCCTTGGTCAGAGTCGGAGCCACTGCCATCAGTTCCTCATCGCTGAGGTCGGAGATGGTGTCGGCCAGGGTCGTGTCCTTGAACAGGGCCTTCAGTTCGCGCCGGATCGCTTCTTCTTTGGTGTTCTCGGCCAGCATCTCGGTGATCTTCTTGCCCAGTTCGTGTCCGGCCCATCCCAGGTGGGTTTCGAGAATCTGTCCCACGTTCATACGGGAAGGAACGCCCAGCGGATTGAGCACGATCTCCATCGGCGTGCCGTCTTCGAGGTACGGCATGTCCTCGTCGGGCAGGATGCGCGCAATCACGCCCTTGTTGCCGTGACGGCCCGCCATCTTGTCGCCCACGCTCAGCTTGCGTTTCATGGCGATGTACACCTTCACCAGCTTGATCACGCCCGGTGGCAGCTCATCGCCCTTGGTCAATTTGTCTTTCTTCTCGTTGACGATCTTCTTTAGCACGTCAATCTGACGCGAGGTCATTTCCTCGATCTCGTCGATCTGCTCATTCACCCGCGGGTCCTTGTCCGCATACTTGATGCGTTTCAGGTTGCGGGTAGAAATGCGCTCAATCGAGTCGCGATCAAGAACCGTGTCCTTGGTCAGTAGGCGCTTGTTGGTGCGCTCGTCGTGCAAGTCGGCCTGGACTTCCTTGCCGCCCAGAATGTTCTCCAGACGCTTCAGGCGCTCGTCCGTCAGAATCCGGATTTCATCCGAAAGGTTCTTTTCGAGCTTCGCGATCTGCGTGCCTTCGATGAACTTGGCGCGCTCGTCTTTTTCCTGGCCCTTGCGGGAGAAGATCTTCACGTCCACGATGACGCCTTCAATTCCCGGCGGACAGTAGAGCGAAGCATCGCGCACGTCGCCGGCCTTCTCGCCGAAGATGGCACGCAGCAGTTTCTCTTCCGGCGTCAGCTGGGTCTCGCCCTTGGGCGTGACTTTGCCGACCAGAATGTCACCTTGTTTAATTGACGCCCCGATGCGGATGACGCCTGCTTCATCCAGATTGCGCAGCATGGATTCGCTGACGTTGGGAATGTCGCGCGTCACTTCTTCCGGACCAAGCTTGGTGTCGCGGGCCTCGATTTCGTACTCCTCGATGTGTACCGAGGTGTAGTAATCCTCTTTGACCAGCTTTTCCGAGACCAAAATCGCGTCTTCGAAGTTGTAACCGCGCCACGGCATGAAGGCGACCAGGACGTTTCGTCCCAGCGCCAACTCGCCATGATCGGTGCAGGGACCGTCCGCAATCACCTGACCTTTGGTGACCCTTTGGTTTTTCTGCACAATCGGCTTCTGGTTGATGCAGGTGTTCTGGTTGGACCGCTTGAACTTAGTGAGCTGGTAAATGTCGCTGCCCACTTCGCGCGAGAGCTGCCCAGGATGATGCTCGCCCTCGACGCGCACGATGATGCGCTCCGAGTCGACGGAATCGATGATGCCGTTGCGCTTGGCTAGAATCACGGCCCCGGAATCGCGAGCGGTGACGCCTTCCATTCCAGTTCCGACAATCGGCGCTTCCGCGCGCAGTAGAGGTACCGACTGGCGCTGCATGTTGGCGCCCATCAGAGCTCGGTTGGCGTCGTCGTGTTCGAGGAAGGGCACCAGTGATGCAGCCACGGACACCAACTGCTTCGGACTGACGTCGATGTAATCAACCTCGTCGCGGCTGACCAGGACGAAGTTGCCGGCTTTGCGAGCATTGACCAGGTCGCCGACAATCTTGCCCTTGTCGTCAAGTTCGACGTTCGCCTGGGCGATGGTGTGCCGGTCTTCTTCCCATGCCGAAAGGTAGAAGGAGAACGGCTCGAGTTCTGCCGCCCGCTTCTTTTTGTCTTTCAATTCAGCATTCAGCTTTTCAGCTTCATGCTTCTCCATGTGGTCGCCGACCTTGTGATCGCTGTCGCCGGCATTGACGATGCTCACGTAGTCGAGCACGCGCCCACCCTTGACCCGGCGGTAAGGTGACTCGATAAAGCCGTAGTCGTTGATCCGGGCATAGCAGCTTAGCGACGAAATCAGGCCGATGTTCGGACCTTCAGGGGTCTCAATCGGGCAGATACGTCCGTAGTGCGTGGGGTGCACGTCGCGGACCTCGAATCCGGCGCGTTCCCGTGACAGACCGCCCGGCCCGAGAGCCGAGAGACGCCGCTTGTGCGTGATCTCCGACAGCGGATTGGTCTGGTCCATGAACTGCGAGAGCTGCGACGATCCGAAAAATTCGCGGATCGCAGCCATCACCGGCTTGGCGTTGACCAGGTCGTGTGGCATGGCCGTCGACATTTCCTGGTACACGGACATTTTTTCTTTGATCGCCCGTTCCATGCGGACCAGTCCGATGCGGAACTGGTTTTCCAGCAGTTCGCCGACGGCGCGCACCCGGCGGTTGCCCAGGTGATCGATGTCGTCGACGGTGCCGATGTTCTTGCGCAGCTTCAGCAGATAACGGATCGTGCCGTAGAAATCTTCCGGCTCGAGCGTCCGGTTATCCAGCTTGCTGGCGTCCTGGTTCTCGAACAGTTTGATGTTGAACTTCAAACGCCCCACGCGAGAGAAATCGTACTTGCGCGGATCGAAGAACATGCCGTGGAACAAGGCGGTCGCCGTGTCCAGCGTCGGCGGATCGCCCGGCCGCAGCTTGCGGTAGATTTCGATCAGCGCCTCTTGCGGAGTCTTCACCGCATCACGCTTCAAGGTCTGGCAGATCACCGTGCCCACGTCGTCGCGCTCGGGGAAGAACAGGTTGAGCTCGACCACGCCGGACTCAAGAATCTTCGATACTTTGTCGGCGGTCAGCTCAGAGTTGGCTTCGAGGAGAACTTCGCCGGTGGTGGTGTCGACAACATCGCTTGCCACCCACGCTCCTTCAAGGTCCGAAACGTCAATCTCGATCTCGCTGATCTTTGCCCTCTGGATTTCTTTCAGCGTGACCGCGTTAATCTTGCGTCCCGAGTGCGCGATTTCCTCGCCTGACTTCGACTTGATGCTGTGGGCCAGCTTCATGCCCAGCAGGTTGGTCGGCTTCTCGCTGGCGGGATCAAGTGTCCAGTAAAGCTTCTGGTCGCGGATGACCAGCCGGTCAACGGTGTAGAACGTCCGCAAAATGTCTTCGCCGGAACGCAGGCCCAGGGCTCTCAGGAAGATTGTGCCCAGAAACTTGCGCTTGCGGTCGATGCGCACGTAGAGAACGTTCTTCTGGTCGTATTCGAATTCCACCCACGACCCGCGGTAGGGAATGATCTTGCCCAGGAAGTAAGTGCGGTTATTGGCGGTCTCAAAGAACACACCAGGTGAGCGGTGCAACTGGCTGACAATCACGCGCTCGGTGCCGTTCACGATGAAGGTGCCATTCTCGGTCATCAGCGGAACATCGCCGAAGAATACTTCCTGTTCCTTGATGTCGCGAATCGAGCGGTTGCCGGTCTCGGCATCCTTCTCAAAGATGGTGAGGCGCATCGTGACCTTGAGCGGTGCGGAGTAGGTCATGCCGCGCTCCTCGCACTCGCTCACGTCATACTTCAGTTGCAATCCGACCGGGTCGCCGCACTTGTTGCAGAAATCGGGAGTGTTCGCGTTGTAGGTGCCGCACTTGGTGCACAGCACATCGCCGGGATGAAACGGATCGGTAATGACGGTCGAGCCGCAGTTCTTGCAAGTGGTGCGCAGGTGATGCAGTCCTTTGAGGTGTCCGCACTTGCATTCCCAGTTGCCAATCGCAAAGTCCACAAACTCGAGTTGCGAGACGTTGCGGAAATCGCTGATGGGGAATACCGACTGAAACACGGCCTGCAGGCCGGCATCATCGCGCTCGCTGGGCAGCCGGTCCATTTGCAGAAAGCGTTCGTAGGAGCGCTTCTGAACCTCGATCAGGTTCGGAATCTGGATGGTGGCTGGAATTTTTGAAAAATCAAATCGTGTACGGTAGGCGTTATTCTTCGACATTCAGAGGCTCCCAAACTTTCCGCGCAGCCGCGAGCTGCGAAAGGCACGTTGCATGGCGACGGGACTGGGTCCCGTCCGGGCAGGTCAGCGTCAAGCGACCCGCTAATGTACGGTCACCGGGCTCGGACGCCGCAGACACGAATACGCCCTCGAGGGCATAGCTCCCCGTGGGCGCCAGTTGCGGCGCTTAGCGTCAGTTGAATTTTTTCTTTCCGCGCCAGTTCTCAGGCCTGTTTCCGTTCCGCTATTCACGAAACAGTTTGCCAACTCGTGTGCGACTCAGCTCCGCTTCCCCGGATCGTTGGAGTGGAGAGTCGCCTAACCGTGAAGTGGGAAGCAGACGATATATAGATGCTACCACTGCTCCCCAGGGTTCACCACTTAAAATTGTCGCCGCAGGGGCCGTTTCCGGACAGCCGACACGTCACTCCGATCCCGCCCGCTTGTCATCCTGAGCGGAGTGGCTGCTTCGCAAAGCGAAGCAGCCACGCAATCGAAGGACCCCCTATACCCGGCAACAGCCGGGCCGTTACTTCACTTCGACAGTAGCGCCGGCATCCGCGAACTTCTTCTTGATGGTCTCCGCCTCGTCCTTGTTGACGCCCTCTTTAATGGTTTTGGGAGCGCCATCCACCAGGTCCTTGGCCTCCTTCAGCCCCAGACTGGTCACTTCGCGGACGGCCTTGATTACATTGATCTTATTCGCTCCGACCGCGGTCAGAACGACGGCAAACTCGGTCTTTTCCTCGGCCGGTACTGCGCCCGCCGCAGCTCCGCCGCCCGCCACCATCACTGGGGCAGCTGCCGCCGCTGACACGCCAAGCCGCTCTTCGAGCTTCTTCACCAGAGCTGCCGCGTCCAGCAGCGACAGGCCTACGATTTGTTCTTCTAACTGCTGCAGATCCGCCATTTGTCTAGTCTCCTCGATTTTTCGGTTATCTTTTCCGTCAATCGCAAGCCGGGTTTCCAGTGCGTCAGGCTCCTATCGCCGTGCCAGACAACACGACCGTCAGAACCGCGCAACCCCCGCTCTTGATCTCTATCCGGGCAAGTGTGGCCGCGGGCCACTCGCCCGCGTCTTCCAAGTGCCAACAGAACTTATTGAACCCAAAAACCTGTGCCGCTCGGGCCGCCCGCGGCCACACAGCCTTAGGCTTCCTTGAACTTGTTCTTCTCCACACCCTGATTGATGACCACCGCCAGGTCTTTGCCTACGGCATTCATCACCGTGACTAGCCGCTGCGCCGGGGCGCTGATCAGGAACAACAACTTGGAGTAGATCTCTTCCTTGGACGGCATGGTGGCCAGCGCCTGGATCTCTTTAATTGAGATCACGCGGCCTTCAACCACGCCCGCCTTGAAGGTAAATTCCGGATTGTCCTTGGCGTATTTCGAGATCGCCTTTGCCAGCGCCACCGGATCGCCCGCAGTGTAGGCCAGCGACGTCACGCCGGACAGCTCGCCCAGTGCACCCTCCGCCGCGGTACCCTTGGCCGCGAGTTTGGCCAAGGTGTTCTTCACCACCCGGTACTTGGCCCCGGAGCTGCGCAAAGTCTTGCGTAGTTCGTAATCCTGCGCCACCGTCAACTTGCTGTAGGTAGCGATAATCAGGCTGGAAACGTTCTTCAACTCCGCTCCCAACTTTTCCACCTGCTCGATCTTTTTTGCTCTGCTAACCGCCATGGTTCAATCCCTCTTCGATGTCCGTGTGGGACCGGGTCTTTGACCCGGTCAAGCCGACCGGCAAGGTCAGCAATTAAGCCTTTGCCGCCGCTTCTACTTGGGCGGTATCAATCGAAATCCCCGGCCCCATGGTGGAACTCAGGTAGCAGCCCTTGATGTACTTACCCTTGGCCACAGTCGGCTTGGCCTTGATCACGCTGCTGATCACGACGGTCGCGTTCTCGACCAATTTGTCGGGCGTAAACGAAATCTTGCCTACCGGTACATGCACCAGGGCCGTCTTGTCAGTACGGAACTCGACTTTACCAGCCTTAACTTCCTGCACCGCCTTGGCTACATCAAAAGTGACCGTGCCTGTCTTCGGATTCGGCATCAGGCCCTTGGGCCCAAGGACTTTACCCAGCCGTCCGACTGACTTCATCACGTCGGGAGTTGCGATCAGGGCATCGAAGTCGGTCCAGTTCTCTTTGTTGATCTTCTCGACCATCTCTTCGCCGCCCACGTAATCCGCGCCGGCCTGCTCCGCCTCTTTGATCTTGTCGCCACTGGCGATCACCAGGACCTTCTTGGATTTTCCCAGGCCGTGGGGCAGGACGACTGTGCCGCGCACCATCTGGTCGGCATGCTTGGGATCCACCCCCAGGCGCATGGTGATCTCCACCGTCTCGTCGAATTTTGAGTATTTGACCTTCTGCAGCAGCGGTACAGCGTCTTTAAGTTGGTAAGGACGCGCTTCCACAGCCGCGCGCGCCTTGGTGATGTTCTTTCCTGCTTTTCTCATGCGTTCTTCCTGTCTCCCACCGTCCAGCGTTCTTCCGATGGACCGTAGTGAACGACCAAATTTGGTAATGGTGTAATTCAGTAATTGTGTAATTTGAAAATCGCGATTCTAAGATTTTCAATTACTCAATTACCAAATTTCTCAATTACCCGATAACTTCGATGCCCATGGAGCGGGCGGTTCCACGCACGCTTTTCATCGCCGATTCCACCGACGCCGCATTCAGGTCTGGCATCTTCTGCCGCGCGATATCTTCCACCTGCTTGGCCGTAACTTTCCCAACCTTATCTTTGTTCGGAGCGCCCGACCCCTTGGCTATTCCCGCAGCGCGCTTGAGCAAAATCGATGCCGGCGGCGTCTTGGTGATAAAAGTAAACGATCGATCGCTATAAACCGTCACCACCACCGGAATGATCAGCCCTTCCAGTTCCTTGGCGCCGGTGCGCGCATTGAACTGCTTGCAGAACTCCATGATGTTGATCTGCGCCTGCCCCAGAGCCGGCCCTACTGGCGGCGCCGGCGTGGCCTTGCCCGCCGCAATCTGAAGCTTTACCGAACCTGTCGCCTTCTTCGCCATAATCTCTTTTCGCTTCGCTTTCCAGAAACTAGAAACCGGAAACTGCTTCTAAGCCACTTTCTCTACCTGATTAAATTCCAACTCCACCGGCGTCGACCGCCCAAAGATCGTGACCATCACTTTCAGCGTCTCGCGGTCTTCGTTGACGTCATCCACAACCCCGGCAAAACTGGCGAACGGACCCTCGGTGACCCGTACGGTCTCGCCCTTTTCGAACTTGACCTTCAGTTTGGGTTTGTCCTTGGCCTCGCCCACCCGGTACACGATGTGCTGAACTTCTTCCTCAGAAAGCGGCGTTGGTTGCTGTCCCGTACCGACAAATCCCGTGACCCGTGGCGTGGATTTCACCACGTGCCAGACGTGGTCGTCCATGTCCATTTCAACCAGCACGTAACCGGGATAGAACATGCGCTCGACGGTGTACTTCTTGCCGTTGCGAACTTCGGTGACGGCTTCGGTGGGAATCAGCACCTTGCCGATCCGCTCCTGCAGTCCGAAAGCCTGGACCCGCGATTCCAGAGATTCCTTCACCTTGCGCTCAAAACCCGAATAGGAGTGGATGATGTACCACTTCATGTTGGGATTGCGCGGCGGTTCGAGGGCGCCGGCAGCGTCCGGTGAAACATTTTCTCCGCCCACCCCAGCCTCGTTTTTTTCTTCGTCCTGCATAGATGGCTCTGTACTCGTCGTTTCCAACACTTCGGTTCCTTCCCGAACTCAGTGATGCCCGAAATAGCGGAACACCGAGTCAATCCCGTGCCCGATTACCAGGTCCACCACCCAGAAATACGCCGCGAACAGGAACACCGTTACGATCACCACGGCGGTCGTGGCCCGCACTTCCTTGAACGAGGGTGCCGTCACCTTCTTCATTTCGGTGCGCACGTCGTTGTAAAAGGTCTTGACCCGCTCCGGCCATGACTTGAGGCGATCGCCGAAACTGCCACCCGCTGCTGCGATCAAGTTTCCCATCTTCTTCGTCTCGACTCCCATCACGGCCTGACCTTGTCTTCCCTCAAATTCTGGCAGGGGCGGAGGGATTCGAACCCCCAAGTTCGGTTTTGGAGACCGACAGTTTAACCGTTGAGCTTACGCCCCTGTTCTTATTGCAGATTGGGGATTTCAGATTGCAGATTGAAAAATCTGAAATCTTCAATCTCAAATCTTCAATTATTTATTTCACTTCCTTATGCGGCGTGTGCTTGCGGCAGATGCGGCAGAACTTTTTCAGCTCCAGACGCTCCGTCATCGTCTTCCGGTTCTTGGTGGTCGAATAGTTCCGCTCTTTGCAATCGCCGCACTGCAAGGTAATGATCTCTCGGGGCATAAAACAGCTCCTAGCCTCTAGCTCTTAGCTTCTAGCTCAAAACCTCTGAGAACTGAGAACCAGGAACTGATCACTGGTTTTCAATCTTGAGTCCGCTTCAACTCCCGTGCACCCACACTACTGAATAATCTCGCTGATGGTCCCGGCGCCCACGGTGTGGCCGCCTTCGCGGATGGCGAAGCGCAAGCCCTTTTCCATTGCCACCGGCGTGATCAACTCAATCACCAACTGCACGTTGTCGCCCGGCATCACCATCTCGGTCGCCGCCGGCAACTCCGCCACTCCCGTCACATCCGTCGTCCGCAAGTAGAACTGCGGCCGGTAGCCCTTGAAGAACGGCGTGTGCCGCCCGCCTTCTTCCTTGGTCAGAATGTAGACTTCCGCCTTGAACTTGGTATGCGGCGTTATCGATCCCCCCTTGGCCAGCACCATGCCGCGCTCCACATCTTCTTTCGCGATGCCGCGCAGCAGCAGGCCCGCATTGTCGCCCGCCAGGCCTTCGTCCAACTGCTTTTTGAACATTTCGACGCCGGTCACCACCGTCTTGCGGGTCTCGCGGAAACCGACGATTTCTACTTCTTCGCCCACCTTTACCTTGCCGCGCTCGATTCGTCCGGTCACAACCGTACCGCGGCCCGAGATCGAGAAGATATCTTCAATCGGCATCAGGAACGGCTTGTCCAGTTCGCGCGCCGGTTGCGGCACGCTCTTGTCCACCGCCGCCATCAGTTCGTCAATCTGCTTTTCCCACTTGGCTTCCCCGTTCAGCGCGCCCAGCGCGGACAGCCGTACCACCGGCACATCGTCGCCTGGAAACTGATAGGTCTTCAGCAACTCGCGCACTTCGAGTTCGACCAGGTCGAGCAGTTCGGGATCATCCACCGCATCACACTTGTTGAGCGCCACCACGATGTAGGGCACGCCAACCTGCCGGGCCAACAGCACGTGCTCGCGCGTCTGCGGCATCGGACCATCGGTTGCGGCTACGACTAAGATCGCGCCATCCATCTGGGCCGCGCCCGTGATCATGTTCTTGATGTAGTCCGCGTGGCCGGGGCAGTCGACGTGCGCATAATGCCGGTTCGCCGTCTCGTACTCCACGTGCGCCGTGGCGATGGTGATCCCGCGCGCCTTTTCTTCCGGCGCATTATCAATCGAATCAAACGACCGGAACTGGATCTTGGGGTTGTGCTTGGACAACACCTTGGTGATGGCCGCCGTCAACGTGGTCTTGCCATGGTCAATGTGACCAATCGTTCCTACGTTGCAGTGCGGCTTATTACGCTCGAATTTCTCTTTCGCCATAGCTCGCTCGCTGTTTCCTTCCTTCAGTAATAGCGATACAGCTTCTGAAACCTTGTTCGCAGCGCGGAATCCACTTCTTCTACTTTCGACAAGTAGAACTCCCGCATCTGCGCCTGGTCCGAAACGGTCAGCGCCTGATACAGCTTCTGCGCGCCCTGTCTCGGCAGCGTGTCATCAATTTTTTCAAATACGCCTCTGGCCAGTATTATTTCCAGGTCGCGTATCCGAGCGCCGCCCCTGCGCACCCGCTTGAGGAACTTCTCGACTCTCTCCGAGCCCAGTGCGCGATCAATCGCGCCTCGCAATTCCTCGAACTCTTTTTCTCGCTCAACCCGAATGACAGTTGGCTCGAAGCTCACCATCAATGCACACCTGCGTCAGAAAACTCTGGAGCGGGAGACGGGAATCGAACCCGCGACCAACAGCTTGGAAGGCTGTGACTCTACCACTGAGTTACTCCCGCTTAAACCAGCC
>Ga0210384_10005922_pt1 | contig 13120 bp, 11 predicted proteins | sample IncBWH2MmetaG_FD_160574 | JGI IMG/M metagenome (GOLD analysis project Ga0210384, IMG submission 160574) | Forest soil microbial communities from Barre Woods Harvard Forest LTER site, Petersham, Massachusetts, United States - Inc-BW-H-2-M | ecosystem: Environmental > Terrestrial > Soil >... | reverse complement strand
GCCGGCCTTCTTCTCGTTCCTCACGCAACCGGGACTGCCGGAGGTCGGGGTGGAGCTGCGTTGCGCCCAGGGCCATGGCGAGCTCGAGCTCAGCCAGCGCCGCTTCCTGCCCCTCGGCTCGACCGGCGCCAGCGGCCAGCTCTGGCAGGTGCCGGTGTGCGTGCGCTACGGCAACGGGACTCGCGCGGAGCGTGCCTGCACCTTGCTCGTCGCGGCGCGCCAGACCTTGCCGCTGGCCGGCGACTCCTGCCCCGAGTGGGTGCTCGGGAATGCCGGCGGGCTCGGCTACTACCGGGTCGACTATCGCGGCGGTCTGCTCGCCAAGCTGCTCGGCCACGGCGGCGCGGCGCTGACCCTGCCGGAACGGGTCGCGGCGCTCGACGATGCCGCCGCGCTGGTCGAGACGGGCGAGCTCTCGCTGCAAGACGCGCTGGCGCTCGTCGCGGTCCACGGCCATGACGCCGACCGTCAGGTCGTCGAGGCCACGATCGAGATCGCCGCGCGGCCCCGCGACCTCCTGCCCGAAGCCGACCGGCCCCGCTACGCGCGCTTCGTCGAGGCGGTCTACGGGGAGCGGGCGCGGGCGCTGGGCCTCGACTCGAGCCCGGCAGACGACGATGCCCAGGCGTTGCGCGACACCCTGGTCGCCTTCGTCGCGGACAGCGGTCACGATCCGCAGCTGCTGGCGGACGCCACGACGCTGGCCCACCGCTGGCTGGCAGACCGGCGCAGCGTCAGGCCCGAGGCGGCCGGCCTGGCCCTGCGACTGGCCGCGCTCCATGGCGACGCGGCGCTCTTCGAGCGGTTCCGCGCGGCGGCGCTCGCGACCGCCGACCGCCGCGAGCGTACCGAGCTGCTGACGGCCATGGGCAGCTTCGACGACCCACGCCTCGTGGCCCGTGCCGAGGCGCTCATCCTCACTTCGGAGCTCGACCCACGGGAAGCGGCGTCCGCGATCCTCCGCGCGCACGCGGCGAGTCCGGCGGTCCTCGAAGAGCGCTACCATTTCATCAAGAGCAACTTCGAGGCGCTGGCGGCGAAGCTGCCGCGTGACCTGCCGGCTCGGTTCCCCTTATTGGTCCGCGGCTTCTGCGACGAGGAGCACCGCGCCGACGTCGAGGCTTTCTTCAAGAGCTCGATCGCGAGGTATACCGGCGGGCCGCGCATCCTGAGCCAAGTGCTCGAACAGATCTCGCTGTGCGCGGCCTTCAAGAAAGCGCAGCTGCCGAACGCCGAGGCTTTCCTCGCGCATTACTGATCCCGCCTTGGCCGGGCTGCCCGGGGCTGCCCGGGGCTGCCCGGGCGCTATCCGCGAAGCGGACGAGCGACCGCGATTCTTGGCCGGCGACGGCGGACCGGCTCCTCAGGTGGAGCCCTCGGCGAGCAGCTTCCGGAGCATTCCGGTCAACGTCGCGCCGAGGTCTTCCGCGGCGACGTAGCCGACGTGACGCAGGCGCACGCGACCGGAGCGATCGAGGACCAGGAGCGTCGGCAGGCCGTGGGCGTGGAGCGCCCGGGCCGCGCGACCGCCGGCATCGTAGGCGAGCGGCATGCGGAAGCCGCGCCGGCGAAAGTACTCGCTCGCTCGAGCCGGCGTGTCGCCCTGGTCGTCCGGCGCGTCGCCCCCGGCGAAGTCGACCGCATAGAAGACCACCCTCGGGTCGCCGGAGAAGCGCCGGTAGAGCCCTTCGATCTCGGGCAGCTCGTGCTGGCACGGGCCGCACCAGGTGGCCCAGAAATCGATCACCGCGACGCGCCCGCGCAGCTGTTCCGCCGCCACCGTGGCCCCGGCAGGCAGAGCGAGCTCGAACGACACGGGCGGCTCTCGCACCTCGTGGCTGACGACGAGAGACCGGGCGAACCGCGGCCCCATCGCGCCGAGCACGACGACCGCGGCGGCCAGAACCGGCAGCGCGACCCGACGCGCTCGCCACCCGGCCGGCCGGGGCGCCGCCGGCCCGTGCATCGCCGCGATGCCCATGGCCGCGAACGCCATGCTCACGAAGGGTAGGAGCAGCAGCCCCCAGGCGCGCCCCGCCGTGTACCAGACGAGGAGCGCCATCGGCAGGTTGAGGAGCGCGACGACCAGCCACGCCGGCAGCGCGCTCCCGCGCCCTCGCCAGGCCCCGAGCCCCATCGCCGCGACGGCGAGCAGCGGCAGGAAGAGGAACACCAGCGATCGACTCTGCAGCAGGACGTTGCCGACGACCAGGACGGCGACGAGAATCAGGCCGGTGGCCAGCTCGAGCAGTACCGCGAGAACCCTCCGCATCGGCATCTCCTTCGCAGGCAGGCGGTCTTCCGCCTGCCCCCCCAATTGACCTACGAGCGGAGCTGCATGAATGTTCCAGCCGGGCAGGCTCGCGGCGCGCCCCTGGCGGTACCCGCTACCCCTGCCGGCCTCGCCGGCGGCGGGGAGAGCGTCACCCGCATCTTGCGCGGACTCGGCGTGACCGGGATGGTCGTCGCCACCTCGGAAGCCGAGATGGCCTGGGGCGACGCCGCGCTCAGCGCTTCTGCGCCGTGATCAGGAAGTAGCCGAAGTAGCGGCGTCCCAGGCCGATCAAGGGCGCGATCAGGCAGGCGACGACGTGTCCCCAGCGCACGCTGTTGAGCCTCTTGCGACGCAGCACGAGCTCTCCGGCGAGGAACTTCAGCGTCACTCGCGGCACGTGCAGAGCGCTCGGCGCGATGCGCCAGGAGATCTCTTCAGTGGCGAGCACCTGGAGACCGTGCCGCTCGAGACAGGCCGTGAAGGCAGAGAGGTCGGCGAAGCTCTCGACCGCCCAGGCCCTCGTCATGATGCCCAGCAGCGCGGCATACCATCGCGGCATGCCGTCGGTCCGCTTCATGAAGCCGTCGGCGACCACCAGCTTCGCTCCCCGCTGCAGCAGCCGGGAGCACTCCTTGACGAACGGCTCCTTGGCGGAGCCGGCGGCATGGCAGGCCGCCTCGATCGAGAAGGCCGCCTGGTAGGCGCCGGTGGGCAGGTCGAGCGCGGTGAAGTCGCCGAGCTTCCACTCGATGCTGCCGCGAGCCGAATGCCCTTCGCCGAGCGACCGCGCCATCGCGATCTGCCACTCCACCTTCGAGACGGCGGTGGTCGCGACGTCGTGTTGCGCGATCAATGCCCGCGCCGGCGCCCCCAAGCCGCAGCCCAGATCCAGGACCTTCATGCCGGCGACGAGATCGAGCCGGCGGAAGACCTGCCGACTCATCTCCTCGAGCATGCTCTCGAGCGTCAGCGGGTTGAGGCCCCAGCGATAGAAGCCGAAATGCATGTTGAACTTCCGGCTCCACGCGCGGTAGTCCATCCCCGCTTCCGTGTAGTAGGTCGCGAGGTCGACCGGCAGCGCGGCATCTGCCGGCGGGACACGCTCCGCCGCAGCTCTCGCGTCGCCCCGCGAACCGGCCAAGACCGTCAGCTCCCGCTCCGAGGCGTCGGGCGCGGGCCGCGAGAGGGGGCTGCGAAGCGGATGAGGGGGCGTTCCTCGCGGTGCACCGTGAGCTCGAACACGTCGGGACGCGCGTAGTGGCCGGCGACGTCGAGCTGGAATCTCGCTCCGCGCAGCCGGCTCAGGTCCACCTCCGCGTAGAGGATCGTCTCTTCCTCGTGCGCCGGTCCGGCCAGGAGCTTGCCGTCGGGATCGACGATGGCGCTGTCCCCGGGGTTGAGCCAGGCGCCCGAGTCGGGCAGGAGCTGCTTGAAGGGGTAGCTGTCGGGAATCTGATCGCGGCGGATCGCGATGCAGACGCCGATGACGTAGACCCTGCCTTCCTTGGCGATGTGCCGGAGCGTCGAGATCCACGGCTCGCCGCGGTCCCAGGTCGGGGCGAGGTAGAGCTCCACTCCTTGGGCATACAGGGAGTAGCGGGCAAGCGGCATGTAGTTCTCCCAGCACACCAGGCCGCCCAGTCGCCCGATGGGCAGCGGCCAGACGTCGAGCGTGCTGCCGTCCCCCAGGCCGTAGACGAGCCGCTCGCCGGTGGTGGGGACGAGCTTGCGATGCTTGCCCAGGAGGCATCCGTCGGCCCCCAGGTAGACGATGGTGTCGTACAGGGTCGAGCCGCTCCCCTCGGCGGCGCGCTCGTTGACGCCGATCGCGACCGTGGTTCCGGCCTCGCGGGCGGCCGCCCCGATGCGATCGACGTCGGGTCCGGGCACTGTCACGGCCGCGGCGAGCAGCTCCGCATACAGCTCGCGCAGCACGCGCGTGTCGCCTGCCGGGATCGACCACACCCAGAGCGGATAGGTCGGGATGAACGTCTCGGGAAAGACGACCAGCTTGGCGCCCGCGGCGCCGGCCTCCGCGATCAACCGGCACGCCTTCTCGACCGTCGCCGCGCGATCGAGGAACACCGGCGCCGCCTGGACCGCCGCCACCGTGAAGCGCTTGGGCACCGCCTCCGTCGGCAGCGGTCCGGCCTCCGCCGGCTTCTCGGCTTCGGGTGCCACGAGATCGCTCATCGTCAGATCCTTTCGAGTCCTCATCGCCTTGGCGACACCGAGGCAAGAACTCGGCGGCCCGGTCCGGCCGCCTACTCGACGGCGAGGATCTCCGGCACCAGGCGCTGTCCCGTGATGGTGACGACGGCGACGGTCAGGGGCAGCTGGAAGCGCCGGGCTCCACAACTGCCTGGATTCAGCAGCAGGCAATCCCCGCGCCATTCGAGCTCAGGGCGGTGCGAGTGGCCGAACACGATCAGCCGCGCCTCGTGCAGCCAATCCGGGTCCACGTCCTCGCGCCGGTGGGTCATGCGGTACGCCATCCCGGCCAGCTCGCCGCTCTGCACCGCCGGCAGCGCCGCCGCCAGCTCCCCGCCGTCGGTGTTGCCCCGCACCGCCACCACCGGCGCCAGCCGCGCGAGGCGCGTGAGGATCGGAGCTTCTCCCTCTGCCATGCCGACGTCGCCGGCGTGGAGCAGCAGCTCGCACCCCGCGAGCCGCTCGAGCACCTGCGGGCGCAGGATTCCATGCGTGTCCGACAGCACGCCCACTCGCACCGGCGAACTCTATCCCGCTTCACTGCCGGTGTCGCCGCCGGCAACCGACGGCGGACCCCATGGCGTCCTTCGCAGGTCCAGGTCCTCTGATACTCTGTCGATCGCTGCCATCCTCGATCGATCGCCCGGTGATGAAGCCGCCCGACGGGAGAGACGATACGGAGGGCTTCAGCCCTCCGGCTCGAGACCTCGCCGGCGAGGTCCGTTCGCGATGGGCGCTGGGACCCGAGCCCGCGGGACATGGCGTGGAACGCCTGCGAGCGCTGGCCGTGGCAGCCCTCTGCTTCACCGTGTACTCGGCGAACGCCAGGGTGATCCCCAGTGCCGACACGCGCCCGGCCCGTTATCTCCCCTTCGCGGTGCTCCGCGACCACCAGCTGACTCTCGAAGGCTTCGCCGCGGAGGTGCAGGCGCGAGTGCCGGGCCAGTATGCGGTGCACGAGGTCGACGGCCGGCTGGTCTCCATCTATCCGGTGATTGCACCGCTGGCTGCCGTCCCCCTCTACATTCCCGCCTATCTCTACCTCGACGCCAGCGGCTGGGACGCCACCGAGCTCGGATTCCTCGCGGCGCTGCTCGAGAAGACGGCCGCGGCCACGTTCGCCTCGCTGGCGATGGGAGGTCTCTACCTGCTGCTGCGCCGCCGGCTCGAGGTGCGCGAAGCGCTCATCCTGACGATCGCATGTGCGTTCGGCACCACGACCTGGGCGATCGCGAGCCAGGCACTATGGCAGCACGGTCCCGCGCAGCTGGCGCTGGTGGCGGCGCTCCTCGCGGCCACGGCACCACCGACGACGCGCACCCTGGTACTGGCTGGCGCATGCGCCGTACTGCTCGCAGCGGTGCGGTTGCCGGATCTGCTGCTGGCGCTGCCGGTGGCCGTGTTCTGCTTGCTGCAAGCTCGCGGGCGTCGCCAGCAGGGCGTCTTCCTGGCCGGCGCGTTCGGCATGACGGCGCTGGTGCTGGCGTGCAACCTGGCGGCGGCGGGCCGGCTCGCCGGCGGCAGCGCGTTCCACCCTGGGTTGGCGAGACCTCTCACGTATTTCGCACACCCCTTCCTCGCAGGGCTGGCCGGCGAGCTGGTGAGCCCGGGCAAGGGTCTCCTGCTCTTCTCGCCCTGGCTGCTGATGGGACTGGCGCAACGGCCCGATCCTGACGCCGCCGGCGGCCGTCGCCTCGATCGCTGGCTCGGCGCGGGCATCCTCGCTCAGCTGGTGCTGTTCGCCAAGACCGGCGGGCTCGGCGGGTACTGCTACGGGCCCCGTCTCACCACGGACCTCATGCCGGCGGCGGCATGGATCCTGGCGCCGGCACTGCCCGGAATCCTGGGACGTCGGCGCCTCTTGCTCTGGATCTTGATCGGCTGGAGCATGGCCGTGCAGGCCATCGGGGCGTACCGCTATCCGCGCGGGCGCAGCGACGAGGTGCTCTACAGCACTGCGGCGGCCCCCTGGCACCCGGGAAATGCGCAGTTCCTGCTGGAGCTGCGAGGCGCCGGGGCGGCCAGGTAGTTGGCGGCGGTGAGGTTGGCGCATACTATGCCTTCGACACCCACGCTGTCATTCATGCAGAGCGGTTCTGGGTGGACCGCTCCTGCGGCTGCACGCAGGGCACCGATCATGGCGTGCACTTCATGGCGTGCGACTGGACGGGTGAGATGGTGCGCGATCTCGCGCCAACCAAGGGAGGCAAAGTCATGAGAACTTGCGCTCACTGCGGCAGCCAGGTGCCCGACGGGGCGGATTTCTGTCCGAGCTGCAACAAGCTGCCCGCCGGCCCGATCGTGGCCGCGAAGGGCTCGTCGAAGACGCTTTACCTGGTGTTAGGTTGCGTCCTCATCGCCGTCTTCCTCGCCGTCGTGGGAATCGTCGCCGCCATCCTCGTGCCCAACTTCCTCGACGCGCTCCAGAAGGCCAAGCAGAAGCGAGCGGTGGCGGAGCTGCGGACGATCGGCCAGGCGATCGAGATCTACAAGGCGGAGCACGGCGCCGCGCCGCCGGCAACCGATGTGGCCGGCCTGGCCACGGCGCTCGGCACCCAGTACGGCGCCGCGCTGCCGCGCCTCGACCCCTGGAAGCATCCCTACCGCTACGCCTGCTGGCAGGAGAGCTCGACCGCGAAGGGGTGCGATCACTACCGCATCGCGAGCGCGGGGCGCGATGGCAGATTCGAGCAGCTCGACCTCAAAGCCTACGAGGCGGCGGACTTTGACCGCATCGAGTACGACCGCGACATCGTCTACGGTGACGGCGCCTTCATCGTGCAGCCGCGCCGGCCGTGACGCCCGGCCCCGACCTCATGTGCCAGGCAGGATCGGGAGCGGCGGACGTCCCCCCCTCCTGCCGCCCGATCACTTCGTTCGCGCCGGCAGGTCCCTGGTCCAGTCCAGGACGACGGTGATCGGGATACGGCCGCCGTCGCTGACGATCTTGTCCACGAGGAAGCGCTGGCCGTCGCCGGAGACGGCGTAGGAGGCGCGGGACGCGAGACCGGCCGGCACTGAGGTGCGCGCCTCGAAGAGGACCCGCTGGATCCCGGGCTCGAAGCGGGGCTCGAAGCCGTGCTCGGTCCTGACCGCGACCGCTCGGAGCTTGCGGTCGAGCCCCAGGAAGAACAGCTCCTTGCCGTCCGCGCGCCACTGGGCCTGATCGCCGCCGTCGGTCGAGATCTGCCACTTCCCTCCCGCCGCCGGGAAGGTCTGCACGTACACTTCGTCGCGGCCGGATTCGTTGGAGGTGTAGGCCACGAAGCGGCCGTCGGGTGAGAACTTCGCGTGCGTCTCGTCGAAGTGGGTCTGCAGGTAGAGCGCCGGCTTGCGCTCGCCCGCCAACGGCAGGAGCCACATGTCGGCGGTCGTCTTCCGCGAGACCTCCTCGAAGAGCAGGAACCTGCCGTCCGGCGACCAGTCGTCCACCAGCTTGGCCGCGTCCGAGGTCAACAGCACCTCTTCGTTGCCGGCGCCGCTGGCCTGCCGGAGGCACAGCGACCTGAGCTGGGCGCAGGTGTAGGCGACCCGGCTGCCGTCGGGAGACCAGGCCGGCGCGAGCGCCGAGCCCGCGCCGAAGCTCAGGCGGGAGAGCGCGCCGCGCTCGAGGTCGAGCCTCCAGACCGCGGAGGTGAGGTGCTCGTCGTTGCGGTCCAGGGCGACGTCCTTGCCGTCCGGCGAGAGAGTGGGCTCGTCGAAGTCGCCCGGCGGCCCGGCGCGGCCGAGCTCCCTGCCGCCACGGTCGAACCAGGTCGGCTGGCTGATCACGCGGACGCCGGCGCGATAGGCCAGCGTGCTCCCACCGGCGGCGAAGAAGGCGTACGCCGTTCCGGGGGTGCCCTCGCCGATGGGGTCCACGGCTGGCGCCAGCGGCACCGGCTCGCCGGTGAAACGGAGCTGCTCGGGATCGAAGGGCTGCGCCACCAGCGTGCGCTCGCGGACGTAGAGCAGGTAGCCGCCGAACGCGGCATAGGCGATGCTCGACTGCAGACCCGCGACGAGCACCTTGGCTTCCGGTCCATCCAGGGAGCCGACCACCAGCGCGTGGTTCTCGGGCACCCGCGCGCGCGCCAGGTAGACGAAGTGGCGGCCATCCGGCAGGAAGACCGGCCAGCGGTGGTCGCTCTCATACCTGGTCCTGTCGAGGTGCGTGACGACCTCGTCGGCGCCGCCGCTCGCCGGGACCCGATGGATCGCGGCGATCGGCGTGGGCGCGAAGAGGATCACCCCGCTGCGGCCCCAGGTGCCGCCGCGGCCGTCGTTGGCGCTGGCGAGCGGCTGCGCCGCACCGCCCGCGAGATCCACCCGCATGAGCTTGCTGTTGGCGAAGAAGCCGAGCGAGCGGCCGTCGGGGGACCAGAACGGGAACCGGGCGCCCTCGGTGCCGGGAAGGGGCCGGGCCTCCAGCGCGGCGAGCGGACGCACCCAGATCTCGCGCCGGCCCTGCGCGCCGGCGACGAAGGCCAGCTGGCGGCCGTCCGGCGACACCGCCAGGCCCGGCGCGAAGTCGCCGTCCAGGGGCGAGAGGACGACGAAGCGCGTCGTCTCCGGTCCGCCGGCGCGCGGACGGAGCACCAGCGCCGCTGCCAATCCCAGGGCCAGGAGGACCGCCACGGCGGCCACCGCCCGCTCGCGGCGCCAGCGCCGGGGCGGCCCCGGCCCCGGCGCGGCGACGCCGGACCCGGAGCTGCGCTCGGCGATCCAGCGCAGCTCCGCCATGACGTCGTGGGCGGATTGCCAGCGGTCGTCCGGGTCCTTGGCGAGGCAGGCGCGGATCAGGTGGTCCAGATCGGCGGGCGCCAGCGGCTGGAGCTCCGCCACCCCCTGCGGTTCCGCCGTCAGGATCGAGGACATCAGGCTCGCCTGGCCGTCGGCGGCGAAGGCCCTCTTGCCCGCCACCATCTCGTAGAGGACACAGCCCAGGGCCCAGAGATCGGAGCGCGTGTCGGCTTGCTCGCCGTCGAGCTGCTCCGGCGCCATGTACGGCAGCGTGCCGATGAGGACGTTCCGATCGGTCAACGGCCCGCCGGCGTCGTGAGGGTCGGACGCGCCGGCGATGAACGTCGTGCAGATGCTGTCGTCGTTGCCGGATGGCGCCGCGTCGTCGCGCAGCTTCGCCAGTCCGAAGTCGAGGAGCTTGACCCCCGACCTGGTCAGCATGATGTTGCCGGGCTTCAGGTCCCGGTGGACGATGCCTTGCCTGTGCGCCTTGTCCAGGGCGTCGGCGATCTGGGCGCCGAGGCGATAGACCTGGTCCAGGGGCAAGCGTCCCTTCGCCAGGCGATGGGAGAGACTCTCGCCTTCCAGGTACTCCATGACCAGGTATTCCGAGTCGCCCTCGTGGCCGACGTCATGGAGGGTGCAGATGTGGGGATGGTTGAGCGCCGAGATGGCCTTCGCCTCGCGCTCGAAGCGCGCGCGGGGATCGCCGGTCCCGGCCAGGCGCGACGTCAGGACCTTGATCGCGACCGAGCGGTCGAGCCGCGTGTCCCTGGCCTTGTAGACCTCCCCCATCCCGCCGGCGCCGACGGGCGCGACGATCTCGTAGGGGCCGAGACGGGTACCGGGCTGGAGTTTCATGGAACCGGGTCAAAGTCTAGCATCCGCCGACGGCCGGAGCGGCCCGGGGGGCGGCGGCCTGCTAACATCGGCGCATGGCACTGCTCGAGAAGCTGCGGGAGACGTTGCAGGCGTTCCCCGCGGTTCGCCTGGCCGCCGCCTTCGGCTCGGTGGCCCGCGGCAGCGAGCACGCCCGCAGCGACGTGGATGTCGCCCTGCTCCTCGATCCCGACACACGTGAGCTGCGACAGAAGCTCGAGGCCGACCTGGGGCGGGCCGCCGGGCGGGAGGTCGACCTCGTCTTCCTCGACACCGCACCGCCGCTGCTGCGCTTCGAGATCGCCAGCGACGGCGTGCTCCTGCTCGCTCGCAACCGCGACGACTGGGTGGATTTCCGCGCCCGCGCCATGATCGACTGGTGGGACTGGGCGCCGACCGCCCGATTCATCAACGAGGCGGCGATCCGGCGCCTCCGGGAGATGGCCGCCAAAGTCTGAGCCGGCCGCCTGCTCCTCCAGAGCACCCATGCGCCCAACCGACGACTACGAGCGCCTCGAACGAGCGCTGCTGGCGAAGATGCGGGAACGGACTGCCGAGCTGCGCGGCTTGCTGGCCCAGGTGAATGATCACTGGGGCTACGAGGACGGCATGTATCGGTTCTACCATCAATCGTTCAAGGTATTCGGTCTCCAGCAGCTGACGGAGCGGATCGTCGCGGAGCTCACGAGCATGGCGCCCGAAGGGCGCGGTTTCTGCGAGTCGTTCCGCGCCATTCTCGAGCCTGGGATGGGCCGCGAGTTCTCGCAGGACGACAATGCCCATTGGGTGGAGAGCACCGCCCCTATCGTCGAGGCTTTTCTCCACGCGCGGTATTTTCTCGAAATGGCGGCGAAGTACGCTGTCGAACTCGAAGAGCCGCCGCAGCTCATGCCATCGGGCTGGGCCGCACTGCTCAGTCTCTACGGGCTGCGGTGATCTCTCAGGCGGTCGAAGCCTCCAGGCTGACAAGAACAGGCGGGCCGGAGCGCCGAGGCTGCGGCCCGCCGGCCGATGCTAGAATCCCGGGTGACGGTCGAGGATTGGAATGAACAGGGCGCACCGCTCCAGCTGCTTGGCCTTGGCCTTCTGCGCGCTGCTCGGCACCGGCAGGGTCGTCGGCGCTCCCGCCGAAGGCGAGGTGGCGACCAGGCTCGAGGAGGCCCACGCCGCGCTCGGGAGACGCGACTTCAAGCGCGCGATCGACGCCTACCGCAAGGCCAACAAGCTGGCCGGCGGCCATTCGGCCAACGCCCTGCTCGGCCTCGCCACGGCCTACAACCAGCTCGGCGCCACGGATGACGCGCTGGACAGCGCGCGCCAGGCGGTCGCGGCAACCGAGGACAAGAAGATCCAGGTGCAGGCCTACAACCAGGCCGGCATCGCGCTGTTCCATCGTGCGGACGGCAAGGGCGCCCGGGCCATGGACGACGTCAAGGCGGCCGAGGTGGCTTTCCGCAAGGCGCTCGCGGCGAGCGACGGCCGTTTCGAGCTGGCCCGCTTCAACCTCGGCCGCGCGCTGCTCCGCCAGTCGCGCGACGCCGAGGGGCTGGCGACGCTGCGCGAATTCCTCGACCGCCAGCCCACGGGGCCGATCGCGGCCGAGGCCAAGGCGCTCATGGAGGAGCCGCGGCGCGCGCGCGAGGACTTCGCCCCGGACTACGCCTTCGTGACCCTCGAGGGCAAGTACCTGTCGTACGCCGACCTCAAGGGCAAGGTCGTCGTGCTCGACTTCTGGGCCACCTGGTGCTCGCCCTGCATCGCCGCCCTTCCCGCGCTGCAGCGGCTCGCCAAGAAGCTGGCGGGCGAGCCCTTCGTCCTGGTCAGCCTCAGCAGCGAAGACGATGGCGCGAGGCTGCGGGACTTCCTGGCCAAGCACCCGGCCGATTGGCCGCAGGTCTGGGACCAGAAGAAGGAGACCTCCCAGCAGTTCCAGGTCACGGCGCTGCCGACCTACTTCGTGCTGAGCCCCGAGGGCAAGGTGCTCTGGCGGCGCAGCGGCTGGGGCAGCACCACCGCGGGGGAGCTCGACGGGACGGTGCACAAGGCGCTGAAAGCCCTCCACGACGCAAGCCCGGCAGCCCGCTGAGACCCCCCGCCGGCCGCCGCCGCTCGCCGGCCCAAGCTCGCCGCGCGCGCTCCGTGCTCAGCGCGCCAGGGCGCGGCGCGTCGCCTCGAGATAGCCGGTCCCGAAGCGCTCGTCGGGCTCGAGGTGGGCGCCCTCGGCCCACTCGTTCCAGGCGTTGACGAAGACCAGCCGGTGCTCGGGATGGCCGAGCCGCGCCGCGGTCACCAGCGCGCGCAGCCACTCCTCGTAGGCGGCGGGCGAGGCGCCGTGGAAGACCGTGGCGCGCCGCCCGAGCCGCGGCGTGTTGTCCCAGCCGGCCATGGCCGTGCGGTAGAGGCGGAAGGGGGGCGGCGGCAGCTCGAGCCGCCGGCGGACCACCGCACGGAAGTCGACGACCGTGCCGCCGAACGCGGGGTCGATCCCGTCGACCGCGCACTCGTTCTCGGGCAGGTTCTCGCCGTGCGGCGGGAACTCCACCGCGGCGTCGAAGCCCAGCGGCCGGGGGTCCTGGACGCCGAAGGTCAGGGCGGCGACCAGGTGGAGGTCGGGCAACCCTCGCTCCCGCGCCGCGCGACGCCACCGCGCGGTCGTCGCCAGCGGCTCCGGGATCGATCCCGGCCGGTAGACGAGCAGCACCGGCGCGCCGCGCACCCGGAGGTAGCGGCGGTCGCGGAACATGGGCAACAGGTCCTCGATCAGCGCCGCGTCCAGCTCGGGGCCGTAGCGCTGCTCGATGAGCAGCTCCCGCTCGGCGCCGTCCCAGCGGCGCGTCCAGTTCTCGTTGGCCCAGCAGAGGCAGAAGGGAAGATCCGGCTCGCCGCCGGCGAGCATCTCGACCAGGGGCCGCTCGAGCAGCGTCTTGGTGCCGAACCAGTAGTAGTAGTAGCAGAAGCCATGAATGCCGTGGCCGCGCGCCAGCGCCGCCTGCCCGGCCCGCGCTTCCGGCAGGCGCAGGTCGTAGAAGCCGA
>Ga0210384_10005920_pt1 | contig 13124 bp, 6 predicted proteins | sample IncBWH2MmetaG_FD_160574 | JGI IMG/M metagenome (GOLD analysis project Ga0210384, IMG submission 160574) | Forest soil microbial communities from Barre Woods Harvard Forest LTER site, Petersham, Massachusetts, United States - Inc-BW-H-2-M | ecosystem: Environmental > Terrestrial > Soil >... | reverse complement strand
CCAAGCACAATCTGCATGACCTTGGCCATCGCGAACATGTTGACGCCGCTCATCAGCACCGTCATAAACGCAAACGAAACCGCAGAGACTGCACGCGCCGGCTCTCCAAAACGCAATTTCAAATAGCCTGGAACGGAGTGCGTTTTGGAAATGTAGTAAAAAGGCATCATCACCAGCGCAAGAAACAACATCGCCGGAATGGCCCCAATCCAGTACCAATGCGTCGCCAGAATGCCATATTGATACGCCGACCCCGCCCAGCCCATCAACTCCAGCGCGCCGAGATTTGCGGAGAGGAAACTGAGTCCAGCCACCCACGCAGTCATTTCGCGGCCGGCCATGAAGAAATCTTCGCCAGTGTTCGCGCGGCCGCGGAGGTAGAAACCGATGGCCAGCACCAGCGCAAAATAAAAAACGACGATGATGACGTCAACGGTGGAAAGATGAACGAGGCGAGCGGGTACGATAAACGCGTAAGGAATGGTCATAGAGTGCCGAATCGCTTCTCCTCTGTAAGCGTCTTACGACTCCTGACGAACAACAAAGTCCCTCTGTGATCAAGAAAAATGGGGCCCAGGATCACTTAGCCGAAAACTTGTAAATCGTTTCCGAGTAAAACTTTGTCCCTGGCTTCAAAACGGTTGACGGAAAATTAGGACGGTTTGGCGAGTCCGGATAGTGCTGCGTCTCAAGACACACGGCCCCATATTTCGGATACGCCACTCCACCCTTCCCGGTGATGCTCCCGTTGAGCCCGATCGCCGAATAGAATTGCACTCCCGGCTCCGTCGTCCAGACTTCCATCTGTCTCCCGGAGGTAGGCTCGGTCACCCGCGCGGCAACCCGGAGCTTTCCCGCCGCTCCGTTCACCACATAATTGTGGTCGTAGCCGCCGATATCCTTGATTTCGCCGATGTGTGCCCCGATCTCCGTCGGTTTCCGGAAATCCAGCGGCGTATTCTCGACGCTGGCGATTTCGCCAGTCGGTATGAGCGTCGAATCCACCGGGGTGTACCTGTCTGCATTCAAATAAAGAACATGCTTCAGCACATCTCCAGAGCCAGCCAAGTTGAAGTAGCTATGGTTCGTCAAATTCACAATTGTATCTTTGTCGGTCTCGGCGGAATATTCTAGCTTGAAGTCATTCGTGTTCGTCAGCGTGTAGGTCACGCTGACGGTCAGATTCCCGGGAAAGTCTTCCTCTCCATCCTTACTAAGATAGGTAAACCGCACGGCCGCTCCATCCTTCACTTCGACCGGCTGCGCCTTCCACACTCGCCGGTCAAAGCCAGTGGGTCCCCCGTGCAAACTGTTCGGTGGATTATTGATCGCCAGTTGATATTCTTTGCCATCCAGCGTGAACTTCCCCTTCGCGATCCGGTTGCCGTACCGCCCGATCGCCCCGCCGAAGTGCGGATGCTGCCCCAAGTATCCCTGAAGACTGTCGAATCCCAGCACCACATCGCCCGTCTTGCCATTCTTGTCCGGAACATGAAGTTCGGCGACTGTAGCGCCGTAGGTGATCAGCTTGGCGGAAGCCCCCTGGGAGTTGTAAATCGTGTAAGACTCGATCGCCGTGCCGTCGGCGGTCTGCCCAAACGCCGCTTTCTCCACGTGCGCGCCCTTGTTGGCCGCTGCCTGCGCCTCTCTGCCGGGAGCTGACGATCGGATCTCCGGACCCCAAACCATCAAAAATGCCATCATGCAGAGTCTCCCCCAGAGCAACATTGCGATCCTCCTACGCCCTCTAGACACGCGGGATGCATTGATTCTCCCCACGCCTTGTATCACAAAAACTCATCAATCGCGAATCTTCTCCTTATTTTTCTTAGACTTGCCGGGCCGGCCCTGCCCGCTCGCCCATCCCCCGCGTTTCGAAAGGCCATTGACAATGGTGGAGCCGGGGTGCCAATGTGCCTCGAGCAGTCGCCCCCAAAATAACGTTATCGTACACGGAGTTCCAGAATTTTTTATGCGACTCGCATTCTTATTCGATCCTTACCGGTGCTCCGCTTCCCTCTTGCTCCTATTCTTCTTAGCGGTCGCGCCTTCACTCCCGGCTCAGTGGACGCCACTCAACCCGGTCGCTTCCGCTGATCCGCAACCCGATGGTGTCGTCCTTGTTCTCGAGTCCGGCTTCCTGCGCTTCCAAATCTGCTCGGAGTCGATCGTCCACGTGGTCTACTCCAAGGAACGAGACGTGCCCCAGCGCACCGACTTTCTAGTCACGAAGAAGTCCTGGCCCGAGACCGAGTTCAAGCTGCACTCTGAAGATCCTAAACTCATCACGCTAACTACTTCACGCCTGAAAATCGAAATCACCCGCGCCGACAGTTCTATCGTCTTCGCCGACTCCGAGGGTCACAAACTCACACAGGAGAACACCCGCACGCTCACACCCGTGGAAGTCAACGGCGAAAAAACCTACCACTCCGAGCGTTTCGTCAACATGTGGGACACGCAAGAAGCCCTCTACGGCCTCGGCCAGCATCAAGCCGGTGTTTGGAACTACCGCGGCGAATCCGTAGACCTGTCGCAGGACAACACCAACATCTCCATTCCTCTGCTCCTCTCCAGCAAGGGCTACGGCATCTTTTGGAACAATGGCTCGCGCAGTCGTTTCGACAATCGGTTTGTTCACGCCTTCTATTGGAGTTCGGAAGTCTCCGACTCCATGGACTATTACTTTTTCTACGGCCCCGACTTTGATCGGCTCATCGCGGATTATCGCGAACTCACCGGCACCACGCCCCTCTTCGGCAAATGGGCCTACGGCTACTGGCAATGCAAGAATCGCTACGATTCGCAGGCGGAGCTCCTCGCCATTGCCCAAAAATATCGCGACCTACACATCCCGCTCGACAGCATCGTTCAAGACTGGTTCTGGTGGAACACCATGGGCGATCCGGTCTTCAACAAAAACTATCCCGATCCCAAGGGCATGATCGATGCGCTCCACAAAAACAACGTCCATTTGATGATTTCCGTATGGCCTTATTTCCGCCCCGGATCGTCCGTCTACGACGACATGGACAAGCGCGGCTTTTTCATCGACCGCACAAGAGTCCAAAGCTTTCATCCACCACGCATGGCGCTCTACGATGCGTTCAATCCCGACGCGCGGAAATACTATTGGAGCCTCATGAACGAAGCCCTCTTCAAAATTGGCGCCGACGCTTGGTGGCTGGACACCACTGAACCTGAGACCGAAGGCCGCGAAACGAACATCCTCGTCACAAACAAAGTCGCTATCGGCAACGGCGCGCGTTACGCCAACGAGTTTCCTCTTCTCACCACTACCGCCGTCTACGAAGGTCAGCGGCAAGCCTCCGACAAAAAGCGCGTTTTCATTCTCTCGCGCTCCGCTTATGCAGGCGCCCAGCGCAACGCCGTCACCACATGGTCCGGCGACGTTGACCCCAACTGGGAAACCTTTCGACGCCAAATTCCCGCAGGCCTAAACTATTCGCTCTCAGGACTTCCTTACTGGACCACCGACATCGGCGGCTTCGTCGCAGCAAATCCCGACGATCCCGCTTACCGCGAACTCTTTGTGCGCTGGTTCGAATTCGGCACGTTCTGTCCCATCTTTCGCGTCCACGGCACTCGCACCACCAACCAGAACGAGCTGTGGTCTTACGGCCCCGACGCCCAAAAGACTCTGGTCGCCTACGACAACCTGCGCTACCGCTTGATGCCCTACATCTACTCTCTCGCGTGGAAAACCACGAGGGAGGGCTACACCATCATGCGTCCGCTCGTCATGGACTTCCGCGAAGACATTCGCGCGCAAAACATCGGCGACCAATTTCTTTTAGGCCCTGCGATTCTCGTAAATCCGGTCACTGAGCCGGGCGCCACGGCTCGCCATCTCTACCTTCCCACCGCCAAGTGGTACGACTTCTGGACCGGCGCCACAATCCAAGGCGGCCGCGCGCTCGACGCACCGTCTCCCATCGATCGCATGCCTCTCTACGTCCGCGCCGGCTCCATTCTTCCGCTTGGACCTGACGTTGAATATGCCACCGAAAAACCCGCCAATCCCATCGAGGTTCGCGTCTATCGCGGCGCGAACGGCGCTTTCACTCTGTACGAAGATGAAAATGACACCTACAACTACGAGAAGGGCGCGTATTCAACGATTCTCTTCTCCTGGGACGACGCCACCCACACGCTTACCATGGGCGATCGCACCGGTTCTTTCCCGGGCATGCTCGAGAATCGCGCTTTCCGCGTCGTCTTTGTCAGCGAAAATCACGGAACTGGCGGCGGTCTCACGGCAAACGCGGACAGGACGGTGCAATACTCAGGCAAGAAAATCTCCGTAATGCCATAACACGCCAGCAGCTCGGCCGCTTTCCGAGGTGAATCGCTGGAAACAAAACAAAACAAAAACAAAACAAAAACAAAACGTTTCGCTTGACGCGGTTGGTGGGCGGGACTAGGCTCGCGGCAAATGGTCGGGGGCCTTCATGCGTTATTCCCACGACGGGGCCCAGAAATCGCTGCAAGTGCGGGCCAGGAACTCTTTGTGCCTGCGCATCCCACGAGCGTGTCTGTCGATCGAGCGGTTTTTTCTGCCGATGGTGTCCTGCTTGGTGTTTGTCCTTCCGGCCTGCTGCCAGGATAGTGGGAGCGAAGTAAATGAGTTCCACGGGAGCGGCGCGGAAATCACGGTGACAGTCCACGATAGTTCGGGAGAGCCGATCTCCTCGGCGGCGATGGTGAAACTCTACCGAGATCGAACAATTCTGAGCCGCCAGGGACAGACGTCGCGCGGCAGCGCCTTGCTGGTGGTGAACAATGTGGGTGAGTTTACCGTGATCGTGGAGGCGGCGGGATACGAGAGCGCACAAAAGGAAGTCTCGGTCCGCGTGACGGGAAGAATGCAGGTGGATGTTTACTTGCGGCGACTTTCGGATGGTGGAAGGACCGGCGGCGTACCTCGGCGAGCGCTGCTCGCACCGAAAGCGAAGGAAGCACTCGAGAAAGGATTGCAAGCATTAAGCGCGGACAAGATGGGAGAGGCGGAAAAATATGTCGGCGAAGCAATGCGGCTGGCGCCCGGACATCCGGACGTATTGTACGCGCAAGGCGTGCTGTCCCTAAAACAACATAACTGGGCGCAGGGACAAGAGGCGCTGGAAAAAGCCACGCAGATCGATCCGAGCCATGCACCGGCGTTTGCGGCGTTGGGAATGGCGCTGTGCGATCAGGGAAAATATGGCGCGGCGATCGCGCCGCTCGAAGAGTCGCTGCAACTGGACACAGCCGTCTCGTGGGAGACGCGTTGGACGCTGGCGAAAGCGTATTACCAGCAAGGAAAGTACGATGAAGCGCTGAAAATGTCGCAGGAGGCGCTGGCGGGGGCGCACGGGAAAGCTCCGGAGATCGCGCTGCTAGTGGCGCAATCGCTCACGGCCGTGGGGCGCTATGAAGATGCGGCGCAAGTATTGCGCGCATTTCTGCGAGATCATGGGGATCGCCGCGAAGCGGTGACCGTGCGACGTTGGTTGGAGCGACTCACAGCTAACGCGAAAATTCGGAACTAGAACTTCCTCTGCCCATTGTGGGCGAAAAACCGTGAAACATCTTTTGCCATAGTCTGCTATCCGCCTAAGCATCGATTGCATTGTTTTCTAGTTGGACAATTTTATCCTCGGGCGACGCATGGCTCAAGATGGTTATGCTACATTCGTCGCGACCAACTTCTGGGGCTGGTTGAGCCCCGGACGAACTCGCATGTGTGTGTGCAGCCCCAGCCACGCGCCAAGTAATGAATCGGCTATGTCTAAACCTCGGGACTCTAAAACTGTTCGACGGAGCGATTCCCGAAAAGGGTTCCCGCAGCCCGCCCAACTCTTCCGTGTCGTCGCCGAGTCGGCCCCGGATGCCATCTTCACAATCGACGAACGAAGCACCATTCTCTTTGTTAACAAAGCTGCAGAAAGGATCTTCGGCTATTCCATCTCGGAGATGATGCACCAACAGATCACCATCCTTATGCCCCGATACCTTCATGACGCGCATCGGGTGGCCGTCGGACGATACCTGCAAACGGGTCAAAAGCATTTTTCCTTGACTGCCATCAAACTAACGGGCTTGCACCGCTCCGGAAGGGAATTTCCTGTTGAGGTCTCCTTGGGGGAGCACGTCAGCGGGAAAAGGCACATTTTCACCGGGATCGTCCGCGATATTTCGGAGCGTGAGCAATCCGAGGCACTGCTCCGTCAGTCTCAAGAGAAGTATGCGAGCATGGTTCATTCAAGCCCCGACGCCATCACCTTGCGGAGTCTCCCAGATCGCCGCTATCTCGAAGTGAATGAAGGATTCATGCGTCTTACTGGCTACACCGCCGAGGAAGTGCTGGGAAAGACGCCCGGTGAGCTGGATTTGTGGGTAGAACAGGAGCCTCACCAAGCAACACTGCAGATGGTGGAGACGCAAGGTCTGGTCAAGGGGAAAGAGTTTCGTTTCAGGACCAAGACTGGTGAAATCCGTTACGGCCGAGTGTCCGCTGTCCGTGTCCCGATCAACGGACAGCCTTGCATGCTCTCCGTCACCCACGACATCACCGACCGGAAATGCGCCGAAACCTCAGCATCCCAACTAGCCTTGATTGTCGAATCTTCTGACGATGCAATTGTAGGAAAGTCGTTGGATGGGAAGATCGTGAGTTGGAACACTGGCGCCGAGAGAATCTATGGCTACACAGCCAGTGAAGCAGTCGGGCAGCCAATCAGCATTCTTGTGCCTCCCGAAGAACGCGACGAACTGCCTGAAATATTGGAGAGGCTGAAGAGGGACGAGCGAATCCAACACTATGAAACCATTCGTGCCCGAAAGGACGGGGAAAGAATCAATGTTTCGATGTCCATTTCTCCCGTCAAGGATGGCGAAGGAAAGGTTATCGGGGCTTCTGCAATTGCCCGCGACATAACTGGGCGAAAACACGTCGAAGCGGAACTCCAAAAGTCGGAGGCCCACTTTCGTTCACTTATACGGGACGCGCCTTACGGAATCTACCGAGTCACCCTGAACGGACAGTTCCTCCACGTGAACCCTGCGCTGGTGACGATGCTCGGTTACGACTCGGAAGAGGAGCTCATGCGGCGCAACATGGAAAAAGATATCTATCGCGATCCGCAATCACTCCGGAGCTTGATCGCAGAGCATGCGCACACGAACGATTTTCGAGCCGTTGAGACCGAATGGCGAAGAAAAGACGCGAAAATCATCACTGTCAAAATGACCGGGCACCCCGTCTTCCAAAAAAAACATTCCCTAGCCTATTTCGAAGTCTTTGCCGAAGACATAACGGAACGTCGCACTCTCGAGCGGCAGCTTCTTCAGTCGCAAAAAATGGAGGCTATCGGCCGGCTAGCCGGCGGCATTGCCCACGATTTCAACAACCTCCTAAGCGTTATCCTCGGTCACAGCGACATTCTTGAACAGCAGGTTGGCACCAACGGCCGTTTGCGCAAGAGTGTGGAAGCAACTCGCAACGCGGCCGAGCGCGCCGCGGCTCTGACGATGCAGCTCCTTGCCTTCAGTCGCAAGCAGGTCATCGAACCCACGGTCATCGACCTCAATGAGTCCGTCGTGGAAATCCAAAAGATGCTGCACCGTATCATCGGCGAAGATATTGAACTGACGATCAGGCTGCAACCCGGCCTCGGCTATGTGAAAGCGGACTCCGGACAGCTGGGCCAAGTGCTAATGAACCTGGCTGTTAATTCACGGGACGCCATGCCGAGTGGCGGCAAACTGGCCATCGAAACTGCGAACGTGGACCTCGACGATACCTACGTTCGCCAGCATTTGGGTGCGCGACCCGGTCCATTCGTAATGCTGGCAGTAAGTGACACCGGCATCGGCATGGATTCTGAGACCCTGTCCCACGCATTTGAGCCGTTCTTCACGACCAAAGAGTCGGGCAAGGGCACTGGTCTAGGCCTATCGATGGTCTACGGAATCATCAAACAGAACAACGGCTATGTCATGGCTTACAGCGAACCTGGCCGGGGCACCACTTTCAAGATTTATTTTCCGCGCACCGTTGAGAGTTTGCCCGTGCCCCACGGCGTGGAGAAGGAAATTCCAGGGGGCTCGGAGACGATTCTGGTCGTCGAGGATGAACTGGCCCTGAGGGAGCTAACCTGCGTACTGCTGCAAGAGGCCGGATATGCCGTCCTCGAATCCACCGGCGTCGAAGATGCTATCGCGACGGCAAAGGATCCTCAACGCAAGATCGACCTGCTGCTCACGGACATTGTCATGCCCCGACTGGACGGCCGAGAGTTGGCGAACCAGCTCGTAGCTCTTCGCCCCAATCTAAGAGTTCTTTACATGTCCGGCTACACGGATGATGTCATTGTTCATCGGGGCCTCTTGAAGCAGGCGACTGTTCTGGTCCAAAAACCTTTTACGAAGGCCAAGCTCCTGCGAAAAGTGCGGGAAGCACTGGACTCCCGACTCGCGGATTCTCTCAAATCGGTCTAGCAGGCGAGAACGGCCGCTTGCTGGGGAGCCACCCTCCGGTTTTACGCGTAGGTGCCTGACTTTTCTACAGCGCATCAATCAACCCCCACCCAACTCCTTCCACCCAGTGCCGTGCGCCTAGGTCATGCGAATTCGCGCGCTACGATTTGAGATGAACTTCACTAAACAAAGGCCCTTTCGCCGATGCCGTCTCTTCCCCTTGCAGTGCGGGTATTTTGCGCTGAAATCCCCGTTAGCTATCTCCACCGGTCGCCCGCCTTTTGCTACTTCTTCGGCACTGTTTTGCAAGACGCCCGGGGCACATTGTTCAAACCAGATCCCGTCGGTTCCTCAGACAGAACCGCAAAAACGCACCACTAAAAGTCCTTCCCCCCTCTTGCGGACGCCGTCAACCACGCGCCCTGTATTTGCCACTGTTATGAAAGCACGCGGGGTACATCTTTTAGTTCAATGATTTGCGGCGGATGGAGCAGGTACTGCAGGTGCCGGGAGAGGTTTTTTGTCGCGGATGCCGGAGGATTCTACGATGGTGTAGATGGTGTCGGCGGGTAGGTCTTCTAGGGCTTCCAGTTTGCCGCTGGGCCATCGGATTTCTACGGAGTCGATTTTTGTGGATCTGCCTAGGCCGAAATGGAGGCGTAGATCGTTTTGGGAGAGATAGCTCCCGCCGCCGCGCACTTCGCCGACTTGGCGAACGCCAGAGACGAGGATGGTTATGCGGGCGCCGATGGCGGCGCGATTGCTTTTTGTGCCGATTAATTTGAAGAGGACGCGGTGATTGGGGGTGGCGTTCTGGTTGAGCAGAAGGGTGGGAGGTTCGCCGACGTTGAGGAGGACGACATCGATGTTGCCGGTGTTGAAGATGTCGCCGAAGGCCGCGCCGCGGCGGGATTTTGGCGGGAGGTCGCTCAGGCCGGCTTCTGTGGAGACTTCATCGAAGGTGCCGTCGCGGTTGTTGCGCTCGAGGAAAAGAGGTTGGCGGTAGTGCGGGCCGTTTTCGAGGGAATCGATTTGGGGGTAGACGTGGCCGCAGGCTATTAGGAGATCGAGCCAGCCAGCATTGGCCATATCGAAAAAGCTGGTGCCCCAGCAGACGTCGGAGTAACTGGGGCGGCCGATGCCGGAGGGCCAGCTTACATCTTCGAACCCGTTGGCGCCTGTGTTGCGCCAAAGGGCCTTGGGCTGCTCCTGGAATGTGGTGATGAAAAGGCTGAAGCGGCCGGAGTGGTCGTAGTCGGCGAAATCGACGCCCATGTTGCCGAGCTGCGTGCCATCGCCGCTAAGGGAAATTCCGGAGAGCATGCCTAGCTCAGAAAAGGTGCCGTTGTGATTGTTGTGATAGAGATAGTTGGGGACGGAATCGTTGGCGACTACGAGATCAGGCCAGCTGTCATTATCGTAGTCAGACCACATTGCTCCGAGACCGTAGTAGCCGATTTGGTTGTGAACACCGGCTTTTTGCGAGACTTCTTCGAAGGTGCCGTCGCCGCGGTTGTGATAGAGGAGATCGCTTTCGCCTGGGAGGCCCCAGGGGCCGCACTGCACTTGGAGTCCTTTATACAGGCAGAATTTGTTGCTGCCGGGCTCCGGCATGTGGGCAATGTCGACATGGGTGTAGCGCGAAACGAAGAGGTCGACGTTGCCGTCGCGATCGTAGTCACCCCAAGCAGCGCCGGTGCTGAAGCCGCCGCCGCGGATGCCGGCCTTTTCGGTGACGTCCTCGAACTTGCAGTTGCCGAGGTTGTGGTAAAGGACGTTACCGCCGTAGCCGGTGACGAAGAGGTCGAGTTTGCCGTCGTTGTCGTAGTCGCCGACGGCAACGCCCATGCCCCAGCCGGGGCGGGTTAGGCCGGCTTGTTTGGTGATGTCCTTGAATTTGCCGTCGAGCTCTTGGTGATAGAGGGTGACCATGGGGTCGCCGCCTTTTAGGAAGCGGTCGACTGTCGAACCATTGACCAGGACGATATCGAGGCGGCCGTCGTCATCGCAATCGAACAGGCCCGCGCCGCCGCTTATGGATTCAATGATGTAGCGTTTTTCGCCGCTGGAGATGTGGGAGACCGTCAGGCCTACGGCTTGGGCGATGTCTTTGAATTTTGGGATTGCCGGGAAACCGGGGCGGTCGACTCTTGTCGGCGGCAATCTCGCGGAAGGTGGTAGGGGGACAGCAGCGCTTTGCGCGCGCAACGGGTCGGTGGATGCGGAACTTAGAAGCAGAAGAATGGGAAAGATAACTAGAGCGGAGAGGCGAAAGAAGTGACAGCGCATTCGAATTATTCTAGCGCAAAGAAATTTTTGGCCCAAACAGGGCGTTTCAGGACAGGCCCAAGGCGTTGGCCTGTACATGGAAATGGGGGGCCTTTGCGAGGCGGCCCGTGGAGCGAAGTGGGGCTGGCCCTGCTATACTCGCGGCACGATATATTGCAGGGCGTCGGAGCAGGACGCGTTCCAGCAGGTGCTGCGGGCTTTTTCGAAGGACATGAAGGATTGTCGAGGAGCGTCTCAATGACACCGGCGCAGAAGAAGAAAGATGGACCGCGCAGAGAGAACAAGAGAGTTACGCTTAAGACGGTAGCGCAGCATCTGGGCCTCGCCGCCGGAACGGTGTCCGCGACATTGAACAATTCTCCCGCTGCGCGCTCGATTCCCGAACACACAAAAAAAAGGATTGTTGCGGCGGCTGAGGAGTTGAATTACCGCCCAGATTTTTTCGCTCGCACATTGCGCATGAAGCGCACCTTCACAATCGGAGTGATCGCCGAAGAGATCGGGGACGCTTACGGTTCGCAGGTGATTAGCGGTATCGAAAAATATCTGACAGGGCAAAACTATTTTTTCCTGACAGTGGTTCACCGGCACGATCCGAAGCTGCTGCAAACGTATTCGCAGATGCTGGTGGAACGAGGGGTGGAAGGAATCATCACCGTGGACACGTCGATTTTGACAGAGCCATCGCTACCAACCGTGGCGGTGGCTGGGCACCGGCCGATCGCGGGCGTGACGAATATTGTGCTGGACCACAAACGGGCGGCGCGGTTCGCTCTTGAGCACCTGAAAGAACTGGGCCACCAGAGAATTGCGTTCCTGCAGGGGCAGGTTTTCAGCTCGGACTCCGAGGAGCGGTGGAATGCGATTTGCGAGGTGGCGGTGGAGCTGGGAATTCGAATTCGACCGGAGCTGACGGTACGGATCGAGAGCAGAGTTTCCAACCCGGAAGTGGGGTTCCCGGTTACGAAGGAGTTGCTGGCAAGGAGTGAGCCTTTCACAGCGCTCTTTGCCTATAACGATATTTCTGCGATCGGAGCGATATGGGCGCTTCGCGAGGCGGGATTGCGCGTGCCACAAGATGTGTCCGTCGTGGGATTCGATGATATTCCCGGAGCGGCTTTCGCGAATCCGGGACTGACGACGGTCCGGCAGCCGCTGCTGCGGATGGGAGAGATCGCGGCGCAAACGCTGGTCAGTCAAATCGAGGAGCGCGCAGACTATGTTCCGGAGATCGCGATCGAGCCGGAGTTCGTGATTCGTGATTCCACGGCGTGCGTAGAGCCGGCGCATGCGTGGAGTTCTAAAGACTGAATCAACACACGATTCCTCACACCTTATTTCCGGCCTTTCAGTGCCTTTCACGGCTTTGAAAGAAATTCACTTAGAAGCATATGGAAGTGGTGGACGCCGTTTTCGCGTTTGACGGAGTAGCGCCCACGGTCGTAGGTTGCGGAGTTTAGTCCGCGCTGGACACTTCTGCAAAGATCGATGTCTTCCTGCTGAACTTCATCGCTAAAAGCTACGGCGCGTTTGATACGTTCGCGAACCTTTTCGGAATGCGCGCCGTGGAAGAACCACTCGAAGATGGTGAGCGTTTTATCGTGCGATAGAGGAACGATGAGATTGGTAGAAAGATTATCCGGATAGATGTTGAGCATGAGATTGGGGAAAATCCAGAAGTACAGGGCTTCCTGAAGTCCGCTGCCCGGCGGGTAGAAACGCGTACCTGCGTCTTCCGGCTTCATGACTCGGATGGGGGCGAATTGCTGGGAATAGTAGCGATAGGTGTCGGTCCGGTAGTTTGCGTAATCGATTTCGCGCATAAGGCCGGGGTGAGCGATAGGGATGTGGTAGCCCTCGAGATAGTTGTCGACGTAGACCTTCCAGTTGCAATCGATGATGTAGTCTCTTCGCTCGACGGGTTGCAGGCCAGAGAATTGGAAGCCGCGAGCTTGCTTAGGAATTTCTCCCAGGTAGGTGGAGAGCGGTTCGACGTTTTGATCGAAGTTGACGAAGATGAGCTGCTCCCAGGTCTCGAGACGGAGCGGCACCATGCCCATGGTGCTGCGGTCGAAGAATTCGACGCCTTCGACGTCCGGCGTGCCGATCAGGCGGCCATCGAGCGCGTAGGTCCAGCCGTGATAGCCGCAGCGGAGAACATTTTTGCAGCCACTGCCTTCGGCGATGGGGCCGGCGCGGTGGCGGCAGACATTGCTGAATGCGCGCAGGGCACCTTGTTGGTCGCGCACGATGACGACGGGTTCGCCGATGACATCGGCGGTGAAGAAGGATTCAGGATCGGCGATGCTGCGAGGGGTGTCGTTGGGGTTTCCGCCTTCGCCGCAGGGCTGGTT
>Ga0210384_10005917_pt1 | contig 13131 bp, 13 predicted proteins | sample IncBWH2MmetaG_FD_160574 | JGI IMG/M metagenome (GOLD analysis project Ga0210384, IMG submission 160574) | Forest soil microbial communities from Barre Woods Harvard Forest LTER site, Petersham, Massachusetts, United States - Inc-BW-H-2-M | ecosystem: Environmental > Terrestrial > Soil >... | reverse complement strand
CTCGCTGATACTTTCGAGGATATTTTTAATCTGCTCGCTTGATTCCTGCAGCGCCGTACGCGAGCTTTTTAGAGACAACGCCATCGCCTGAAAAGTCTGGGCGAACATCCGCACTTCGGACGGCCCCTCTACTGGTACGGGGCTATCGAAATCTCCCTTCTGCAGAGAGAGCGCGCGGCCCGTAAGCCGCTTCATGGGACGCGAGACCAACTGCGCCAATATGAGCGAGTACGCAATTGCCAGCATCGCCAGGATGCCCGAAACCCCAGCCACTTGTCTCTCTATACCCCTGGTTGGCCCGAACGCTTCGGCCTGATCGATCATGGCCACGATGCATCCCCCGCCAATCTCCGGCACATGCCGGAACCCGTGGATCACGGCCGCGCCGCTGTAGCTTTCCGCGAGAATTTCTCCATCCGTCCCGGCCAGGCACAATTGCAGCGGCTTGCTGCCGATCGGGCGGCTTTGGCCAGCCGGTCCCGGATGCTTGGGGGGCGTCAGGAAGAAGCCCCTGTCGTCCGTCAGGAAAGTCTCGCCCGAAAGACCCAGGCCGTAGCGGTCGAGAAAGATCTGATTCGCAACCTGCATGTCTCCCCGAATGGTGAGGACTGTCTTGCCGTCCGGGGACATCACCTGAAGAACGTAGGACGGTTGGCCCTTCTGATCGAATTCGAAACGGGCGATTTGGCTCGAATCGGGAGGAGCCGCGGTTGCAAGCGAAGATGCGTTTTTCCCTACCATCGCCGCCCTCTCGCCCCGATAGACCAGTCGAGCGGCGGTGGCGCCTTCGGTTGCAACAAAATCGACCAGCAGCTTGCGCAGGCACCAAGTCTCATCCGGCGAACAGCCCAGATCGGCCGTTTTTAGCAGAGCGTCGGCGCGGATCCGCTGCTGGGTTAGCATTCGAATCAATACCTGTTTTCGCACCGTTGCCGTGACACCAACGTCCCGAACCGCGGCCTGCTCAATAATGGTGCGCGAGGTTTTGTAAGCGATGGAACCGAGGCTGGCGGTTGCCACTAGCACGAGAATGCCCAGCACGAGGATCAACTGGGTCCGCAACGAGACCCCGTTGCGGCGCACTCTTATTCTATTGGCTTGAACTTTTCTGAACCAACGACTTCCCCGACGCCGGCCGGCTGTATCGGGTTCTGGAACGTGTTCATGAAGGGGTAGTGCCATCGAACGATCAGATTCAAAACGCTTGGCCCGGGGCTTGCTTGAAGGAAGCCACAGCGGCCGTCCTCGCGAATGTACACAGGCCGCCGGACGGGCCGCTAGGCGCGTGCAACGTCCCTTCGAAAATCCGGTTAGCGAGTGCTACCAGCGGATTGAAATGGTGTTTCGGACGATAGTCCCGCTCAGACCATGCGCAACCGGGATCGAATTGCATTTCGATGAAATAACCGAGTCCTCTGCTTAAGGTTTGAGAGACTGCCTGCCCCCGGAACTCACAGCCTGCGCCGGCGAACCACAGAGATGTGAATGGACGTATCGGTTCATCGGTGAGGAAGACTGCGCCGGATGCCCAGATCTCCTCCAGATTGACCTTCACTTCGTGCTCTTTTCCAGACTTGGATTGCAAATGCAGGTCCAGAATTTCCGAACACAACATACCGCCTCGACTGTGCTTCCTACCCATGCGTACTCCTCCTTATACCCCAATAGTAGGGTGCTCCCTACCCATTACTATCGTACTGGCACTTTGGTCACACGAACAGGGGTAGTGTGAGCAATAAATACCTAGGCGGCTTCAGGAAAATACCTTAGCCGGCGGAATAGCGACCGGCTGAACCCAACCGCTAGAGATCGGCGCCAGCCGCTCAACATCCACGGACGCCGCCTCCAATGACCCGGCATGAAACAATCCCGGCGATTTACGGCGATCACCGAGAGGGAGGACAACGGTTTCGTAGCCCTTTGTTCGGAACTTGATATCGCAAGTCAGGGCTTGTCCGTCGAAGAAGCGCGGACGAGTCTGGTTGAGGCGTTGACCCTTTTCTTCGAGGTGGCCGATGAAGCCGAGGTCTCACGGCGCCTCCACAGCGAGGCGTTCGTGACGCAGGTCGAGGTCCCCGGGACGGCGACGATATGGGTGACTTCAGACCCGAACTTCGCGAAAACGACGACCACTTCCCCGGGTGGCGCGTTATACGTTCAAGTGAAGGGGATGCGAGGCGAATACTAAATACTTTATCGTCTAGTAAACGTATTTCTCGATGTCCATCCCCTTAACGTCAAAAAGCTCTCGCACAAGATAGAAGCCTGAACGAAACGGAACGAGGAGTGGGGGCACGAGGGCCGATATCGATTGTTGCCAGAGCAGGCTGCCGGATCTGTCAAACTCGGCAAGCCTGTTCGTGCGATTGAAAACCAACTGTCGCGGTTTAGGATCTGGACTCTCGCCGATAACCAAATGCCCGTGTGGACTGGAGATCAGCTGGTAATTCCGGCCGCTACGCCCCACGAGGGGAGTCTCAACTTGGCTGAGTTGATGCAGAGTCTGGTCAAGGGTAAGGAGAAAAACGGTATTGTCCTCGCCGCCGTAACGGGTGCTGAACAGCAAACTACAACCTCCTCCGGGGTCCGCTACAACGGTGCCCTGCTTTGCCGAAATTTTCTTGGACCGGACGACGCGCCCCGACGAGTCGAGGAGCTGAAGAAGGATATAGGTACCTCCTTGAGAGAGGACGAATACGGTGCCGGACGCTCCTGCGGAGATCGTGGGAAGCACAAGTTGCGGAGAAAAAGCGCGCCGCCAAAGAGTCTTTCCGTTCGAGTCGAGCCGTATGAGCGTGAGCGGCTCCTGATCACCGGCTGCAATGAACTCGTCGGCTCCAGCGCCGGTCATCGTCGAAAATTGAGGGCCACGTTGCGCAATACGCACGGGAACGCCGAGACCATCGGCCCCGATAGGCAGAAAGAACGCACCCTCAAAAGTCTGGTCTCGGCCGCCCGAGGTCAAGCTAGCAAGGAGCCCTACGCTATGCCCACTCGCGGCGGGAGCTAAATAGGAAACCCATTCACCCAGATTCAGCGGTAGTACTGGGCTATAGTCGGCGATCAGCTGGCCGTCCGGATTGATCTTTGTGATTGCATCCCCTCCGGGACCAGGGATCGTAATGAGCCAAAGACTGCCGTTGTCGTCCGATGTTCCAGTCGGAACTATGCCTGCCGTCCGTGGAAAATGGTGCCGCCATTCGAGATTGTAGGAACCGGCGCTCGGTATGATTGCCCCCGGCACTTGTTCGTCGGCAGAGGGTCGCGAACGGGAGTCCACGGTCTGCCCATACACCAAAACCAGGACTGCGCAGAACGAGGTGACGCAGCGAAGCAGTCGGCCGATCGTTTTCGTTCCGGCGACCGGCTGTGCCTTACGGATACTCATCTCAGCTACGCAAACCACTATCGCATGTCACCAAGAGTCGCGACATACTCTTGGTGATAATGCGGCCTTAACGTCCACTTGGGCGTGTTGTCGCTAGCCTTGATCGGAAATGCCTCGGAGCACAAGATCGAGGCGAAGATCGGACGCCGAGCCGAGGCATTTTCGATAAGGAGACTTGAAGGAAGCCGCTGGCGTTTGCGGCGGACGCGGCAGCTATGGGGATTCAATGCCGCTTTGGTACCCAAAGGCAGGTAGCAGGGCGGGTGCGGGGCGCGCTGACCACACTGGAATGGGGGTGGTTGCGACTTTGAGCTGTGCGGAATAGCTCAGTCGGGTGAGCAGCCAAGGCTTCCTGGCAAGGTCTGAACACACCCTTGCGTCGGCGTAGCGGTTGCACGTCGAGAGTGGCGAGTTGGAAGGCGGCATCATGAGGAATCGAAAAATGCGCACCGCAGTTCCACGGCGGAGAATCGTTCGACCACGATCATCGGCGTGCCGCAGCGTGGGCAGTGCCAAGTCGAGGACGCCCCACCTTCCGGCTCCTGTTCCTGGTTCGGCACGCTGGCCAGCAATAGCCGGGCGAGCGAAAGTAGTCTGGTACGGAAACGATTCGCTAGGAACCCAAAGTGGCGGATGCGCACGAAGCCCTTTGGCAGCACGTGGAGGAAGAACCGCCGGAGAAACTCCGTCGCTGGGAGCGTCATCGTGCGCTGCTTTCCGCCATGCGTGTAGTCTTTCCAGCGGAAGGTGACGCGCTCTCCATCGAAGGCCGTGAGGCGGTGATTGGAGATGGCCACTCGATGCGTGTAACGGCCGAGGTAGCGAAGCACCTGCATCGGGCCGCCCAGGGCGGGCTTGGCGTAGACTACCCAATCTTGGCGGTGCAGACGGCGCAGGAGACTGGCAAACTGTTTCGGGTTGGCCAGTATCAAAGTTGGGCCGGCACAGCAGAGTTGTTTACGCCGATAGAGACGTTTCAGTCCGGCGAGGAACTTGCCGCGAAAAACGCGGCTCAGCACTTTCACCGGCAGGAAGAATGGATATCGAGGACGCACCCAGTGGTTGTGATCCGGGGCCAGACCTCCGGCCGGGATCACGCAATGGATATGCGGATGCAAGAGGAGGTTCTGGCCCCAAGTGTGCAGAATGCTGATCATGCCGATCTCCGCGCCGAGGTTCTTGGGATCCCTGGCAATCTCAATCGCCGTCGCGGCACTGGCGGTAAACAACAGATCGTAGAACCAGCGTTGGTTGGTGAGTGCCAGCAAGTTGAGTTCGTGCGGCACGGTGAAGACTACGTGGAAGTAGCTCGTCGCCAGGAGTTCCTGCTCCCGCGCGGCAAGCCAGCGCTCGCGCGCTCGCGTCTGGCATTTCGGGCAGTGCCGGTTGCGGCATGAGTTATAAGAGATGGCCCGATGACCGCATCGCGGACAAGCATCGAGATGACCACCCAGAGCCGCCGTGCGGCAGTTCGGGATGGCCCGGAAGGCTTTGAGCTGTTGATAGTCGAAACCGCTTCGATACCGGTCCAGGAAGCGATCGCCCTGCGCGCGGAGGATGTCGGCCACCTCCACGGGAGGCCGGTTCATCTTTTCTGGGTACGGTGATAGAAGCGGTTGGTCTCCGAAACACTGGAGATGGACAGGCGTTCGAGTGGATTAACCGTAGTCTCCAGATGGCGGCGCGAAAGGTGCAGGTAGATGCTGGTGGCCTCCAGGTCTGCGTGTCCCAGCAGAATCTGGATGGTCGGCAGATCGGCGCCGTTCTCCAGCAGGTGAGTGGCGAAACTGTGCCGGAGCATATGGGGCGCCACGCGTTTCTTGAGACCAGCATGACGAGCGGCTTCGGCGCAGACGTACCAAACGGCTTTGTCCGTCAGGTGGTCGTCACCACGCTTGGCAATCCCACGGGGGAAAAGCCAGGTCTTTGGTTTCTTCCACCGCCAGTACTCGCGGAGCGTGTCGAGCAACATCGGGCTCAACGGCACATCGCGATCCTTGCCGCCTTTGCCTCGGCGGATGTGGACGATCATGCGCTCGCTATCGATGTCTTCCACACGAAGCCGGACCAGTTCACTGCGTCGCACGCCGGTCGAGTACAGCAACATGAGGATCGCGCGTGCTTGGAGATTACTGGCGGCGTCAATGAGCCGGGCCACTTCGTCCGGGCTCAATATCTTCGGCACGCGGTGATGGGTGTAGTTCGGGTAAGGAATGGAATCCGGCGGAAACCGGCGCTTCAGCGTGCGCACGAAAAAGAATCGCAGCGCGGCCACCTGTCCGACCACTGTGTCCGGCTTCAGCTTCCGTTTGTGCAGCAGGTGGGCTTGGTACTGGCGAATATGCTCCGGACCAAGTTGATCGGGCGGCTTGCCGAAGTAGCGCGCGAACCGCTCGACAGCGCCGATGTAAGCGCGGGTGGTTGCTTGAGAAAAGTTACGTCGCTGGAGTTCCTCCAGCATGACTCTGCGAAGACGGGTCACAAGGACACCTCCTTGTGACCCACCTTATTCCGCTCACTACCGGAACGCTCCCGCTAAACCGCACGCGTAGCGTCCGCCGCGCCAGCGGCTTCGTTCTAGTCGCCGACGCGTGGAAGTGCCTGTCGGAGTTTGCCGTTCCGATCCGTGCAGGACGGATCGAACTGCGGGAGCGCACGGCCCTCTTCGAGATCCAGGACCGTGAGACTTGGCGGGTTGCCGCGAGGGGCGGTGATCGCCGGAGCCGCTAACCTCGGAGTCAGACGTACCGGTAGCGCGTTATACGTCCAAGTGGCCTATTTCCGAGTGGGGCGGACTGTGGTAACGTTGGTCCAATAGGCAGGGGCGCTACCGTTTCACGACCAAACGAATCGAGCAACTACCTAAGTTAACATCTCGGAGGAGACATCATGAACATTGCGAACAGAAACCGGAATCTCGCGATTCCCCATATCGGCCCTCCTAAGAAGGCCATCTCACAGATCGCTCTCTGCGTACTGAGAGGATTGCTGCTGACCCCCAGGAAGGACAAAGAAACGAGGACACAGACGAGACTGTCGATAATGGGAGCGCTGGTCCTCGCGGCCTGTGTGGGCGCAGGTACGGCCAGAGCCGATACGGTCGCCATCAACCTGACGGGGTCCATTAACCCCCCCGGTGGCGCCCTGCCATTCAACTACACACAAGGAAGCTATCTCATGGGTTTCGTGTTCCGGGCAAACAGTGCCATCAGTATCACCCAACTCGGCTTCTACGACTCTAACCTGACCGGTGTGCCCGAAACGTTCGTGAGTTCCGCGGTCGGAGTTTACGACATGACCACGAACACCCTTCTGACTTCGGCCACCGTGCCGCCATCCGCTCCGGCGACCGGCTTATTCAGATATGTTTCCATTAGTCCTCTCACGCTCGACACCAGTCACACCTACGCCCTGGTCGGGGTCTCACGCACCAATTATTATACGGTCGGGGTGCAGTCGAGCGCCGCGCCTGCGGATGCCGCGATCACTTATGTGAGCGCTGCCTACTACTCCACGGGGACCGCAACCCTCGTCGAGCCCAATACCTTCGACGCGGGGAATATCTTCGGAAGTGCCCCCCCACCGAACACTCTCAACGACTTTGGACCGAATTTCCAGTTCACGACGGCCGGCGCTGTGACCCCGCCACCCAATCATTACTTTTCCCAGCTCGCGTTCGCGGGCGGCTGGCAAATGACTCTCACCTATGTCAACTACTCCCCGCAGACGGTCACCTGCGTAACGAATTTCTTTTCCGACGCCGGGGGTGCATTGCCGGTTCCGTTCAGCGGCGGAACGGTTTCGACTCGAACCGATATACTCCAGCCGGGACAATCCATGCATGACCAGAGTGTGGCAAATCTAAACGCGACGGTCTCGCAAGGATGGGCGCAAGCGGCGTGTGATGGCCCAGTCCAGGCCAGCTTGCTGTATCGCCTCTACACAGCGGGAGTGCCGGTCGGAGAAGCCGGCGTGAATGCTGAGACCGCGCCTACCACGGAGTTCGCTACATTCGCCCAGACGGCGACGGGAGTCGCCTATGCGAATCCTTCCACCACCCAATCGGCGACGATTACGCTTAAAGTGTTTAACGCGGCAGGAGCGCCGCTGGGAAGCACGGTCATCACGCTTGGGCCGTTAGCACACGGAGCCGCTAACCTCGGGCCCTTGCTCGGCCTGCAAAGCTTTACGGGATTCGTCAAGGTCACCTCCACGATCCCGATCATCAGTTTGTCGCTGAACTTCGAAGCGTTTCCCGTGTTTTCTTCTTTGCCTCCGGGGGATCTGCCTAGCTCCACGACGCTTGTGAATTAGGCGAGCCGTCGGAATCGTGGCTGTGCTTGAGGACAATTGTCCAAATAAACGCTGTGCCTTAGAGATACGCATTTCCACTTGGCCCAGTTGCCGGAAAACCGTCGAAGTGCTCCTCTGCGCGGGCGAACTGACCTACTACTCTTCGGTAAGTGGAAAGTCTCCGGGCGTCCTCGGCGCGGACTCCTGGAATACAAATGCAGGGAGCATACAGGTAGCATGTTAAACTGCCTGACATATTCTCTTGACGACATATTCTCTTAAAGGAGTCCCCCGAAATGAGATGTGCCTTGCAGTTTGCCGCTGTGGCCCTCTACACTGTTTTGGCTGGCACGGCTAGCGTAGCCCATGCCGCTGGCTTAGCTGGATCGACTGTTATAACCACACTTTACAACCCCACTTTAGCGACCGTCTTGGGCGGGCCCACCTCCGCTACCGTCGGTGCGAACACCCCGACGTATCCAAGCGGAAGTATTACTGGAAATACCGCATTTCAAATCAACGTCACGAGCACCCAGATCGTTTACAACCCTCTCGTGAGTGTGACCTACGGCAATGGCCCATTCAATGGGTTCGTCTTCAATTTCGCCGGTGCGCCGAACATCATCGCGGTGACGCTCGACCCGGCGAGCACCTTCACGCCCACAGCGATTAGCTTCACGGCCAACTCCGTCTCGCTGAATTTGAGCGGCAATACGGTGTCTCCAAGCAGCGCGGCGATTCTGGATATTCAGGTGCAACCCTCCGGCTCGCAGTATTACTTTTCCCAGCTCGCGTTCGCGGGCCGCTGGCAAATGACTTTAACCTATGTCAACTACTCCCCGCGGACAATCACTTGCGTAACGAATTTCTATTCCGACGCCGGAGGCGCATTGTCGGTCCCGTTCGGCGGCGGAACGGTTTCGAGTCGAACCGATATACTCCAGCCTGGGCAATCCATCCATGACCAGAGCGTGGCAAATCTAAACGCGACGGTCTCGCAAGGATGGGCGCAAGCGGCGTGTGATGGCCCAGTCCAGGCCAGCTTGCTGTATCGCCTCTACACATCGGGGGTGCCGGTCGGAGAGGCCGGCGTGAACGCTGAGACCGCGCCTACCACCGAGTTCGCTACGTTCGCCCAGACGGCGACGGGAGTCGCCTATGCAAATCCTTCCACCACCCAATCGGCGGCGATTACGCTTAAAGTGTTTAACGCGGCAGGAGCGCCGCTGGGAAGCACGGTCATCACGCTGGGGCCGTTAGCACACGGAGCCGCTAACCTGGGGCCCTTGCTCGGCCTGCAAAGCTTTACGGGATTCGTCAAGGTCACCTCCACGATCCCGATCATCAGTTTGTCGCTGAACTTCGAAGCGTTTCCCGTGTTTTCTTCTTTGCCTCCGGGGGACCTGCCTAGCTCCACAACGCTTGTGAATTAGGCGAGCCGTCGAAATTGTGGCTGTGTTTGAGGACAATCTGATTTGTCCAAATAAACGCTGTGCCTAGAGGTACGCATTTCCACTTGGCCGTATCTTCGGCGGCGACGCGCGGAAGTGCCTGTCGGAGTTCGCCGTTCCGATCCGAGTAGGACGGATCGAACTGCGGGAGCGCACGGCCCTCTCCGAGATCCAGGACCGTGAGACTTGGCGCCGTTGCCGCGAGGGGCGGTGATCGCCAGATCGACTCCCGGTGGGTGGCAACGTTGAGATCCGAGGGCATTGACGAAGAACGACCGGTCGTGCTATTTTACCTGCGTATGGGAAATATAGCGGCTTCGACGCGCGAGCGAATCCTCGACCAGGGACTGGCGCTCATGAGCCAGGCGGGTTTGACTGGTGTGACTCTCGGACTGCTGGCGGATCAGGTCGGGATGTCGAAGAGCGGGCTGTTCGCCCATTTCCGTTCCAAGGAAGAAGTTCAGATCGGATTGCTTCAACATATGGCGAAATTTGCGAGGGCGCACGTGGTCCAGCCGGCCATGAGCGCGGACGACGGGCTTCCTCGCTTAAAGGCGCTGGTGCACAACTGGTTCGGCTGGGCGCACCGAGCCGGGCTCCCTGGAGGATGCCCCGTGGCCTCCGGGCTATTCGAGTTCGATGACGTGGAAGGGGCGGTCCGGAATCAGATTCTCGCAATGGAAAGCGAGTGGCGAGGCCTGCTGACGCAGCTCGTTCGCCAATCCATCGCTCACCGGCACTTGCGTCGAGATCTCGATGTGGATCAATTCGTATGGGAGCTTTGTGGAATCTATTTGAGCCATCACGCGGCGCATCGGTTCCTGCGGGCGACGGACGCTGATAGGCGGGCTCACACGGCGTTCAAGGCGCTTCTGGAGCGCGCGGCTCTCAAGACAACAGCGCGGCCCAGGCGGAGTCCGCGTGTGCAGCGAGCCAAGCATGATAAGGAGTAGCGCACAATGCAGATTCACGCGATGCCAGTCATTCAGCTCGTGGAGGTGGTGGCGCCCATCGTCGTTGCCATACTATTCATTGCCGCCGCCTCCGCGTTACGGGAACCAAGCCGGCAGAAATTCATGGCAATCATGATGGCCGGCGCAGGCTCGGCCTACCTCAACGGAGGGCTGGGGAGATGGGAATTTGTTTTCACCGCAGTCGTGACCTACTGCGCGTATAAAGGGCTCACGTCTTACCGCTGGATCGGTGTGGGGTGGATCTTACATTCCGGGTGGGATGTGATGCACCATCTGTATGGGACTCCAATCATTCCTTTTTACGCGACCTCTTCGCTGGGATGCGCGATTTGCGATCCGGTGATCGCTGTGTGGTGTTCTATAGGCGCACCGTCGCTGTATGGGGTGCGGGTTCGCATGCTAAGATCCGGTACGCGCGTCACGTCTTACTTGTTGTAATATGAGCCGGGATGCGAGTGAATCGCGCACGGTATGAGGAGGGGCTCATGAACAGCGATAGAAGTATAAAGATCCGGGCATTCGCCGTTTTGGCGGGCCTCGGCTTGTTGGTCTTGTGTGTGTCGCTTGCGGGGCAACAACCAGGGTCGCCAAAAAACGCGCCAAAGTTCAAGTTCGATCCGGATTGGCCCAAACCCCTGCCCAACAAGTGGAAGATGGGAGGCGTCACGGGGTTGGCCGTCGATAAGGACGATAACGTTTGGGTGTACGATCGCCCCAACGATCTGACCGATATCGAACTCGAGGCAGAGCTGAATCCTCCGATTGCGGATTGCTGCGTCCGGCCTCCCTCGATGATTCACATCGACAAGCACGGGAACGTCATCGGGTCCTTCGATGCGCCGCAGGGGCACGGCATGGCGGTGGATAGTAAAGGGTTCACCTACCTGGGACAGGATACGGTCCGCAAGTATGATCCGAAGACCGGCAAAGTTGTCGCCGAGGTGCCGCGCACGCCCGAGAGGCCGCCGGGCGGCGGTGGCGGGGATGCTGCTCCGGGTGGCCCGCGCACTCCCGGTCGCGGCAGCCGTGGGCCAGTGGCTGGATTTCTTCCGCAACCCGGCGGGCGCTCGCAACCGGATCCCGCGACCAGGGCGGCGGCGATCGCGGCCTTCCGCGCCAAGTATCCGCCGACCACGCCGATGATCGTGGGAGGGCTCGAAGAGATACGGCTGGACGAACCAGCTCACGAACTGTACGCCGCCGACAATTATCTGGGCGGGCGCGTCATGGTGTTTGACCTGGAGACCTTCCAATTCAAACGGGGCTGGGGCGCGTATGGACACAAGCTTTCGGAAATCACCACCAATGACGCGGACCGCGCCTATACTCCCGGCGGACCCGTGCCCAAGGAGTTCAGGGGCCACCTTACCCTCAACATCTCGAATGACGGGCTGGTGTATGCGGCCGACCGCAACGCCAACCGCATCCAGGTGTTCACGAAACAGGGCGACTACAAGAAGGAATTTATCCTGGCGCCCATGACGGGCGTGGGAGGTTCCACCGGGGGCGTAATGTTCTCGCCGGACAAGCAGCAGAAGTTCCTGTATATTTCCGATCTCACCAATAACCACATCTGGTTCCTCAACCGCGAGGACGGCACGGTGGTGGGCCAGATGGGAAGCATGGGCGAAAACGGGGGCCAGTTCTTCGGGCTGCACATGATCGCCGTGGACTCGAAGGGAGACATCTACACGGGTGAGGTGTTCGCCGGCGAACGGGTACAGAGGTTCGTGCCGGTGAAGTAGACAAGAAGACAGGAGACAGAAGACAGGAGACAGAAGACAGAAGACAGGAGACAGAAGACAGAAGACGGAAGACAGAAGACAGAAGTCAGGAGACAGAAGACAGGAGACAGAAGGCAGAAGCCGGCACCTCCGGTAAGAAGCCGCCCCGCAGCACGCTGGGCGAACTGGCCCAGTACCATCTGGCTGGGAGACTGTGCTGGTTAGTACTCCCCAGATCCCAACCATCGTCCCATTTCTCAGACTCAGCACCTCCCGTATTCTCGTTGCATAGGAAGGTGCTGAATGAAAAAGTCCCCGATTCTCTGGAGTGTTCTTCTGGGCGTGCTGGGCATTCTCTTCATCGAACACATTTTCGCGTTTAAGAGTATCCCACTTACGTTCAAGCCCAACTGGCTGACGATCATTCCCGCCATGGCGATGTGCGCGGCGTGCGTCGGCGTCCTCATCCACAAGGAACTGGCAGTTGCCGAGTCTCGGACCCGGAAAGCAAAGGCAGAGGCAGAGGCAGAACTTGCCATGGCCTGCACAGCTTCGGCAGCCAGATAACCTCGGCCGGTTCCACCTCAACTGGAGGCGGGTGTTTCGAACCTCCGGCTTGCTTCGTTATAAGCCGTCACCGTTCCGGGACCGATATGATAGACCCATCCATGTAACGCAAGATCGCCTGATTCCAGTCCAGCCGCAACCGTGGGATGCGATCGCAAGTTTTTCAATTGTGCGATTACATTATGTTCGGTCAGCGCGAGAAGAAATTCGGCGCTCGGATCTGGTTCGCGGTGTTCCACTTTTGCGTAGCGCAACCAAGCCGTCACGTTGGGATAAGCTTCCAGCGCCTGGGGATTGAGCGCGCCTCTCATGACGCCGCAATCGGTGTGGCCGCAGACGATCACCTCCGGGACCCGGAGCACGCCCACTGCATATTCGATGGTGGCCGAAACACCGCCAATCGCGTCCGGGTAAGGCGGTACAACGTTGCCAATCACGCGGCAGATGAACAGCTCGCCCGGTTTGGTTTGGGTTAACAGGCAAGGGTCTATTCGAGAATCGGCGCACGTGATGAACAGAGCTTCAGGACGCTGGCCCAGGGCCAGCTTTTCAAAAAGGTCCTGATGCTTCGGATAAACGTGCTTTTGGAATCGGGATACGCCCCCCAGGAATTTGTCGACAGGCACATTTCCAAGGTACGCCAGGTTGTTTCAGGAATGAACGCAACCATGCCAAGATTGTGATCGGAGGCGTTTATGCCCAAGATGCGCGCCGCGCAGGTCCCCAGCCCGCGG
>Ga0210384_10005916_pt1 | contig 13132 bp, 12 predicted proteins | sample IncBWH2MmetaG_FD_160574 | JGI IMG/M metagenome (GOLD analysis project Ga0210384, IMG submission 160574) | Forest soil microbial communities from Barre Woods Harvard Forest LTER site, Petersham, Massachusetts, United States - Inc-BW-H-2-M | ecosystem: Environmental > Terrestrial > Soil >... | reverse complement strand
AATCCAAGACCAGTTGGACCTGGCTCAATCGCAACTGGAGCTGGACAAGGACGAATTGGACGAAGCCAACCAAAACCTGGTGGAAGCAGGCGGCAATCCGCGGCAGCAGATCGAGTCGATGGTGAAAGAGCATGAGGCGCAGACCAAGGCGCAAGCGAATCCATCGGGCCCGAAAACGGTTGCAGTCCAACAAGGCGGTTCATTAGGCAAATTTCGCGACTGGTGGCAGCTGCGGCTGAAAGAACAGGCGCTGGAAGCGGCGCGAAACGCAGCGCTATTGAAGGCGCAAGCCCTGGGCGCCCGACATACCACGCTGGCGAGCGGGCTTGATGCGACCAAAGGGAGCATCCCCGAACTCGCCCGGCACACAAAGGCCGCGAAGGACGGCGCGCAGGCGCCGCCCCAGACACCACAGGCACTGCCGCAGACACCCCAGGCGCTGCCGCAGACGCCCCAGGCGCAGCACAGCCACGAAGACGCCGCCACGCTGGTCGAACGCACCAAGGCGATTGCGGCCGACCAAACGATATTGACGCTGGTCAACAGGCGCATCGCGGATCAGAACCAACTCGCCAGTGTGTACGGTCAGTGGGCTTCAGTCATAACGCTGCAATCTCTCAGACTCGCCCATGGATTATTGCTGGACGCGTTGATCGTCATCGGCGTATTGATCCTGTTGCTCTTGCTGGACGGTTGGCTGCAGCACCTGCTCGACAGGCCGAAATTGGATCGCCGGCAGGTCGAAACGCTGCGCAGCATTACGCGCATGAGCTTACGCGTCGTCGCGGCGTTGATCATTTTGCTGATCGTCATGGGAATGCCGAGCCAATTCGCCACCACCATCGGCCTCGTCGGCGCGGGTCTGACCGTGGCGCTCAAGGACTTCATCGTGGCGTTTTTCGGTTGGCTGGTGCTGATGGGCCGCAATGGCATCCGCCTCGGCGACTGGGTGGAAATCAACGGAGTCAGCGGCGAAGTCACGGAACTCGGCATGTTTCATACCGTGCTGCTGGAAACCGGCAACTGGAGCGATTCCGGGCACCCAACGGGCAGACGGGTGACCTTCACCAACAGCTTTGCCATCGAAGGCCACTACTTCAATTTCTCAACATCGGGGCAGTGGCTCTGGGACCAGCTGCAAGTAATCGTGCCGCTCGGTCGTGATCCGTATCCGATCGTCGAGGCCATTACCCAGCAGGTGGGGCAAGCAACCGCCGAGAGCGCGCGCCAAGCGGAACAAGAGTGGCAGCGCGCCGTTCCCGCGCAACGCGCCAAATCGTTCTCGGGCACTCCCGGCGTGAACCTGAAGCCCGTGGTCGGCGGTGTGGAAATCTCGGTGCGCTACATCACGCGCGCCAACGAGCGGTATCTGGTACGGGCGAAACTCTATCATCAGGCCGTGGACCTGTTGGGCGCAGCGCCTGAATCCCCGCCGAAATAGCGAAATGTTTCGGGGTTGGGTCCGGTCTCATCCATAAGTAGTACGACAGGGAGATGCGACATGCGGCTTTTGATCGATTGGCTGATTGCCTGGCCGGAACGAGTTGCCAAACATCTGATGTGGCTTGCACCCCTGTTTGCGAGGGTCACCGTCGGTTGGGTGTTTTTGCTGAGCGGCTGGGGCAAGCTCAACAACCTGCCGAAAGTGACGGAGAACTTCATCGGCTGGGGAATTCCTTTCCCGCATTTTTTTACGCCGCTGACTTCGGGTATCGAATTTTTCGGCGGCCTGTTCCTGCTGCTGGGATTGTTCACGCGCATTTCCGCCGGAGCGCTCGGCGTCACGATGATCGTGGCCATCAAAGCGGCCAAATGGGGCGATGTCGATTCGCTCGAAACGCTGCTCGGATTTGATGAATTCGAATATCTCGCCCTGTTCCTTTGGCTTGCAATCGCCGGGCCAGGCGTCGTCTCGCTCGATCACCTGTTGATGCGAATGACGCGCCGGGCGGCCCAAGCTTAAGGCCGCAAGTATCGCGAAGTGGGGTCCGCTATAATGCGGCCCTGCTTCCTAGCCGGCTTAGCACAGTGGTAGTGCAACGGTTTTGTAAACCGTAGGTCGGGGGTTCGAATCCCTCAGCCGGCACCAGAATATACGAATAAAATCAATAGATTACGAGATATTTGGGATAACTCAGCAACCAAATCAGGGACTGATTTGCGCGCCAAGTTGCACTACAGGAACGTTTGGTAATTTCGGCGACTGTGATCGCTCCATTGCGGACTCGTAATTGAATCGGCTCACCTAAGACAAAAAATGTCTACGGAAACGGGTCAACTCCACTGGGGGTCGTTATGCGCGGCCTGTGCATTCATCGATCTCCGACAACAGAGGGTGTGCGCACCGACAAAATAACAAGCCCCTCTACAATATCTGCGACCTTCGAGCGTCAACATAACCATGGAACCGCCAGAAGCACCCGCCCCCACGACCGCCAGAGACAGCGATCTCGCTGCGACAGTCGTGCGCGAACGCTCCCGGCTTGGCAATTTTATTCGACGCCGAGTCCGCGACCCGATGGACGCGGAGGACCTATTGCAGGATGTGCTTGAGGAGCTGGTCGAGGCCTATCGGCTTCCCGAACCCCTTGAGCAGGCGAGCGCTTGGCTGTTCCGTGTCGCGCGCAATCGCCTCATTGACCGATTTCGCAAAAACAAGCGTCGAATGCAGGACCCCCAAGGCGCTGCGGATAAGTCCGATCAGGAGAACCGGCTGGAGCTTGAATTACCGGCACTCGACCAAGGACCCGAAGCGCTGTACGCACGATCGATGGTTTTGGAAGCGTTGCAGCGAGCTCTCGACGAGCTGCCGCCCGATCAACGCGATGTGTTCGTCGAGCACGAGCTCGAAGGCAGCAGCTTCAAACACATGGCGGAGAAGAGCGGCATTCCGCTGAATACCCTGCTTGCGCGCAAGCGCAGCGCGATTTTACACCTGCGGAGCCGTTTGCAGACCGTGTACGACGATTTAGAAACGTAAAGGAGTCAGCGATGAAGTACGGTATTTGGCGTTTGGGTATCCCGGTGTTGTTTTTGGCCGCGGCGGCCGTGCTGGGATGGGTGGTGATGATGCTGTGGAACGCCGTCGTTCCCGTGGTGTTCGTCGGCGGCCGCGTCATTGATTACTGGCATGCGCTGGGCCTCTTGGTGCTCAGCCGCATTCTGTTCGGCGGATTTCGCGGCCGCGGCGGCTGGAAGGGTCGGCGCTGGCGTCGATGGGAGGCCATGACGCCGGAAGAACGCGAGCAACTTCGACAATCTTATGCGGCGCGCTGCGGCCGTCGTGAGGGTCGCACGTGACCACTTCGTTGCCGGCTTGCAAACAAGAGCCCGGCGTCATCTTCCCGGTTGTCGATCTGAAAGGATGCGAAGGCAAAGGCGATTGTGAGCGCGTCTGTCCTGAAGGCGTATTCGAAGTTAGACGCATCGACGACGCGGACTACCGACGGCTCAGCGTGCTACATCGATTCAAATTGCGGGTTCATGGATTGAAGGTCGCGTACACACCGAACGCTGATGCGTGCAAGTCTTGCGGATTGTGCGTTACTGCGTGCCCCGAACACGCCATAACACTCGTGAGGCGCTGACTTCTGTGATCACGAAGAAGTGATCTTTTTCTATGGACGTAGTCGAGTCACCCGATTCTGCCCTTCATTCATCGCTCCCCAAGGAGAATTGTAAATGCCGGCCACATCGTCTGATAAACAGCTCCTTCTCATTGGGGCGTCACGCGGGCTTGGTCTTGCCTTGGCCGAGGAGTACCTCAAGCGTGGCTGGTACGTTGTAGCCACCGAGCGGGGCAAATCCGTGTCGCAACTAAAGAATCTTTTGGGAGCTTCCGACGGCCGGCTCGAAATCGAGACCGTCGACATCACTTATCCAGATCAGGTTGCCGCGCTGCGGGCGCGCCTGGCATCGAGACAGTTCGACATGCTGTTCGTCAATGCCGGCGTCGGCACTCGTGACCTAGTCGCCGACATTTCGACCGACGAATTCATACGTATGATGGTAACGAATGCCTTGAGTCCCATGCGTGTGGTCGAGAGTTTGCAGGACCTCGTGCTGCCAACGGGCACGATCGGCATCATGTCCTCGGGACAGGGCAGCATCACAAACAATGAGAACGGACACTACGAGATCTATCGTGGAAGCAAGACGGCGCTCAACATGTTGATGCAAAGCTACGCCGCCCGGCACGCCGATGATCCGAGAACGCTACTGCTCATGGCGCCGGGCTGGGTGCGAACGGAACTGGGAGGGCCCCAGGCGCGTCTGAGCGTCGAGGAAAGCATACCCAACCTCGCGAATACGATGGACACGCAGGCTGGAAAAGCGGGTCTCCAGTATCTGGATTACCTGGGGCGGAAGGTTCCGTGGTGAGTTGGTCAGGAACGGATGGCCTGCACCCGCAACGACGATATCCCAGGCCCTCAACCCACGGTCGCTGACCGGACACGGGCGGATTCTGTAAACCGCGGTTAACGCGCGAAAGGCCATGCGGGCACCCGCTCTACGTCGAATAGCCCGCTTCCCGTTGGTGACGGATGGCGAGCACCAATGCAACGTCTTGGCTTTGCTCATAACTATAGAGCGCCACATAGCCACTCTTGCCATAGGAGATCAAGAGTTCCCTCAGTCCCTCCTCACATGGTCGGCCGACAAAAGGATGTCGCTCAAGAATATCGATTCCGTCGCGAATTACGTCGATCGCTGTGACAGCAGCCTGTGGTGCATCCTTGATGAGAAAATCGGCCAGTCGCTCCAGGTCGGCAAACGCGTGTCGGGAGTAAACTACTTCCGCCACTTTCGCACTTTCGGCCGCTTCGCCCGGTCGCCGCGAACACGAGCAGCGAAATAACGATGCACATCCGCCGAGGCGTAACCGTCACCGCTTGTGAGCGCCTCGGAACGCGCTGCCACCGCATCGGCGACAAACGCTCGGCGCTGTTCGTCCAGTCGAGTCTGATGCTCAATCGCCTCCAGCATAAATGCGTGGGGCGATTTATCAGCCGCTTTGGCTGCCGCTACGACCCGTCGCTTGAGGTCCGCGGCAATTTTGAGTGTTGTCGCTACAGGGCTAGCCATAATTGCTCCCAACGATGGGTATTACTAAAGTAACACCGCCGGGAGCGTTGTTCAAGGCGTCGGCGAGATCCATCGCAATGCTCGAGTTGGGCCACGGGCGTCCAACGGGACGAGGCGTTAGCCGAGCAATCCCTCAGCCGGCGCCGGACCCCCGCGGGTCCGCGCCCCCATTCACATGGGATGTACCGATATCAAACCGGTATCCGGCAACATGGCCACATATGTTTTCTTTCGTCTCATGCACGCTGACCGGCAGCCTCCAGGATCAGTTGCGTGATTTGATGAGGTTGAGAGATAAGGGACAGGTGACTCGCTTTAACTTCGATGGTCTTGGCTCCCATGCGTTTGGCCATGAATCGCTCAAGGTCCGGATTGATCGTGCGGTCCTCGGTCGAGACGGCGTAATAGCTCGGCTTTGATCGCCAGGCAGCGTTCGTAGTCTTGCCGGTGAGCAGTGACTTCTGGAACGGCTGCTGGACCGCATAGAGCACCTTGGCTTTCGCCTCCGGCAGGTCGCCCGCGAAGTCACGCAGGAAAGCCTCCTCGGAGAGGCGTCCTTCATCGCCGTCGAACACGATCCCGGCCGTCGCCGGCGGCGTCGGATATGTCTTCGCCAAGGCACTGTAGTCCTCGCCCGCATCCGGCGCGCGCGCCGCCACATAGACCAGCGCCGAGACCTTGGAATGCATGCCGGCCTCCGTGACTATCATGCCGGAGAAGGAATGGCCGACGAGAACCGTCGGGCCGTCCTGCCGCGCCAGCACGCGCTCGGCTGAAGCGACCGCTTCCGGCAGCGTGGTCAGCGGATTTTGCACGGAGGTCACGTTGAGGCCGCTCGTCTGCAATCGCGCGATCACCTCGGACCAGCAGGAGCCGTCGGCGAACAGGCCATGCACGAGCACGACATTGCGCGCCTTCAGCGGAGCTGCGATTGCGGCCATGCCGCGAGTGGAGATCAGCGAGGCCGCCCCGCTGGCAAGCAAAGCCGTCGAAAAAGTTCGTCTGTTCATGGTCATGATGTTGCTTCCTTTGGTCTTGGAGTGGGAGTGGATGGTCTTGATGGCGTGGGATGGCCGCACGGTTTCAAGCAGGTCTTCAGCATCAGCGCATCGACGTCGGGTGAACGCACGATGGTGCCGCCGCGCATGAATGCCTCATGGTTATTCTCGATGCTGTCGGGGTCGTAAAGATAATTGACCATGATGCCGAAGGATTCCTGGATCGCACGGAACTCGGTGTTGGCGAGCCAGTTGATCCGCTCGAGCCGGGCGCCATTGCCAATGTGAAAACGCGCTACAGGGTCGATGCGGTTTCCGGGGGATGCAGGTCGCGTCAAGTAGGTAGCACAAAGGCGCATCAAGGCCGCACGCAGCGGTTCGCTTTGTTCCGGATCGTGCCACCAGCCGCCGCGCGCGAGCTCTGGCAGCAGCGCGGCATCAGGGTTGCTCTCCTCTGCAAGCTGTTGCGTGAGCCAGCGCCGGAATCCCGGCACCGGCGACAGCGTCGAAAAGCGCTGCAGCCGCGGAAATTCCGCCTGCAGCTCCTCGACCACCTGCTTGATCAGGAAGTTGCCGAACGAGACGCCGCGTAGCCCGTCCTGGCAGTTGGAAATCGAATAGAAGATCGCGGTGTCCGCGCGCAGCGTGCGCGCCGTGTCTTTCTCCACATCCTGCGACAGCAAGGGCGGCATCGACGTGGCAAGTCCTTCCACCAAAGCGACTTCAACGAAAATGAGCGGCTCGCCCGGTAGCGCGGGATGGAAGAAGGCGAAGCAGCGCCGGTCGGGCGCGAGACGGCGCCGCAGGTCGTCCCAGCCCTTGATCGCGTGCACCGCCTCATAGACAATCAGCTTCTCCAGCACCGCCGCGGGCGATTGCCAATCGATCCGCCGCAGCTCGAGAAAGCCGCGATTGAACCATGAGGCGAACAGATGCCGGAGATCCGCATCGAGTAGTTTCAATTCCGGTTCACCGCCCAGGCGTGCGTTGATCTCGCTACGCATTGCGATCAGTGCGCCGGTCCCTCCAGGCGCCATGTTCATTCGCCGCAGCAATTCTTGCCGGGGCGGGTCCGCGGCCTGCGCCAGTGTGGCCGCAGCCTCGGCCGTGTCGCCGGCGAGGTAGCGTTCCGCCGCGGCACGGAGCGCCGCTTTGTCGGGCCGAAACTCGGTCGCCAGATACCGCTGGAAACAGTGCCGGTCGCCGGCATCGAGGGCGCGCAGTACCCCGTGCAGTTCGCGCGCCAGCAGCGCACCGGATGCTTCACCGCGTTCCGACAGCAGTGTCGCTGCCAGCTGCTTCGCGCACTCCAGGGTCGCCTTCGCGTCGGACAGGCCACTTGATGTCAGGGCGGTCATCGTTGCCTCCTTCTTAGCCTTGAGCGATGGTATTCGGACGGAATTGAGCGGGCGGCGCGTAGAGTCCACCGGAGGCCGTCACGAGATCGTGGATCGTTTTCGCCGCGAGCCAGTCGCGGGTCGCCGTTGCTACGTCGATGCCGAGGTCGGGGGGAAACATCACGATCCCTAGACGGCGCAGGCGGTCGCTTGTTTCCGGCGACTGTCGCTTACCGAAATCGGTATCGCCGGCGACGGCGCGCAATGCGGCTTCGCGTTCTTGCAACGACCTGCAGTGCAGAAGGTTCGCCACGCCCCGTTCGGTGATGACGTGGGTGACGTCGTCGCCATAAATCATCACCGGCGGCAGCGCGAAGCCCGCGGAAGCGACAAGCTCGAAGGCGTCCAACTGCTCGACGAAGCTCGGTGCGCCATTCGGCTGACGGGTCTGCACCATCTGCACCACGAGCTTGCGTCCGCGCAGGCTATCGCCGGCTTCCTGGCCGGCGCGCAGCCAGGTGGGGCTGTCGTGACGTCGGCCGCGCGGGTCGGCGCCCATGTTTGGCGCGCCGCCGAAGCCGGTGATCCGGCCCTTCGTTGCTGTCGAGCTGTTGCCCCGCGCGTCGATCTGCAAGGTGCCGCCGATGAAGAGGTCGCAGACATATTGTCCGGCGACCTGCGCAAGCGCGCGGTTCGAACGCATATTTCCATCGGAGCCGATTGGAAACACGTCGGCGTGGCTCGAGACGTAGCGCTCCATGCCGACCTCGGAACCGAAGCAATAGACGCTGTCAACGAAGCCGCTTTCGATCGCGGGTATCAGGGTCGGATGCGGGTTCAGCACGAAATGCCGAGCGATCTTCCCTTTCAGCCCGCGTTGGGCCGCAAAGGTCGGTAGAATGAGTTCGATCGCTGCGGTGGCATAGCCGATGCCGTGGTTGAGCCGCCGCACCTCGTAGGGCTGATAGACAGCGGCGATTGCCATCATCGCCATCAGGACGTTCTCGTCCCGGATTTTCGCGGGGTCGCGCGTGAATAGCGGATCGATCGCATAAGGCTTCGGGCTCGGAATGACGAAATCGACCCAGTCGCCGGGTACGTCGACCCGCGGCAGGTGGTCCGCGATCTCGTTGACCTGCGCGACGACGATGCCGCCGCGGAACGCGGCAGCTTCCGTGATCGTGGGCGTATCCTCGGTGTTCGGACCGGTGTAGAGATTGCCATCGCGGTCGGCCTTGTCCGCGACGACGAGCGCGACGTGCGGCGTCAAATCCACCAGCATGCGCGCGTAGAGTTCGAGATAGGTGTGGATCGCGCCGATCGTGAGGGCCCTGGCCGCAACGAGTTCCGCGAGCCTGCGGCTTTGCGGTCCTGCGTACGCAAAATCCAGACGGTTAGCGATGCCGCGCTCGAACACGGCGAGATGGTCGGGCAGCGCCAGTACAGACTGCACCATGTGCAGATCGTGCAGCCGCGCAGGATCCACCTTTGCCAAGGCTGAGGCGAGAAAATCCGCCTGCTTCTGATTGTCGCCTTCGATCGCCACGCGGTCGCCTGGCTCGATGATCGCTTCGAGCAACCGCGTCGCTTGGTCGGCGGGGCAAACTTTTCCGCTCGTGCCGCTGAGCGCGAACGCGCGCGCGAGGCGGGAGGCGCGCTCAGTTCCGTGTCTTGGTGTGTTCGACATGATTGACCTGCTTCGCTCTGTCCTTAAGGCCAAAGATAAGAGGTCATCATTGATTATAGAAACGATATTTCTTAATATCATTGATCGCTTTTTAGGATCAATCGCATGCTGAGCTTAGAGTTGTTACGTACCTTTGTTGCCGTGGCCGATTGCGGCGGTTTCCACCGGGCCGCGGAGCAGCTCAACTTGACGCAGTCCACGGTGAGCCAGCAGATCAAGCGGCTTGAGCTGGAGACCAAGCGGCCCCTGTTCCAGCGGACAACGCGCAGTGTCGCACTGACCGATGATGGCGAGATGCTGCTCGGCGACGCGCGCCGCCTATTGCACCTTGAGGAAGCGGCCCGTCATCGTCTGGTGGCGCCGCGGCTGTCGGGCGCGGTGCGTCTCGGCGTGGTCGAGGAGGTTGCCGGTGGCTCGCTGCCTCCGGCGCTCGGCCGCTTCGCAACGCTCCATCCGGGCGTGAAGCTCGAGGTGCAGATTGGCGTTAGCGCGAAATTGATCGAGCAACTCAATGCGGGGCGGCTTGACGTCGTGTTCGCGAAGCGCCCGTTAGGAACTTCGAAAGGTCGTCTGGTGTGGCGTGAGCCGTTGGTCTGGGCCGCGGCCGACACCTTCGATCTTGTTCCAGATGCGGCGCTGCCGTTGGCCCTGTATCGCGAGCGATCCGTTTCTCGCGAGGCTGCACTCGCCGCGCTCAATGAGAGCGAACTCACCTGGGAGATCGTCTATACCAGCCCCAGTTTGACAGGCGTGCGTGCTGCTGCCCTTGCGGGCCTCGCGATCACCCCGCTTCCTGCCAGCGCGGTGACCGCGGGTTTGCGCATTCTCAATACGGAAGAGGGCCTCCCGCCCCTTCCTGACCTTGAATTCGCGATCTACGAGAAGGCACGGCCCGACGAGGCCGCGGCGGCATTGGCTGCGGTTCTGCTCACGCTTGCACGGGGATCATCACGCCCGGCGATCTGAGAGGCCCCGTCGAATAATTTCTTGCCCTCGCGCGGGGTAACGCGATCTACTTGCTTGTCCATGGCACCCGCCGGAAGGCACGACATCTTATGGCTTCTCTGTCAGCTGATCTTAAGAACCGCCGCAATGCCGAGCGCGCAACGCTGATCGCGCGTCGACTCGCAGCCCCCGCCGCCGACCGCGCGCGCTGGAGTGCGCTGATCGAGGCGTCGCTGCGCGGAGGCTTCAGCGCGCTCGAGGGGATGATTGTGGGCTTCTATTGGCCTTTCCAGGGTGAGTTCGATGCGCGGCCATTCGTTACTGATCTGCGGGGGCGCGGCGTTCGCGCGGTGTTGCCTGCGGTGGTGGCCAAGGGCCAACCGCTTGAGTTCCGCGAGTGGTGGCCGGGGGTCGCCATGGCCAACGGCGTGTACGGCCTGCCCGTTCCCGACGGCACCTCCGTACTCACTCCCGACGCCCTGCTGATCCCGGCGCTCGGCGTCGGCTCGCAGGGCGATAGGCTCGGCTACGGCGGCGGGTACTTCGATCGCACGCTCGCCGCGCTCCAGCCGAAACCACTTGCAGTGGCACTTGCCTTCGAGCTGTCGCGAATCGAGACCATTGTGCCGCAACCGCACGATGTGCTCATGGACTTCATCGTCACCGAGGCCGGGATTGAGGCCGCGGTGACGGGTGGCCTCATAAAACTCGGCGCCGAAGACTGCCGGGCACGCCTTGCCGCGCTCGCCGCGGAGCGTGGACTGCCGCGACCGGAGTCGAGCTCTAGTTGGGCGAGGAATCCAGAACGGGCTGCGCCGGCCAATTAGATAGAATACATTTGCCCGCCCGAGCGGGAACAACGACAGGTGGAAAGTGCGTTCAGACATCGAAATTGCGCAGGCGGCAACTCTCAAACCAATCAGCGAGATCGCGGCCCGGCTCGGCATCCCCGAGGACGTGCTTGACCCGTACGGCCGTCACAAGGCGAAGATTTCGCTCGACTTCATCGACAGCTTGAAGGAGCGCAAGAACGGCAAGCTGATTCTCGTGTCGGCGATCAGCCCGACGCCAGCCGGCGAGGGCAAGACGACGACCACGGTGGGCCTCGGCGATGCGCTCAATCGCATCGGCAAGAAGGCGGTGATCTGCCTGCGCGAGCCGAGCTTAGGGCCCGTGTTCGGCATGAAGGGCGGAGCCGCCGGCGGCGGCATGGCCCAGGTCGTGCCGATGGAAGACATCAACCTACACTTCACCGGTGACTTCAATGCCATCGCGCTCGCCAACAATCTGCTGGCCGCGTTACTCGACAACCACATCCACCACGGCAACGAGCTTGGCATTGACGTGCGGCGCATCACCTGGAAGCGCGTGATGGACATGAACGATCGCGCGTTGCGCGACATCACGGCCGCGCTTGGGGGTCCCGGCAACGGCTACCCGCGGCAAGACGGCTTCGACATCGTCGTGGCCTCCGAGGTCATGGCCATCTTCTGCCTCGCCACCAGTCTTCAAGACCTCAAGCACCGGCTCGGCAACATCGTCGTCGGCTACACGCGCGATCACAAGCCGGTACGAGCGCGCGATCTGAAGGCCGCCGGAGCGATGACGGTTCTCTTGCGGGAGGCGCTGAAACCGAATCTGGTGCAGACGCTCGAGAACAACCCGGCTTTGATCCACGGCGGCCCGTTCGCGAACATTGCGCACGGCTGCAACTCGGTGCTGGCGACGCAGGCGGCGCTCAAGATGGCCGACTACGTCGTGACCGAGGCCGGATTCGGCGCTGACTTGGGCGCGGAGAAGTTCATCGACATCAAGTGCCGCAAGGCGGGACTGAAACCGGCGGCGGTGGTTCTGGTCGCGACTATCCGGGCGCTCAAGTACCACGGCGGCTGTGATCTCAAGGAGGTCAACCAGGAGAACCTGGCCGCGCTCGAGAAGGGCATCGCCAACCTGGAGCGGCACGTGAACAATGTGCATCAGCACTACGGGCTCCCCTGCGTCGTGGCGGTCAATCATTTCACCTTCGACACCGAGGCCGAGTTCAAGCTGCTGCAGTCCAAGCTTTCGCACCTGCAGGTGCCGGTGATCTCGGCGCGGCACTGGGCCGAGGGCGGCGCCGGAGCCGAATTGGTTGCGCGCGCGGTGGTCGAACTCGCCGAGCAACGGCAAGCGGAGTTTCGTTTTGTCTACGAGGACGCACTGCCGCTGTGGGAGAAGATGAAGGCAATCGCGACCAAAATCTACGGCGCCGCCGAGATCACCGCGGACAGCAAGGTGCGCAAGGAAATCAAGCAGCTGCAGGATGGCGGTTACGGACACTACCCGGTGTGCGTCGCCAAGACCCAATACTCGTTCTCGACCGACGCGCAGCTGCGGGGCGCCCCGTCCGGCCACGCCGTCAACATCCGCGAGGTTCGGCTCGCGGCAGGCGCCGAGTTTATCGTCATGGTGTGCGGCGACATCATGACCATGCCCGGCCTGCCGAAAGTGCCCTCTTCGGACCACATCGACATCGACGAAAAAGGCCGCATCGTCGGGCTGTTCTAGTTTGATGAGCCATCACGACGGCAGCTACCGGTTGTGGGGACTGAGCCTTTCCGCCATCCTGACGAGTGCTGCAAAAGAGTCGGCTCTCATCTTGCGCATGATGTGCCCGCGGTGAACTTGAACGGTGTACTCGGTGATGCCTAGTTGTGCCGCAGCCTGTTTGTTCATTAGGCCGCTGACCAGCAGCGGCAGCACTTCTTGCTCGCGTCGCGTGAGGGAACAGTAGCGCGCGAGAAGATCGGCATGTTCAAGAGCCTTCCGTCTGGCATCTCTGTTCTTTTCCAACGCGTGTTCGACGGCCGCCATGAACGCACCGCCCTCAAACGGCTTGGCAAAGAAGTCACTTGCGCCTTCCTTCATGGCGCTTACTGCCAACGGTATGTCACCGCGCGCGGTGATAAAAATAATCGGTATTCCGCATTGTTCGACCTTAAGCCGCGCTTGGAGCTCGATGCCCGACATGCCCGGCATGCCAATGTCGGCAATCAGGCACGACGCGTGGTGCCTCGCTCTAGAATCCAGGAACTGCTCCG
>Ga0210384_10005912_pt1 | contig 13135 bp, 11 predicted proteins | sample IncBWH2MmetaG_FD_160574 | JGI IMG/M metagenome (GOLD analysis project Ga0210384, IMG submission 160574) | Forest soil microbial communities from Barre Woods Harvard Forest LTER site, Petersham, Massachusetts, United States - Inc-BW-H-2-M | ecosystem: Environmental > Terrestrial > Soil >... | reverse complement strand
CCACAGGAGCCCGCGCCGGGGAGGGAGGCCACGGCAGAGGATTCGGGGATGGGCGAGGACGGGGTCGGGGGGGGGAGGGCCGTTGAAGTAGGCCACAAGGCGGTCGCCTTCCCCCGCGGTCCAGAGCCGGAGCAGGTTGCGGAGATAGCGGCCCGTCCCCGTGGGGCGGCCTTGGAGCTCCCGGGCGTCCACGCCGATCGTGAGGGCCCCCGTCCCCAAGGACCGCGGAGTCGGGCTCACCGGCCTAGGACGCGGCGGTAGAAGCCTATGGTCTCGCGCACCGCGGCATCCCAATCGAAGCGCCGGCTCCGGGCAAGACCCTTCTGCCGCTGAGCCTCCGCGTAGGCGGGGTCGTCCAGGACGCGTTCCAAGCCCGCCGCGATCGATCCCGCGTCCGTGGGATCGACGAGGGTGCCGGCGTCGCCGGCAATCTCCTCCAGGGCTGATCCCCGTGAGCAGACCACGGGCAGCCCGGCGGCCATGGCCTCGGCGGCGGGGAGTCCGAATCCCTCCTCCAGGGAGGGCAGGACCAGAAGGGCGCAGGCGGCCATGAGGGCCCTGAGCTCGCGGGTGGCGAGGTAGCCGGTGGAGCGGATCTGGGGGCCGATCAAGGAGCCACCCTGGGCCCATCCGGGGCCGGGCCCCACGAGCACAAGGGGGGGGGTGCGGGGGCGCCGGCGGGCGAGCCCCATGTAGGCCATGGCCAGGTTCACCACGTTCTTGCGCTTTTCGTCGTTGCCCACGTAGAGGATGGCCCCCCGGGGAAGCCCGCGGCGGGCGAGCACGGCCTCGACCTCGGGGGCGGGAACGGGGGCTCGGTAGATGGGGTCGACGCCGTAGGGGGTGACCGCCAGTTTTTCCTCGGGGACGTCCAGGAGGCGCCGGATGTCGGAGGCCGTGAACTCGGAGCCGCAGAGGACGCCGTCGGCGCGACGGACGTGCGCCCGAACCAGGGGCACGTAGTCGCGCTGCACCTCCGCCCGCGTCATCTCCGGATGTTTCAGGAAGAACAGGTCATGGATGGTGAGCACGTGGCGGGCCCTCCGACCGGGGACAATCAGGGGGTGGGGTGAGTGGATGAGGTCGAGGGGGGCCCCCACCAGGCGGTCGAGGGAGGGCGCCCCCAGCCGGTTCCAGGCGAAGTTGAGGGCGCGCACGGGGATGCGGCGGTCCACGAAGGTGACGTTGGGAGCCCAGGCGCGGGCCGGGTAGCGGTCGCGGAGGGAGGCGGAGAAGAAGAAGAAGCGGTCCTCCGGCGCCGCCACCGGCAGCCTTTCCGCGAGGGCCAGGATGTAAGCCCCCGCCCCCGTGGGCCGCACGAGGGAAGGCCGGAGGTCGAGGCCCACATTCATGGTTGCTTCCGGAGTCGATGATACCAAGCCGCGCCCGGGGGCACGAGTGGGCGGGCTCAGGGGAGGGTCGTTGTGCTAAAGTCACGGGTCGCTGCCGTGGCCGCCACGGCGAGCGGGGGGTGCGAGCGTGAACATAGGAGTGGTAGGCAGTGGCTACGTCGGCCTCGTGGTGGGAGCGTGCTTAGCGGAGAACGGCAACTCCGTGGTCTGCGTCGACTCCGACGCGGACAAGATCAAGGCTCTCTCCGCGGGCGAGATCCCCATCTACGAGCCGGGGCTCGCGGAGATGGTGCCGCGCAACGTGGCCGAGGAGCGCCTGCGCTTCACTACCGATCTCGCGGGCGCGGTGCGGGCGAGCGAGGTCCTCTTCATAGCGGTGGGGACGCCCCAGGGCGAGGACGGCTCCGCGGATGTGAAGTACGTGCTCGCGGTGGCGGAGGGCATCGCCCGCGCCATCAACGGGTTCAAGATCGTGGTCAACAAGTCCACGGTTCCCGTGGGCACCGCGAAGCGCGTCCAGGAAGTCATGGCCGCGATCACCACCCAGCCCTTCGCGGTCGTCTCCAACCCCGAGTTCCTGAAGGAAGGGGTGGCGGTGGACGACTTCCTGAAGCCGGACCGCATCGTCATCGGCACCGATGACCCGGAGGTGGAAGCCGTGATGCGGCAGCTCTACGAGCCCTTCGTGCGCACCGGCAACCCCATCCTGGTCATGGACCACGCCTCCGCCGAGCTCACCAAGTACGCCGCCAACGCCATGCTCGCCACCCGCATCTCCTTCATGAACGAGATCGCCAACCTCTGCGACAAGGTGGGAGCGGACGTCCGGCAGGTGCGGCTGGGGCTGGGTCGGGACGCGCGGATCGGGGCCTCCTTCCTGTTTCCGGGCGTGGGCTACGGGGGCTCCTGCTTCCCCAAAGACGTCCGCGCGCTGCTCCGCATCGGCCACGACTTGGGTTGCGAGCTGGCGGTGGTGGCGGCGGTGCATCGAGCGAACGAGATGCAGAAGCGGATCCTCGTCCCCCGCGTCGAGGCCTATCTGGGCGGTCTCGCCGGCCGGGTGGTGGCGGTGTGGGGGCTGGCCTTCAAGCCCCGCACGGACGACGTGCGGGAGGCCCCCGCCCTGGCCATCATCGAGGCCCTCCTGGCCGGCGGCGCCTCCGTCCGAGCCTACGATCCCAAGGCCAGCGCGACCGCGCGCCGGGTCTTGGGCGACCGCGTGGTCCTGTGCTCGCGGAATTACGAAGCGGTGGAGGGGGCGGACGCGCTGGTGGTGGTCACGGAGTGGAACGAGTTCCGGGAGCCCGACTTCCGCCGGATGAAGTCCCTGATGCGCCGCCCCGCGGTCTTCGATGGGCGGAACATCTACGATCCGAGGCAGCTGCGGGAGCTGGGTTTCCACTACGAAGGCATCGGCCGGCGGTGAGGGTGCTGGTCACGGGTGGCGCCGGCTACATCGGCAGCCACGCCGCCCGTGAGCTCAAGGACGCGGGCCACGACGTGGTCGTGCTCGATGACCTCTCGGCCGGCCATCGGGGGGCGGTCCCCACGGGGATCCCCCTGGTGGTGGGGGATCTGGGCGATCTTGGCACGCTGCGCCGGGCCCTCTCCGGCGTAGAGGCGGTCCTCCACTTCGCGGGCCTCCTGAGCGTCGGGCAGTCGGTCGCGGACCCTATCCCGTATTACCGCACCAACGTCGCGAAGGGGGTGGCCCTGCTCGGGGCCATGGCGGAGGCGGGCGTGGGGAAGCTGGTCTTCAGCTCCACCTGCGCGGTCTACGGGATGCCGGTCCGCATTCCCCTGGACGAGGACCATCCCCAGGACCCGATCAGCCCCTACGGGGCGACCAAGCGGGCCTTCGAGCGGGCCCTCTCCGACCTGGGGGCGGCCGGGCGCCTGCGCGCGGTATCGCTCCGCTACTTCAACGCCTCCGGCTGCCATCCCGACGGCTCCCTGGGCGAGGATCACCGGCCCGAGGAGCATCTCATCCCCCTCGCCCTGGACGCGGCGCTGGGACGGCGGCCCCCCCTGAGCATCCACGGCACCGACTACGACACCCCCGACGGGACCTGCATCCGCGACTACATCCACGTCCAGGATCTGGCCCGGGCCCACGTCCTCAGCCTGCGCGCGCTGGAGGGCGGCGAGCCCTTTCAAGCCTTCAACCTGGGGAGCGAGAGCGGCCATTCCGTCCGGGAGGTCCTGCAGTCGGTGGAGCGGGTGACGGGCAAACCGGTGCCGGCCCGGGCCGGCCCGCGGCGGCCGGGGGATCCTTCCCGGCTCGTGTCCTCCGCGGCCCGCATCCGTGCCTTGGGGTTCCGCCCCGCCCACGTGGAGCTGGACGGCATCGTGGAGACGGCCCTGCGCTGGAGGGTGGACCACCCGCAGGGTTACGGGGCGGCGGCGTGAGCCGCGGACGCCCGACCCCCATCCTCGACCCCCTCCTGACCGTGGTGATGCCCGTTTACAACGAGGCGGCCACGGTGGAGGAGATGGTGGGGCGGGTGCTGGCCGTGCCCCTCCGCCTCGAGCTCATCGCCGTGGACGACGGGTCCCGCGACGGCAGCCGGGAGATCCTGCTCCGCCTGGGGGGGGAGAAGGGCTTCAAGGTCCTGCTCCAGGAAAGGAACCAGGGGAAGGGGGCGGCGGTCCGCCGGGGGATCGCGGAGGCGAGGGGGGACGTAATCGTCATCCAGGACGCCGACCTCGAATACAGCCCCGAGGAATACCCCGAGCTGCTGGACCTCATCGTGAAAGGGAAGGCGGATGCGGTGTTCGGCAGCCGCTTCATCGGCCGCCATCGCTGCTTCCTCTTCACGCATTACCTGGCGAACCTGTTCCTGAACCTCGTGACCAACGTCCTCTACAACACCACCCTCACGGACATGGAGACCTGTTTCAAAGCGGTGCGGGCGGATGTCCTCAAGAGCCTGCGCCTGCGGAGCCGCCGCTTCGGAATAGAGCCAGAGATCACGGCCAAGCTGTTCAAGCACGGGGCCCGGGTGTACGAGGTGCCCATCACCTACGAGGGCCGCGACTACTCGGAGGGCAAGAAGATCACCTGGAAGGACGGCTTCCCCGCACTCTGGACGCTGATCAAGTACCGGTTCATGGACTGATCCGGGCGGGCTGCGGGTGCTTTGCGCTCCGGGGGGAAGGGGCCGGGGGTTCCCGGCCCGGCGGCCGGGCACAGGGAGCGGTCCACGAGGTCAACAACCCCTCTTCTCCCGGGCCGGGCCGAGTGATCGCCGCCCTTGCCCCGCCCCGGCGTTCCCGCTATACTAGCCCGCCCGGGCGCGCTCGCTAAAGCGCATCGTTCCAAGGAGATGAGGTCATAGCCCTTCCCGCGTTGCCGCCGCTGAACGGAGTGCCGCGGGCTGGCTCCCCCCGGAGGCGCACCGGCTTGGCGCTGCGGGCGGAGACGCTCGTGGTGTGGGCCCGCTCCGAGGCCCGTCAGTTCATTCGGCTCCTGTCCTACACCCGTCCCTACCGGGGGCGCCTGCTCCTCTCCTGGATCGCCACCGCGGGGTACGCGGCCGCCGGGGCCATGCTCGTCTCCAAGGTCAAGCCGATCTTCGACGAGGTTCTCATCCAGGGCGTGAACGTGGGGAGGGTCTCCGCCGTCATCCTCATTCTCTATTTCCTAAAAGGCGTCTGCTCCTACTTCTCCACCACCCTCGTGGCCTCGGTGGGGCAGCGGGCGGTGACCGACCTGCGCAGCGCCGTCTACGAGCACGTGCTGCAGCAGTCCTTCACCTTCCTCGCCCGCCACACCACGGGCGCCCTCATGAGCCACATCACGACCGACGTGGAGAGGATACAGAACGCGGTCTCGGAGATAGCGGGGGACCTCCTAAAGGAGGGCCTGACCGTCCTCGGCCTGCTGTTCGTCCTCTTCTACATGGACTGGCGGCTGGCCCTGGTGGCCCTGGTGGGCATGCCCCTGGCCTTCCTGCCCCTCGTCCGCCTGGGCCGGAGGCTGCGCGCCTCCAACGAGACCTCGCTCCGGCGCTGGCGAGACATCTCCGAGATCCTGCAGGAGACCATCTCCGGCTTCTCGGTGGTGAAGGCCTTCGGGATGGAGATGTTCGAGCTCGCGCGCTTCCGCCGCGCCGCCGACCGGCTGCTCCACGTGAACATGCGGATCACCCGCACCACCGCCGTCCTGCCCCCCCTCATGGAGGCGGTGGGGGGGCTGGCCCTGATCGGGGCCCTCTTCTACGGCAGCCACTACATCCGCACGGGCGACCTGACCCCGGGGGCGTTCGCCTCCTTCCTGACCGCGCTCTTTGCCATGTACACCCCCATCAAGCGCCTCTCGCGCGTGAACGCCACCCTGCAGGCGGCGCTGGCCGCGTCCTCGCGGATCTTCGAGGTCCTGGACACGCACGAGGAGGTTCGCGAGGAAAAGGGCGCCCAGCCCCTCCGCCGGATGCGGGAGGGCATCGAGTACCGCAGCGTGGGCTTCCGCTACGCGGACGGCCATGGGGCCATCTTGCGGGGGGTGAGCTTCGGGGCCTGCCCGGGCGAGGTGGTGGCGATCGTGGGGACGAGCGGGGCGGGCAAGACCACCCTCGTCAACCTCCTCCCCCGCTTCTACGACGTGACGGAGGGGGAGATCACCATCGACGGGGTGGACGTGCGGCGGGGGACGCTGGCCAGCCTCCGGGACCAGATCGGTCTCGTGACCCAGCAGACCGTGCTCTTCAACCTGACCGTTCGCGCCAACATCGCCTACGGCCTGGAGAACGTGGACGCCGCCCGCGTGGAATCGGCCGCCCGGGCCGCCTTCGCCCACGACTTCATCCTGGACCTGCCCCGGCGCTACGACACCGTGATCGGGGAGCGGGGGAGCCGGCTCTCGGGGGGGCAGCGGCAGCGCATCGCGATCGCGCGGGCCATCCTGAAGGACCCGCCCATCCTCATCCTGGACGAAGCCACCTCCGCCCTGGACGCGAAATCGGAGCGGCTCGTGCAGGACGCGCTCGCCAACCTCATGAAGGGACGCACGACCCTCGTCATCGCCCACCGCCTGGCCACGGTTCGGGATGCCGCCCGCATCGTGGTCCTGGAAGGGGGAGAGGTCCGGGAAGTGGGGACGCACGAGGAGCTTCTCCGCAAGGGGGGCGTCTACAGCCGGCTCCACGACCTGCAGTTCGCGCCCGAGGACCCCGCGGTATGATCCGGTCGATGACCGGCTTCGGGTCCGCAGCGGCGGAGTCCGAGACGCTGCGGGCGGCGGTCACCGTGCGCAGCCTGAACCACCGCTATCTCGACCTCACCGTCCACCTCTCCCGACGGCTGCTCCCCCTCGAACCCGAGATCAAGGAACTGGTGCACTCCCAGATGTACCGGGGCCGGGTGGAGCTCACGCTGGAAGCCACGTTTCCGGACGCCTGGGCGGAAGAGGTGGTGGCCTCCCGCCCCCTGGTGGCGCAGCTCGTACACACCTTGCGCCAGATGCAGGCCGAATACGGTCTGGAGGGGGGGGTGCAGGTGTCGGACATCCTTCGCTTCCCGGGCGCGCTCCAGACCGCGGAAGCCCCCCCCGTCCTGGACCCCGAACGGCGGGGGCGCCTGCTCGCCCTCGTGGGGCAGGCGCTTCAGGGCCTGGGCGCGATGCGGGAGGCGGAGGGGCGGCGGCTTGAGAGCGAGCTCTTGCGGAGCCTGGCCGCCATCGCGGGGGGGGCGGACCGCATCGAGGCCCTCTCCGCGGCGGCCCGGGACGCGCGCCGCGAGGTCCTGCTGGAGAGGCTGCGCGGCCTCTCCGTGGAGCTGGGCCTCGACGACGCCCGCCTGTACCCGGAGGTGGTGCGGGCGGTGGAGCGGCACGACGTGAGCGAGGAGGTCCAGCGCCTCCGCTCCCACGCGGCCATGGCCCGGGAGCTCGTCGAGGGGCCGCCGCCCTCGGGGAAGCGCCTGGACTTTCTGGCCCAGGAGCTGATGCGGGAAGCCAACACCATCGGGAGCAAGATCGCCGACGCCGCCCTCGTGCGGGAGGTGGTGGGCCTCAAGAGCGAGGTCGAGAGGCTACGGGAACAGGTCCAAAACGTTGAGTAATCCGCGGCCGAGCGTGGTGGTGGTCTCCGCCCCCTCGGGGGCGGGGAAGTCCACCGTTCTGGGAGTGGTGCTCCGTGAGCTCGAGGGGATCCGTTTCTCCGTGTCCCACACCACCCGCCCGCCCCGGCCGGGCGAGAAGGAGGGGGTGCAGTATCACTTCGTGGACCACGCGGCCTTCGAGAGGATGAAGGAGCAAGGCTTGCTCCTGGAGTGGGCCCCTGTGCACGGGTACCTCTACGGGACCGCGCTGGCGGAGTACGAGCGGGCGCAGCGGGAAGGGGTGGATCTGCTCCTGGATCTGGACGTGCAGGGAGCGGCCCAGGTGCGGGCCATCCTCCCCGACGCCGTGACCGTCTTCATCCTGCCCCCTTCTTATGAGGACCTCGAGCGGCGCCTGCGGGGGCGGGGCCAAGACGACGAGGCCGCCATCCGCCGCCGGCTGGAGGTGGCGCGGGAGGAGCTAAGCCGCTGCATGGAGTATAATTACGCGATCGTGAACGACGACCTCGCCGCCTGCGTGGAGGCGCTGAAGGCCGTCATCAAGGCCACCCGCTTTCGGATGAGTCGCATGGAAGGGACGGCCCGGGCCATTCTGGCCACTTTCGCCTCGAGCAAGGAGACATGAAGTGATACAGCAGCCAAGCCAGCCGCAATTAATCCTGCCCAAAGACGTGGACAGCAAGTTCCGCTTCATCACCGTGGCCGCCCAGCGCGCCAAGCAGCTTCAGAACGGGGCCAAGCCTCGAGTCGAGGTGAAGAGCCGCAAGGCCACGCGGGTGGCTATCGACGAGGTCCTGGCGGGGGCGGTGTCCTGGGAGGTCCGGGACGAAAAACCGCCCGTGCCCGTGCCCGAAGCCTGAGAGAGCCCTTGCCGACGGTCGTCCTGGGCGTCACCGGCTGCATCGGGGCCTACAAGGCCTGCGAGATCCTGCGCGAGCTGCAGAAGCGCGAGCTGGACGTCCACGTGGTCATGACGAAGAGCGCGACCAAGTTCGTGGCCCCCCTGACCTTCGAGGCCCTCTCCCATCATCCGGTCTTCGTCGATCAGTTTGGCTTGGGGGAGCAGAGCGACATCCGCCACATCAGCCTGGCCGACGCGGCCGACCTGCTGCTGGTGGCCCCCGCCACCGCGAACACCCTGGGCCGGTTTGCGCGGGGGATCGCGGACGACGCCCTCAGCACCCTCTACACCGCCACCACCGCGCCCGTGGTGGTGGCCCCGGCCATGAACGTCAATATGTTCAGCCACCCGGCGGTGCTGGAAAACCTGCGCATCCTGCGCGGCCACGGGGTCCGCATCGTGGAGCCGGGCGCGGGCTATCTGGCCTGCGGCTGGCTGGGCAAGGGCCGCCTGGCCGAGGTGGGGGAGATCGTGGAAGCGGCCCTCGGCGCCCTGGCCCGGCGGGGGGACTTGGCGGGGGAGGCGGTGCTCGTCACCGCGGGCCCCACCGTGGAGGACATCGACCCCGTGCGCTTCGTCTCCAACCGGTCCTCGGGGCGCATGGGCTACCGTCTGGCGGAAAGCGCGCGCGACCGGGGGGCGGGCGTGACCCTCATCTCCGGCCCCACCTCGCTGCCCGCGCCGCGGGGTGTGGACGTCGTCTCCGTCCGGTCCGCGGAGGACATGTCCCGGGCGGTGGGGGAGCGGCTGGGGGGCGCCACGGTCGTGGTCATGGCGGCCGCCGTCTCCGACTATCGTCCGGCCACCGTGTCCCCCACCAAGCTCAAGAAGACGGAAGGGCCCTCGCGTCTGGAGCTCGTGCGCACCCCCGACATACTCAAGTCGCTGGGAGAGGGCAAGGGAGACCGGATCCTCATCGGCTTCGCGGCCGAGACCGATCACGTGCGGGAGGCGGCCCGCGAGAAGCTCCGGGCCAAGCGCCTGGACTTCATCGTGGCCAACGACGTGACCACGCGGGGGGCCGGCTTCGGCGCGGAGATGAACACGGCCGTGCTCATCGACGCGGAAGGTCGGGAGACGGAGCTGCCGCTCATGAGCAAGCGTGAGCTGGCGGAGCGGATCTGGGACGCGGTGGCCACCCTCCGCGCGGGGAAGGGCCGGGGCCGCCTGCAAGAGGCCTCAAAGGGCCGGTGAGCGAGCGGGACGAGGTCCTGGGGGAACTCCAGGCGCGGGCCCGCTTCTACGCCTCCCTGACCTCTATCGGCGTGCCCGCCCCCCCCGCCGCCCCCCCCGCGGCGGCCGGCCCGACCGCCGGGGTCGAGGACCTCAAGGCGGTTCGGGAATCGCTCGGGGACTGCCGGCGTTGCAAGCTCGCCCAGGGCCGCCAGAACATCGTCTTCGGCCAGGGCAACCCCGAGGCGCGCCTCATGTTCGTGGGGGAAGCCCCGGGGTTCGAGGAAGATGTGCAGGGCCTGGCCTTCGTGGGCAAGGCCGGTCAGCTCCTCACCAAGATCATCGAGGCCATGGGGCTGAGCCGCGAGGAGGTCTACATCGCCAACGTGATCAAGTGCCGCCCGCCCGAGAACCGCAACCCGGAGCCGGACGAGATCCTGGCCTGCCAGCCGTTCCTGCGGAGACAGATCGAGAGCATCCGTCCCCGGGTGATCGTGGGCCTCGGGAAGTTCGCCGGCCAATGGCTGCTCAAGACCGCGGAGCCGATTTCACGCCTGCGCGGCCGCCTGGGGGACTACGAGGGCATCCGGGTCATGCCCACCTACCACCCCGCCTACCTTCTGCGGAACCCGGGGGCCAAGAAGGATGTCTGGGAGGACATGAAGGTCGTGCGCGGGCTCCTCGGCGAGTAGGCCCGGAGCCCCGGGACCCGCCCCGGCCGCACCCCGCGGTAAGTTAACGGCCGCCATGGAAGGCCGCGCCGTCGACGTCGCCCTCCCCCTCCCCCTGCAGGCCGCGTTCTCGTACCGCCTGCCCCCGGGCCTGGCCCCGCCGGAGCGGGGCGTGCGCGTGGTCGTGCCGTTCGGCCCGCGGCGGGTGATCGGGGTGGTCACCGGCCCAACCGCGGACGCGTCGGGGCGGACCCTGAAGGACATCGTGCAGGTGCTCGACGAGGGTCCGCTCCTGGCGTCCCCTCTGCTCGACCTGGCGGCCTGGGTGGCCGAGCACTACCTCGCGCCCCCCGGAGAGTGCTACCGGCTGGTGCTCCCCCCGGCGGGGATCCGGGCCAGCCGGGCGGTGGCGCGTCTCGCCCGTGCGGAAGCGGCCCCCGGAGATCCCGTCGCGGACGCCCTGCGCGGGGGGCCGCTCCGGGTGTCGGTGCTCGCGCATCGCCTGGGGGTGGCGTTCGAAGGCCGTCTGGCCCGGCTGCGCGCGGCGGGTGTGGTGGAGGTCGAGCAGGACCTGCGCGCCCCGGGGTTCCGCCACGCGCGGGTCGCGGTCCTCACCGGAGCCGGAGTCCGCCCCCGCGGCGTCGCCCAGCAGGCGGTGCTCGACCGGCTCGCGGCGGCCGGGGGCCGGGCCCGCCTGGCCGAGCTCGTGCGCGACCGGGCCTCCCTGCGCGGCGCGCTGCGACGGCTGGTCGCGGGGGGGGCGGTCCGGATGGAGGAGGAGAGCGACGTGCGTGCCCCGGAGATGCTGCCCGCGGGAGGGGGGATCGCGCCCACCCCCACCGCGGACCAGGCCCGCGCATTGGAGCCGATCCTGGAAGCGGTGTCGGCCCGGCGCTTCGCCCCCTTCCTCCTGCACGGGATCACGGGGAGCGGGAAGACCGAGGTCTACTTTCGGGCCGCCGAACGGGCGCTGGACGCGGGCCGGGGCGGCCTCATCCTCGTTCCCGAGATCGCTCTCACCCCCCTGCTCGTGCGGGCGGCCGCGGCCCGCTTCGGGGCCACCGTCTGCGTGCTCCACAGCGAGCTCTCCGCGGGGGAGAGACACGACCAGTGGTGGCGCGTTCAGGAGGGAGGGGCCCGCTTGGTGGTGGGCGCTCGCTCGGCGGTGTTTGCGCCCGTCAAAGACCTGGGCCTGATCGTGGTGGACGAGGAGCACGAGGCCGCCTACAAGCAGGAGGAGAGCCCCCGCTATCACGCGCGGGACGTGGCCGTGATGCGGGCCACGCTGGAGGGGGTGCCGGTGATCCTGGGCTCGGCCACGCCCTCCGTGGAGTCGCACGCCAACGCGCTCCGCGGTAAGTACACGAGGCTTGTCTTGCCCGCGCGCATCGGTCCCCGGGGGCTCCCCAAGGTGCAGATCGTCGACCGACGCAAGGTCCTGAAGGCGGGGGGGGACCCCATCCTGAGCCCACCCCTGCAGGAGGCCCTGGCCGACCGTCTGGCCCGCCGGGAGCAGTCCCTCCTCCTCCTGAACCGGCGCGGCTGGGCCACGAGCCTCCTCTGCCGCGAATGCGGGCTGGAGGCCACGTGCCCGAACTGCTCGGTCTCGCTGGTGCTCCATGAGGGGGGCCGCACGGCCCTCTGCCACTACTGCGGCCACCAGGGCCGGGCCCCCACGGCCTGCGGCTCCTGCCGTGGCGCCTACCTTCGCTTGACCGGCTACGGCACCGAGCGCGTGGTGGAGGCGGTCCGGGCCGGACTGCCGAGCGCGCGCGTGGACCGCCTGGACCGCGACCGCGCCGGTCGCCGGGGCACGGTGGCGCGGGTCCTGGCGGCTTTCGAGGCCGGGGAAACCGACATCCTGGTCGGCACGCAGCTGATCGCCAAGGGCCACGACTTCCCCCGGGTGACCCTCGTGGGGGTGGTGGATGCCGATGTCGGCCTGGGCTTCCCCGATTTCCGGTCCGCGGAGCGGACGTTTCAGCTTCTGACCCAGGTCGCGGGCCGGGCGGGACGGGGGGAAGTGGCGGGCGAGGTCATCCTGCAGAGCCACATGCCCGACCACTACGCGCTCGGCCTGGCCTGTGCCCAGGACTACGAGGCGTTCTTCGCGCGGGAGATGGAGTTCCGGCGGACGATGGGCTACCCGCCCGTCCAGGCCCTCCTGAACCTGGTCGTGCGCTCACGGGAGGGGCCGGCGGGAAGAGCGGAGGCGGAGGCGCTGGCCCGGTCGCTGCGGGAGGGGGCGGGGCCCTACCGGGTGCTGGGCCCGGCCCGGGCCCCGCTCGCCCGCCTGCGGCGGGAGCATCGCTTCCAGATCCTCCTGAAGGGCTCGCGCCGCGCCATGCGCGAGGCCGTCGAGCGGGCGGTGGTCGCGCGCTACGGACCGACCCGCTGGCCGGGCGTGTCGGTGGACGTGGATCCCCTCAGCGTGATGTGAGGGAGAGGAGGAAATCCGACCAGCTCAGGACGACCGGGCTGGGCGTGAAGCAGAGCGCGAAGACGATGAAGCCGAATATACCGATAGCCACTCGGGCGCGGCCGAGGGGAGCCTGGTCGTCGAGGGTGGGCGGGTGCGGACGACGGCCGAGGAGGAGGAGCAAGAGGCTCCACACGAGCCAGAAGGGGTGGAGGGTGAGCAGGACCAGGCAGGCCACCGTCCCCAGCCGCGAGATCCAGACGGCCCGGCTGGGCACGAGGGCGTAAGTGACGTGGCCCCCGTCCAGCTGGCCCACCGGGATCATGTTGAGGGCGGTCACGAAGAGGCCGAACCAGGCGGCGAGACCGAGCGGGCCCAGGGTGAGGGTGAGGCCATCCGCCGTGGCCCCCCTGAGCCCGAGGACCGCCCACTGGAAGAGCAGGGGCTCGCCGAGGAGAAGGCCGCCCGGCGCGGTCTCCCCGGGGACAAGCTGGGCCTCCCCGACCCCGAGCCAGAGCACGGGCAGGCACACGGCGAAGCCGGCCAGGGGGCCCGCGAT
>Ga0210384_10005911_pt1 | contig 13136 bp, 13 predicted proteins | sample IncBWH2MmetaG_FD_160574 | JGI IMG/M metagenome (GOLD analysis project Ga0210384, IMG submission 160574) | Forest soil microbial communities from Barre Woods Harvard Forest LTER site, Petersham, Massachusetts, United States - Inc-BW-H-2-M | ecosystem: Environmental > Terrestrial > Soil >... | reverse complement strand
TGGGCAAACACGATGAGTTGATTAAGTTCCTTGCGGCAGTCCACACGAAACTAGGCGATGCTGGCGTCTCGAACCAAGCCAACATGCTGGTTAACGCCACCACGTCCGGAACCTTCATAACCACTCGCTACGATACGACATTCACTCGGGGGACAGCGGCTGAGACGTTCACTTGGATTAAGAAAAGTGGCACCGTAAAGCTGTACGGGTACCATATCGAATCAAATGCATTGGTTATGAACTAACTCTGCGTTGAGCCGTTTCCCATTTGCGGTGGCTTCCAGCAGGCCGCGTCAATCTGCGTCTATGTACGCTGTACCGATTCTGTTCAACGGACAGCATCAAACTCGGTCGTGCCACTCCAATCCGTTGGGCAGTTCATCGGCTGCGAACTCTAAATGGATTACACGACGAGGCTCCGGCTTTGCTGAGGAGGAAGAAGCATGAACCAATAGAGGACGCATCAGTAGTGCGCCGCCTCTGGGAACGGTGCAAATGACATTAGGCCGCTCCCTCCATGTTGCGATTTGCTCAGCGGAAAGGCAGCCAGCCTTGTGAGACCGGGGACAACACGAAGCGGCCCATTCCTTTCGTGGCTTTCGTCCAAATGCAACCGGATGGCGACCATCTTTGCCATCACTGCCGCTGGCGGTTGCACGTGGAGAACTCCCGCCTTGACCGACCAAGGGCCAAAGTGCGCAGCGTCTTTTCGCTCACGCACTGCTATCGTTCGGTCTTGGTGCCATACAACTTTCCAGTTAGAGTCGGGAGTCTTGTTAAACAGGATACCTCGTACCGCAAAGCACTTCTTGTCGAGAAGGGCAGCGATGGCCTGCTTAATGGGTTCCGAAACTGCCAGTTCGCGCACTACGGGAACTCGAAGCAGGTTTCTCTGAGCGTGGCTGTGGTCACCGAGGTCACGGCAGAGATTTTCCACGGTCTGCCCTTCGAGACACTGGGGTAAAACTGCAAACCCCTTTTCCTCGAAATCCTCGATTTGCCCCTGATTGAGCATTTTACGAGATTACACGACCACGACCTGAACGACCGTCAACCCGCCAGTGAGTGTACCTGTGCAGACAGAGTTACGACGCCAGCAAACTGACCTTCTGATGAATCGCTGAGAGGTCTTCAGTCTGAAGGTTGGCGTATCGTCGCGACATCTCCAACGAAGTATGACCTAACGCCTTCTGGAGATGGAAGACAGACCCGCCCTGTCGTACATAGTTCCCTCCGAATGTATGACGGAATGCGTGCAGCGTGCGAGCAGGTGGTTTGAAGCCGAGCCGGGCGCAAAGGCGTTTGACATCACGAAGGGCAACGTTCCTGCCCACCTTTGTCCCGAACTTGCTCGACAAAAGAAAATCGTCCGGCTTCTTGTGGTATTCGGTGACAAACCGAAAGACTTGACGACGCAGTTCGAAGGAGAAGGGAACCACCCGCTGCTTGTCGCCCTTGCCTGTCAACGTGACGAGCAGGTTGTCGAAGTCGATGTCTTTGACATGAACGGTGAGGCATTCCCCAATCCTGCAACCTGTGTCCAGCAAGATGAGAACGAGCAGATGCAGACGCCGTTCGTAGAACCCCTTGGGTTTCCAAGTCACTAGCAACTTGACTTGAGCGGCAGTGAACGTCGGCAGGACGATTGACGGTTCTTTGAGACTCACGACTCTCGGATGCGTGCAGCCTGCCCCGCACTTTCTTGTGCTCTTGCTGTTCCAGTGTAGATAAGCGTTGATGGCTCGAATGGCTGCGTTTGCTCCTGTGGCCTTCAGACCTTTCTCGCGCATGCGGCAGACTGTGGCGTTCAATTCGTCTTGCGATGGGTCTTCGGGACTAACGCACATCGACAGCCATTTGAATGCGTGCGTATACCAGCGCACGGTTGCTGGGCTGACGTTGTGAAGATACCGTCGTTCCCTGATAAACTGCTGATGTCGTGCTTTGAGACTGGGCAGCATAATCCTCCATTAAGCGAATCGCACAGGCGTGCGACCTGATTTGAAGGAACTTGCTGTAAGTCTTTGAGTTTACGGAGAGATGGCCGAGTGGCTGAAGGCGCACGCTTGGAAAGCGTGTTTACTCGAAAGGGTAACGTGGGTTCGAATCCCACTCTCTCCGCCATTACCTTTGTAATCTAGCGGTTGCAGCACCGTGATACCTACACTGATACCAGAATCAGGAAGGGGTCACCAATGGCCAACCGCGAAGTCAACCTTACCAAAAGGGTCCAAACGCCGCATGGGTGGCGGTATTGCCGCGTTCTGCTGTCTGCCAATGGAAGGGTAAAGCCCGACATTGTGGTCGTGAACGGCAAGGAGGAACGGCACGCCGAGGGTGCTTATTACCTGGAATGGAGAAAGGGCGCCAAGCGAGTACGCTTGTCGGTGGGCAAGGACCCACAGGACGCAGCTGCCAGGCGACTGAGGAGGGAGGCTGAGCTAAACGCGGTCAATAATGGCGTCGCGGTCGTGGCTGAGAACGGCCAGAACGGGCACAGATCTCTCGCAGCGGCGGTCACCGAGTACCTCGAAGAGACGACTCTAACGAAAAAGCCGAAGACGCTGGCAGCCTACGCAACGGCTCTAAGCTATTTTAAGGAATCCTGCCCCAAACTCTTTCTCGAAGACATCGACCGAAAAGACTTGCTCAAGTTCTCCGCGTTCCTGCGTGACGAAAAGGAGCAATCACCACGTAGCTGCTGGAACAAGTTTGCAAACGTGATGTCATTTCTTAAGGCAAACGGCATTCGTGGGTTGGTGAAGAAGAACGACTGGCCACGCTATACCGAAGAAGAACCGGAGATTTACGAGGAGGCGGAACTGGACAAACTTTTCAAGGTCTGCGATGCAGAAGAGCGGTTGTGGTTCGAGTTCTTCTTGATGACCGGTATGAGGGAGCAGGAAGTGATGTACACGTACTGGTCGGATGTGAACTTCACGGCCAGCACAGTTGGCGTCAGCCACAAGCCCGACCGGGCATGGACGCCGAAGGCGTACAAAGAGCGCGAGATCCCGATTCCTGCGAAGCTAGTGAAGAGCCTAAAGGCACGAAAAGCCAAGGCAGACAAGACATGTGGTCTGGTGTTCCCTACTGCCGGTTGCAGGCCGAAGCTCGACTTCCTCGACTGCCTGAAGACTTTTGCGGAACGTGCGGAGCTCGCTAAAGAAGGCTTCTGGCTGCACAAGTTCCGTGCGACGTTCGCGACGCGGTGTCTTTGGGCAGGGGTCGATCTTCGTACAGTTCAGCAGTGGCTCGGTCACTCGGACATGGAATCCACTATGAGGTACCTGAAGCCATCACGCAGCCAGCAAGTACGGCAGAAAGTGAACGAGATTTTCGCTTAGCCATATCGTCGTTCGACCGCCGACGCTGAAGCGGCCGCTTCTCTCAGATGTTGACTTCTCCCTTGACGCTGCGAAGCGCCGGCCTCTCGTTCGAATAGCGGTTGAGCGCTTCCCATGACAGGCTCAGGTTCCGATGTCCCCGGATTGCCACCCCGAGCCGGTACCTGATGACGCTCCGCGCGCGTCCGGTGCCGACCAGAAGTTCGGCGATCAGCAATTCCGAAAGTGGCCGGATGATTTCCTCCGACACCCGGTTCTCGCGCAGCGGCGCCAGCGGATCCACAATTTCGCTGGCGAAACCCATGTATTGATCGGCAAGAGGATTTGGCTCGCCGAACAAGACGCTTCGCAATGAAAGTTCCGTCAAATCGGCGGGAGATTTTCCGCCAATACTGACCTCCATCATGTTGTCTTGCGGACTGTCCTGAATTTCGAGCTCCAGGCGAAACATCTTCGACCGAGCCGTCGTCGTGGTGACGTGGACCTCTCCGACCTTTACATACTTACTGCGGCCGGCCCACGTGACCTGCGCGTTCGTTCCGCGGTTGTAACGATCTCCGCGCATCTCTTCAAGGGCGAGCGCCACGGTGTCGTCCTTGACGCGTGCCGTCACTTGTATGTTCGAGCCGCGGTCTTCGACCTCCATGGCGCGGAAGACTACATTCCCTAATTTGCACCAGGGCGCCAGGTCCTCGGCGGCAATCGCCCGCAGCCTTTCCTCGACCTGTCGCTGCAGATCAGTCACCGTGCGAAATTCAGGGGCGACGTAGAAAGTGCGTACCTCGTCGAGGAAGGTTTGCTCGTGTCCCTCCCTGTCCGGTGCCGCCAAAGTCCATATGGCCATCCGCAAAGCGTGTTTTTCGGCGTGAAGATATTCCGCGTGCGTTGCCGAATATCTCGATTTCAATGGCTTTCCGTACCGTCGGCCCAGAATGCCGATGTAAATGTCCGAGCCTTCGACCTCGGCAAGGTACGCTTCCTCCGGGTCCGCGTCGCGTCCGCCGAACTCCTCGAACATGACGACGCGCAGGCCTACGGCCCGGATGCCGGCGGCGACCGCCTGCCGCTCCTCCGGCAGTTCGGACATCACGCTCGAAATGAACGCGCGTTTCTCCCGGGCCCACTCGCGCACCGCCTCGGCGGACGGTAATTCCGCTGCCGCCGCACGATCGATCAGAAGCGGCTCGACCTGATTGCTTGGTTGCCTTCGCATTTCTGTATTGTACGAGGGGCTAGGGATGTTGCTCCACTGCGTGCAGGCATAGACGAAACGGCAGTTTTGTCGGAAGCATCGCGGACGGGGTCACAGTGCCTGGAGAAAGTCACGGTGATGAAGTCACCCGCAGTCCCAGAACCAGCACCCGGCCCTATGCCGCAGTTCGAGCCTGCGGTTCCGTTGCCCGTCTTGCCGCCCAGCGATGTTGAGACGAAGGCCATCAAGGAATCATCTTTGACTTTCGACGAACGTTACTCGCCCGGTGCCGTTGCTGCCAGAGTCGCCGCGATTGAGAAAGAAGCCGCCGTCATCAGACGGATGCGGGAACAAACGGAGTAAGCGTCGCATCCCAAGGAGCACACGGTTTTTACGAATCTGCTGCTCCTGTGGGGTCAAACCCAAGATTTTTGATTGCTTCGTCGCTTTCTAGGGTCAGCGGAAAGCTGATTTCTTCGCCCCTTTCGTACGCGGCAAAACGCTCATGTAATTGTTCGTGTGTAACTCCCGCTTCACGTTTGAGCAGAACCGCAACTTCACAGAACTCACCCAAATGACGTGGAAGGCCGTACTCTTTGCCGTCTTCATTGAGCACGCACAGATACGCATAGTGAACCTTATCTTGTGGCTTCTTGGGGTCAACCTTGGTTTCTTTCTTGACTACAGCGGTCGCTGTGATGCTCATATGCGCCTTCCAGTCTTTGAAGTCTGCGGGCAGATGTCCAACTTCTTCATTGAAAAGAATAACTGCTCGCCCCCTAGCCTCTGGCACACCGACGCTTCGTATTCGGCTCTGGCCACGATACACTTCCCAAACACGTCATCAATCATCGTCATAATACGCTCAGCCCACTGGATGCTTGCGGCGATCAACTTGTCAGTCCGGGGGCTTCCTAGCCCCGCCGGACCAGGAACGCACCAAGCGCACTGCGCGACTTGCCAAGCAGAACGTGGAGGCTTTGGGAGAGGAGAACATGGCTGATGCCCGCGTAGGGTGGTCTCAATCTGTTTCCTCCTCCCTCTTTTGGCACTGGGCCAATACATGCCGAAACTTTGAGGAGACTGGCCGGGAGGAATCCTCAGTCCATATCGAAATTCAGGTATCCAAACAGGGCCAGCAACATTAGGCCCATCAAAATCACCCCGACGATTCCCAACATCCAGAAGCCTTCGCGAACTGTAAATTGTTCCACCGTTTTTCTTCTGCCCCTCGATGGCCAATGGTTGTGCATGAGAATGGTGGGCCAAAGATTCAAAATCAGACCGGGAGCAGTCATGCCATTCCGGTGCAGACTGCTCCAGGTCATTCAATGGAATGCCGTCATCTGTGCTCGGTACGGCTAGTCAAAACTTACTAGGCTTCTAGAAATGGAAGCCCAGCTCCGCCGTATAACTCCGCGGCGTGACGTAGTGAGTGCCGCTGAAGGTTGACAGGAAGTTATAGAGTGCAACTTTATTCGTCAGATTGATGGCTGTGAGGGTGAGGCTCCACTTGTATCGTTCGCCTTTGAAGAGGTTATCGTCGCCCACCGAAAGGTCGAAGAGACTCCGCGGAGCGATGCGCTGGGGATTGTGGTCGGGGTCTTGCGTTCCAGGCGCCGGTATCTTCACTAGAGTCGAACCATACTGTGATGGAGCGCAAGTGGTGAGAGGTGTAGAGAGTGTCGGGTGTTGGCTCCCACAGAACAATCCAGCTTGTAGTTGCTGATCCGCAGTGAGTCCGGTCAGGTCTACCGGGGTTGTAGTGTCCGTTGCAAATGGAACCGAGCCCGCAACCAGACCGCTGTCATACCGCCAGTTGAAGCCGACCCAAGGCCCAGCTTTCCAGGGCTGATATTGCAAGTGAGTCGTCTGGTTAAACTTTTCGTCGTGATCGATACGGAAGGGAGTCCCACTCTGCCCTACCGTAACGCCCAAGCCGCTAGTTTGGGGCGGGAAGAAACGGGCGGCGACGCTAGAGAAGACCACCAAGGCCGTAAATCCATGGATGTCCGGCACGCTCAAGCGGACCGCATATCCAGGAATCTTGGAATTGTGCCATCCGATCGGGAAGAAGATCGGGGTTGCAGCCAGGATGCTGAAATCGTAGCCCGTGTGGGTGTACTTCCAAATGTAGTCCCCACTCACTACGGCATAGCGCCCGAGCGCCTGCTGTAAGCCGGCGTGGAACTCGTTGCGATAGCCCGGCTCAAGTGGTGCGTTTACGCATGGGATAAGAGTAGAGAGGACAGCAGACTGGCACCCAGTGCTTGAAACTATCAGATTTTCGTTGAACGGAGTTTCAAGAGTTCGGGCGTAGGAGGCACGAAAAACCGTGTTGGTCCGCTTAATGTTGTAAGCAACACCTAAGCGGGGTTCGGCCTGATGAGCAACGGTGAGCCCGTTGTAGAGGTCGCCGCGTATCCCCAGATTGAAGGACCAACTCCCTTTTGTAATGGTGTCCTGAATGTAGAGGGCAAGCTCCTTTACGTCCGTATGTCCGTGAAATGGGAACGAAATGCTGTTTGAATTGCCGCAGTTGTCACTCGGTGAGGGAGTGGCCCTGGTCAAATCGTAGCAGCCTAAAAGTGGCGTGAAAGGACTCGCAGCATTTGGATTTGAGGCTGTGTTTGGTTGCAAGCCAGCCCCCGCGCACTGGGACGGATCGTTGAAGCCAGGGACCGGATTCCCGAACGTATCCAAACATGGTGCGTTGAGAACCGGGCTGACTATCCCGAGACCGAAATTCTCCGTGAGAAAGGTCTGTTGATAAGTGGCGCCCACTTTTAGGTTGTGGATTCCTTTCACATATGACACATCGGACCGAAGACCCATATTGGCGAGTGTCCGGTTTTGCACGATAGTCGATTCTTGAATCGGACCGAGGTCCGCAAAAACGTTATTGCTGGGATAGTAGTTATAAGCGTCGCGCCGCACGAAGGCACCGAAAGTAAAGACAGCAGTGGGGCTCAGCACTCGCGTCCATGACGGCGCGATGTTGAAGGTCTGTATTTTCGAGCGCTGGTCCGCGTGGCCTACGACATTGCCGTTGGGATCGAGCCCACCACTTCCAGCCCAAGACGTGGCATCTTGGGTGTCCACCGAGTTGGGCGTCTGAAACCAGGAACGCGTGAAGCCGAAGTTCAGGTGAATTGAGTCCACCTTTGAGAGTTGATAGTCAACCCGGTCAAACACATTCTGTTCGTTGCCCTTGTCGTGGAACACGACGAACTCCGGCGGGTCAAGGAACCGGCCACTGTTCAACCCGTTCGCGGAGATGAAGTTCCCCCACTTTGCGCCGCCGTAGGCGAGGTCGAAGCCGACATTCGACGATCCGAAACTGCCGTATGAGGCCTTCACGCTGCCATGGGGTGTGGTGACGCCCTGACCGGAACGCGTCGTCGCCACAATCACAAGACTGGTCTTGCCTCCGTATTCAGCAGGCGGTGCGCCTGGGATGACCTCCAGCGAGTCAATCGAATCGACGGGAATCTGGTTGGAAAAAACCTTGCTTTGCTGATCGGTGATGGGCTGGCCATCGACAGAAAATGAGTTGGACGCGTGATCGCCAAGTCCGTGAAACAGGCCGTTCGAATCAGCGGCGACTCCCGGTGAGGCGAGTGTGACTAGCGAACTCACTGACGATGACTGACTTTCGAGAGGAATTTTGTCGAACAATTTTCGATCCACGTCGGTGTGCCCGGTCGGATCGTTCTCCACCAGGTCTGCCCCAGCCTCGACCGAGACTATGCTGGAGGTTCCAGCTATCGTCAAACCGATTTTGACGTTCACGGGCACTGCAGACCGAATCTCTACGTCCTGCGCTTTTTGATCGAACCCGGTCGCGGTTACGGTTAAGTGATACGGATTGAACGGTACGTTCGGGAAACTAAAATTCCCTAAACTGTCTGTGGTGGTCGATCGGTCGAAGGCGCTGACCGGGTTATGAATTTCCACAGTTGCATTCGGGACTACGGCACCTGAAGGGTCTACGACGGTGCCGCTGATGGAACTCCCGCCGGACTGCGCGTAGGCGTGAAGACCCATCGTCAAATAGAAAACCACCATAGAAGCCGCAAACAGCGACTTTTTATAGAAAGCCAGCATGATTCCTCCAAGAAAGTCTAAGAAATGGGGGGACGCAGCGCGTTAAAGCGCACCCGCGACCCGATCTTTTGAATTCGATTTCTAGACTGAAGGAGGTGGGCGAACGCTGAGGGCAAATGTTACGAGGCGCTGCTGAGCAGAAACCGGATGAGACCGAAAAGTAGATACTCGAACGAACTTCCTGTTCGGCAGTGCGGAAGTCGTCTTGGGAGAGGATGAATGCGCGGCCACGCAGACCGTGCATTTCAATGCATCGGTCCTACTCGAATGATGATGCGAAACAAACGCTAGCGCTGACCAGAATGTCAGCAATACACAGAAAAACGCTATTTGTTTCGAGATCGACCGCATAAACTGTACCCTTGATCGAGTCATTAAACTCTACACCGAAAGCACAAACGAGCGCAATCAGAGTGCCAAGACCGGCAACCGCTAAGCCTGACGGAAGGTCGAGCACTGCAGTAACCGCGCAGCGAGGGTGTCTCCCAACACTATGCGGTTAGGGCCGCTTGAGGCGAATCTTGCCGCTGAACGAGCGCAGTTCAAAGCGGGACCCAATTTTGCCAGGCTTTCCCATCAGATTGATCTGGCCCATCGTGGGAACGCGGCTAACATTGGGAAATTCCGGGTCGGACTGACCTTTTATGCAGCGCGCCTTGATCTCAACCCAGGCGCTGGCTGGGATTGAGACTTCAAGGTCACCTGTGTAACTGGTGAGCAGGTATTGTCCAATCCGGCCCGGATCGCCGTCATATGTGATTCGTCCGGCTCCCGAATTCACCTCAACCGATGGTCCGGTGACATTATGCAGGTTGACTTTGCCGCGTACCGAATGGATGTCCAGATGGCTGTTGCGAATGTCAGTTAAAGTAATCGGTCCGCTGAGAGTTTTCACGTGCAAGTGGGCATCACTGATGTCTGTCACTTCCACCGAACCGGAAGCGGCTTCGAGGACTACATCGCCGCGCAGTCCCTGTGCGCGAAGAGTTCCATCGGATGATCGCAGGGTGACGAAGGCGGCAGCAGGGACCAGCATGGTGTACTCCACCAGATTGGTGCCCTTGCGGCTGGAGATCGAACGAAGCTCGATGCGGTCGCCATGCTGCTCGTTCACCAGGTTGACCGCGTCGGAGTGGGATATCGTTTCGACCAACACCTGGCTGCCTCCAGAAGGCTTGACGGTGATGGGGCCGTAATTGTTGGTGATGGAGATCACCGCTCCAGGTCCGACGGTGCAAGTGAATTGCTTCTTTTCCTGAGCAGCCGCCAACAGCGAAAGAAGAGAGGAGACAGCGATCAGCACAGTCGAGATTCTCGAATGTTTACGTGCGTTGGTCATACGCCACACTCCCCGTGTGGGGCCTGCCGGACGGCTCCACGCGACCTGGACACATCCTCACGAAAAAAGGGGCTGATTCGACACCCGTGAAATTCCGACGGCAGAGCTAACATCTCGCCAGCATCCCTACACCGGACAGCCCATTCCAACAGACTGCGATACTGCTCAACCCTTGCAATATTGCCTAGCCACTCAGTGCCCGACGGTCTCGTAATCACAACCGCATTCGGCACGTCGCACGGTCCGACACAACCACTGATTGTCAACTGGACTCGCTTCAGCAGTCCCCGCTTTCGCCATTCATTCTTGAGCCATTCGACCGGAACTTCGGGCCGTCCACGCTTCGGGCCGTCCACGCTCCGTGTCGCCGCAACAGCAGCCTCGGCAGATCGTAACCTGCCCGACCACCAGGCGCTTCGTTTCGAGTGGATAGTCTCGGTGCGTGCTCACGGTGCTTTACCTGATTCCTAGAAACCCTTTCAATCCAAGAGACCATAGAGTTCATCGATTCCAAACGATTCTTGTGACTTCCCCGAGAGAAACAAGAACGCTGCGATGCAGAAGCCGAGGAATCGCCACAGTCACCAGGACTACACAAACCCGACTGTGGATTACGTAAGTCAGATGCATAACTACACATTCAAGACGCCCAGCTGCGCTGCAAAACCCATCGCCTCATCGCCTCACTTCAGAACTCCGGGGCAACAGCCTCGTGGAATTCAGGATGAACGTCAATTCCGAAGCCACGTGAATAAAAGCGGCCAGTAGAGGATTCAGAAAGCCGAAGGCTGCCATCCCGACTCCGATACTGTCCACGACCAACGTACCCACGAAATTCTGCATGATAATGCCACGACAGCGGCGCGCAACCCGCAAGGTTTCGACAAGTTTGGCCAGGTCGCTTCCAATCAGAATGACATCGGCGCTCTCTCTGGCTACGTCGGTTCCCGAGCCCATGGCAATTCCTACGTCGGCCTCCACTAAGGCCGGGGCGTCATTGATGCCATCGCCGACCATCGCCACTTTGTGATTCTTCCCGCGTAGCTCACTGACCCATTTTGCTTTCTGCTCCGGCAGAAGTTCGCCTACCGCTTCGTCTACTCCGAGATCGTGGCCGACAGATGTCGTTACGGTTTGCGCATCTCCGCTTAACAGAACCGTTTTCAAACCCATTTGTCGCATGGCTGCAACGGCATTCTTTGCCTCTGGCCGCAAGACGTCAGCAATTCGGATGGTTCCAAGAACTTGCCCACCTCGCGTGACGTATACTTCCGACACTCCGCCCGCGCCGTTGCCATCGATTGGCAGGATTCTCTTGAAGCCATGCGCTAATAAGAGCGCCCGACTGCCGACAAGGATTTCCTCGCCTTGATAACTCACTCTGACTCCTCTTCCCGGCGTGTATGAGAATTCATCAGGCTCAACCAGAGTAAGAGCCAATTCGGCTGCACGTGCCATGACCGCCTTGGCAAGCGGATGTTCGGATTTGCGTTCTGCGATGCTGGCAGCCGCTATGATCTGCCGCTCCCCGAAACCATTGGCTGAAACGACTTCGCGAATTTGAGGAGTACCGAAAGTCAGCGTGCCGGTCTTGTCCAAAAGCACAGTATCCACGGCTGCCAGCGCTTCCAGATAGAGACCACCTTTAATGATGGCTCCCTGATGCGCGGCGCGGCCTATTGCACCGAGAATCGCAAGAGGAGTTCCAGCAGCGATGCCACAGGCTCCGGCCACGATTACAACCGAAATGGTTGACCTGACATTGTGAGTGATGATGAAGGTGAGAATTGCCGCTCCGAGGGCGAAGTACACAAGGTAACCCGCCAGGCGATCGGCGGTTTTCTGGATCGGTGCCCGAGATTTCTCCGCCCGCTCAACGGCTTCAACTATCCTTCCGAACGTCGTGTCGCGGCCAAGTTTCTGGGCAGTTATTTCCAAAGCCCCCGATTGATTCATGGTTCCGGCGTAGACCACATCTCCCGGCACTTTCTCAACCGGCATCGCCTCCCCTGTAATAGCTGCCTGTTCGACAAAAGAGCTACCACCAAGCACGACGCCATCGACGGGAACATGTCCACCTGGTTTCACGATCACCGTATCGCCGACTCTAACCTGGTCAGCAGCGATCTCCACCACTTGAGCATTGCGCCTGACCGTGACCGTTCGGGGAAGGAAATTGAGAAGGTCCTGGATAGCACGTCGCCCTCGCCCAACAGTAAGACCTTCGAGCACTTCGGCGGCAAGCACGAAGCCTGTAATTACCAGAGCAGTGAAAAACTCTCCGATCGCCAACGCCGAAAGAAGGGCGATGGTCATCGAGAGTTCCATTGTCATCTTGCGTTCGACAATGTTCTCGAAGGCTTCTTTGAAGATAGGGTAGCCACCGATCAAGGTCGCTGCGATGCCCATTACACTGATGCGCGGGAATGGCTCCCAAAGTCGAAACCAGACCGCAGCCGCAGCGAGTACCACGAAGGCAATACGAATGAGTTCAGCCCATTCAACTCCCCCCGCGTGCTCTCCGCGATCCGCGACGTGGTCGGACGCGTTCGTTTTCGGGACGTTTGTTTGCATCTTTTCAGCCAAAGGGGAAGTGCTCATAAAAGTTAGTTGTCCCTTCCGCCAGACGAGGGACGCTATTTGAGATAAGACTTCACCATGTCGATCACTTCATCAGCGGCCACTAACTGCTGTGAGGTCGGTTTTTGTTTTCCGTTGAGAACGTGGCTCCTGATGTGGCCTTCCAGAAGCTCGGCCATCAAACTGTTCATCGCTCCCCTGGCGGCGCTCATGACTTGCAGAACGTCGGAGCAGTCCCGCTCTTCGCTGAGAGCCCGTACGAGAGCTTCCACCTGTCCTTGAATGCGTTTAGCTCTTAACAGCAGCTCTTGCTTGTTTTTGATTGTGTGGCTCATGATTCCGCATTTTTACTATACCATACCTGGTATGGTATCAATGGCGGTTTAGGGCCATAGGCTACAATCTTCGCAATTGAAAAAGCGCCCAAACGGCCGTCTCTAGGGGTGGGGCAATCCGGGTGGAACTCACAAAGGCTGGCTAAATTTCAAATGCTTTTCAGGTGGCCGCTGTGTGTAAGGCACGGCAGGGACGTACAGTCTTTAGCGTGAACCTCAGCGACACGACGTCATCC
>Ga0210384_10005910_pt1 | contig 13138 bp, 12 predicted proteins | sample IncBWH2MmetaG_FD_160574 | JGI IMG/M metagenome (GOLD analysis project Ga0210384, IMG submission 160574) | Forest soil microbial communities from Barre Woods Harvard Forest LTER site, Petersham, Massachusetts, United States - Inc-BW-H-2-M | ecosystem: Environmental > Terrestrial > Soil >... | reverse complement strand
GGCGGCGACGGTGCAGACAAATGCAAAACTGTTCCTCACCAAATTCAACCCTGTCCTGGATCGCATGGCCTTGATCCATTTTTCTGAAGGCGCAGTGGTGGACGATCCCATCAGGCCGGTCCTGCGAGGATTTGATCTGGCCAGCATGAACACGCATATCAACGCACTCAATTTCGGCGGCAACACCAATTCGCCCGAGGGATTCTGGAATGCGCGAGATCAGCTCAACAGCATCGCCCTGGTAAATCGCTCCAGCTTGCGGGTTATCGTCTTCTTTTCCGATGGTGCGCCGAATACTTTTGCCTCTGTCTTCACATTCAAAAAACCATCCGACTGCACTACGGCTGGTTCACTCCTTTCGGGCGATGCCAGTTCGGGGTCCCTGGATGGACTCTACCGATACGACCAGCAGGATTCGACGGCAGCCGGGAAATGTAATGCGGGGACGAACATCGGCAATAAGCTTACCTCCACCGCACTACCCAATTGGTACAACGCACATAATCCTACGAATATCGTTGCCCTTCAGGAGTTTCCTGTAGTCGTAAGCACGCCAAGGGTAGTTACCAGTGCTCCGACCTATGCCAATGTAAACCGAGCTTCAAGAAACCTGCTGGAGGCGATGGCGGCCAAAGCGCGCAGCGAAGGTATTTATGTGTTTTCGCTGGGGCTAGGCGGACAATTGACGTCGCCAACCGGGCCAGACGATGAACAGGGCGATGTCGTACTCAAATGCATCGCCAACACAGCCGACGCCTTGCCGCGCTGCGTCACCGCCGGCGCCGGCCAGCCGGTCGGCATCTACTGCCATGCGGTTGACCAGAACGGATTGAAGCCTTGTTTCGACAAGCTGGCATCGGCCATTCTGCGTATCACGAAGTGATGCAAAGAGGTAGCGCCAGGGATTGACGGCATATCGAAGGCGGGAAATTTTTGGGAAGCGCTCGCGTACGCTTGGAATATTCGTAAGATTTCTGCCGGTCCGCATACTATCCTGGCAGTGGTCAAGGACGCTGCGCCGGCCATACCGGGAATGCCGCCACGCAGCTAAGAAAATAATAGAAATGTCGCAGCTTCCCATAAAAAAAACTGGGCCTCGCGGCCCAGTTTTATTTTTATTTCCTGTCTTTGATAACAGTGTTTTTCTTTTGCTTCCCGACAGTTCACTCTCTCCCCTGCTACACCGAGATTTTTTGATGTGTTTTTTAGTGCGCCGTCATCTCAGAATAAGCACATTTTGTACCATATCTAAAATCTCTAAAATAATCAATCACTTATCGTTTTTCTTCAATGATTCCAAATTGCCGCGTAAAAATAATCGACATATTTGCAGGCCAGGTTCGGAATCAAATACACACCATGCGAATGAGCTGCCCGTTGCGCGCCATCGGTTCACACCGCGCGAGGATAGCGCAAAAAAGCATGAACTCATTTCTCAAATGCATGTCTTAAATTAGAATACCCGTCTCCATCCGCAGGGCCGGGGCGTATCGAGCCTGCTTATTCACCTTATATTCTTATAAACAATGACACCATCCCGTCGTCAATTCGCGCAGACCCTGGCCGCTGCTACCGGCGCATTTGCGCTGGGCGGCACACCGGCCCATGCACAAACCGCCTCCCGCCTTGCTCCTATCTATCCCAAACGCCTGAAGCCGGGCGACACGATAGGCCTGGTAAGCCCGGCGGCGGCCACCTATGAGCGCGAACCGGTGGAGATTGCCATTGAGACCATGCAGGCGCTGGGCTTCAAGGTCAAGCAAAGCCCGTATTTGCGGGCCCGCTACGGACACTTTGGCGGCACCGATGCGCAGCGCGCCGAAGCGGTCAACAGCATGTTCGCCGACGACAGCGTGGACGGCATACTGGCGCTGACCGGCGGCTCCGGCTGCAACCGCATCGTCGACAAGCTGGATTACGCACTGATACGCAAGCGCCCCAAATTCTTTGGCGGCTATAGCGACCTGACGTCGCTGGTCAACGCGATACAGGCGCAAACCGGCCTGGTGACCTTTCATTCGCCGGTAGCAGCATCGGAATGGAATGAATTCAGCGTCTCGCATTTTCGCGCAATGGTGATGGAGGGCCAAGCCCCGCTGCTGCGCAACCCGAACGGCCCCAAGGAGCGCGGCGACAACCTGGTGCAGACCCAGGACAGGATACACACCTTGCGCGGCGGCCGCGCCCGCGGCCCGCTGGTCGGCGGCAATCTGGCGGTGCTGACATCGCTGGCGGGGTCGGCCTACTGGCCGGACTTCCGTGGCGCCATCCTGTTCCTGGAAGAGGTCAATGAATATATTTATCGCGTCGACCGCATGTTGTCGCAATTGCGCCTGTCCGGCGCCTTGCAGCAAGTGCGCGGCGTGGTGATAGGCAAATTCACCAAGTGCACTCCCGGCGAAGGTTACGGCACGCTGACGCTGGATGAGGTTTTTGACGACTATTTCCTGCCGCTGAACATCCCGGTATTCAGCGGCGCGACGATAGGCCATATCAAGCAAAAGTTCACCATGCCCGTCGGTTGCGAAGTCGAGATGGATGCCGATGCCGGCAGCATACAATTGCTGCGGCCTGCCGTGGCCTGATGCGGAAACGCAGGTGGCATGCTGTCCGCTTTAGGACGGCCGGGGAAGCCCTAATGCTGTTCAATTAAAGCAAAAAGTAGGCGGCGGCTCCTGTCGTTCCCGCGCAGGCGGTAAAGCAGGGGTTTCAAGCAGCATGCTGCTTGCCTGCGTAACGGTCTTGCCTTGCAAGGCAAGACTCCCTCCCTACAGGGGCATAGGGGAACCCAGTGGCTTTCGTCGGCCGACGCTAGGTTCCCGCCTGCGCGGGAACGACAGATTTGAGAGATTTGGTTCTTAACTGAATGGCTTTACCATCAGGAACCCATTGCCCTGGCCAGCGCCAGGCCGCTCAGATAGGCATTTTCCACCCTGCCGCTGCCGTCCAGCCCTACCGCAAACCAGTCGCCGCAAACGCCCAGCCGCTGTTTGCCGTTCCACATGCAGTCCTCATGCAGCGGCTGCACCGCCTGCGAATAGCGCCAGCGGTGCACCACCGCGTGGATGGGCTGGATGTACGAGCCGGTCGCCTCATGAAAAGCCTTGGCGAGTTTTTCCTTTACCCGTTCCGGATCGTCTTCCAGGTGCTTCAGGCTCCACGTGGCGGTGGCATGGCAGACCCAGCGTTCGCCGGCCCTGTGCGAAGGCTTGGCGGTATCGCGCGCGATCCAGCCCAGGCGTGAGTGGTTGACCCAGGCGCCGTCATAGTCCAGTTCCAGCGGGGCCTGGAAACCCAGCATCAGCGTCCAGCATGGCGCCAGCCTGGCCTTTTGCGCCTGTTTGGCAAACGCCGGGGCTTGCTGCAGCAAAGGGATGGCCTGGTCGGCCGGCATCGCCAGCACGACGGCATCGAACGGCCCCGCTGTGGCATTCACAGGCACGGTATCCGCCTTGACCGACAATAGCCAGCGCTTGTCGCTCAGCTCAATGCCGACGACCTGCTGCTCCAGCCTGACATCCAGCCCGTGCGCGATATGCTTGCCCAGCGAGCTCATGCCCGGCACGGGCACAAAACGCTTGGTGCCGTTGCCAGCGGGTTTATTGGCGCCGTTGTCCAGGCTGGCCAGCTTGCCCTCCCACGGCGCGATCCAGCCGACCTTGCGCCAGTCGGCAACCTCTTTCTTGAAACGCTCGGTAGTCGCAGTGAAGTATTGCGCGCCGTGGTCGAATCCTCCCAATTCGGTCTGACGTGTGCTCATGCGTCCGCTGACCCCATGGCTTTTTTCATACACGGTGACATGATGTCCCTGCGATTGCAGCTGGCGCGCGCAAGTCAAACCGGAAATACCTGCTCCTACGATGGCAATATGCATGGTGGTTCGTCCTGGATGTGAATGTGTACGTGATTGAACGACAAAATTGACGGCAATAAAAAACCGCTCGGGCACTCAAGCGCCGCGAGCGGTTTTATCGAATTTGCTTAGTGTTCTGTTTCGTAACTTCTTGGCAAAATAAAAGTGGCAGAATCGGGTCGGGGCAAGAAAAAAAACGCAGCCGGAATGGTCTCCTTGTGCGTATTTTTGACGCCGTATCCGCTCCGGCTGCCGGTATCTCTTATGCAACGAATGGACGGAGCAGGACGTTAGCGTTAGCATCAGTGGAGGACCCCGGCCGGTTTATTCTTCATTCTCTTCAACCGGCCAATCCCGGATATAGGCCTTCAACATTTTATTTTCAAAGCTTTGCGCTTCCAGCACCGCCCTGGCGACGTCGTAAAACGAAATCACGCCGAGCAGGGTGCGGGCATTCATCACCGGCAGGTAACGTGAATGCTTTTCCAGCATCATGCGGCGCACTTCATTGACCTCGGTATCCGGCGTCACTGTCAATGGGGCGTCGTCCATATGCTTGCGTACGGTTCCATTGCCCAGCGCACCCTTATTTTTATGGATAGCCTTAATGACTTCGCGGAAGGTCAGCATGCCTACCAGGTCGCCATATTCCATCACCACCAGGGAACCGATATCTTTTTCTTCCATCGCATTGACGGCGTCCACAATGGGCGTATCCGGTGTCACGGTGAACAGGATATTGCCCTTAACCTGGAGAATTTCAGAGACTTTCATGTTTCCTCCTTTACGTCGTCTTTATTATAAGTATTGATTCCAATGTATCCCAAGCACCTGAAAAAATCTAGCGCTAATCAAACCAAGGCGTCAAGCCAAGGCCGGCAATCTCAGGCAATGCAACAATATGTACGATATTACACTTGTTTCCCAAAGTTTTCCTGGCGACACGGATTGCTTTGCGTCGTCAATAACAGGCAGATAAATGGTAGCATTGGCGCACTGCAATTAGGAGAATAATATCATTATGAGCGGCCCCCACTATCCAGGCTTCGACACCCTGTCTCTGCACGCCGGTGCAGCCCCCGATCCGGCGACCGGCGCGCGCGCCACCCCTATCTACCTGACATCGTCCTTCGTCTTCAAGGATTCCGATCACGCGGCCTCGCTGTTTAATATGGAAAGGGCCGGCCATGTGTATTCCCGCATCTCCAATCCCACCAATGCAGTGCTGGAGGAGCGCATCGCCGCGCTGGAAGGCGGCGTCGCCGGTATCGCGGTAGCCAGCGGCCAGGCCGCCATGCACCTGGGCCTGGCCACCATCGCCGGCGCCGGCTCGCATGTGGTCGCCTCGCGCGCGCTGTACGGCGGCTCGCAAAACCTGCTGGCTTATACGATGAAGCGTTTCGGCATAGAAACGACATTCGTCGATCCGCGTGACCTGGATGCATGGCGCAAGGCGATACGGCCCAATACCAAGGTCCTGTTCGGCGAAACCCTGGGCAACCCCGGCCTGGATGTGCTGAACATCCCTGAAGTTGCTGCGATTGCACATGAAAATTACCTGCCCCTGATGCTGGACTCCACGTTCACCACACCCTATCTGCTGCGCCCATTCGATCACGGCGCCGATCTGGTGTTTCACTCCGCCACCAAGTTCCTGTGCGGGCACGGTACGGCGATAGGCGGCTTGCTGGTGGACGGCGGCACCTTCAACTGGCAGGAAGCCTATGAAAAGACCGGGCGCTTTGCCGAGCTGTGCGAGCCCTATGACGGTTTCCACGGCATGGTATTTTCTGAAGAATCCACTGTTGCGCCATTCGCGCTGCGGGCCCGGCGCGAGGGCCTGCGCGATTTCGGCGCGGTGATGAGCCCGCATAACGCCTTTGCCGTACTGCAAGGAATAGAAACCCTGGGCCTGCGCATGGACAGGCACGTGCAGAATACGCGCAAGGTCGTCGAGTTCCTGGCCTCCCATCCCGCGGTGGAGTCGATTTCTTATCCGGAGCTGGAATCCCATCCCGATTATGAGCTTGCCAAGACCTTGCTGCCTAAGGGTTGCGGCGCCGTGTTTTCATTCAGCATCAAGGGAAACCGGGCAGCGGGACAGCGCTTTGTCGAATCCCTGAACATCTTCTCGCACCTGGCCAATGTGGGCGACGCCAAGTCGCTGGTCATCCACCCGGCGTCCACCACCCATTTCCGGGTGCCGGCCGAACAGCTGGCCGCCGCCGGCATTACCGAGGGCACGATGCGCCTGTCGGTGGGCCTGGAGGACATTGACGACTTGCTGGAAGATCTGGCGCGTGGCTTGAAAGCCGCTCAGAAAGGGGCTTGAGATGCTATTGAATGTACAAGGACACGAAGCCTATTGCTATACCGGAGGCAAGACCTTCAATCCCGAACTACCCACCGTGGTCTTCATCCACGGCGCGCAAAACGACCATTCGGTGTGGATCTTGCAAACCCGCTATTTTGCCCATCATGGCTTTAACGTGCTGGCGGTGGATTTGCCCGGCCATGGCCGCAGCAAAGGCGCAGCGTTGACCAGCGTGGAGCAGATGTCCGACTGGCTGATCGCGCTGCTGGATGCGGCAGGCGTGCAGCAAGCCAGCCTGATCGGCCATAGCATGGGTTCATTGATCGCGCTGGAAACCTGCTTCCGCGCCAAGGAGCGCGTCGGCAAGCTGGCGCTGGTGGGCACGGCCTATCCGATGAAGGTATCGGACACTTTGCTGAACGCCGCCAGGGACGAAGAACAGACTGCGATCGACATGGTCAACATCTGGTCGCACACCAGCATCGCGCACAAGCCTTCCAGTCCCGGCCCGGGATTTTATGTCATGGGCGGCAGCCAGCGCCTGATGCAGCACATCTCAAAGGTGAATCCCGACAAAGTGTTTTATACGGACTTCTCCGCCTGCAACGCATATGCCAACGGCGAGCAGGCCGCGCTGACAGTGAATTGCCCTACCCTGTTCCTGTTGGGTAAGAAAGACATGATGACGCCGGCCAAAGCCACAGCCGTACTGACCAAGGCAATACCGCACGCTACCGTCTCGCTGGTGGAAAATTGCGGCCATTCGCTGATGGCAGAGCAACCGGATGCGGTGCTGGCCGCCTTGTTTTCATTTATGAAGGCGTAATCCGGCAATGGCAATGACTTTGGAGAGCTGGCTGCTGTTTACAGCAACGGAGGCAGCGCTGTCGCTGTCGCCCGGACCGGCGGTAATGATGGTGGTGGCATATGGCATTTCCAGGGGTTGGCGCACTTCCCTGTTTGTGACGCTTGGGATATTGAGCGCCAATGCCTTCTATTTTGCCGTATCGGCAACCGGCATAGGTTCGCTGATCCTGGCCTCGCCCAAGCTGTTCATCGCCATTAAATGGATGGGCGCCGCCTACCTGGTCTATCTGGGCCTGTCGGCCATCTTCGGCAGGCCGTCGCCGATTACGATCTCGCGCATAGAGGGACGGCCGCAAAGCGGCCGGCGGATTTATGCCAATGCGCTGATGCTGCAATTGACCAATCCCAAGACCTTGCTGATGTTTGTGGCCATCCTGCCGCAATTCGTAGACCCGCATCAGCCGGTAGGCCTGCAGATGGGCATACTCGCGGCTTGCTCCATCATCCCGGAGTTTTTTATCCTGCTGGGATATGGCGTGCTGGCCAGCAAGGCGAGCCACTGGGCTACCCAGCCCAAATATAGCGTGATTACCGAAAGAATAGCCGGTACACTGGTGCTGGCAGCAGGCGTGCTGGTAGCCGCGGTGTAAAGACAGAAGTGTAAAAATGTGCAGGGAGGCGGACATGATAAAAAAATACACCAGCTTTGCCGAGTTTTATCCTTTTTACCTGAGCGAGCATTCAAATCGCACTTGCCGGCAACTGCATTTCCTGGGCTCCAGCCTGGTGCTAAGCACCATTGCGCTATTTATTGTCACCGGAGATGCCGCCTGGCTGCTGGCTGCGCCGGTGTGCGGTTACGGATTTGCCTGGATAGGACATTTTGTCTTTGAAAAAAACAAACCTGCCTCATTCAGCCAGCCTCTCTACTCGTTCATGGGCGACTGGGTCATGTACTGGCAATTGCTGACCGGAAAAATTTCCTTCCAGCCGACCTGAGCCCGGCTGCTTCGGTGGCTCATGCAACAGTCCGCTTGGCAAGCGTCAGCTCCACCGCTTTGCCAGGTCTGGCCGGCTCCGGCAAACTGCGGCTGACGCCAGCCAGGTAATCTGCGCGGAAACACCTCAATACATAATCCTTGAAATTATCCCTCTCCAGAGTCTGCCAGGCTTGCTGCCTGGCTTCGGCCGATTTTTCCATCGCCCGCTGGATGCTGCCGGCGGTAATATCGGCCTGCGCCTTGCTCATCATTTCATAGCCGTACAGGCGCATGTAATCCTGGGTGACGGTTTCAATCAGTTCGATTTCATCGAGGCTTAACTGTTGCTTGAATTTATCCTGATTGGCAATGATGGGGGGAAAACAGTTGGACTCCCACAATGCAGACATGCGGGATATCTGCTGCGCCTCCGGCGAATGCGCAACGTCGAGCATCTCAGGCAGGAAGGTCATGCCGAAGAAAGCGCAGACACTCTTCAATACCGCCTCCTGGTCACGCAAAAAATCCTCATAGCGTATCGTCAATACCTTGTCGGGATAGCGCTCGATCAAGGACCTGGCAGCACGATGCGCTTCCCGCCAGGCAATCGCGTTCAAACCGGCATCGTAATCATGGATGATGGCCCGGTTCATTGATGCTACTTGCGCGCGCGGGTCGCGCACCACGTTCAGGAACAGCATGTCAGGAAAAAGGCTCAGGAGTTCGTCGGCATAATGCACACTGTCCAGCGATTTATCCATGACGACGGCGGCATGATGCCGCTCGCCGCTGCGCAGCAGCAGTTCCCATAGTATCCGGTGCACGCTGCGGGTTTGCGCGCGTATGGCCTCAAAAATTTCCACGGGATCAAACACGATATCCTTCCATTTCACCATGCTGGCAGCCTGCAAGCCGATAACATCGACCACCAGCTTGAAATAGGCCTTGTCATCGGCCAGGTCGCCGTAACGCTCCAGCAGGGGCATAAAATCGACAATATGCAAGGGATAGGGGGAATAAAACTCCTTGCTCATGTTCAGCCGCAGCCGCAAAGCGTGGCTGCCACATCGGCGCAAGGGAATCATCAGTACGGGTCTGGGCCGGGTTTGCACGGCGCTTACGACTGGTGTATCACCTATTGCTTTCGATGTTTCCATGCTGACATCCTCCGTGGTAGCACAACTCCGGCATGAACAAGACCAACTAGAAGTAAGAAAAGAACCTCGCCACAAATCCTTCTACATCGCACGTCTGCAAGGAATTGATGCCGCCCGCTGCCTGCCTGCCGCCGCCGGTGGCAAAGGATGAACAAAACCCATGCGCGGTCTTTTTTTCGGGCGCAGCGGAACGAATACTGACGACAAAACAGCCGTCGGCTTTTTCAGTCAGTACGGCGATGGACTGGCTGCAACACTCAATCTTGAGTTTATTTGCAAGCAAGCCCGATATGCGCCGCGCCCATGCCTGGTTCGGCAACACATAAATGGCGCCATTTTTTTGCTGCCATCGCGGCTGCAAATCCTCCAGCATGCCCATATCCTGCTGATAGGCCTGCCTCAGTAAAGTAAAGTTGGAAGATCCCGCGATGAAATCGAAAGGGTCGAGATACCGGTGCAGGTCCTGATACAGCAAAGCCGGCGGCACGTGGAGGTCTTCCAGCGTTTCGCCATAGGCGTTGTAATTCAATAAATTGCCCAACTCGCTGAGCTGCCCGCTGGCAGCCTCCGACAGGCCGGCCTGTTTGGCCATCGCGTCGGCAACGTCGACCAGGTTGTCGCCGTAAGCGGCTGTCACCGCCCACAAACGAAATCGGCCCTGCAGATATTTATCCACCAGGATGCTGGTGCATACTTCGGGAGCTTCATCCCAGTATAAGCTGAGGCCGGCATGGCTGAAGGCGGACCGGGCCGAATGGTGGTCGAAATACGTAACGCTCACTCCCCTATCCAGCAGGGTCTTCAGTGCGCCGCAATTATCGTCCAGAGAGACGTCCAGCACGCAAACCCTGTCGCCCGCTATGCATGAACGCGGCTCCAACGACGGGGATGTTAGCCGGGATAGCAACTGGATATCGCGCTTGACGCCGGTAATCAGTTTTGCGTCACGCGGCTCGGCCAGCCTGAGCTGATGCAGGGCACAGATGCCGTCGGCATCGCCGTTGAACACATCAAAGTCGCATTTCTGCGGATTGCCGGACTGCCTATTCGAATGCATGCGCAATCACCTGAGCAAGGACTGCTTTGCCAAATATTCATATAGTGTACTGCTTGCCGCATTCACCGACATGATTTCGGTATTCAATTCCATCGCGGGCGCCTGTGGAGACTCATACGGAGAAGATATGCCGGTAAATTCAGGTATTTCGCCGTTACGGGCTTTTTGATATAGACCTTTGGGGTCGCGGGCTTCGCATACCTCAGTCGAAGTGCTCACAAATACCTCGATGAAGCGATCTTTGCCGATAATGTCGCAAGCCATCTTGCGGTCGTCGCTAAAAGGCGAAATCAGGGCGGCGATGACAATCAGACCGGCCTCATTCATCAGGTAGGCGACTTCTGCGGCGCGCCGTATATTTTCCCGGCGGTCTGCGACGGAAAATCCGAGGTCGCGGTTCAGATGATGGCGCAAATTATCGCCGTCCAGCACGTAACAGCATTGCCCCTGGCCCAGCAAATCTTTCTCCAGCGCGCCGGCAATGGTGGATTTGCCGGCTCCGCTCAATCCTGTCAACCAGACGGTGACCGGACGCTGCCTCAGCAGGCTTTGACGGACATCGGCAGAAACAAGGCCGGGATGCCAGCAAATATGCGGCGTCTGGGCTTCATTTTTCCGTGGACTCGACGGGCTGCGCCCATCTGCATCGTCAGCCTGCACAGGCCCTTGCGTCTGCGTTTCTGTCAACATGTGTTACCCCGCAAATTATAGTCACTTTATATTTAAGCCAGTACATTAATGCTCCGCATGGATTACCGGTGTTACGAATAGCATCAAAGTATGCAGCTCCGCATCCGATGTGCCATCGCGACGCGGTCAAAATTGCTCCCAATCCTGATCTTCGCCCGGTTTGGCATTGGCAACGCGCCCGATCTGCCTGGTTCCGGACTTGGACAGCGCCGCCTTTGCTTTATTAGCCAAGGGAATAATGTTTTCTCTTCGCATGGAAGCGGATCCGGCAATTGCTGCAGCGTTTCCGTGCTGCATCCCGCTGAGCCTGAATGTGCTGACCACGCCGGCAAGACTGTGCGCCTGGTTTTGCAGGGAGCCCGCCGCTGCGGCGGCTTCTTCGACCAAAGCCGCGTTTTGCTGCGTCATATCATCCATTTGCATGACGGCTTGGTTGATCTGCTCTATGCCGGAAGTCTGCTCCCGCGTAGCGGACATGATCTCGTTCATGATATCGGTCACGCGCTTGATGCTGACTTCGATCTCCTGCATCGTTGCGCCGGCCTGGTCTACCAGCCCGGCGCCGACGTCCACTTGCTGGACCGAGTCATTTATCAGGGTTTTAATTTCCTTCGCCGCCTGCGCGGAGCGCTGCGCGAGATTTCTCACTTCGGTGGCGACCACCGCAAATCCCCTTCCCTGCTCGCCCGCCCGCGCCGCCTCTACTGCGGCATTCAAGGCAAGGATATTGGTCTGGAAGGCAATCCCGTCTATCACGCCTATGATGTCGACAATTTTTTTGGAGGAATCGTTGATGCCCCCCATTGTGCCTATGACCTTGGCAACGACAGTGCCGCCTTTGACTGCGACCTCGGATGCCGATAGCGCCAGCTGATTTGCCTGCCGCGCGTTTTCGGCATTTTGCTTCACCGTGGATGTCAACTCCTCCATGGACGACGCGGTCTCTTCCAGCGCGCTTGCCTGCTGCTCCGTTCGCGAGGACAGGTCCAGATTGCCCGAAGCAATCTGGCTTGAAGCGATCGCTATCGTATCGGTCCCGGCGCGCACCTGACCGACGATATTGGCAAGGCTATCGCGCATTTCTTTCATCGCATGCAGCAGACTGCTCTTGTCGTTATCCGAGATACTCACCTCTACAGCCAAATCTCCGGCGGCAATCTGACCGGCAATATCGGCGGCATATTGCGGCTCCCCACCCAATTGTTTCAACAGGCTCCGTGTAATCAACAGCGAGGCAACGACACCGGCGAGCAAGGCCACCGCGCCAAAGACAAGCACCGAAATGCGCGCATTGGTATAGGCGCTCCTGGCCTCCAGAATGGCTACGCCATTCTGCTTGTCTTCCACAGAAAGGAACTCATTGAGCATGTCCCACCATTTTTTTTGCACCGGCCGGAACTCGAAACGCAGCACCTTGTACGCTTCATCCGTTTTCCGCTGCAAGCCGAGCTCCGCCGCCCTGGCGACAAAAGGTTCCGCTAACCGGGCCTGTTCCTTGATGTTATTGAACAATGCCTTTTCCTCTGAGCCGGCATTGCCGTCATCACTAAGCATCTTGCCTAATTTATCCTCAGCCTCGGCATATTTTTTCGCCTGGGCCTTGATGCGGGCGACCTCGATCTGGATTTCGGAGTCCTCGCTCAGCAGGATCAGGTTACGCAGTGCCAGCGCGCGTTCGGTGATCGTCAGGTACATCGTGGATGCAAGCCTGGACTCCACATCGTTGACGTTCGCAATTTCTTCCATGCGGGCCTGCATTTGAGACATGCGGGAAAGGCTCAGGAGTATCACCGTCAGCAACATGGCCAACACCAGACCAAACCCCAGAGTAAGGCGTGTGGAAACCCTCATGCTCCCTATATCCATGCTCTTCTCTCCCATTTATCAGCGTACAGCTATACCAAGATATGCAATATATTTCCAACAGGCAAATTATTTTTCAACAGGGATGCATCTTCATGCTGCCAAACCCAGACCCGGATAGCAGATAAAGCTTCTGTGTGGCAATTTAGTACTGTGAAATTTTTACATAAAGAAGTTTCATATTTATATTTCAAATATGTATATTCATTCTATTAATATAAAACCATCAATACGATGTCACAATATTAATTTTCTACAATATGCTGCAATAAAAGGACAGCCGGAATTCTGCGCAAAAGGATCAGGCGCAGTGCTCGTGACCCAGGCATAACTGGGCGGGAAGGGATTGCAAGCCGAAAGGCGGCTTGCATCGGGATGATGTTCTGCTACAGGACAGCTTTATGGAAATTGATGGTG